>Ga0164243_10003473_pt1 | contig 25206 bp, 20 predicted proteins | sample OricompcompostOP_FD_108781 | JGI IMG/M metagenome (GOLD analysis project Ga0164243, IMG submission 108781) | Organic Plus compost microbial communities from Emeryville, California, USA - Original compost - Organic plus compost (OP) | ecosystem: Engineered > Solid waste > Mixed feedstock >...
ACCGTCTCGTACGGTCCGTCGGCCGGCACGGCGATGCCGGTGCGTTCGAGGAGCTCGTCAGGCCGCAGCCCGCCGGGGAAGACGATGGCATCCTTCGTCCTCACCACACCGGCCCGTGAGCGGTCGTGCTCGTCCGACACCTCGCCGACGATCTCCTCCACCAGGTCCTCGAGTGTGACGACACCCGCTGTGCCGCCGTACTCGTCGACCACGACCGCCATCTGGTAGCCGGCACGGAGCTCGCCGAGCAGCGCGTCGAGCCGCATCGTCTCCGGCACGCGCACGATCTCGTACTGGAGGGCCGACACCGGGACATCCGCGCGGCGCTCCCACGGAACGGCGACGGCCTGCTTGACGTGGACGACGCCGACGATGTCGTCGACGTCCTCGCCGACCACCGGGAACCGCGAGAAACCGGTCGTCCGTGCCAGGTCGACGACGGCCTGAGCCGACTCGCTGCGGCGGACGGACGTGACCCGCGGTCGGGGTGTCATGACGTCGGATGCGGTGTGCGACGAGAAAAGCAGCGTCCGGTGGAGGAGCGTCGCGGTGTCCTTCTCGAGAGTCCCGGCGCCCGCGCTTCGGCGCACGAGGCTCGACAGCTCCTCGGCCGTGCGCGCCCCGGAGAGCTCCTCCTTCGGCTCGATCCCCATGGCGCGCAGCAGCCCGTTGGCGCTGCCGTTGAGCGCGAGCACCGCAGGCTTGAACACAGCCGTGAACGCCGTCTGGAAGGGGACGACGAGCTTCGCGGTCGCGAGCGGCAGCGCGAGCGCGAAGTTCTTCGGCACGAGCTCGCCGAGGATCATCGACAGAAGCGTCGCGATGAACACCGCGAGCACCGTGCCGATCGGTTCGACCGCCGGCTCGGGCACGGCGATGGCCGTGAGCGGGCCCGTGAGGAGGCTCGTTATCGCCGGTTCCATGGTGTAACCGGTCAGGAGCGTCGTGAGGGTGATCCCGAGTTGCGCGCTCGACAGGTGCGTCGAGGTGATCTTGAGCGCGGCGATCGTCATCTGGAGCCGCGTCTCGCCGCGTGCTCTGCGGGCTTCGAGATCGGACCGATCCAGATTGACGAGGGCGAACTCGCTGGCGACGAACAGGCCGGTGCCGATCGTCAGAACGAGACCGACTCCGAGCATCACCCACTCATACATATGTGGCCTCCTTCAACAGGAGGCTGGGTCTGTAGGGGTCGGGCGAATTGGCAGGTGGAGGATCGTCCATTGTGCGCCTCATTATACGCAGACATTCCCCGTGCTCGCCTCGCGGATTCTCGGCGCGGAGGGGTGTGTTCGCCGGCGCGACGGTCGGAACCGGACGCGCGGGGTCACCAGGAGACGGGAAGCGCCTTGCCTTCCTCGTACCCCGCGTCCGACTGCAGGCCGACGAGCGCCCGCTCGTGGAACTCGGGCACCGTCGTCGCGCCCGCGTACGTGAACGACGAGCGCAGACCGGAGGTGATCATGTCGAGCAGGTCCTCGACGGAGGGGCGCAGGGGATCGAGATAGATCTTGGACGACGAGATCCCTTCGGCGAACAGGGTCTTCCTGGCGAGCTCGTACGCGTCGAGCCGGCCGAACCGCTCCTTCACCGCCTTGGTCGACGCCATCCCCCAGCTCTCCTTGTAGAGCTTCCCCGCGGCATCCGTCTGCAGAGTGCCGGGGGCCTCGATGGTGCCGGAGAACCACGAGCCGATCATGACGCTGGATGCGCCGGCCGCGAGCGCGAGCGCGACATCGCGGGGGTAGCGCACACCGCCGTCGGCCCAGACCCGGGCCCCGAGCTCCCTGGCGACGGCGGCGGTCTCGAGGACGGCGGAGAACTGCGGGCGCCCGACGGCGGTCATCATCCGGGTCGTGCACATCGCCCCGGGGCCGACCCCCACCTTCACGATGTCTGCGCCTGCTCCGACAAGGTCGGCGACGCCCGCCGCCGTGACGACATTGCCTGCGACGAGGGGGATGTCAAGATCGAGCTTTCTTACCGCGGCGAGCGCCCTCACCATCGCCTCCTGGTGTCCGTGCGCCGTATCGAGCACGAGCAGGTCCACGCCGGCGGAGCGGAGCGCGCGCGCCTTCGCCTCGATGTCGCCGTTGATCCCGAGTGCGGCGGCCACCACGAGGCGCCCGTCCCGGTCGAGTGCCGGCGGGTAGAGCGTCGATCGGAGGGCGCTCGTCCGCGTCAGCGTGCCGACGACGGCGCCGTGCCGCAGCACGGGGGCGAACTCGAGGTCCGCCGCCACCATCAGGTCGAACGCCGCGCGGGGGTCCACGACGTCCTCGGCGTCGATCGAGGCGACCGCACCGTGGATGAGGTCGCCGAGCCGGGCGTCGGGGAGCGCCGTTCCGAGCCGCTCCGACGCGATGCACCCGAGATACTCCCCGCCGTCGCCGACCACCACGAGTCCGTGGCCGGGCAGTGCCGGCAGCTGCCGCAGCGCGTCGGCCACCGTCGCCGATGCATGCAGCTCCATCGGTGTGTCGAACGCCACCGGTTGGTCCTTGACCCACCTGATCGCGGCGTCCAGATCTTGAAGGTGCATGTCCTGCGGCAGGACCCCGATCCCTCCCCTGCGCGCGAGCGATGCGGCGAGACGAGGACCCGTGACGGAATTCATGTTGGCGGAGACGATGGGGATGCCGGCAGGCGTCCCGTCGTCCGGCGCGAGCGAGACGTCGAGCCGCGAGCGGATGCCGGAACGCGACGGCACGAGGAACACGTCGGAGTAGGTGAGATCGTACGTCGGGGCCTGCCCATAAAACTCCATGTATTTAACGCTACAGATCGCCCGGCTCCGATGCAGCCCTCAGGGAATGGGATTAGGCTTGAGCACTGGGTCAGAGCGGCGCCACCCGACTCACGCGCCGCAGCGAACAGCAATCGAGAGAGTGGTGGTCTGGCGGTGTCAAGCCAGTTGACCGGTGTGGGTACCGACGAAGGTGCATCCGGCGAGTTCGGAGCGAACGAGTGGCTCGTCGACGAGATGTACGAGCAGTACCTCGCCGACAAGAACTCCGTTGACAAGTCGTGGTGGCCGATCCTCGAGAACTACCACCGCAAGGTGCAGGGCCCGCAGGACGGGACTCCAGGAGCAGAGGCGCAGCAGACCCAGCCGACGGGTCAGGCCGGGGCCGCGAACCCCGTGACGGCTCCCCTGCCGGTGGTCGGGACGCAGCCGCCGGTTGCCAGGACGACGTCCGTGAAGCCGAAGACGGCGCCCATCCCCGCAGACGCCCCGGTCACGGCACCGCAGAAGACGGTCGAGCCCGATGGCGAGACAGACGCGGAGGAGAAGGACGTCGTCACCCCTCTCCGCGGGATGTCGAAGACGCTCGCCGCCAACATGGACGCGAGCCTCTCCGTCCCGACGGCGACGAGCCTGCGCACCGTTCCCGCCAAGCTGATGATCGACAACCGGATCGTCATCAACAACCACCTCAGGCGCGCGCGGGGCGGCAAGGTCAGCTTCACCCACCTCCTCGGCTGGGCGATCATCCAGACGCTCAAGGAGTTCCCGAGCCAGAACGTCTACTACGACGAGATCGACGGCAAGCCGAGCGTCGTGGCACCGGCGCACATCGGCCTGGGCATCGCGATCGACATCCCGCGCAAGGACGGAACCCGTGCCCTCCTCGTGCCCGCGATCAAGAGGGCCGAGACGCTGACCTTCAGCGAGTACCTCGCCGCGTATGAGGACCTCGTCGCCCGCGCCCGTGCCAACAAGCTGACGGCCGACGACTTCAGCGGGGCATCCGTGTCGCTGACGAACCCCGGTGGCATCGGCACCGTCTCGTCCACCCCACGCCTCATGAAGGGGCAGGGCTGCATCATCGGCGCCGGTGCCCTCGAATACCCGGCGGCCTTCCAGGGCTCGAGCGAGAAGACACTGGTCGAGCTCGGCATCGGCAAGACCATCACGCTCACGTCGACGTACGACCACCGTGTCATCCAGGGCGCCGGCTCCGGCGAGTTCCTCAAGAAGGTGCACGAGCTGCTCATCGGCGAGCGGAACTTCTACGAGGACATCTTCGCGGCGCTCCGAATCCCGTACGATCCGATCCACTGGGCTCCGGACATCTCCGTCGACCTCAGCGACAACATCAACAAGACCGCGCGAGTGCAGGAGCTCATCAACTCGTTCCGGGTCCGCGGTCACCTGATGGCCGACATCGACCCGCTCGAGTACAAGCAGCGTTCGCATCCCGACCTCGACATCGCGAGCCACGGTCTCACGTTCTGGGACCTCGACCGCGAATTCGTCACCGGTGGCTTCGGCGACAAGCGGCAGGCGAAGCTCCGGGACATCCTGGGCGTGCTGCGCGACTCCTACTGCCGCACGATCGGCCTCGAGTACATGCACATCCAGGACCCGGCACAGCGCCGCTGGATCCAGGAGAAGGTGGAGCGCCCATACGCCAAGCCGACCCACGACGAGCAGCTGCGCATCCTCGGCAAGCTGAACGAGGCTGAGGCGTTCGAGACCTTCCTCCAGACGAAGTACGTCGGGCAGAAGCGGTTCAGCCTCGAGGGCAGCGAGTCGATGATCGCCGCGCTCGACGCGGTGCTGCACAGCGCGAGCGAAGCAGGCCTCGACGGAGCAGCGATCGGCATGGCGCACCGCGGTCGCCTGAACGTGCTGACCAACATCGCGGGCAAGACGTACGGTCAGATCTTCCGTGAGTTCGAAGGCACGCATGCCGCGCAGGGGTCGGGCGACGTCAAGTACCACCTCGGCACGGAGGGAACCTACCGCGCCATCGACGGCTCGGAGCTGCCCGTCTACCTGGCTGCCAACCCGTCTCACCTCGAGGCCGTGAACGGCGTACTCGAGGGCATCGTGCGCGCGAAACAGGACCGCCAGCCCATCGGCACCTTCTCGACGCTGCCGATCCTGATCCACGGCGACGCGGCGATGGCCGGTCAGGGCGTGGTGTTCGAGACCCTGCAGATGTCGCAGCTGCGTGGTTATCGCACGGGCGGCACGATCCACATCGTGGTGAACAACCAGGTCGGGTTCACCACACCCCCCGGCGAAGGCCGCAGCTCGATCTACTCGACGGATGCCGCCAAGTCGATCCAGGCGCCGATCTGGCACGTGAACGGCGACGATCCCGAGGCCGTCGTTCGCGTCGCCGAGCTGGCGTTCCAGTTCCGGCAGGAGTTCAAGAAGGATGTCGTCATCGACATCATCTCCTACCGCCGGCGCGGCCACAACGAGGGGGACGACCCCTCGATGACCCAGCCGCTCATGTACAACCTGATCGAGGCCAAGCGCAGCGTGCGCAAGCTGTACACGGAGGCTCTCATCGGCCGCGGCGACATCACCGAGGACGAGTACGAGGCGGCTCACCGCGACTTCCAGGACCGCTTGGAGCGCGCTTTCATGGAGACCCACGCGGCGCAGACGGACTCGACCCCGGTCGTGGTCGACGAGGTCGACGACGGGTACGCGGGCGAGCCCGACAGCACCGGCGTCTCGGATGCCGTCATCCGGATGATCGGCGATGCCTTCAACAACAAGCCGGCCGGGTTCACCGTCCACAACAAGCTCCAGCAGCTGCTCGAACGTCGTGTCGAGATGAGCCGCAACGGCGGGATCGACTGGGCGTTCGGAGAACTGCTCGCGCTCGGGTCGCTGCTCGTCGAGGGCACTCCGGTGCGCATGAGCGGCCAGGACTCTCGGCGCGGCACCTTCGTCCAGCGTCACGCTGTGCTCCACGACCGCGTGAACGGCCAGGAGTGGCTGCCGCTCGCCAACATCGCCGAGAATCAGGCCAAGTTCTGGATCTACGATTCGCTCCTGAGCGAGTACGCGGTGATGGGCTTCGAGTACGGCTACTCCGTCGAGCGCCCCGACGCACTCGTGCTGTGGGAGGCACAGTTCGGCGACTTCGCGAACGGTGCGCAGACGATCATCGACGAGTTCGTGTCGAGCGCCGAGCAGAAGTGGAACCAGCGCTCGGGTGTCGTCCTGCTGCTCCCGCACGGCTACGAGGGACAGGGCCCCGACCACTCCTCGGCGCGTATCGAGCGCTACCTGCAGCTCTGTGCCGAGAACAACATGACCGTCGCCCGTCCGTCGACACCGGCGTCCTACTTCCACCTGCTTCGCCGCCAGGCGTACGCCCGTCCTCGCCGCCCGCTGATCGTCTTCACGCCGAAGGCCATGCTCCGCCTCCGTGGTGCGACGAGCGAGATCGCCGACTTCACGTCCGGCCGCTTCCAGCCCGTTCTCGACGACACCCGTCCGGTGGACAAGGCGGGCGTGAAGAGGGTGCTGCTGCACTCCGGGAAGATCCACTGGGACCTCGTGGCCGAGCTCGCGAAGAACCCGAACGACCAGATCGCGCTCGTCCGCGTCGAGCAGTACTACCCGATCCCCAAGCAGGAGTTGCAGGAGGTCGTGTCGTCGTACCCGAACGCCGAGCTGGTGTGGGTGCAGGAGGAGCCGGAGAACCAGGGGGCGTGGCCGTTCATCGCGCTCGAGGCATCCAAGTACGTCGGCGGGCGTGCCATCCACGTGGTGAGCCGTCCGGCATCCGCGTCACCGGCAACGGGTTCGGCGAAGCGTCACGCGACCGAGCACGCCGACATCATGTCGCGGGCACTCTCCCTCTGATCCGCTGAACCTGACCACGACGGTGCGGCGTCCGCTGGCGCCGGCCGTCGTCGCGCCGGCCCGGACGATAGGCTGACGCGCATGGAGTACGCAGTCCTCGCGGTGGCGGGCGTGCTGATCGTCGTCGCGGTGTCGGCGTTCGCGCCGAAGCTCGGGATCGCCGCACCGATCGTGCTGGTGGTCGTGGGGATCGGATGCAGCTACATCCCCGGCGCACCGCAGATCGACGTTCCTCCCGAGCTCATCCTCTCGGTCGTGCTTCCGCCGATCCTCTACTCCTCGGCGGTGAACGTGCCGTTGATGGACTTCCGCCGCAACCTCACGGCGATCTCGGGGCTCTCCGTCCTCCTCGTCGTGGTCTCGGCGGTCGGAAGCGGATTCCTGCTCTATTGGCTCTTCCCGGAGCTGAGTCTGGCTGCCGCGATCGCGCTCGGGGCGGTGATCAGTCCTCCGGATGCCGTCGCCGCGACCTCGATCGGTAAGCGGCTCGGTCTTCCTCCTCGCCTGGTGACCGTCCTCGAAGGGGAAGGTCTCGTCAACGACGCAACCGCGCTCGTCCTGCTCCGGTCTGCGATCGCCGCGAGCGCGAGCGCCGTGGAGTTCCTCGACATCGCGGGTGACTTCGCGTTCGCCGTCACCGTCGCGATCCTCCTCGGAATCGCCGTCGGCTTCATCACCGTCTGGGTGCGATCCATGCTTCGGGACCCGGTCCTGACGACGGCGATCTCGTTCGCCGTCCCCTTCCTCGCGTACATCCCGGCCGAGCGGGTCGGGGCATCCGGCGTCCTCGCCGTCGTCGTCGCGGGAATCGTCACCGGGCATCAGAGCGCACGGTTCTTCACCGCGCAAGACCGGATCAGCGAGCGCATCAACTGGCGTACCGCTCAGCTCCTGCTCGAGAACGGCGTCTTCCTCGTGATGGGCTTCGAGATCAACGCGATCGTGAACCAGGTGCAAGACGACCACCTCGGGGTGTGGCAGGCGGTCGGCTTCGGACTGCTCGCAACGATCGTTCTCGTCGTCATCCGCGTGCTGTTCGTCATCCCGCTGATCGCGAGCATGCGTCGCAGCCAGCGCAGGGCGAAGAGACGGCAACGCGTCCTCGAGTCCGCCTACCGGCGCCTCAGCACCAGAACGCCCGCGTCTCCCCGTGAGGAGCGCGGCCTGCGACGGTGGACGGCGATGCTCGAGCGGCGCCGGGCCGACGCCGCCTTTCTCGCCGAACAGGGGCTGGGCTGGCGTGGCGGGGCTGTGCTGGCCTGGTCCGGGATGCGCGGGGTGGTCACGCTGGCCGCGGCACAGTCCCTTCCCGAGGATCTGCCGTACCGCCCGCAGCTGATCCTCGTCGCCTTCACGGTGGCGATCGTGACCCTGATCGCCCAGGGCGGCACCCTTCCCGTGCTGATCAGGACGATCGGTGTCGTGGGCAGGGACGCCGCCGCCGATCGTGCCGAGCTGGCGAGCCTCATCGACGAGATCGGGGCAGTCGGGGCCGCCGCCCTCGACAACCCCAACCTCGTGCGCGACAACGGGCAGCCGTACGACCCCGAGATCGTCGAGGGCCTTCGTCACCACAGCAGACGCCTCAGCGAGGCACTGCGCGAACAGGACGACCCTGATTCGTCGGGTGTCCACGGTCAGCGCCGGGCGCTGCGCCGGATGATGCTGGAGGCCGAGCGCGCCGCGCTGCTGGACGCGCGCTCCACCGGCGCGTACAGCTCTCACATCCTGGAGCGCGCGCAGCAGATCCTCGACGTCGAGGAGTCGCGTCTCGACGGCGCCTAGGGTGTTAGGGCGTGTCCGATAATTCTCGTCTACTGCGCGACGTGCTTCGCGGCGGTCTGCTGCAGCGTCGCGTTGTCCTGAGCTTGTCGAAGGGTCGCCCTTGAACGTACCACCAGTATGATCTTCGGGCTCCGCCTTGCATCCCACCACGAATCACGCCGCTCGCTACGACAAGAATTATCAGACACTCCCTAGCCGGATCGGTCGCCGGCCAGAGTCCAGGGCCACCAGATCGTTCGTCCGATGTCGTACGCCAGCGCGGGCACGAGCAGCGAGCGGACGAGGAAGGTGTCGAGGAGCACGCCGAACGCGACGATGAACGCGATCTGGGCGAGGAAGAGGATGGGGATCACGCCGAGCGCGGCGAACGTCGCCGCGAGCACGACTCCGGCCGAGCTGATCACCCCGCCCGTGACCGCGAGACCGCGCAGGATGCCCGTGCGGGTGCCCTGAGCGACGGACTCCTCCCGCACCCGGGTCATGAGGAAGATGTTGTAGTCGATGCCGAGCGCGACGAGGAACACGAAGCCGAACAACGGCACGGACGGGTCTGCGCCGGGAAACCCGAACAGCCCGTTGAAGACGAGCGCAGAGACTCCGAGGGCAGCCGTGAACGACAGGACGACGGTCGCGATGAGCAGCAACGGAGCGAGGATCGCACGAAGCAGCAGCATGAGGATGCCCGTGATGACGACGAGGACGAGCGGGATGATCAGGTTGCGGTCGTGGATCGCGGCGGTGTTGCTGTCGAGGGCGACGGCACTGGTTCCGCCGACGAGGACGCGCTCTGACACGGCGGCTGCCCCGGCGCGGTCGGTCAGGTCCTCGCGCATCTCGCCCACGATGGCGAGCGCCTCGGTGGAATCACCCGCGACATCGAGCGTCGCGCGGAGCATGATGCGCCCGTCGACCACCGTCGGATCGGGAGCGGGCGTGCCGGGCGGGCCGGCGGCCTGAATCCCGTCCTCGGTCACGGGGAGCATTCCAGACGGCGAGTCGTCGGCCATCACCGAGAGCGAGTCGACGCCATCGGTGCCGAGCACGATCGCCGCGACATCGGCGAGCTCGTCCTCGCCGGCGATGAGGACGACAGGCGTCCCCGCGCCCGCGGCGAAGTGCCGGGCGATCGCCGCCTGCCCCTCGCGCGCCGGGGACTCGCCGAGCACGAACTCGCTCTGCGGCACGCCGTCGGCCTTCAGCTGCAGCATCCCGAGTGACATCACGGCGAGGAGCACCGTGACCGCAGCCCAGATGAGCCGCGGTCGCCTCGCGACGAGGGCGGCCGTCCTCTGCCAGTAGCCGGGTCGGCCGGCCGCGTGCGCCCGGTGGCCGTCCGCGGTGGCCGTGGGGCGGAGGGGCCAGAACGCTGCCCGACCGCACCACAGCAGAAGAGAGGGCAGGAGCGTCAGGGATGCGGCGACCGCGAAGAGGATGCCGAGCGCGGCGACCGGGCCGAGAGCCTTGTTCGAGTTCAGATCGGAGAGCATGAGGATGAGGAGGCCCGCGATCACGGTTCCACCCGATGCGAGGATCGGCTCCCATGATGCTCGCACGGCGCTCCACGTCGCCTCCCACTTGCCTCGGTGCATGCGCAGGGCCTCGCGATAGCGCGCGATGTACAACAGCGAGTAGTCGGTGGCCGCGCCGATGACGAGAATGAACAGGATCCCCTGCGTCTGCCCCGTGAGAACGATGATGTCGGCGCGCGCGAGCTGCACGACGGTGAACACCGCCGCTGTGAGCGCCGACATCGACGAGAAGAGGACGATCACCGGCAGGAGCGGCGACCGATAGACGATCACGAGGATCACGAACACGGCGCCGAGTGCGACGAGGAGCAGCAGACTGTCGATGCCGCCGAACGCCGCGACGAGATCGGCGGTCAGCCCGGCCGGCCCCGCGACGTGGGAGTCCACCCCATCGACGGGGTTGTCGGCGAGGGCCTGCCGCAGCTCTGAGACGACGTCGCCGATCTCGCCGTCGGAGGCGAGCGGCACGACGATCTCTGCCGCCTCGCCATCATCCGACGGCAGCGGCGGCGAGATCTCGTCGCCTGCAACACCGTCGACGTCGCGGAGGGCTTCCGAGGCATGCGCGATTGCGTCGCGCTGTGCGTCGTCGAGTGCTCCCCGCCGGGACTCGAACACCACGACGGCGGGAATCACGTCATCACCCACGAACTCCGCCTGAAGCTGCTGGACCCTCGTCGCTTCGGCGCTCGCAGGGAGCAGCTGGCTCTGGTCGTTCTCGGACACATCGCCGATCCCGCCGAACGCCGCTCCTCCGGCCGCGAAGAACGCGAACCAGACCACGATCAGGACGCCGGGGGCGACGATCCTCAGCCAACCGGGTGCTCGCGCGATCGCCGGCGCCGCGGGGCTCTCGCGGTCCGCTTGAGCGGTTTTCGGGGTCACGCCGCCAGGTTACTCAGCAACCGGCCGCCGCCACCCCTCTTCACACACGATGGGCACCTCCGACGCGCCCGGTGCTCTTCGCACGCGCACGTCACTCCGCGTCAGCGCGGCACCGTCCGCCGACGCGTCCTCAGTGGGTCGCCTGCACGGAACGCAGCTTTGCGAGGACCTGGACCTTGAGGTCCGCGGGCGCCGTCTCGCGGCACGCCCTCGCCACCGCTTCGGTCAGGGTCCGCGCGAGGAACGCCTCGTCCTGGCACGACGCGCAGTGCTCCAGGTGCTGCCGGATGTCAGCTGCGTCCGTCGTGCAGACCTCGTTCCGGAGGTACTCCTCCAGGTCGCGCCTGGCTTTCTCGCATCCGCAATCGTTCATCTTCATGCTCCTGCCCTCTTGCGCGCGCCGCTCTCGATGCCGCGCTCCCGGGCGTAGTCGGCCAAAAGGTCCCGCAACATGCGTCGGCCACGGTGCAGACGGCTCATCACGGTTCCGATCGGGGTCTTCATGATGTCGGCGATCTCTTGATACGCGAAGCCCTCGACATCGGCGAGGTACACCGCGAGCCGGAAGTCCTCTGGGATCGCCTGCAGAGCATCCTTCACCGCGCTGTCAGGCATACGGTCGATCGCCTCTGCCTCGGCCGATCGGCTCGAACTCGCGGTCGTCGACTCGGCGCCGCCGAGCTGCCAGTCCTCGAGATCGTCGATCGTGCCCTGATAGGGCTCGCGCTGCTTCTTCCGGTACGTGTTGATGTAGGTGTTGGTGAGGATGCGGTACAGCCACGCCTTGAGATTGGTTCCCTGCGTGAACTGCCCGAAGGCCGCATAAGCCTTCACGAAGGTCTCTTGCACGAGGTCCTGCGCGTCGGCCGGGTTCTTCGTCATCCGCATGGCCGCGCCGTAGAGCTGATCGATGTAAGGAAGCGCCTGCTCTTCGAAGAGAGCCCGCTGTTCGTCCTTCTCGATCGGGTCGGTCGGAACGGGTGTCTCACCAGTGTCGGTCATCGCACGCCAGTCTACTTCTGGCAGCGGTGAAACCGTTGAGAGGGCGACACCGATGTCGCGCGCGGGCCGGTCGAGCACGCTCGTCACCATCTGACATACCCCTCTCATGCAAACGTCGATACATTTAGATAACGATGCTTGAGTCCCAGTATTCCGCGCCCGACTTCGACCTGTACGGCGACAGCCGCACGCCGGACGACGACGGCGCCTGGCCGGCGCCGGTCGCTGAGGCTCAGCTCGACGCCGTCATCGCCCTTCCGAGGTCGAAGTCACTCACGAACAGGGAGCTGGTGCTCGCCGCCCTGGCAGACGGCCCGTCGCGGCTTCGGGCCCCCCTGCACTCCCGTGACAGCGACAACATGGTCGCGGCCCTCCGCGCACTCGGCGCCGACATCTCGCCTGCGGATGCCTCCGGCGACTATGGCGACGACTGGATCGTCACGCCGCCGGCAGAGCTGACCGGCTCGACGACGGTGGACTGCGGGCTCGCGGGAACGGTGATGCGCTTCGTCCCGCCCGTCGCCGCGCTCGCCCTCGGGCCCACGACGTTCGACGCAGAGCAGGCTGCACGGGCCAGGCCCATGGGAACGATGATCTCGTCCCTCCGTGAGCTGGGTGTCGACATCAACGACGACGGTCGAGGCTCTCTCCCATTCACGGTGCACGGAACGGGTCGCGTCTCGGGCGGGGAGCTCACGATCGACGCATCCGGCTCGAGTCAGTTCGTGTCAGGGCTCCTGCTGTCGGCGGCCCGGTTCGAGAACGGGCTCCGCCTGCGCCATGCGGGCCAGCGGCTCCCGAGCCTCCCCCACATCGAGATGACCGTTCAGGCCCTGGCGGCGCGGGGCGTGACCGTGACCTCGCCGACTCCCGGTGAGTGGGTCGTCGCTCCCGGCTCCATCGCGCCCAGAGAGGTCGACATCGAGCCCGACCTGTCGAACGCGGGCCCGTTCCTCGCGGCGGCGCTGGTCGCCGGAGGCTCGGTCTCCGTCACCGGGTGGCCGGAGTCGACGACGCAGGTGGGCGCAGACCTCGCCGGACTGCTGCCCCTCTTCGGCGCGACGGTCACGAGATCCGGCGGGACGCTCACCGTCACCGGCGGCGACGGCATCCGCGGCGTCGACCTCGACCTGACCACGGGCGGTGAGCTCGCGCCCACGCTGACGGCCCTCGCCGCTCTCGCTGACTCCCCGACAACCATCACCGGCATCGGACACATCCGCCACCATGAGACCGACCGCCTCGCCGCGCTGGCCGCTGAGATCAATGCGCTCGGCGGCCAGGTGGACGTGCTCGAGGACGGTCTCAGGGTCACGCCCCGTCCCCTGCACGGAGGACTGTGGCACAGCTACCACGATCACCGGATGGCGACCGCCGGCGCCCTCGTCGGGCTCGCCGTGCCCGGCGTCGTCATCGAGAACGTCGCCACGACGGCGAAGACCCTCCCGCAGTTCACCGGGTTGTGGACGACGATGGTGGCGAGCACCCGATGACGCGCGATCGCCGCAACGAGACCTGCCTCGGGATGCCGTGATCCGATGAGCTGGTGGAGCGACGACGATGACGAGGACGAGCCGCTCTTCGACGAGTCCGACGTCCGCATCCGCCCCAACCGCAAGGGCACGAGACCGAGGACGAAGACGAGGCCGGTCCACGAGGATGCGGTCACGGGCCGCGTGCTCTCGGTCGACCGTGGTCGCTACACCGTGCTGCTGCAGGAAGGGACACCCGACGAACGCGAGGTGATCGCCTCACGGGCGTCCGAGCTCCGCAAGCACGCTGTCGTCACCGGTGACAGGGTCGATCTCGTCGGCGATCTCACCGGGAACGAGGGGACTCTCGCCCGGATCGTCCGGATCCAGCCCCGAGCCACCCTGCTCCGCCGCAGCGCCGATGACACCGACGAGGTGGAGCGCGTGATCGTCGCGAACGCCGACCAGATGCTCATCGTGGTCGCCGCCGCGAACCCCGAACCGCGGGCACGGCTCGTCGACCGGTATCTCGTCGCGGCGTACGACGCGGGCATCCGGCCCATCCTCTGCGTGACGAAGACGGACCTTGCGGACCCGGGCCCGTTCCTGAAGAGCTTCGACGGACTCGGCCTCGAGGTGTACACGAGCGGGACGAATGCGATGCCGCTCGACCGGATCGTGAGCGCCCTCGTCGGACACGTGACCGTGTTCGTCGGCCATTCCGGTGTCGGCAAGTCGACGCTCGTCAACGCACTGGTTCCGTCGGCGGAGCGCGCGACCGGTCACGTGAACGTCGTCACCGGGCGCGGGCGCCACACGTCGTCCTCCACGGTCTCCTACCGCATCGACACGGGCCGCGGGAGCGGGTGGGTCATCGACACCCCCGGTGTGCGATCGTTCGGTCTCGGGCACGTCGACACCGCGAACATCCTGAAGGCGTTCACCGACCTGGCCGCGATCGCGGAGCGGTGCCCCAGGGGGTGCACGCACCTGCCCGGCGCACCCGACTGCGCCATCATCGAGGCCGTGGAGTCCGGCGAGCTCGGCGACACCGGCGCGACCCGGCTGGACTCCCTTCAGCGCCTGCTCGCGACCTTCGCCTCGTCACCCGGCCGCTGACACCGCGTCAGACGCCGAGCTTCTTACGGAGCGAGGCGACGTGACCCGTGGCCTTCACGTTGTAGAGGGGAAGCTCGACCCGGCCGTCGCCGTCGATCACGAACGTGGACCGGAGAGGCCCGATCTTCTTCTTGCCGTAGAGGTTGCGCTCTCCGTAGCTTCCGTATGCCTTGTGCACGTCCAGCGTGGGATCGCTGAGCAGCGGGAACGTGAGCCCGTCGCGCTCCTGGAATTCCTTCAGGGTCGCCGGGTCGTCCTTCGACACACCGAGAACCGTGTATCCGGCGTCCTGCAGAGCCGAGAGGTTGTCGCGGAAGTCGCACGCCTCGGTGGTGCAGCCGGGCGTCATCGCTGCCGGGTAGAAGTACAGGATGACCTTCTCGCCGGAGTAGTCGCTCAGCGAGACGGTTCGACCGTCCTGGTCGGTGGCGGTGAATGCGGGGGCCTGGTCGCCTTTCGCCAGGCGCGGGAACTCGTCGGTCATGTCACCAGCCTATGCTGCACGCTGCGAACGGCGACCCGCGTCATTCCCCCGCATCGCGGACGAGCGCGGCCGTGACCGGGGGCGTGACGAGGAGAACCAGGGCGACAGCGGTCGGGATGAGGATGAGCCAGCCGATCCCCGGCTGCGCGTACGCGCCCTGGAACGCACCGACAGCGATCGCGAGCTGGATGAGCTGCCAGACCACGGCGCCGGCGCGGGTCCAGCCGGCACGGCGGAAGACGCCGAAGGTCACGGCCGTGATCCAGGCGGCGCCGAGCGCGACCAGGATGGTGAGCGCGAGAGCGGTCACCAGGGACGAGGCCGGCTGAGTGAGGATGTCGAACACGAGCAGCAGCGTCACCGCGATCATAGCGATCGCCTCGATCGCCAGCACGCAGACGAGCACGAGGAGTACCGGATGCCTCCGTCCCGGCGAAGGGGGCATATTAGCGCCGGGATGTTTCGGATTCATGTCGGGAACGTTATTCACAGGCACATCCGATGCAAAATCTCTTGATTTGGGTTGAGCTCTATGCGAGCATATTCAGGGCCGAATCATCGCTCACAGGGTCGTGAGCAGATCGTCTCCCCGCGATCACCCGCCCTGCGATTCGGTCTTGACCCGCATTCTCGACCATATCGGTCGTTATTCCGCAACACAAAAGGAGCACCCCCATGGACTGGCGCGATAAGGCTGCCTGCCTGACAGCCGATCCGGAACTCTTCTTCCCGGTCGGCAACACGGGGCCCGCTGTTGACCAGATCGACAAGGCGAAGGCCGTGTGCGCCCGATGCACGGTGACCGAGATCTGCCTGCAGTACGCACTCGAGACCGGCCAGGACTCCGGTGTCTGGGGCGGCCTCAGCGAAGACGAGCGCCGCGCGCTCAAGCGTCGCGCGGCTCGCGCCCGTCGCGCGTCCTGATACCGCCGCCGTCTGCGCACCACTGGATGCCAGGTGCATCCACACGCCCCGCCGGTGAACCGGCAGCTTCCTCGCCCCGCTCCCCCGCCGTTCCTACCCGCTCACGGACCCTACTCACTCGCGATCCACCGGAACGGCACCTCGATGGTGACCTCGGTTCCTCTCCCCACGATCGTGTGCCAGTCGATCGTCCCACCGAGCTCGCCCTGGATGAGGGTGCGCACGATCTGTGTTCCGAGACCGGCGCCGACACGCCCCTCGGGCAGACCGGCCCCGTTGTCTCTGACCACCACGCTGAGCTGCTCCGCTGACCGTTCCGCCTCGATCTCCACCTGACCGTCCCGGCCGGCGAGCCCGTGCTCGACCGCGTTGGTGACGAGCTCCGTCAACGCGAGCGCAAGGGGCGTCGCGTACTCGCTCGGCAGCACGCCGAACGTGCCCGACTTCCTCGGGTGCACGGTCGTGTTGTGGGAGGATGCCACCTCGGCGACCAGCATCAGCACCCGCTCGAAGACCTCGTCGAAGTCGACGGCCTGCGTGAGTCCCTCAGACAGTGTGTCGTGGACGACCGCGATGGCCGAGACGCGCCGCATCGCCTGGGTGAGCGCCTCGCGCGCCTCATCGGTGTGCGCCCGTCTGGCCTGGATGCGCAGCAGGGATGCGACGGTCTGCAGGTTGTTCTTCACCCGATGGTGGATCTCGCGGATCGTCGCGTCCTTGGTGATGAGCTCGCGTTCCTGGTGACGCAGCTCTGAGACGTCGCGACACAGCACGATGGCGCCGGCTCGCTCGCCGCGATGGCGGAGCGGGATGGCGCGGAGCGACACGGTGACCCCACGAGCCTCGATGTCGGTCCGCCACGGAGCCCTGCCGGTGACGACGAGGGGGAGGGACTCGTCGACGTTCTGCTTCCCCGGGATGATCGTGGTCGTGACCTCGGCGAGGGACTCGCCCTCCAGCTCGTCGTCGAACCCGATGCGATTGAACGCCGAGAGGGCGTTCGGGCTGGCGAACGTCACCACACCCTCAACGTCCAGTCGGATCAGCCCGTCGGATGCCCGCGGTGCGCCACGCCGCGGGCCGGTCGGCGCGCTCAGGTCGGGGAAGTCGCCGGTCGAGATCATCTCGAACAGGTCGTTGGCACAGTTGTTGAACGTCAGCTCCTGGCGGCTCGGCGTGCGAGCCTCTCCCAGGTTCGTGTGCCGCGTGAGCACCGCGATGGGCTCGGGCGCGACATCCGGGCTCGACGGGTCCAGGCGCCGCACCACCGGGACGGCGAGAACCCGGGTCGGAGTCTCCTCATACCAGTCGGGCGCGGAGGAGTCGATCACACGCGACGACTCGTAGGCCTCGGTGATCTGCGCCCGCCACTGCTGTTTGACCGGCTGGCCGACGAAGTCGCGGTAGAACAGGGTCGCCGCACTGGACGGCCGGTAGTGCGAGACGGCGATGAAGCTTCCGTCGGCCGTCGGAACCCAGATGACGATGTCGGCGAACGCGAGATCCGCCAGCAGCTGAGCGTCGGCGACCAGTCCGTGGAGCCAGTCGACATCCTCCGGTGTGCTCCGGCCCTGGGCGTAAACGAGATCACTCAGCGTCGACATTCGTCCAGTCTATGGCGCCTCCGACACCTCATGATCAGCACGAGAACGGCTGGAGCAGGTGCGTCACACCCCCTGCAGATCCCGCGCGGGTCGCGAGCGCACCGGTTCTGCCGGTTCGGCGCCACGAACACGCGCGAGCGCGCGATAGAGCCTGCGGATGCGGCGCACACCCCATCGGGCCGGCACGCCGACGACGAGCGCGAGCTGCCCGGAGAGCGTGACATCGTACGGACCGAGCGCGTTCTTCCTCTCCCATGCACGGCGCAGCCCCCAGCCGACGCGGCCGATCCTCTGCGGTTTGAGCGGGAACGGCTCGGTGTCGCGGCGCGCCAGCAGCTCGTGCGCCTGGTCGAGCCAGCCCAGCCCGTCGTCGTCGGTGTGCAGATAGTTCTCGTCGCCCCACGCCGGATCCACACTCTTGAACCGGCCGGAGACCAGATCGTCCCGGCCGCCGAGAAGGCCGCTGCCGACGAAGACCAGGTTGATCATCGCCGCACTCACCCCGAAATCCTCGAGGACGAGGGTCGGGATGCCCAGGGCCGCCGCCTCGATGGCGGCGGTGGAGCTCACCGTGACCACCGCGCCCGCCCGGGCGAGGTGCTCGGCCATGGGGCCGCCCTCGACGACCAGGTTCTGGGGAGGGGGTGGCGTGAGCTCCTGCATGAGGTCGGCGTAGCTGTACGTCTCGGCGTGAGTCTGCTGCTCACCCGTGACCGCACGCACCTTGACGACGACGCGTCGCTCCGGGTGCCTCCTCGCGGTCTCGGCGAGCCAGCCGAGCAGGGCGAGCCTGTCTTCCCGCGGTCCGGGCACCTTCGCCTGTGCGGCGAAGACGATGTCGCCGCCCGGCGTCCCACCGGCATCCGTGTTCGGGATGAACGGCAGCCGTGCGAGTCCGAACCGCTGGTCGACGCCCATCTCGAGGGCGAGCGCGGTGAAGTCGCGAATCTCGCGTTTGCTGTGCAGCACGACGAGATCGGCCTGGGAGCGGTACGCGATCGCCTTGCGGACAGCGGGAATGGTCAGACCCGGCAGGCCGGTCACGAGCACCGGCCGCCGTCCGCGGAGCGAGGCGATCGCGCGGATGATCACGCGCACGACGGGTCCGCGGGTGGCGATGAGAACCAGATCCGGTTTCAAGGCCTCGATGCGCCGTGCCAGGCTCCCGAGGCTGACGATGGCGGTGCTCTCCGGAGACCGCCCGGTTCCCGCGAGCGCGGCATCCAGCTGCGCCGCGCTCGGCAGCACGGGTGTGGCGAGCACGAGCACGGCGGTCTCCCAGTCGGACGGCATTGTCGCGGCGAGCGCGCGCCCCATTTGACGTAGGAGTCCGAGTCGCCGACGACGATCGCCCTGACGGGCGCGCTCAAGCCGGGACCCGCCTGAGCTTCGCCTGCGGTGCGAGCTCTCCGGGGAAGACCCGCTTGACTCCGTCCCCCATGGCCTCCCCGATGATGCGGATGTCACGGACCAGGTGCTCGAACCCCTGCGGCTCGAGCGAAGCCGCGTGGTCCGACCCCCACATGGTGCGGTCGAGCGTGATGTGCCGTTCCACCGCCACGGCGCCGAGAGCGACGGCGGCCAGTGAGATCTGCAGACCACGCTCGTGGCCGGAGTATCCGATCGGGATGCCGGGGTATCGGTGATGAAGCGTGGCGATCGTGCGCAGGTTCGCCTCCTCCGGGGGAAGCGGATAAGTGGACGTCGCGTGCAGGATCACGAGCGGGCTACCGGAGAGCACGTCGACGGCGGAGTCGATCTGTTCGAGGGTCGACATGCCCGTTGAGAGGATGACGGGCTTCCCCGTGTCGGCGATGGCCCGCAGCAGGGGGAGGTCCGTCACCGAGGCCGACGCCACTTTGTGGGCGACGACGTTGAGATCCTCGAGGAACGCGACCGACGGTTCGTCCCACGGGGAGGCGAACCAGTCGATGCCGCGCATCGTCGCGTGATCGCCGATCTCGATGTACTGCTCGCGATCGAACTCCACCCGGTAGCGGTATTCGAGGTAGGTCATACGGCCCCAGGGCGTATCCCTTGGCGTGTTCCTCATGTGCTCAGGCGTCGAGATCGCCGGGGTGCGCTTCTGGAATTTGACCGCCTGTGCACCCGCGTTCGCCGCCACATCGATGAGGCGCTTCGCGACCTCGACGTCGCCGTTGTGATTGAGCCCGATCTCCGCGATCACATAGACCGGCTCGCCGGCTCCGAGTGCCTGACTTCCGATGCGTACGGCCATGTTTCCTCCTGGATCGCGGGATCGCTGGCTGGTGTCGATGCGACGACAGCACGGGCGCCTCGTCGCGCGAGCGGCCTGTCGAGGATCAGATCGGCGAGCTCGCGGACCGCGCCGCGGCCGCCGGGCGCGGTCAGGACGATGCTCGCAGCGTCGAGGACGTCGGCTCTCGCGTCCGCGACGGCGACCGGCATGCCGACGCGTCTCATGACACCGAGGTCGTTGACGTCGTTCCCCAGATAGACGATGCGGTCGAGAGGGATGCCCCGCTCGGCCGCCCAGCGGGCCAGGGCTTCGGCCTTGTCCTGAACGGCGTGGATCACCTCGACCTGCAGTTTGCGCGCCCGGGCGGCGACGACCGGGTTCTCCTCGGTCGACAGGATCAGCACGGGGTATCCCGCCTCCCTGAGCAGCCGGACGCCCATGCCATCGGAGCGCGACACGGTGACGTACTCCGTCCCGTCGGCCGCGACATGAACCGAGTCATCGGTGTGAACGCCGTCGAAGTCGGTCACGACCGCCGCAATGCAGACGCTGTCGAGCACGTCGGTGGCCGAGGGGCGTGGCGCCACGATGGGGGCGACGGCGTTGGCGACCTCGAGCTCTGCGAGAGTGTCGATGTCGATGGCCGACCGCTCGTCGACGAGCTGCACTCCGATCCGCCCGAAGAAGCGGTGCCTCGCGTGCAAGAAGCCGTCAGCGCGCATCACGTAGAACGCGCCGGTCTCGCGATAGTGCGACTCGCGCTCCTGGCGCATGGGCCGCACCGCCGGGTCGTGGTTGACTCCTTCGGCTCCCGCCGGGGTCTCACGCCACAGGAACGCGTAGGTCTCCACCGCCGAGAACACCACGTCGTAGTCGGCTCCGAGGACCCGCTCGACGGCCTCATCGAGGTCCGCCGGATCGATGAACGGCGAGGTCGCCTGGATGAACACGATCACCCTCGGCAGATACGGGATCGACTCGAGCACGTGCAGAAGCGCCGACTCGGAGGTCGCAGCGTCGCCCGCGAGCTCGGACGGCCTCACCACGACCTCGGCGCCCGCCGACCGCGCCGCTGCCGCGATCGCTTCGTCGTCGGTGGTCACGACCGCGCTCTCGATGCGCGGGCTCGCCAGCGCCGCGTTGACGGCGCGCACGACGAGCGGCACCCCGTCGACCGGTCTGAGGTTCTTGCCGGCGACCCCCTTCGAGCCGCCACGCGCCGGGATGATCGCGATGACGCTCACAGCACCCGCCTCTCGTCCGCCTCCAGCTCTCTGACGCTAGGGGTCATGAGAGACGGAGTCCTGACGCCCGGGTGAACGGAAGGCGTCGGATCGGCAACCAGACGGTGCACCGTCGCGGCAGATCCTCGACGGGGCTGGCGACCGTGTCTCTGGCGCGTTCTATCCCGCCAGTCGCCCGCGCCGAGCGGCACGGCGCGGGCTCGTGGCGTCCGGGGCGGGCAGGATGCCGTTGGACACGAATGCACGGAGCGCGCCAAGCGCCTGCGATCGAGGAGCGACATCGCGGATGGCTCGGCCCGCCGCGAGCGCGGCGTCGGCGGCGCGCGGGTCGTTGGGCACGATCACCGGGTCGTCCACTCCGCCGAAGCGGGCGAGCGCCTGCCGCACCTGCCCAGCGGGCGCGATGCCGGACACCGATGCGCGAACCCGGTTGATCACGGTGGTGATCGGCACGTCGCCGACCGTCTCGAGCAGATCGGTGTGGCCCCTGAGGTAACGAGCAAGGCCGATCGGATCCGCCGCTCCGACGGCGACGACCCGATCGGCCGCACGCAGGGCGGCCAACGTGGCCGCGTTGCGCCTCGGAGCGAACAGGTCGGACGAGATCTCCTCGTCGTGTTCGAGGCTGGCCGCCACGTCGACGACCACATAGTCGGCCCATTCGCGACAGCGTTCGAGGGTGGCGGTGACGCGCTCTGCCCCGAGTTCCGGCCATCGCGAGGGGCGGGTGATGCCGGTGAGGACGCTGAGACGGCCACCCCGGACCGGATAGGGCTGCTGGATGCGGTCGAGCTCGGTGAGGGTCAAGGCGTCCTGCGAGGCGAGGCGGCAGGCCGCTGCGAAGCCCGGCGCTTCGTCGAGCATCCCGAGCGCCGGTGCGATCGCCGCGGCGTGCGTGTCGGCATCGACGAGCGCGACCGTGTGACCGGACGCGGCGATCTCGGTCGCCAGGGTGATCGCGACCGTGGTGCGCCCCGGTGCTCCCGCAGGGCCCCAGACGACGATCACGGTGCCGGTGCGACCGACGACGGGCAGCGCCGAAACGGTGGCGATCGGCTCTCCATCGAGGATGTCGGCGAGCCGGCCCGCCGGGATGTCGGCATCGACGACCTCGTGGAAGCCGAGAGCTGCCGCCCGGCGCCTGCCGGTGTGATCCGCCGCGAGGGCGATGAGACGGATGCCGAGGTCGTCGCAGTGCGCGATCAGCTCTCTGGTCAGAAGTCGCGGCGTCGCCTGCACGACCAGTGCCGACGGGCGCGCGGCCAGAACGGTCGCAACGAGGTCGCCGTGCTCCCCGGGACGGGCGACGACCGTGTGCCCCCGCGCCGCGAGGGCTGGCAGCAGGCGGCGCTCCGACCGGGCGTCCAGGGCAGTGACGATCGCAGCCACGGCTCAGCCCGCCGGGACGATCGAGATGGCGTCGCCCCGAGAGATCGACGCGAGCACTGACGCGATCTTCCCTGCCGGGACGAGGATCTCAACCGTCGCGCCGTCGGAACCGACGAGCCCGTCGGATTCCACGACGCGCACAACGGATGCCCCGTCCACGATGACGGACGGCGGTCCGAAGGAGCCGCCCTCGTCCGGTTCCGCTGCCCAGACATCGACGATCGCGCCGTCGGTCACCGCCTCGGGCAGCGCGGTGTCCGACTCGATGACGACGGACCCGGCGTCGACCTCCTCCGCTCTTCCGATCGCGGACTGGGGCACCAGCTCTCCCGCGAGAACGGTGCGAGTGACGACGGCTCCGTCGGCGGGGAGCGCCCCGTCGGCGACGTACCGCTCCCGCGCATCGCCGAGCCGCGCCTGCACCACGACGAGGTCAGAGGCATCCAGCCGATCACCGGCAGAGAGCGTCGTGGCCGCCGCGTAGACCGGAGTGGAGCGCGTCGCCGTGTCGACGACGAGCCACACCCCCACCAGCGAGACGACGACGAGACCGATGCCGATCGCGAGCCGAGGGTCCAGCCAGCGGCGTGATCGTGGTGGTCGACTGCTCGTGCCGTTCATCGCTCCTCCGTGCCTGCCGTACGTGATCGCCCCGGTCACGGGAGTCCATGCTGCCAAGTTCGGAACGGTTGCGGGAAAGTTATCCACACGTCCGGCCTCTCCACAGGTCCCGGCACCATAATCGAATGCATGGACCCGGTCTCACCCGATTCCGTTGGACGCTTTCTCACGGTGGCCGACACAGCGGACATCCTGAACATCTCCGCGGCAGAGGTGATGGATCTCCTGCGCACGGGCGAGCTTCCCGGCATCAAGGTCGGTTCTCCGGGACGCTGGCGCATCGAGCGCGACCGTCTCGAGGCGTACATCGACGGCAAGTACGAAGAGGCCAGGCGGATGAGTCTCTGGCAGGAGTCGGACCTCGGCGGGATACCCGAGATCGCGGGTGGCCGGATCGTGGCCGCCGCTGACGACGACCGCCGCTGATCGGACCAGCCGCGAGACGCCACTCCGGGGCGGCCCGTTCAGTGCCCGTCGAGGTGACGAGCGGCACGAACGGCCACGGCGACACGCGACACCGGGCGCACGCGAGCTGACCGCTACGGCATCGTCACATAGGCGATCGCGGTGAACGACACGATCCGCAGGTGCGAGACCTCGCGTTCTCGCCTCGCCGTGCCCGCTTCGTGCACGGCGAGATCGAGGTGGTCCCTGCCGACTCGGTCGATCGTGCCGCCGTGGATGCCCATGGGCGAGTGAAGCCGGACATAGCTGCGCCGGCGGCAGAGGTCGCGCAGGGCGAAGGGCAACCCGATCCGGTCGGTGACCCGCGGCGCGTCCGCCCACTCCTTCGCGGGGATTCCCCTCGTGGCCGCACCCCGAGGCATCACGATCCCGGTCACCGCGTCGAGCGCGACGATCGCAGCGGCCCGCGCGCCACCCGGTGTCAGCAGATCGGCCGCGAACCAGTCCCGCCCGAAGGTGCGCGGTACGACGTGGAGCATCTCGCCCGTCGTCATCTCCATCCCGATCACCGGCGGATCGGTGGCGTCTGCGGCCATGGCCATCAGACGGTCGCGGAGGCTCAGACGGCCGAGCTGGAGGCGATGCTCCTCCGCGCGGAGGTCGACGTCCTCGGCGTTCAGCTCGTGCTCGAGCTGGCTCTCGAGGTCGTCGAACAGACTGTCCCACCGCATGAGAGGCACCCTAGTGGACGCCCACTTTCGCGTATCCGAGTTATCCACAGGAGAAAGTTTCTCCTTTACAAGCAAGCGTCGAGCTGGTTGAGTGTCACGCACACCTTCCCCCAAACGGGGGGTGCTCGCGCGTCGGGGGGGCGAGTTGAGCAACGGAGAAGTACGCATGACCAGCATGGGGAGCCGCCGCCAGTCCGCCGCGAGGCGGGTTGACTTCGATCCAGAGGAATTCTTCGGGCAGCAGCCCACACCGGCGGCGCTGTTGCCGCCGCCCGAACCGCTCCTCGAGAATCTCACGAGGAGCGTCATCGAGGTTCTCGCCGGTGCGCGCAACCTCGAGCAGCTCGGACGTTGGGTGAGCGAGGACGTTTACCGCCACCTGTTGAAGCGTCAGGTGCTCGCGAGCAGGGCGAGGCAGGTGAAAGGACTCGCCGCCCAGCGTCCCGTCGTGAGGATCGGACGGATCCGCACGAGCCGTCCCCGCGACGATGTCATCGAGGCGGTTGTCATGGTCCACGGGCGACCTCGGTCGCGCGCTGTTGCCATCCGGCTCGAAGGGCTCGACCGACGCTGGCGGGCGACGCAGATCAGCGTGCTCTAGCCCTGCTCCACGTCACTGCCGCTCCATCGGCGTCAGCGAATCACGGCTGCCGGGGTGAACGGCTCGGCGGAGCACGCGCTCACCGAGCCGTCCGACTGCTGAGACGCAACTAGCGGCGGTTCTTGCGCTCCTGTGCACGACGCTCGGCACGGTTGCCCGTCACCGGAGCGGCGTTCTCCTCGCGTTGACCGAACGCGCCGCGCGCCGCCGGCTGCTGAGGCTGGGGCGCCCGCTGAGGCTGACGCGGCTGCGGACGCTGGGGGCTGTTCCCGCCGCCCTGCCCGCGTGCGGCACTCTGCGCACGCGAGGTCGCCGCCTTCTCGATCTGGCCGCGCTGGTTGCGGACCTCGACCTCTCCCCCTTCGTTCGCGGCCGAGTAACTGAGCTTCTCGTCCTCGTTCTCGGGTCCGGTGAGACCCTTGGCCACGACTGTGGGAGCCACAGCGCCGGCCTCGGCGGCCTTCTGCACCTCGACCTCGAGGTTGAAGAGGTAACCGATCGACTCCTCCCGGATCTGTCCCATCATCTGCTGGAACATCCTGAAGCCTTCGCGCTGGTACTCGACGAGCGG
>Ga0164243_10003475_pt1 | contig 25191 bp, 25 predicted proteins | sample OricompcompostOP_FD_108781 | JGI IMG/M metagenome (GOLD analysis project Ga0164243, IMG submission 108781) | Organic Plus compost microbial communities from Emeryville, California, USA - Original compost - Organic plus compost (OP) | ecosystem: Engineered > Solid waste > Mixed feedstock >...
CGGGCCGCAGCCCGGTCCGGCCGCGCCGCAGTCCGGGCCGCCCGCGGCCGGGCCGACCCCGAACGCCGCACAGCGTCCACGGCCGACACCGGGCCCGGCGGCGCGACCCGCGCCGGACCCGTCCGGGGACGCGCCGACGGCGCCGATCGTCACGCACGACACCGACCGCACGCAGGTGATCAACCCCGCCAGCCAGCAGCCGAGCGCCGGTTCCGCGCCGCCGCCGCCCGCCTCGGACGACGAGCCGACCCGCCCGGACATCCGCTGATCTGAGCGGCGTGTGGAAGGGCCCTTCCGGTACGGCCGGAAGGGCCCTTCCGCACGTCCGGTGAATCTCCGAACCCGGGTAGATCAGGAGCTGTCTGTCATGGTTTGATGGCGTGTGCGCGGTTACGGGCGTCCGGATCGGTGGGATGTGCCCGATCGAGCGTTACCCGCGTGGGGTCTGGATCGGTAGGGAGCCGAAAGGCGACCGCGCCGTTCCGCGAGTCGCGCGCGGCACGCCGGCAAGTGGGCCCATTTATCAGGTTCCGCTTGACGACGCACGCATTACACGCGTGTAATTTCCACTGGGGCGTTCGAACGGGACATGACAAAACGGACCGAACGGGCGAAATAGAGGGCCTTCCGCGAGGGGGTTGCGCCGGCTCACCAGCCGGCGTGCGAAAGGAGGCAACGTATGGATGGCCGGCTCGAGGTCGCCGACCTGCTCGGCAACGCGCCGGAGTGGCAGGAGCGGGCACTCTGCTCGCAGACCGACCCGGAAGCGTTCTTTCCCGAGAAGGGCGGATCGACCCGCGAGGCCAAGCGGATCTGCTCGCGCTGTGACGTGAAGGCGGAGTGCCTGGAATACGCGCTCGGTCACGACGAGCGTTTCGGCATCTGGGGCGGTCTGTCGGAGCGGGAGCGGCGCAAGCTCAAGCGGCGCGTCGTCGCCTGAGGGTCGCGCGCCGGAGGAGGGGGAACCCTCCGGCGGTCATATCGGGGAACGAGGGCCATCATCGTCACGATGACGGCCCTCGACCGTTAGCTCGCTCAGCTCAACTCGTCGGGATCGAGCCCGAGGAGGTTGGCGACCTGCTCGATGATCACGTCGTGGACCAGGTCGGCGAGGTCGTCGCGGTCCATCGCCCGGAACTCCAGCGGCCGCCGGTAGAGCACGATCCGTGGCGCCATGTCCTGCCGGCCGGGGCGCCCCGGCAGCAGGCGGGCCAGCGGCACCTCGCCGTCCTCCAGCACGTCGGTGTCGTAGACGTTCAGCTCCGGCGGCACGTCCTCCACCGCGAACTCGACGCCGGCCAGCTCCTTGGCGAACCGGTGCTCCAGCGTCTCCACCGTGTCGAGCACCAGGTCGTCGAAGATCTCCGCCTTGGTGCGGGCCAGCGGCACCGTCGCCGGCACCAGCCGGCCGCGGAGCCCCCGCCCGTGGCGGTCGCGGCGGCGACCGGTGGACGGACGGCGGTTGGCCGGGCTGGTCATCTCGCACCTCGCACGCGTGTCCCGGAGAGCCCGGGAGCCTCAGCTTAGCCGCGGCCCAACCCCCGCGTTCGGCGTGTCGCGGGGCAAGCGGGGTTTCGACGGTGACGGGGGCGATAACGTGCGGCCGTGAGGTCCCCACGGCGCTGCTCCCGGAACGGCTGTCCCAAGCCGGCGGTCGCCACCCTGACCTACGTCTACCACGAGTCCACCGCCGTGGTCGGCCCCCTGGCGGCGTTCGCCGAACCCCACACGTACGACCTCTGCGAGACCCACGCCCGCTCCCTGACCGCCCCTCGCGGCTGGGAGGTCGTCCGCCACGAGGGCGAGTTCGAGCCCCCGCCGCCCACGACGGACGACCTGGTCGCCCTGGCCGACGCGGTCCGCGAGGCCGCCCGCCCGGGCCGCTACGACGACCTCGACGACCTCCCTCCGCAGCCGGGCCACCACCAGGGCCGCCGCGGCCACCTCCGCGTCATCCCGCCCAGCTGACGCGAAGGAAGGGCCCCCTCCTAACGGTTTTCGAGGTGCAAGGGGCCCTTCCTAACGTCCGACAAGGCGGTCGACGAGGGCCGCGACGCGGGAGGGCCGGCCGGCGCGCTCCTCCGTCGCGTCCGCGGCGGCGGTGGCGCGCAGCGCCGCGTTGATGCCGAGCCAGCGCAGCGGCTCCGGCTCCCAGGGCCGCGAGCGGTGCCCGACCCACGGCAGCGAAACGAGGTCCGAGTCGATGCCGAGGATCAGGTCGGCGAGCGTCCGCCCGGCGAGGTTGCTCGCCGCCACCCCGTCCCCGACGTAGCCGCCGGCCCACGCCAGCCCCGTGGCCCGGTCGAGCCCCACCGACGCCGTCCAGTCGCGGGTGACGCCCAGCGGCCCGCCCCACGCGTGCTCGACCGGCACGTCCGGGCCGAGCACCGGGAACAGCGCCGCCAACGTCGACCGCAGCGCCGCGAACACCGCCGGCACCCGGTCGTGCCCGGGCCGGACGGACGAGCCGAAGTGGTACGGCGCGCCGCGTCCCCCGAACGCCAGCCGCCCGTCCGCCGTCCGCTGGCCGTAGACGATCAGACGCCGGTAGTCGGAGAACGTCTCCCGGTCGCGCAGCCCGATCTCCGCCCAGACCGGCGCCGGCAGCGGCGGCGTGGCCACCATCAGTGAGTAGATCGGCGCCACCGCCCGTCCGTACCCGGGCACGGCCGCCGTGTAGCCCTCCGTCGCGCGCACCACGACCGAGGCGCGCACGGTCCCGTGCGGGGTCACCGCCGCGCCGGGGCGGATCGCGGTCACCGGCGTCCCCTCGTACAGGGCCACGCCGCGCGCCGTCACCGCCGACGCGAGCCCGCGTACCAGCCCGGCCGGCTGGATCGCCGCGCAGTGCGGGGTGAACACCCCGCCGAGCACCGACGTCGCGCCGACCCGGGCGGACGCCTCGGCCGCCGTCAGCTCCACCGTGTCGGTGAACCCCAGCGCGGCCGCCTCCTCGACCTCGGCCCGGGCCCGGGCCAGCTGCGCCGGCGTCCGGGCCAGCGTCACCGTCCCGCCCTTGTGGAAATCGCACGCGATCTCCTCCGCGGCACAGACCCGGCCGACCTCGTCCACCGTGTCCCGCATCGCCCGCAGGAACGCCACCGCGGCGGCGTGGCCGTGCCGGCCGGCCAGCGTCGCGGGTGACGTCGGCAGCAGCGCCGAGCACCAGCCGCCGTTGCGACCCGAGGCCCCGTAGCCGGCGTGGTGCTTCTCCAGCACCGCGACCCGCACCGACGGGTCCGCGGTGACCAGGTAGTACGCCGTCCACAGGCCGGTGTACCCGGCGCCGACGACCGCCACGTCGACGTCGAGGTCACCCGGCAGCGCGGCCCGGCGCGGCGCCTCGCCCAGCGCGGCGTGCCAGAACGAGACGGCACGGGTCACAGGCGCCGCCACGCCTCGGTCAGCACCGACCGCAGGATGCCCGCCATCTCGTCGAAGTGCGACTGCTCGCAGATCAGCGGCGGCGCCAGCTGCACGACCGGGTCGCCGCGGTCGTCGGCGCGGCAGTAGAGCCCGGCCTCGAAGAGGGCGCCGGACAGGAAGCCGCGCAGCAGCCACTCCGACTCGGCGTCGTCGAACGTCGCCCTGGTCGCCTTGTCCTTGACCAGTTCGATGCCGTAGAAGTAGCCGTCGCCGCGGACGTCCCCGACGATCGGCAGGTCGCGCAGGCCCTCCAGGGTGGCCCGGAACGCCGCCTCGTTGGCCCGCACGTGGCCGTTGAGGTCCTCCCGGGCGAAGACGTCGAGGTTGGCGAGCGCGACGGCGCACGAGACGGGGTGGCCGCCGAACGTGACGCCGTGCGCGAACATCGACTTCTCGGCCAGGAACGGCTCGACCAGCCGGTCGCTCGCGATCAGCGCGCCGAGCGGCGCGTAACCGGAGGTGATGCCCTTCGCGGTGGTGATCATGTCGGGGCGGTAGCCGTAGCGGGTGGAGCCGAAGTACGCGCCGAGCCGGCCCCACGCGCAGATCACCTCGTCGGAGACGAGCAGCACGTCGTACGCGTCGCAGATCTCGCGTACCCGCTCGAAGTAGCCCGGCGGCGGGGGGAAGCAGCCGCCGGAGTTCTGCACGGGCTCGAGGAAGACCGCCGCGACCGTGTCGGGCCCCTCGCGTTCGATCGCGTGCCCGATCTCGTCGGCCGCCCACCGGCCGAACGCCTCGGGGGATTCGCCGTGCTCCGGCGCGCGGTAGAAGTTGGTGTTCGGCACCTTGATCGCGCCGGGCACCAGCGGCTCGAAGTCCGCCTTGATCTCCGGCACTCCGGTGATCGACAGGGCACCCATCGAGGTGCCGTGGTACGCGATGTACCGGCTCACCACCTTGTGCTTGGTCGGCTTGCCGACGCGCTTGAAGTAGGCCCGGGCGAGCTTCCACGCCGACTCGACGGCCTCCGAGCCGCCGGTGGTGAAGAAGACCCGGTTCAGGTCGCCGGGGGCGAGGCCGGCCACCCGCTCGGCCAGCTCGACCGCGGCGGGGTGGGCGTACGACCAGAGCGGAAAGTACGCCAGCTCGGCGGCCTGCTTGGCGGCGGCGTCGGCCAGCTCGGTGCGGCCGTGCCCGGCGTTGACGACGAACAGCCCGCTGAGCCCGTCGAGGTAGCGGCGGCCCTGCGCGTCCCAGACGTACGCTCCCTCGCCGCGGACGATCGTGGGCACCTCCCCGTCGCGGCTGGTGGACATCCGGGTGAAGTGCATCCAGAGGTGATCGGCTGCCATGCCACGGTTATCGCACAGGTACGCGCGAAAGGGCAAGCATTCCGAGGGTAGTTGCCGCCCGGTGCGACGAAATCCGAAGGCTCTCCGCTACGGGGTTCCCCAGGAGTACGTCTGTTTGCGCAGCTTGAGGTAGACGAATGCCTCCGTCGACAACACCCCGTCCACCGCCCGGAGCCGCTTGAGGATCTCCAGCAGGTGGTCGTCGTCGCGGCAGACGACCTCGCAGAGCAGGTCGAACGAGCCCGCCGTGATCACCACGTAGTCCACCTCCTCCAGCCCGGCGAGCCGGTCGGCGACCTGTTCGATGTCGCCCGAGGTGCGCAGCCCGATCATCGCCTGCCGGGGGAAGCCGAGCTGGAGCGGATCGGTGACGGCCACGATCTGCATGACGCCGGCGTCGAGGAGTCGCTGCACACGTTGCCGGACCGCCGCCTCGGAGAGCCCGACCGCCTTGCCGATCGTCGCGTACGGCCGCCGCCCGTCCTCCTGCAGCTGCTCGATGATCTGCTTGGCCACGTCGTCGAGCAGGGCGTGGCTGGCCCCTTCACGCACCGTCATCCGGCGCATGCTGATGGTGCTGGGACCGACGCCGTTCCCACCTGGCCCGCCCATGGCGGCCTCCTTGACCGTTTGATCCGCGACAACCGAGGCATTGGATTATCGGTGATGCGGTTGGGACGCACACCTTCCGCGTTGCCGCGGATGAGTCTGGCGCATTTCGTCGTCAACGACGAGTGCCACAACGGAATCCCTTGTGGCAGGGTGTGGCGCATGTCAGGATCGGTCGTCCAGCCTTTGCCCCTTACCTGGGCCGAACCCGGGAGCCCCCCATGCACCACCGTTCGCGCCAGCCGCTGTCGCCGGAGGCCGCGGCGCTGCTTTCGTTCTCGCGCTCGTCGTTGAGCCGCCGCACGTTCGTGCGCGGGGCGTTCGCCACAGGTGCGCTCGTGGCGGCCGGCGCCGGGCTCGCCGCCTGCGGCACCAAGGGTGCACAGCAGACGGAGGACGGCTGCGTCAGCGAGGACCTCTCTGCCAGCGAGAAGACGCTCACCGTGTCCAACTGGCCGCAGTACATCGACGTCGACGAAAAGGATGAGTCGAAACGTCCGACGGTGGAGGCGTTCCAGCAGAAGACCGGCATCGCGGTGACGTACACCGAGGACATCAACGACAACAACGAGTTCTTCGGCAAGGTGCAGAACCAGCTCACCGCCTGCCAGCCCACCGACCGCGACATCATCGTCCTCACCGACTGGATGACCGCGCGGATGATCCGGCTCGGCTGGCTCCAGAAGCTCGACACGGCGAAGATGCCGAACTTCCAGGCCAACCTCCTGCCGTCGCTGAAGGGCCGGCCGTTCGACAGGAACAACGAGTACGCGGTGCCGTGGCAGTCCGGGCTCGCCGGGCTCGCGTACAACGGCAACGTCGCCAAGGAGATCCGCACCGTCGACGAGCTGCTCACCCGTCCGGACCTCAAGGGCAAGGTCACCGCGCTGAGCGAGATGCGCGACACGATGGGGCTCATCCTCCAGTCCAACGGCCACGACCCGAGCAACTTCACCGGCGCGCAGTTCGACGACGCCCTCAACAAGCTCCAGAAGGCCGTCGACTCCGGCCAGATCCGCCGGTTCACCGGCAACGACTACGCGCCGGAGCTGGCCAAGGGCGACATCGCGGCGTGCATCGGCTGGTCCGGCGACGTGATCCAGCTCGGCATGGAGGACCCGAAGGTCCGGTTCGTCGCGCCGGACAGCGGCGTCGTGCTCTTCTCCGACAACGCGTCGGTGCCCAACAGGGCGAGCCACAAGGCCAACGCCGAGCAGTTCCTCGACCACTACTACGACCCGGCGGTGGCGGCGCAGGTCGCGGCCTCCGTGAACTACATCTGTCCGGTCGACGGCGCGCGCGAGGCGATGGCGAAGATCAGCCCGGAGCTGGCCGACAATCCGCTGATCTTCCCCGACGACGCGCTGCTGGCGAACGCGAAGGTCTTCATGGCGCTCACCGAGGCCCAGGAGCGCGACTACGAGGCGAAGTTCCAGAAGGTCATCGGGGCCTGACCGCCATGGCGACCACCTCGGACGCGGGCGACCTGCGGCTGGCCGGCCTCACCAAGCGGTTCGGCGCGTTCACCGCCGTCGACGACCTCACGCTCACCGTGCCGCGGGGCTCGTTCTTCGCGCTGCTCGGCGCGTCCGGCTGCGGCAAGACCACGACCCTGCGGATGGTGGCCGGCCTGGAGGAGCCCACCGCCGGCCACGTGTGGCTGGGCGACCGCGACATCACCCGGCTCCGGCCGTACCAGCGGCCGGTCAACACGGTGTTCCAGAGCTACGCGCTCTTCCCGCATCTCGACGTCTTCGAGAACGTCGCGTTCGGGCTGCGCCGCCGCAAGCTGCGCGACATCGCGCCGCAGGTCGAGCGGATGCTCTCGCTGGTGCGGCTCGACGGGTTCGCCCGCCGCCGCCCCGCCCAGCTCTCCGGCGGCCAGCAGCAGCGGGTGGCGCTCGCCCGAGCGCTGATCAACCACCCGCAGGTGCTCCTGCTCGACGAGCCGCTCGGCGCGCTGGATCTCAAGCTGCGCCGGCAGATGCAGATCGAGCTCAAGCGCATCCAGACCGACGTCGGCATCACGTTCGTGCACGTCACCCACGACCAGGAGGAGGCCATGACGATGGCCGACACGGTCGCGGTGATGAACGCCGGGCGGATCGAGCAGCTGGGCCGGCCGGCGGACCTCTACGACTACCCGGCGACCGCGTTCGTCGCCACCTTCCTCGGCCAGAGCAACCTGCTGGCCGGGGAGGCGTCCGGGCCGTCGGGCGGCGATGTCCTGGTCGAGGCGTACGGCCAGCGGTTCGCCGTGCCGGCGGGTCGCGCGCGGTCCGCGCGGGGAAGGGTCTTCCTGGGGGTACGTCCGGAGAAGCTGCACCTGCTGCCCGCGGCGTCCCCGGTGCCCTCGGGCCACCAGTCGGTCACCGGCGTGGTCAGCGACTCGTCCTATGTGGGGGTGAGCACGCAATATCTGGTCCGCACCGCCTGGGGCACCGAACTCGCGGTCTTCGCCCCCAACAGCGGATCGGAGCCGCCTCTGGCCGTCGGCACGCAGGTGTGCGCGCACTGGTCGCCGGCGCACGCCTTCGTGCTGGAGCGGTCGCCGGAGGAGGGCGACCGGACGGCGCCGGTGCTCGACACGCCGGACGCCGTCGGAGTGGTCCCGTGACGCTGCTGGCCGGGGTCGGGGCCGGCCCGCGCGGGCAGGCGGTGCCACCCCCGCCACGGCGGCCGGGCCGCCGCTGGCTGCCCTACCTGCTGCTCCTCCCCGGTGCCGCGTGGCTGATCCTCTTCTTCGCCGCGCCGGCGGTGCAGCTCGCCGCCACGAGCCTCTACGACCCGGGCGGCTCGCTCACCACCGGGTACGCGATGACGTGGGCGTTCGGGAACTACCCGGACGCGCTACGGGCGTACGCCGATCAGCTGTTCCGCTCGTTCGGCTACGCGGGGCTGGCCACGCTCATCGGGATCGTGCTCGGCTACCCGCTCGCGTACGCGATCGCGCAGAAGGCGGGCCGATGGAAGAACCTGCTGCTGGTGTGCGTGGTCGCGCCGATGTTCACCAGCTTCCTGGTGCGCACGCTCGCGTGGAAGACGATCCTTTCCGACAACGGCTGGGCGGTCGGCTTCCTCCGCGACATCGGCGTGCTCGCCGACGACGGGCGGCTGCTCGCCACCTCGACGGCCGTGGTGCTCGGGCTGACGTACAACTTCCTGCCCTTCCTCGTGCTGCCGCTCTACGCGAGCCTGGAGCGGCTCGACGGCCGCCTGCTGGAGGCGGCCAGCGACCTCTACGCGAGCCCGGTGCGCGCGTTCGTCAAGGTGACGCTGCCGCTCTCGATGCCGGGCCTGGTCGCCGGCACGCTGCTGTTCTTCATCCCGGCCGCCGGCGACTACATCAACGCCGAACTGCTCGGCACACCCAACACCTACATGGTCGGCAACGTGATCGACTCGGCGTTCCTGGTCCGGCTCGACTACCCGCAGGGTGCCGCGCTCTCGTTCCTGCTGATGGCCGTGATCCTGGCGATCGTCCTCGTCTACCTGCGCCGCGCCGGCACCGACGAGGTGGTGTGAGGTGGCGTACCGGATCGGTCGCTGGATCGCCGACCACTGGGTGCTGGGGGTGGGCCTGGTCGTCCTCCTCTACCTGTTCCTGCCGATCGCGGTCGTCGCCGGGCTGTCGTTCAACCGCCCGTCGAGCCGCCTGTCGTACGACTTCCACGAGTTCACCCTCGACAACTGGACCGGCGTCTGCGGGCCGGCCGGGCTCTGCGACGCGGTGCTCCGCTCCGTCCAGATCGGCTTCGTCGCGACGGTCCTCTCCACCGTCCTCGGCACGCTGATGGCCTTCGCGCTCGTCCGCCACCGCTTCCGCGGCCGGGCCGCCACCAACGTGCTGATCTTCCTGCCGATGGCGACCCCCGAGGTCGTGATGGGCACCTCGCTGCTGGCCCTCTTCGTCGCCGGCGGCATCTCGCTCGGGTTCTGGACGATCGTGATCGCGCACGTGATGTTCTGCGTCTCGTTCGTCGTCGTCACCGTCAAGGCCCGACTCTCCGGGATGGACGCGCGGCTGGAGGAGGCGGCGATGGACCTCTACGCGACGCCGTTCCAGACGTTCCGCCGCGTGACGCTGCCCCTGGTGCTGCCTGGCATCGTCGCCGCCGCGCTGCTGGCGTTCTCGCTGTCGTTCGACGACTTCATCATCACCAACTTCAACTCCGGTACGACGGTGACCTTCCCGATGTACGTTTGGGGAGCCAGCCAGCGGGGCGTCCCGCCGCAGGTCAACGTCGTCGGCACCGCGATGTTCGCGATCGCGCTCCTGCTGGTGCTGGCCACCAACGTGCGACGGCGGCGGGGGGCACGGGCGGGATGAACGTCGGTCCGGCGCTCGCCGAGGCGCAGCCCCGCGTCTTCTGGCTCGACCGTCCCGACCGCCCGGACCCCCTGCCGCCGCTGACCGGCGCGACAACGGCCGACCTGCTCGTCGTCGGCGGCGGGTACCTCGGGCTGTGGGCGGCGCTGCTCGCCAAGCAGGAGGACCCGGGCCGCGACGTGGTGCTGGTCGAGGCCGGCACGTGCGGCTGGGCCGCCTCCGGCCGCAACGGCGGTTTCTGCTCGGGTTCGCTGACCCATGGCCTGGCCAACGGCGTGGCCCGGTTCCCGCGCGAGATCGCGACGCTGGAGGCGCTGGGCCGCGCCAACCTCGACGCGCTGCTGGCCACGCTGTCGTTCTTCGGCATCGACTGCGCCGTCGAGCGGGTCGGCGAACTGACCGTCGCGACCCGGCCGCACGAGGTGCCGGGGCTGGCGGCCGACGCGGCGCTGGCGCGGTCGCACGGGCACGACGTGCTGGTGCTCGGGCGGGAGGAGCTGCGGGCCGAGGTCGCGTCGCCGACGTACCTCGGTGGGGTCTGGCACCGCGACCGCACGGTGCTGCTCGACCCGGCGCGGCTCGCGTGGGGGTTGCGGTCCGCGTGCCTGTCGCTGGGGGTGCGCGTTTACGAGCACACGCGGGTACGCGCGCTGTCGCGTGGCCGGTCGTCGATGGTGGCCCGGGTCGGCGGCGGTGTGGTGGTGCGCTCGCGCGGGGTCGTGCTCGCGACGAACGCGTTCCCGCCGCTGCTGCGCCGCCTGCGGGCCTACGTCGCGCCGGTCTACGACTACGCGCTCGTGACCCGGCCGCTGTCGGCGGCGGAGCTGGCCACGGTGGGCTGGCGGCACCGGCAGGGCGTGGCCGACTCGGGCAACCAGTTCCACTACTACCGGCTCACGCCGGACAACCGGATCCTCTTCGGCGGCTACGACGCGGTCTACCACTTCGGCAACCGGATGGCGCCGTCGCTGGCCCGCTCGGCCCCGACGTTCACGACCCTGGCCCGGCACTTCTTCGCGACGTTCCCGCAGCTGGCGGACGTGACGTTCACCCACCGGTGGGGCGGGGTGGTGGACACGTGCAGCCGCTTCTGCGCGTTCTTCGGGACGGCGTACGGGGGTCGGCTGGCGTACGCGGCGGGTTTCACGGGCCTCGGCGTGGGTGCCACCCGCTTCGCGGCGCGGGTCGCCCTGGACCTGCTGAGCGGCGAGCGGACCCCGTTGACCACATTGGACCTCGTACGGACCCGCCCGATCCCGTTCCCGCCGGAGCCGCTGCGCGCGTTGGGCATCAACGCGACCCGCTGGTCCCTGGCCCGCGCGGACGACCGCGACGGCCGGCGCAACCTGTGGCTGCGCACGCTCGACCGCCTGGGCGTCGGCTTCGACTCCTGACGCGCGGCTGGTGCTGCGCACTTCGCTGTGAGCGAAGCACCCTTCCGCGCGTTCGTGTAGCGGTGTAATGCTGTAATCAAGTAATCAGCGCCACTCGTGGAGGTGTGTCATGAGAGGTTTTCGGGGCGTTTGGGAAGGCGGCCCCCGCGGCAGCCGGGGCGAGCCACCGCCCGCGGAGGGCGTCGCCGCCTGGATCACCGGCGCCGTCCCCGACGCCTGGTTCACCGACCCACCGACGGTGACGGTGGACCGCGACGAGGTCATGATCATCGGTCGCCTGCCGGCGCCGCAGCTCGCCGCGGACGCCTCGGAGGCGGACAAGGCGGCCGCGGAGCAGGGCCGCATCGCCCAGTTCCGCGAGGACACCCGCGACCAACGCATCAAAATCGCCCAACAGGTCGAACACCGCTGGCGCCGCAAGGTCAGCTGGGGCGCCACCTGCGGCACGACGGAGACACTGTTCACGACGTTCTCGGCGCCGGTCATGACCCGCCTGCGCCAGAAGGACCGCCAGGTCCTCGACACCCTGGTCGACGCCGGCGTGGCCCGCAGCCGCTCGGAGGCCCTGGCGTGGTGCGTCCGCCTGGTCGGCCAACACGCGGACCAGTGGCTCGACGACCTCCGCACGGCCATGACCGCGGTCGACGACCTCCGCCGCCGCGGCCCGCTCCCGGACGACGCCTGACGGGGGGGTGTCTTGGCTGGGCCCGGTCGGCCGGGCTGGACGCCGGTATGGCCGATGGCGTCGATGTGTGCGCGGCGCCATTGGCGCGGGCCAGTGGGCTGGGCGATCTCCGCACGGCCACGATCTCTGTGGCCGGCCCGCTCCCGGACAACGCCTGACGGGCGGGTGTCTTGGCTGGGCCCGGTCGGCCGGGCTGGACGCCGGCATGGCCGATGGCGTCGATGTGCGCGTGGCGCCATGGGCCACGCGGGTCCGCGATCGCGGCGGCCTGCCGGGAGGCCGCCATGTGCCAGGCAGCCGGGTCCGGGAACCGGCGACAGGTAGACGGAGGTGACACTTCCCGATAGGCGGCACCGGCTGCGCGAATTCCGTGGCGTTCTTGCGGCCAATTCACCAGGCGTAAAGCAGTTGCCTTCGTACGCCCCGCTCCGGTCGGCGAGTGGCCACCCGGTGTGGCTGCGCGTGTCGGGCACACTCTTCCTGGACGGGACCGGATACCTCACGGTCCGCGACTCTGTCTTCGGCGTCGCCGCCGGCGACCCGGCTGTCGAACTGCTGCAATACGACTACCAACGCGACAAGGCCGGCTTTCCCGACGCCCACATCCAGGTCAAGGCGACCGGCCAAGCGTGGCGAGAGCTGCTGAGTGCCTGCGGTCGCAGTCCCGACGGGCTGAGCAAACTCCACCTGCCCGTCGGGGCAAGCGATACCGGCCAGCCCTGAAAGATCTGATGGAGACCCTGATCGTGGAGGGAATCATCGTTCCTCACCCGGGCTGGAAACGCATCCTGGACGCGGACCGCGATGAGTTCCGTCGCCGCCAACTCCGGGCGGCGATCCGCAACGACCCGGACACCGCTGTGGCCGCCCTGCGCAAGCTCAAGTACGACGTCCGTGAGCCTGATCTGGCACCGTCAGACCCGGCGCAGAATGTGGTCGACATCAGCAAACGCCCCAGAACCCTCTTCAGCCGAAAGGGCAAACCGTAAACGCCGAGGCGGCGGCTGGTGATCCGGCGGCTTGGCGCCCGGTGATCCGAGCGCTGCCGCGCAGTCCCGCCGCGGGCGGCGGCTCGGGCCGCGGCGCGCCACCACACGAAGGAAGGGCCCCTTGTTAACGCTCAGCGTTAACAAGGGGCCCTTCCTTGTGAAACCCGCGGCGAAGGTGGCAGCGAAGCGTCAGCGAGCGGTGTCCGGCGGGAGCGACGGCCCGGACCACCGCGGACCCGGGAAATGATCTAAAGATTCAATCCCGTCAGCACCATCACCCGTGGGTCGGTGTAGTCCTCCATCGCGCTGCGGACACCCTCCCGGCCGACCCCGGACCCCTTGACGCCGCCGTAGGGCATCTGGTCCGCGCGGTAGGACGGCACGTCGCCGATGATGACGCCGCCGACGGCGAGGGTCTGGTGGGCCGTGAAGGCGGTCTGGAGGCTGTGGGTGAAGACGCCCGCCTGGAGGCCGTACGCCGAGTCGTTGATCGCCGCGAAGCCTGCCGTGTCGTCCTGGACCGGGCTGACGACGAGGACCGGGCCGAAGATCTCCTCGCGGTTGACCTTCGCGTCCTTCGGCGTGCTGGTCAGCACCGTGGGGGCGTAGGTCGCGCCGGTCCGTTCGGCGCCGAGTTCCACCGACGCGCCGGCCGCGACCGCCTCGTCGACCCAGGACTCCACGCGGCGGGCCGCGTCTTCGGAGATCAGCGGGCCGACGTCGGTGGCCTCGTCCGACGGGTCGCCGGTGCGCAGCGCCGACACCGCCGCGACCAGCCGCGGGAGGAACCCGTCGTAGATCCATTCGTGGACGAACACCCGCTGCACCGCGATGCAGCTCTGGCCTGCCTGGTAGTTGCTGAACGTCGCGATCCGCTGTGCCGCCCACGTCAGGTCCTCGTCCGCCGTCCAGTCCTCGCAGAGCAGGACGGCCGCGTTGCCGCCGAGTTCCAGGGTGACGTGCTTGTGTGGCACCGACGCGCGGATCGCGGCGCCGACCGGGCCGGAGCCGGTGAAGCTGACGACCGGTAGGCGTGGGTCCGCCACGAGCGCGGCCGCCCGGTCGTTGGGGAGCGGCAGCACCGAGAACATCCCGGCCGGCAGGTCGGTCTCCGCGAGGATCTCGCCGAGCAGCAGGGCGGTCAGCGGCGTGGCGGGGGCCGGCTTGACGACGATCGGCGCGCCGGCCGCGATCGCCGGCGCGACCTTGTGGGCGACCAGGTTGAGCGGGAAGTTGAACGGCGAGATGCCGAGCACGGGGCCCTTCGGGAAGCGCCGGACGACCGCCATCCGGCCGGTCGCCTGCGGGTCGGTGTCGAGGCGTTGCAGGTCGCCGGAGAAGCGGCGGGCCTCCTCCGCGGCCCAGCGGAACGTCGACACGGCGCGGGCGACCTCGACGCGTGCCCACTTGAGCGGCTTGCCGTTCTCGGCGGTGATGAGGCGGGCGATCTCCTCGGACCGCTCCCGGAGCCGGGTTGAGACGTGGTCCAGCGCGGCGGCGCGAGCGTGGGCCGGGAGCGCCGCGGCGGTGGGTGCCACGGCGGCGGCCGCGGCCACGGCGCGCTCGACCTGGTCCGGCGTAGCGTCGGAGGTACGCCCGACCTCGCGACCGTCGTAGGGGTGCCGGACGACGACCGGGTCGTCCCCGTGCTCGGGCCGGCCGGCGACAAAGAACGCTACTGGGTCCACCGCGGCAGCCTAACCGATGTCCCGCCTGGTCAGCGGAAACGGTGGTGATGGCCCTTGTCAGCAACGGAATCGGTCGCGAAGATGGCACATGGGTTGCGGATACGTGATGATCGCCACCCTGCCGACGGCCAGCCCCCAGCCTGGAGACGCGACCATGAGCGACAAGCAGCAGTTGCGCAACTTCGTCAACGGTGAGTACGTCGAGACGGTCGACGGCAACGTCAGCGACCTGGTCGACCCGACCACGGGTGAGGTGTTCGCCCAGGCCCCGGTCTCCGGGCCGCAGGACGTGGACCGCGCGATGCGTGCGGCGGCGGCCGCGTTCGAGAGTTGGCGCGACGTCACGCCGGCGCAGCGGCAGCTGGCTCTGCTGAAGTTCGCCGACGCGGTGGAGGCCCGCGCGGCGGAACTGGTCGACGTCGAGGTGCGCAACACCGGCAAGCCGCGCCAGCTCACCACCGAGGAGGAGCTTCCGCCGGCGGTCGACGAGCTGCGTTTCTTCGCGGGTGCCGCGCGGCTCCTGGAAGGGCGGTCGGCGGGTGAGTACCTGGCCGGCCACACCTCCTACGTCCGGCGCGAGCCGATCGGCGTCGTCGGGCAGGTGACGCCCTGGAACTACCCGCTGATGATGGCGATCTGGAAGATCGCGCCGGCGCTGGCCGCCGGCAACTGCGTCGTGCTCAAGCCCTCCGACACGACGCCGGCGTCGACGCTGCTGCTCGCCGAGATCGCCGCCGAGTTCTTCCCGGCCGGCGTCGTCAACGTCGTCTGCGGCGACCGGGACACCGGGCGGGCGGTCGTCTCCCACCCGACGCCGCGGCTCGTCTCCATCACCGGCTCGACCCGGGCCGGCAAGGAGGTCGCGGCGGCCGCGGCCCCCGACCTCAAGCGCACGCACCTCGAACTCGGCGGCAAGGCGCCGGTCATCCTCTTCGACGACGCCGACGTCGCGGCGGCGGCCGAGGCGATCGCGGTCGGCGGCTACTTCAACGCCGGCCAGGACTGCACGGCGGCGACCCGTGTGCTGGCGGGTCCCGGCATCCACGACGACTTCCTCGCGGCGCTGGTGGCGCAGGCCCGGGAGACCAGGACCGGCGGTCCGGACGAGGAGGACGTCCTCTATGGACCGCCCAACAACGCCAACCAGTTCGGGCGGGTGAGCGGGTTCGTGGACCGGCTGCCCGACCACGCCGCCGTGGAGATCGGTGGGGCCCGGGTGGGGGAGAGGGGCTTCTTCTACGCGCCGACGGTGGTCTCCGGCGTGCGCCAGGACGACGAGATCGTCCAGGACGAGGTGTTCGGGCCGGTGATCACGATCCAGCGCTTCACCGACGAGGACGAGGCGGTCCGCTGGGCCAACGGCGTCGAGTACGGGCTGTCGGCGTCCGTCTGGACGAAGGACCACGGCCGGGCGATGCGGATGACGCGGCGGCTGGACTTCGGCTGTGTCTGGGTGAACACGCACATCCCGTTCGTGTCGGAGATGCCGCACGGCGGGTTCAAGCACTCCGGGCACGGCAAGGACCTCTCCGTCTACAGCCTCGAGGACTACACGCGGATCAAGCATGTGATGCACAACCTGGAGGGATGATGAACTCCCGCGACCTCCACAAGCGACGGTCCGCCGCGGTGGCGCGCGGTGTCAGCTCCGTCATCCCGTCCTACGTGGATCACGCGACCGGTGCGACGTTGATCGATGTGGACGGTCGTGAGTGGATTGACTTCTCGTCCGGCATCGCGGTGACGTCGGTGGGCCACGCCGCGCCGGCGGTGGTCGAGGCGGTGCGTGCCCAGGTCGAGCGGTTCACGCACACGTGCTTCATGGTGGCGCCCTACGAGGGGTACGTGGCGGTCTGCGAGACGGTGAACGCGGTGACCCCGGGTGACGGGGAGAAGCGGTCGGCGCTGTTCAACTCCGGCGCCGAGGCCGTGGAGAACGCCGTCAAGATCGCCCGGCACGCCACGGGGCGGGCGGCGGTCGTGGTGTTCGACCACGCGTACCACGGCCGCACCAACCTGACGATGGCGCTGACGGCGAAGAACATGCCGTACAAGCACCGGTTCGGCCCCTTCGCCGGCGAGGTGTACCGGGTGCCGATGTCGTACCCGCTGCGGGACGGCGGGCTCTCCGGCGAGGCGGCCGCCGCCCGGGCCCTCGACCTCGTCGCGGCCCAGGTCGGCGCCGAGAACGTCGCCGCCGTGCTGGTCGAGCCGGTCCAGGGCGAGGGCGGGTTCGTCGTGCCGGCGCCGGGCTTCCTCCCGGCGCTCGCCCGGTGGTCGCGGGAGGCCGGGGCGGTTTTCGTCGCCGACGAGATCCAGACCGGGTTCTGCCGTACCGGTGACTGGTTCGCGTCCTCGCACGAGGACGTCGTGCCGGATCTCATGACGCTCGCCAAGGGGATCGCGGGCGGGCTGCCGCTCGCGGCGGTCACCGGGCGGGCGGACATCATGGACGCGGTCCACGTCGGCGGGCTGGGCGGCACGTACGGCGGCAATCCGGTGGCGTGCGCGGCGGCGCTGGCGACGATAGAGACCATGCGCTCCCTCGACCTGGCCGCCGCGGCGCGGCGGATCGGGGCGGTGATGCGGGACCGGCTCGCCGCGCTCGCGGCCCGCGACGGGCGGATCGCGGAGGTACGGGGGCGAGGCGCGATGATGGCCGTGGAGATCACCGAGCCGGGGACGCTGGAGCCGGACCCGTTGACGACGGCCGGGGTGTCGGCGGAGTGCCACCGGCGCGGGCTGTTGACGCTGACCTGCGGGACGTACGGCAACGTGCTGCGGTTCCTGCCGCCGTTGGTGATCTCGGAGGACGCGTTGACGCGCGGCCTCGACATCCTGGCGGATGCCTTCGACGCGACGTAGGGAGGTTATCCACAGGCCCCCCGCATCGATGCGCTTGCGCCGGTACGGTCGGCGCGACGCACGGTGACACTCCGGGGAGGCGGCGATGGATCGTGATGGCAACCGGGCCCTGCGCGCGCGGTTCGACGACGTGTTCGGGCAGTATCAGCGGCTCCGGGCCGGGATGGCGGAGCTGCAGGACAGGCTGGCGGCGTTCGCGGCGACGGCGCGGTCGCCGGACGGCCTCGTGGCCGCCACCGTCGACGCGCGCGGCCGGCTCGTCGCCCTGACGTTCGACCCGACGGTCTACCGCGCGCACCCACCCGACCGGCTGGCCCGGGTGGCGACGGCGACGGCCTCGCGGGCGGCGGCGTCGGCGGCCGACTCGATCCAGGAGCTGCTCGCCGCCTACCTGCCGCCCGGGTCCGGCGTCGCGGAATACGTGCGGTCGGGGCAGTTCGACGCGTTGCTGCGACGCCGCGATGGCTGACCGGATCGTGTTCCTCACGCCGGATGTCGCCGCGCGCGGGGCCGCCGACCTGGCCGCGGCCGGTTCGTCGCTCTCCGCGCTGCGCGGATCCCTCGGGGACGAGCTGGCCCGGGCGGCCTCGTCCCGGCCGTGGGGCGCCGACGAGCCCGGTGCGGCGTTCGCGCGCGTGTGGTGCCCGGCGGAGCAGGAGCTGCTGGCGGTCTGGGCTTCGCTGGGTCAGGCGCTCGCCGGCCTGGGCGACGGCGTGCGCGTGGCCGTTGCGTCCACTGTGGAGGTCGATGCGGCCGCGGCCCGGCGGGTGGGTGCGCCGTGACCGTGCTGCCGAGCCCGATCCCTCACCCGCTCGATCTGGCGCCGTGGGAGCTGCCCGACTGGGCGTACCAGGCAATCGGGTGGGTGGTCGGCGTGGAGTGGCCGGAGGGCGACGAGCGCGCGGTGTTCGACCTGGCCGACGGCTGGTCCACCGCCGCGTCCGCGCTTTCCGCTCCCTGCGCGGAGGCGCGGTCGGCGGCGGCCGAGGTGCTGCGCGGCTACGGCGGCCCCGGCGCCGACGCGTTCGCGGCCGCGTGGCGGACGCTGTCGGACGGAGCGGACGCGCCGCTGGTGGCGCTCGCCGCGGTCGCGGACGAGCTGGCGGCGGTGGCCCGGGAGTGCGCGGCCGGCATCGAGGCGGCCAAGCTGGAGGTCTGGATCGAGGTGGGGCTCCTGGTGATCGAGCTGGTCGGGCTCGCGGTGGCGATCGCGCTGACGGCCGGCGCCGCCACGCCGGCGGCCACGGCCGCCGCCACCGTCACCCGCATGTCGATCCAGCAGATCTTCCGCCGCCTGGTCGGGCAGCTCTCGCGCGAGGCGTTGAGGCGGCGGGTGCGGTCGCTGGCTCCGGCCGCGCGCCGGGCCGGCCTCGACGGCCTGGTGGGAGCGGCGGAGGGGGTGGCGGTCGACGCCGCGATCCAGGGTTATCAGGTGGCGGTCGGGCATCGGCGGGTGGGGGATCTCCGGTCGGTGGGGATGTCGGCGCTAGACGGGTTCGTCGCCGGTGCGCTTCCGGTGCCGTCGCCGGCTGACGCCGCCGGCCGCGCGCGGAGGCCGGTGGAGCCGCGGTTGGAGGCGCTGGAGCCGGGGGCCGGTGGGTCGCGGCCGTCGCCGGTCGACAGCTCGTAAGGGGACCTTTCGCCAGGTCCGCGGGTTTGTGCTGGTCAAGGGGCTGCGTCAGGAAGATGACAGTGCGGGCCGTGGTGGGTCCACTACGGACGGTTCATCTGGCGGGTTCTTCGGCGCGACGTGGGAGGGAGGGGCGGGTAGCGTGTCGCCCGAGCGGGTGACGCGCGAGTCTTCGGGACGGTGATCATGGTGTGGCGCGGACGGCGGCTGGCGACGTTGTTGGCGCTGGGAGCGGGCTTCGCCGCCGTGGTCGGTGCGGGGCTCGTGGTGACGGCCGGCGCGGCCAGTGCCGCCGACGAACGGGTCGACGTGCGCGCGTCACGCAGCTTCACCGCCGGGGGTGACCCCGGGACGGCCTCTGTCACCGTGTCGTGGAGCGAGCGCGGCTGCGTGTTCGTGCGTACCGCACTCTCGATCCGGCTCGACGGTATGGACGCCGGCCAGGTTCGCGTGGAGGCGTTCAGCTTCGGCGGCTGGCGGCCGGTCGCCGTCAGCGGCGCCGGGGACGGCGTCGTGGTCACCGAGCGGACGCCACCCGACAACGCGCTGCTCTGCAACCGGCAGAGCGCGGAGGCGCGGTACCGGATCGCGTTCGACGCGGACACCCGCGGCGGGAGCGTGACCATCGTCGGCGAGGCGTACGGCCCGCGGGGTCGGCTGCTCGACCGCGACGCGGCGACCGGGCGGGTCAACGGCACCAAACCGTCGCCGACCCCGTCGAGGAAGTCGCCGAAGCCGACGAAGAGCCCGACGAGGAGCCCGACTCCGACTCCGACGCCGACCGCCACCGCGGAGACGGCCACCGCCGCGCCGTTCGACGACCCGGCCCGGAGCCCGATCGCCCTAGGGGTGCCCAACCCGCCCCAGGACCCGGGCGGCGGCGGTTTCCTCGGCATGAGCCGGCTGGTGATGGCCGGGGGCCTGGTGCTCGTCGCGGTGGGCGTGGGCCTGATCGTCTTCCTGATCCGCCAGATCCGCGCCGACCGGGCCGGCCCCCGCACCGCCGCGGACCCCGCCGGCCGGCACGCGCTGCGCGGCGGGCCGCCCGCCACGGCGGAGGCACCCACGATCTTCCTGCCCGGCGTGCGGCCGGCGACCGGTCCGGGCACGGACCCGCCGACCGTCATCCTGCCGCGGATCGACGACTGACCGTTATCCACAGGCCGTCGGCGCCTCACCACCGGGCCCGCGCCGCTCCGTTACGCTCACCGGCGATACGCTGACATCGTCCAAGGAGCGAGTGCGTTGTCCGACCTGTCCCAGATCGTGAAGGCCTACGACATCCGGGGTGTCGTCCCGGAGCAGTGGGACGAGCCGGTCGCCACCGCGTTGGGGGCGGGTTTCGCGCGGCTCATCCGCCGCACGCAGACCGAGGAAGCCGTCGTCATCGGGCACGACATGCGGGCCTCGTCGCCCGGGCTGGCCGAGGCCTTCGCGCGCGGGGTCACCGGCGAGGGCCTCGGCGTCGTCGCCATCGGGCTGGCCTCCACGGACATGCTCTACTACGCGTCCGGCTCGCTCGGCCTGCCCGGCGCCATGTTCACCGCGAGCCACAACCCCGCTCAGTACAACGGCATCAAGCTCTGCCTCGCCGGCGCGAAGCCGGTCGGGCAGGACTCGGGCCTCGCCGAGATCCGCGCCGCCGCCCAGGCGATCCTCGACGGCGCCGCGGAGCCGGCAGCGGAGCGCGGCGGTCCGGTCGAGCGGCGCGACCTGCTTCCCGACTACGCGCGCTACCTCCGCACGCTGGTCGCACTCGACGGCATCCGCCCGCTCAAGGTCGTCGTCGACGCGGGCAACGGCATGGGCGGCTTCACCGTCCCGGCCGTGCTCGGCGACGAGGTGCTCGACCGGCTGCCGCTGACGATCGTTCCGCTCTACTTCACGCTGGACGGCTCGTTCCCCAACCACGAGGCCAACCCGCTGGAGCCGGCGAACCTGCGCGACCTCCAGCACGCGGTCCGGGCCGAGGGTGCCGACCTCGGGCTCGCCTTCGACGGCGACGCCGACCGGTGCTTCGTCGTCGACGAGCGGGGCGAGCCGGTCACGCCGAGCGCCATCACCGCGCTGGTGGCCGCTCGCGAGCTGGCCAAACACCCGGGCGACACGGTGATCCACAACCTGATCACCTCGTCGGCCGTGCCAGAGATCATCAAGGAGAACGGCGGCACGCCGGTCCGCAGCCGCGTCGGCCACTCGTTCATCAAGGCCGAGATGGCCCGCACCAACGCGGTCTTCGGGGGCGAGCACTCGGCGCACTACTACTTCCGCGAGTTCTGGTTCGCCGACACCGGCATGCTCGCCGCCATGCACGTCCTCGCCGCCCTCGGCGGGCAGGAGAAGCCGCTCTCCGAGTTGGCCCGCGACTACGAGCGCTACGTGGCCTCCGGCGAGATCAACTCGACGGTGCGGGACCAGGCGGCCAAGCAGCGCGAAGTGCGCTCCGCGTATCCGGAGGCGAGCGTCGACGAGCTCGACGGGTTGACGCTCACGTTCCCCGACGGCGCATGGGTCAACCTCCGTGCGTCCAACACCGAGCCGCTGCTGCGACTCAACGTCGAGGCCCCCACCGCGGAGCGGATGGCCGAACTCCGCGACGCGGTGCTCGCCATCGTCCGCCGTTAAGATCGTCGCCGGACGGCCCGCCCGCCCACGTCTGGAAGGAGCCGCACCGTGGCCCTGGATCAGCAGTTGTTGGACATCCTCGCGTGCCCCGACACGCACCACGCGCCGCTGACCTACGACGAGTCGGCCCAGACACTGACCTGCACGGAGTGCCGGCGGGTGTTCGAGGTCCGCGACGACATCCCGGTCCTCCTCCTCGACGAGGCCCGGCAGGACACGCGGGGGGAGGGATGATGGGCAGCCCGGTGGGTGGCACCGCCGGCCTCCGCGGCCAGCGGATCGCCGACGAGGCGCTCCTCGACGACCAGGACGCCCTCCTCGCCAACGACCCCGGCGGCATGCTGCGGATGACGGCGTCGGCCGGAGCGCAGGTCCGCGAGTCGGCGGCCCTCGCCGCCGAAGCCAACCTGTCCGCGCTCGAGGACGACGGCCTCCCGCGCGCCGTGGTGATCGCCGGTGCCGGCACCGCCGCGCGCACCGGTGAGATCCTCGCGATGGTCGCGGGCCCCCGGTCCCGCGCGCCGGTCATCGCGCACCGCAGCGCCGGCGTCCCCGGCTGGGTCGGCGCCGCCGACGTGGTCATCGCGATCAGCGCGTCCGGGCACAGCCCCGAGGCGCTGGCGGCGGCCGAGGCCGCCTCCCGGCGGGGTGCCCGGCTGGTGGGGATCGGCGCGCCGGACTCGCTGCTCCAGTCGGTGGCCGAGCGGGCACGCGCGCCGTACATTCCGGTGCCACGCCGCGCACCGGCCCGGGCCAGCCTCTGGGCGTTGACGGTGCCGGTGCTGCTGGCCGCCCGTACGCTCGGGCTCGTCAAGGTCAACGAGGCGGACCTCGCCGAGACCGCGGCCCGGCTCGACGCGGACGCCGACCGCTGCCGCCCCAGCGCCGAGTCGTTCGTCAACCCGGCGAAGTCGCTGGCGCTGGGCCTCGCGGGGTCGGTGCCGATCGTCTGGGGCTCGTCGCCGCTCGCCACGGTCGCCGCCCGGCGGTTCGGCGACACGCTCTCCGCCAACGCGCGCTATCCCGTCGTGACCGGAGCGCTGGGCGAGGCCGGCCGCGGGCGGGTCGGGCTGCTCGACGGCGTGTTCGGCGGCCTGGTGGAGTCCGACCGCGACATCTTCGCCGACCCCTTCGACGACGAGTCCGGTCAGGGGCCGGCGAGCCGGCTCCGCGTCGTGCTGCTGCGCGACGGCGGCCTCAACGCCGACGACGACACCGACGAGCCGCTGGCCGTGGAGGAGCGGCGCGCCGACGCCCTGGTGACGCTCGCGGAGCGGCGCGGGGTGCGGTGCGACGTGATCACCGCGGAGGGCGGCTCGTCGCTGGAGCGGCTGGCGTCCCTCGTCGCCGTGCCCGATTTCGCGTCCGTCTATCTTGCTCTTGCACACGGTCTCGACCCCATGGCGGTCCCCGCCGTCTCCGAGATGAAGGAGCTGTCCAACCCATGAGTGCTAAGGCATGAGCGCCGGCGGCGGCACGCGCGCGATCATCGCGGCCCTGTTGGCGAACCTTGGGATCGCGGTCACCAAGTTCGTGGCGTTCGTCCTCACGGGCTCGTCGTCGATGCTCGCCGAGGCGATCCACTCGGTCGCGGACTCGGGCAACCAGGCCCTCCTGCTCCTCGGCGGCCGGCGCGCGACCAGGAAGGCGACGCCCGAGCACCCCTTCGGGTACGGGCGGGAGCGCTACATCTACGCGTTCATCGTCTCGATCATCCTGTTCAGCGTCGGTGGCCTGTTCGCCCTCTACGAGGCCTGGCACAAGTGGGAGGATCCGCACGGTATCGACGAGTGGCAGTGGGTGCCGGTGACGGTGCTCGTGGTCGCGATCGTGCTGGAGTCGTTCTCGCTGCGCACGGCCATCCACGAGTCCAACGCCGTACGCGGCAAGGCGTCGTGGGTGGCGTTCGTGCGCCGGGCGAAGGCCCCGGAGCTGCCGGTCGTGCTGCTCGAGGACATCGGTGCGCTGCTGGGCCTGGTGTTCGCCCTGTTCGGCGTCTCGATGACACTCGCGACCCACAACGGCCGCTGGGACGCGGTCGGCACCGCGATGATCGGCATCCTGTTGGTCGCGATCGCGGTGATCCTCGCCATCGAGACGAAGAGCCTCCTCGTCGGCGAGGGTGCGAGCCCCGAGCACGTCAAGGCGATCGAGAAGGCCCTGGTCGGCGGCCCGGAGATCGAGCGGATCATCCACATGAAGACGCTCCACCTGGGCCCGGAGGAGCTGCTCGTCGCGGCGAAGATCGGCGTCACAGCCAACGAATCGGCCGAGGCCGTCGCCCGTGGCATCAACGCCGCGGAGGCCCGCGTCCGCGAGGCGGTCCCGATAGCCCGGGTGATCTACCTCGAGCCGGACATCTACAGCGCCAGCGCCGCGGCCGAGCGCCAGGACACCGCACGCGAAGCCGCCGACGGAATCGCGGCGCACTAGGCCGTGTCCTGCCGATCATGCCGGCCTGCGTCGGGCCCAGCCGCCGCCTGGCGGCGTCCCGGATTCACCTGGATACAACACCGGTATCCGGGCGATTCCGGGCCACCACCAGACGACGCGTGGACTCCGCCTCGGCTCGGCATGATCGACAGGACACGGCCGAGTGGACCGCCGGCCTGCGCCGCGCGACACCGGCGGGCCGCCGCGCGGAGGAGCCGCGTGACGGCCTCGCCGCGGGTCGCCGGCGCCGGCGCACCGGCCCTCGCGGCCACCGGGCTGGAGCCGTGGCGGCCGCGCGGAGGAGCCGCGTGACGGCCTCGCCGCGGGTCGCCGGCGCCGGCGCACCGGCCACCGGGGCTGGAGCCGTGGCGGCAGCGGCGTCGGTGGAGGGCGGCCGGGGTCGGCCGTTGTGGTGCGGCGGGCGGCGGAGTCGGTGGGAGGAGCGCGCGGGTGATGGCGCTCTTCGCGGTGGGCGAGTGGGATCGACGGGACGTGGCATGAGGACACGCGGGGGCCGACCACAGTGGAACTGCTAGACAGCCCGATCCGGGATTATGCATGGGGTTCGCGTACGGTGCTCGCGCGGTTGCAGGGGCGGCCGGCGCCGAGTCCCGGGCCCGAGGCGGAGCTGTGGGTCGGTGCGCACCCGGCCGCTTCCTCGACGCTGGACGGCGAGAACGGGCCGGTGAGCCTCGCTGCGGCCATCGCGGCGTCGCCGATCGGGTGGCTCGGAGCGGAGACGGTGGCGCGCTTCGGCACGCGGTTGCCGTACCTCCTGAAGTTGCTGGCCGCTGACGCGCCGCTCTCGCTGCAGGCGCATCCGGATCTGGCGCGGGCCCAGGAGCGGTTCGCGGCCGGGGACGCGAACTACGTCGATGCCAACCACAAGCCTGAGCTGCTGGTGGCGATAGAGCCGTTCGAGGCGTTGTGCGGCTTTCGTGACCCGTCGCGGTCCGCGGACGCGCTGGAGGCGCTGGGTGGTCCGGCGCTCGCCCAGGTCGTCGGGCATCTGCGCGACGGTGATCTCGACGAGGCCGTCGAGCTGCTTCTGACCTGGCCCGGCGACGGGGCCGACCTGGTCACGCTCGTCCGCGGCCAGGACCACCCGGGTGGGGTCTTCGCGGAGGACCTCGCTCTGGTACGGCGCCTCGCCGAGCACTACCCCGCCGACCCGGGTGTGCTGGTCGCGCTGCTGCTCAACCGGGTCGACCTGCGGCCGGGC
>Ga0164243_10003476_pt1 | contig 25191 bp, 20 predicted proteins | sample OricompcompostOP_FD_108781 | JGI IMG/M metagenome (GOLD analysis project Ga0164243, IMG submission 108781) | Organic Plus compost microbial communities from Emeryville, California, USA - Original compost - Organic plus compost (OP) | ecosystem: Engineered > Solid waste > Mixed feedstock >...
CATCCGTTCGATCGCCTTCAGCTTGAATGCCCGGCTGAAGCTCCGGTGTGACTGTTTGGACATGTGTCCCTCCTCAAAGGAACTGTCACTATTTTTTATGACTCATTTCAGGGGGTCACTCCAATCCAATCCTGAGAGTATCCGTCTGGAATAGTGTGGCAGGCAGCGCTCAGGAATGGACCCTGAATCAAGCCTGTGCCCGCGCAGGCGGATATTCAGGGTGACGCAGAAAAGACCCGGCCAGAGCCAAAGTCTTCCTCATGCCAAATGTCCACAGACCTTAGGGCCTCTTCAACAACCACCGTCGCTTCTCCGCCCGGCCTTTTGGGTGGAGTTCGGCGCGCCAGAACGCGTGTGCGCTTTGGGGGCACGCCATTCCGGACGCGGCTTTTCTTCCGGTCTCCGATCGGCAGGGAAAGCCAGCGGTCCGGAATGGCGGTACCCACTGTGCAATTCTGGTCAGAACCTTGAGGGAATCCCGGTTGCCGAGGGCGGGTAAACCTTTTATAAGCCGCCCCAACAGTCAACTGAATACAGGAAACTCAAGACCATGGCGACGGAAAGAACCCTCTCCATCATCAAACCGGACGCGACGCGCCGCAACCTGACCGGCAAGATCAACGCCATCTTCGAGGATGCGGGCCTGAGGATCGTGGCGCAGAAGCGTATCCGCATGACCAAGGAGCAGGCGGAAGGCTTTTACGCCGTTCACAAGGAACGCCCGTTCTTCGGCGAGCTGGTGGACTTCATGATTTCCGGTCCCGTGGTCGTGCAGGTGCTGGAGGGCGAGAACGCCGTGGCCCGCAACCGCGAGCTCATGGGCGCCACCAACCCGGCCAATGCCGAGGACGGCACCATCCGCAAGCTCTATGCGGAATCCATCGAGGCCAATTCGGTGCACGGCTCCGACAGCTCCGAAAACGCCGCCACCGAGATCAAATACTTCTTCAGCGACGACGAGATCGTCGGCTGACCGTCACTGTTCCGGTGACATGAATCCGGGTGCAGGGGCTTCGGCCCCTGTGATCCGGACTTTCTCCCCCGTTACCCGCACCCGCCCTTCGGCGATATAGCGCACCGCCTGCGGGTAGATTTGGTGCTCCCAGGCGAGCACGCGCTGCGCCAGCGTTTCCGGCGTATCCTCCATCAATACGGGCACCGCCGCCTGGACGATGATGGGCCCGTTGTCCATCTCGGCCCGCACGTAATGCACCGAGCAGCCCGAAATGCGCGAGCCGGATTCGATCACCCGCTCATGCACGTGCAGTCCCTTGAAGGACGGCAGGAGGCTGGGGTGGATGTTGATGATGCGGTTCTTCCACCTTGTGATGAACGCGTTGGAGAGAATGCGCATGAAGCCGGCCAGGCACACCAGCTCCACGCCCACCCGGCGCAGCGCGTCGTCGATGGCGTCCTCGAACGCTTCCGGCGTCTCGAAATCGCGGTGCGAGATCACCTCATGGGGGATGTCCGCCTGGGCTGCGCGCTTGAGGCCATAGGCTTCCGCCCGGTTGGAAATCACGGTGACGATCTCGGCCGGGAAATCCGGCTGGGACGTCGCGTCGATCAGCGATTGGAGGTTGCTGCCACGCCCGGTGATCAGCACACCGATCTTCAATGCCATAGACTCCCCCGCCATCAGCTCTCGGCCGGGATGATCCTGCCGATCTGGTAAACCGTCTCGCCGTTCTCCTCGAGAATCGCGCGCACCCCGTCCACGGCCGCGGGCGCCACGATGACCGCCATGCCGATGCCGCAGTTGAAGGTCCGGGTGATTTCCCGTTCGGACACGTCTCCCGCCTGCTGCAGCCACTGGAAGACGGCGGGCCGCGGCCAGGCCGTGGGATCGATCTCGAAATCGCAGCCCTGCAGCAGCACGCGGGGAATGTTCTCATCCAGCCCGCCGCCGGTGATATGGGCCAGCCCCTTCACCTGGCCGGTCTCCAGGGCGGCCAGGAGGGCGCGGACATAAATCCGGGTCGGCGTCAGCAGGGCTTCACCCAGGCTCTTGCTGTCGTCGAACGGCGCCGGTGCGTCCAGTCGGGCGCCGGTGTCGGCCACGATCTTGCGCACCAGGGAATAGCCGTTGGAATGCACGCCCGTGGAGGCCAGACCCAGGATCACGTCGTCCGGGCGGATGGTCTCGCCGGTCAGCATCCGGTCGCGCTCCATGGCGCCGACGGCAAAGCCCGCCAGATCATAATCCCCCGGCGCGTAATGGCCCGGCATTTCCGCCGTCTCGCCGCCGATCAGGGCGCAGCCCGCCTGGCGGCAGCCCTCGGCAATGCTCTCGACGACGATGGCCGCCTTGTCGATATCCAGCCGGGACGTGGCGAAATAGTCCAGGAAGAAAAGCGGGGCCGCGCCCTGCACCACAAGGTCGTTGACGCACATGGCCACCAGGTCGATGCCGATGCCCTCATGCCGGTCGCAATCGGTCGCCAGGCGGAGCTTGGTGCCCACGCCGTCGGTCGCCGAGACGAGAATGGGATCGCTAAAACCGGCGGCCTTGAGATCGAAGAGCGCGCCGAAGGACCCCAGCCCGGCCATGGTGCCGGGGCGGTCGGTCGATTTGGCAAACGGCTTGATGCGATCGACGAAGCGGTTGCCCGCATCGATATCCACGCCCGCTTCCTTGTAGCGGTCGGTCCATTGATGGTTGGGGGCGGATGCTGAGTCTTTTCTTTTCACGAATTTTGACCTGTACTCGGGCTCCGAATGCTCTAGTCTGGCCTCTCGATCTGGGCCATCCGTCATGGCAATGTGATGGCACAAAGCGTGGAGACGCGAAAGGAAAAAGAGGGGTGTTTCGAGTTCTCTGGCCAATAATCGCCGTGCTGGCTGTCTGCGTGGCGTCCATGCCCGCGGCGCCGGCCGTGGCGCAGACGTCGGACCTCTTCGTGGTGCGCAATGTCCCGCTGGACAGCCGGGCGGACACGGCCCAGGCGGCGCGCGCCAGCGCCCTGGCGACCGGCCAGCAGAAGGCCCTCGAAATCCTGCTGCAGCGGCTCACCCTCAGCCGCGACTGGATCGCCCTGCCCCATCCCGCCGCCAGCGCCGTCAACGGCATGGTCAACGCCATCCAGATCAATCACGAGAAGATCGCCGCCGGCGCCTACCAGGCGGACCTCACGGTGGAGTTCGAGCCGTCGGCCGTCCGCAATCTCCTGCGCCGCTCGGGCATCGCGTTCAGCGAGGCGCAATACAGACCCGTGCTCCTGCTGCCGGTCTATTCCGCCGGGGGGCTGGTCTCTTATGATTACGGCGTCAACCCTCTGAAAGACGTCTGGGCGGAGATCGCCCGCGATCCCGGGCTCATTCCCTACAGGCTGGCGGGTATGGACAACGTGCCGCAGGTCTATTTCCCGGCGGACCGGGCGATGGACCTGGACCCCGGCGAGGCCGAGCGCATGGCATCCCTCACCGGCACGGCGACGGTCATCGCCATTCGGGTCGATGTGCTTTCCGCCGGGGAAGAGACGCCCCGAATCCGGCTCACCCTCCGCGACTACAGCGAAGTCCTGGGCGCCAAGGGGGCTCGCAGCGAGATGATGTACAGCACGAACGGCGAAACCCTGGACGAGCTGATTGCCCGCTCGGCGCGCATGACGGCGACGGCGCTTGAAGACCATTGGAAGAGCCAGACCCTCGCCCGCTTTGACGTGCGCAACCAGCTGCTGGTGGATGTGCCGCTCGCCTCCCTCACGCAGTGGCGGGATATCCTGACGCGGCTCAACGGCAATATCCTCATCGACGACGTGGATATCCAGACACTGGCGTCGGACCGGGCGGAGTTGCTGGTGCATGTGCTGGGCCCGGTGTCCCAGCTCAAGCTCTCTCTGGCCCAGGACAATCTGACGCTGGAACAAGTGGAGGAAACGGAGCCTGTGACAAGCGGGCCGCGCTGGCGACTGATCGCGGGAGCCCGGTCAGGCGGATAAAGGCGGCGGCGGAACGGCTGCCCCCTGCGGACAGATGGCCATGTACGATCTTCCCAATTTCATCACCCTTGCCCGGCTTTTCTCCGTGCCGCTCATCGTGTGGCTGGTGGCCACCGGGCATCTGCAATGGGCGTTCTGGGCCTTTGTCCTCTCGGGCCTGTCCGACGCCGTGGACGGTTTCCTGGCCCGCCGCTGGAACCTGACCTCGCGCATCGGCGCCATACTGGACCCGCTGGCCGACAAGGCGCTCCTGGTCAGCAGCTTCATCGTGCTGGCGGTCTATGATTTCGTGCCCCTGTGGCTCGTCATCCTGGTGGTGAGCCGCGACATCCTGATCCTGGGCGGCTTCTACATCTCCGGCCTTCTGGGGCAGCAGCTCGAGATTCATCCCCTGATGATCAGCAAGATCAACACGGGCGTGCAGATCGCCTTCATCGCCCTGGTGCTGGGGGACGCTTCGCTTGATCTCGTTTTGCTCCCGGCGGTCGAGGCGCTAACATACGTTGCGGCGGTCACCACCCTGTGGTCCGGGGGGGCCTATCTGAAGCGCTGGATCAGCGAGCAATCCGGCGTCGAAGGAGAAGCCGGCGGGAGAAACAAGGAATGACGCGTCTGCAAATCGGGTTCTGGGTGGGCTTCGTCCTGATCCTCTGCCTGCTGCTCTATCTCCTGAACGATATCCTGCTGCCCTTCGTCATCGGCTTCGCCCTGGCCTATTTCCTGGACCCGGTGACCGACCAGTTGGAAAAGTGGCGCGTTCCGCGCGGGCTGGCGGCCTTTCTCGTGCTCATCGGCTTCATGCTGATCCTGCTGACCATCGGCATGGCCTTCTGGCCCATCCTGGCCAACCAGGCCTCCAGCTTCGTCCATAACCTGCCGCAACTCATCGACAACGCGCTGGACACGCTGCTGCCCTGGGTGGACAATTTGATGACGCGCGTGGCCACCGTCACCAGCGACGGCACGGTACGGCCCAGCACCGCGCTGTCGGGTCTCGCCGACAAGGGCGGGCAGTGGGTGCTGGCCTTGATGGGCGGGATATTGAACCGGGGCCTGGCGCTGTTCAACCTGCTGGCGCTCCTGTTCGTAACGCCCGTGGTCGCCTTCTTCCTCCTCAGGGACTGGGACATCATCGTCGCCAAGATTGATTCCTGGCTGCCCCGCCAGCATGCCGATACCGTGCGCGCCCGCGCCCGCGAAATCGACAGCGTGCTCTCCGGCTATCTGCGCGGCCAGGCGCTGGTCGCCATCATCCTGGCGGTCATGTATGCCATCGGCTGGACCACCGTCGGGCTGCACTACTCCCTTCTGCTGGCTGTGCTCGGCGGCGTTCTCTCCTTTCTTCCCTATGTCGGCGCGGCGCTCACCGTCACCCTGGCGGTGGCCATCGGCGTGGGTCAGTTCTGGCCGGACTATCTGGCCGTCCTCATGGTGTTCGGCGTCTATGTCATCGTCCAGTTCCTGGAGGGGAACTTCATCACGCCCAAGCTGGTGGGCGACCGGGTGGGCCTCAGCGCCGTCTGGGTCATTTTCGCCATGATGGCCGGCGGCAGCCTTCTCGGCATCCTGGGCATCCTGCTCGCGGTGCCGATGGCGGCCATCGTCGGCGTGCTGCTGCGGGCCGGGCTGAAGAGCTATCAGCACAGCGGCCTCTACACGTCCCGCCGGCCGGAGGACGTGGAAGGAGATACGGCCTGATGTCCGCCATTCCCGCCGCACAACTGACCTTCGACCTGCCGCACCGAACGGCGCTCGGCCGCGATGATTTCCTGGTCACCCCCTGCAATCTCCGCGCGGTGGAATGGATCGACCGCTGGCCGGACTGGCCAGGCGGCATCCTGGCGCTCTCCGGCCCCAGGGCCTGCGGCAAGACGCACCTGATGGAGGTCTGGCGCGCCATGTCGGGTGCCGGGCGGATCGCCGCCAACGCGCTCTCCGGAGACGGCTGGATGGATTTCACCAGCGGCATCGCCATCGACGAGGTGGACGGGCCGGTGGACGAAAAGGCGCTGTTCCACGCCATCAACTGGGTGCGCCAGCACGGCATCAGCATGCTGATCGCCAGCGAACGGCCGCCGTCCGCCTGGGCGGTGGACCTGCCCGACCTCCGGTCCCGCCTGGCCACCATCCAGGTGGCCGAGATCGAACGGCCCGACGATGCGTTGATGGAGGCCCTGATCGTCAAGCAGTTCAGCGACCGGCAACTGGTCGTGACGCCCGAGATTGTCGCCTATCTTCGCGCACGGATCGAGCGGTCGTTTGAAGCCGTACGCTCGGTCGTCGCCCTGATCGACGCAGCGGCCCTTGCGGAAAAGCGCGCGATCACGCTACCCTTTCTCCGGCACGTACTGGATGACGGAAACCGCGCATAGCCGCTCCCGACAGTCATCCATAGGTAATAACTTTCCGGTAACGTGCTGTTTTTCAAAAGAGATGGCGATTGCCGTGGACCAGGCCGCAAAAAAGGACGACGAAATTCAAGGAGACTCCGCCCCGGACGTGGGAGCGGTGATTCAGGCCATTTCCGGCAATGACCGGGAACGGTTCATCAACCGAGAACTGTCCTGGCTGGATTTCAACGAACGCGTGCTGGAGGAAGCCGCCAACCGCAAGCATCCGCTCCTGGAGCGCCTGCGCTTTCTCTCCATTTCCGCCAGCAACCTGGACGAGTTCTATATGGTGCGCGTGGCCGGCCTCAAGGGCCAGGTGGACAACGGCATCACCACCATCAGCCAGGACGGCCTCACCCCCTCGCAGCAGCTGCGGAGCGTCAACTACCGGGCCAACATCCTGATGGACCAGCAGCAGCGCTGCTGGCGGACCCTGCAGCACGCGCTCGAAGGCGCCGGCATCCGCGTCATGGACGGCCGGGACGTCATGCCCGCCGACCGTGAATGGCTGGAGAGCTTCTTCCTGGAGCAGGTGTTCCCGGTCCTGACCCCTCTCGCCATCGACCCCTCGCACCCCTTCCCTTTCATCCCCAACCTGGGATTCGTCCTCGCGCTGGAGCTCAAGCGCAACGGCGACGGCCTGCGCATGAACGCGCTCATTCCCGTTCCCGCCCAGGTGCGCCGCTTCGTGCGCCTGCCCGGCGAGGATATCCGCTTCATCCCGCTGGAGCGGGTCATCATGCTGTTCATCGACCGCCTGTTCCCCGGCTACAGCGTTCAGGGCAGCGGCTCCTTCCGCGTGATCCGCGACAGCGACATCGAAGTGGAGGAGGAAGCGGAGGATCTGGTGCGCTATTACGAAAGCGCTCTGAAGCGCCGGCGGCGCGGCCGGGTGATCCGTCTCAAGATCGAAAGCTCCATGCCGGATGAGCTAAAGTCATTCGTCACCAATGAGCTGGAAGTCACTGATGAAGATGTGACTTTGGTTGACGGCATTCTGGGCCTGGCCGCCACCTCCGCCCTGATCGTGGACGAACGGCCGGAGCTCAAGTTCCCCCATTTCAGCGCCCGCTTCCCCGAGCGCATCCGCGAGCATAACGGCGACTGCTTCGCCGCCATCCGCGAAAAGGACATCGTGGTCCACCACCCCTATGAAAGCTTCGACGTGGTGGTGCAGTTCATCCGCCAGGCGGCGGCCGATCCCAATGTGGTGGCCATCAAGCAGACGCTCTACCGCACGTCGGAGGATTCGCCCATCGTCAAGGCCCTCATCTCCGCCGCCGAGGCCGGAAAGTCGGTCACCGCCCTGGTGGAGCTGAAGGCCCGTTTCGACGAGGAAGCCAATATCCGCTGGGCGCGTGACATGGAGCGCGCCGGCGTGCAGGTGGTCTACGGTTTCGTGGACCTGAAGACCCACGCCAAGGTATCCCTCGTCGTGCGCCGCGAGGGAGCGGCGCTCAGGAGCTACTGCCATTTCGGCACGGGCAATTACCACCCGGTCACCGCGAAGATCTATACCGACCTCGCCTTCTTCACCGCCGATCCGGGGCTTGGCCGAGACGCCGCCCTGCTGTTCAACTATCTGACCGGCTACGCCACGCCGCAGAATTTCGAGAAGCTCAGCATCTCGCCCCACCTGCTGCGCAGCCGCCTGATGAGCCTGATCGAGGACGAGATCGGCCATGCCAGGGAAGGACGGCCCGCCAATATCTGGGCCAAGATGAACTCGCTGGTGGATGCCGGCATCATCGACGCGCTCTACCGGGCCTCGCAGGCAGGCGTGGAGATTTATCTCGTGGTCCGGGGCATCTGCTGCCTGCGGCCCGGCGTGCCCGGCCTCTCGGAGAATATCCACGTCAAGAGCATCGTGGGGCGGTTCCTCGAACATTCCCGCATATACTGTTTCGGCGCGGGGCACGAGCTGCCCCACCCCGACTCCAAGGTGTTCATTTCCTCGGCCGACCTGATGCCGCGCAACCTGGACCGGAGGGTGGAAACCCTGGTGCCCATCGAGAATCCGACGGTGCATGCGCAAGTGCTGGACCAGGTGATGGTGGCCAACCTGAAGGACAATGAACAGAGCTGGCAGCTCTTCCCCGACGGCACATACCGCCGCATGAAGCCCGGCAAGAAGCCTTTCAGCGCCCATAAATATTTCATGACCAACCCCAGCCTGTCGGGCCGCGGGGCCGCGTTGAAGAGTTCCAAGCCCCTGCCCAAGCTCGACATATCGCAGGAGCTGCACGGCGGCGACCACCCGCTGCAGGGCATCAAGCGCCCCGAGACGGCAACAGAGCCCGCCGACGCGCCCGAAGACGCCGGATGACGCTCACTCCCGGAATAACACCGGCGGTGTTTCCGCCGGACCTGCCGCCGCTGCTTCTCGTCGTCATCGACACGGAAGAGGAGTTCGACTGGTCCGCGCCCTTCAACCGCGACAGCCGCGCGGTGGAGTGCATCGGCGAGCAGCACCATGCCCAGGAAGTAATGGAGGCGCACGGCATAACGCCCACCTATGTCATCGATTATCCGGTGGCGAGCACGCCCTCTTCCTATCAGATATTCCGCGACTGGCGCGCGGCCGGCCGCTGCATCGTGGGCGCCCATCTGCACCCCTGGGTCAACCCGCCGGACGAGGAAGAGGTCTGCACATACCATTCCTATCCAGGCAACCTGCCGGCCGACTTGGAGCTTGGCAAGTTGCGGGTGCTGACGGAAACCATTGAGCGCAATGTCGGCGCCCGCCCCACGGTCTACAAGGCGGGGCGCTACGGGCTCGGGCCGCATACGGCCCGCGCGCTCGACGCCCTGGGTTATGAGTTCGACCTCAGCGTCGTACCGGCCACCGATTTTGGTGAGGATGGAGGGCCCAACTATCGCGGCTACCCGCACGACCCCTACTGGTTCGGCCCGGACGGGGGACTGTTCGAAGTGCCGCTCACCCGCGGTTTTCCGGGAGTTCTGAACGGGCTGGGAGAGCCGGTTTACCGCCTCGCCAATGCCCCTGCCCTGCGGCGGCTGCGGATGCCGGGCATTCTGGCGCGCCTCGGGCTCGTGGAGCGCATCGCACTCACACCCGAGGGTATTACTTTGGAGGAAAACAAGCGCCTGGTGCGCCATCTCGTCGCCAAGGGACGGCGCATCTTCACATACGCCTATCACAGCTCCTCCCTGCTGCCCGGCGGCTCCCCTTTCGTGAAGAACCGGGACGACCGCGCCCGCTTCGTCGATGCCATGGATGGCTTCTTTCACTTCTTCCGGAACGAGATGGGCGGCCGGGGAACGACGCCGCAGGAGATTCGCGCCCTGGCGCGCAAGCCGTCCTGAGAGGGTTAGCGCGCAAGCCGGCAACCACCTCAGCGTTCGTCCTGAACTTGCCTGCGGACGGCCGGCGCTCAGGATGCGGCCGGGCTTCGACAGGCTCAGCCCGAACGGGCGGCGCAAGGTCATATGACGGGTGACGAAAGATGACGCAGACATTCTTCTCCATCCTCGCCTACCCGAGAGTGACGAACCGGGGAGAAGGCCATTCAACCTGAAAGCATATCCGTAAGAGTGGTGCCTGGGCCGCCTATTCCCCCGCCACGCCCATGGCGCGGCTGAGATATTCGAGCGTCAGCACGCGGTTCAGCCGCTCGGCATCTGCGATACGGTCCAGATGGAAATACCGGTCCATGACCGGCGTGCCTTCCGGCAGGTAAAGGGAGCGGTATCTGTCCAAGAAAATGCCCTCTTTTACGGAAGGCTGCCCCCTGTTCTTCAAGCAGTAGGTGAACTTACGAGCGATCGGTGGCCGCAGATAAGTCATCCAGTCCTTCAAGCGCGCCTTCAGGGGCGGCAGCTCGGAAAAGCTGTAGCCGTAGGCGGACGGATAGGTGGCCAGCTTGGGGTCGATATGGCGGATCAGCGCCGCCTCGAACAGGCCGTGATTCTTGTAGCGCAAGGGAATGCGCAGCGCGTCGGCAACAACCGGCACCTCGAAGAAGGGCGTCAGCGCCGGGCCGAGATGGTTGTTCAGCGTGGTATTGCGCCCGGTCCAGAAGCGCCCCCGGAATCCGGGATAGACGAACTCCACTTCCGCCCTGGTGAGCCGTCGGCCGCCGCCGGGGAAGATGGCCGCGATCTTGCCTCCCAGGCGGCGCGCATAATCGGCCTCCCGAAAATGGGCCGTTCCCACCGCCGGATCATACTGGCTGTAGAACGTCCAGAGCACGTCGCGGACCGTGAAGGAGCGGTCGGCCATGTAGAAGAAATTGCGGAACACTTCCCCGCCGCCGCCATTGAGGGCCAGGCCCTTGCTCCGTGCCCGGGCGCGGCGCGTGGCGAGATCGCTCCCCGAGCCGACGATGCCGTCGGTGGGGCAGCCGTCGAACGCCCAGAACTGCGCCTCCACAGCCTGGGCGACGCCTTCGGGGCTGTCGTCGCCCAAGCGCTCCTTGTTGTCGTGATGCAGGGTGAAGCCCTCTCCCTCGGCAATCACTTTGGCGACCAGCACGTCGGGGTCCCTCTCCGCGCCATAGACATGCACCTCCGGCACGGCGCCCTGCTGGCGGAGCAGCGCCAGGGTCAGCCGGGAATCGTAGCCGCCGGAGAGCGCGGTATCCACATTGCCGCCGAAGCTTCGGTGAAGATTGGCGTAGAGCGTTCCCAGCGTGTCGGCGGCCCGCCGGACATGGCGGTCCATGGGGCTCTCGTCCACCGTGAAGTCGAAGGGGAACGGGCGGGCCTCGCTCGGGCCGTCAAGGCCATGCCGGACGTCCGGCGATACCTGTTCGACGCCTTCGACCAGGCTGTCGCTGCCATAGGTGGCGCCCTGGAACACATATTCGTACACCGCCTGGCGGTTGAAGCGGGGTGTCTCCATGGCCGCGCAGCAGACCAGGAAGCTGGAGGACCATATGGCGCCGTCGGCCGTGCGGTAGAACTTGTAGAGCCCCAGCCGGTCGGTGAAGATCGTCAACCGGCCGCCGATGCAAAGCGCCAGGACGAAACAGCCGGTGAAGAGATCGTCCGACGGCAGCCTCCTCTGGGCATCCTTCAGCAGCTCGGCCAGGCCGGCGGCGCCATACAGGCCCTTGTAGGAGAGCGTTCCCCCCGCCGCCGCGAAGTCACCCCCCTTGCCCTCGGCGAACAGGCTGACACCGCCCACCATCTGCGGGTGCACGACGACGGTATGCCCCGCCGCCGACAAGACCTCGGGCGCCGGAAAACCGCGCTTCTCCATGATCCGCCGGGCGGTTCGGAGCAGGGTGTCGTGGCGTTCGCTTCGGGGAATGATGGTCAGGAGACCCATACGGGCGGCCTTCTCGGTCAGGGCAGGAGGATGCGACTATATCAATCATATCGTTTACAAAATGTCTCACCTGTCTTCTATTGTCTTGACCCGGTGATCCGCACCTTTCACTTTGGGCCAGGAATTCAGACGCTTGCCGATGACAGAGATTGCACCCCTTCCCGCCCCCGACGTCGTGCCGCTTACCCCACGCCGGAAGCTGGGCGTCATCGATATCGGCTCCAACTCCCTGCGCCTCGTGGTTTATGACATCGACGTCAGGGTCCCTTTCCAGATATTCAACGAGAAGGTGCTGAGCGCTCTGGGCAAGGGCATTTCCAAAACCGGCCGGCTGAACCCCGACGGCTGGGAATCCGCGCAGAACGCCATCCGCCGCTTCTGCGCCCTGGCGCAGGAGATGCGGGTCGCGCAGCTCATCGTGGTGGCCACCGCCGCCGTGCGCGACGCCGAGGACGGGGCGCAGTTCGTGGCCGAAGCGGAGGCGAGCTGCAACCTCAAGATCCGCGTGCTCACTGGCGAGGAGGAAGCCCGTTATTCGGCGCTTGGCGTCGTGGCCGGCATCCGCGCGGCGGACGGCATCGTGGGCGATCTCGGCGGCGGCAGCCTGGAACTGGTGGATATTTTCGACGACCAGCCGAAATCCGGCGTCACCATGCCGTTCGGCCCCCTGCGGCTCATCGACCAGTTCGGCACCGATCTCGCCAGGGCCGGCAAGGAGATCGCCGCCACGCTGAAAGGCATGGAATGGCTCAAGGCCGGCAAGGGCCGCGCCTTCTATGCCGTGGGCGGCGCCTGGCGCGCCCTGGCCAAGGCGCATATCGAGCTGACCAGATATCCCCTCAACATCCTGCACAATTACCGGCTGGCGCCGGACGAGGCGCTGAGCCTCTGCAGGAAGCTCGCCGGCATGACGGAAGACGAGATCAGCGCCGCCTTTCCGAGCGTCTCCAGCCGGCGCGTGCCCACCCTGCCCCATGCCGCCATGGTGCTGACCCAGATCATCGAGACGGTGAAGCCGTCCGCCATCGTCATCTCCGGATTCGGCCTGCGCGAAGGGCTGGCCTTCGAGCAGATGTTCGAGAACGGCCATGCGCCGGACCTGCTGATCGAGATGTGCCAGGAGCTGGCGCGCACCCGTGGCCGCTTCGGCGACCATGGCGACGAGATCGAGGAATGGATCGCTCCCATATTCCCCGACATGACGGACAGGCAGGCCCGCAGCCGCCACGCCGCCTGCCTGCTGAGCGATATCGGCTGGGCCGGCCATCCCGATTACCGGGCCGAAGTGGTGCTGCAGGACGTGCTGCATTCGCAACTTGTCGGCGTGGACCATCTGGGCCGCGCCTTCATCGCCCAGGCGCTCTATGTCTGCTATGGCGGCAAGGCCGACAAGTCACCCATCAACGCCATGTCGCCCGTCCTCTCCGAGGATGCTATGAAGCAGGCGGAAATCCTGGGCCTCGCCCTCCGGCTGGCGCAGCGCATCTCCGGCGGCACGGAGGGCATTCTCGCCAAGTGCGATCTGAAGATCGACGGCGGCAGGGTGGTGCTGCATGTCCCAAGGGAAAACGCCCACCTGGTGAGCGAAGTGGTGGAGCGCCGCCTCAAGAACCTGGCCACCGCCATGGGGCTCGGCTACGCCATCGAAAGCTGAGGGCGCCCAAGTCGCGTCCGGGGTGACCTATATCCGTTGAGCCTAAGCTTTGAGATCGCGCAGGATCGCGCGGTCGTTTTTGGCGGTGAGGGCCAATTGGCCATTGAGGAGCTGCAGCGCATGCTGGCCGAAGACGTCGTGACGCCAGCCCTTGAGCACCTGCAAATCCTTGCGCTCACCCCCGGCCAGCCGGTCCAGGTCCTCTGACGTGGCGATGAGTTTCTGTGCAACGCCATGGTCTTCCGCCTTGATCTTGAGAAGAACCCTCAAGAGATCAACCAGCGACGGATTGGCGCGCGGGGTGTGGTGGAGGTTGCGGGCGACGGGCAGCTCCTCGGTCGGCAGGTTGCGCGCCCGGGTGACCGCATCCATCAGCGTGGCGGCGTCCCGGCTGTTGGCGAAGCCGCCGCCGAGGGAGCGGATCTTGGCCAGGTCCCCCGCCTTCTCCGGCGCCTGGGCGGCGATCTGCAGCAGCACGTCGTCGCGCATGATGCGGTTGCGCGGCACGTTGCGCGTCTGCGCCAGCTCTTCCCGCCAGGCGGCCAGCTCCCGCAGGATACCGAGGAAACGGCGGCTCGTGCTGCGGGTCTTCAGCCGCTGCCAGACCTCCCGCGGGTCTGTTTCATAGGTGGCCGGGTCGGTCAGCACGGCCATCTCGTCCTCCAGCCAGTCGGCCCGGTTGTTGGCGTTGAGCTGCTTGTAGAGCACCTCGAAGATGACCCGCAGATGCGTGACGTCACCCAGCGCATAGGCGAGCTGTTTGCTGCTCAAGGGGCGGTGCGTCCAGTCGGTGAAGCGCGCCGTCTTGTCCACCTTGGCCTTGGCCAGCTTCACCGCCAGGGTTTCATACCCCACCGATTCGCCGAATCCGCACACCATGGCCGCCACCTGCGTGTCGAAGAGCGGTGCCGGGATGACCTTGCCTTCCTTGTGGAAAATCTCGATATCCTGCCGGGCGGCGTGGAGGACCTTGAGCACTGATTCATCGCCCAGGAGCTCATAGAAGGGGGCAAGGTCGATACCGGGGGCCAGCGCATCGATGATGACCGCATCGTCCTCGCCGGCCACCTGGATCAGGCAGAGCTCCGGCCAATAGGTCGTCTGGCGGCGGAACTCCGTATCGACGGCAATGAATTTGGACGCCTTCAGGCGCTGACACAAGGCCTTGAGATCGGCCGTATTTTCAATCACACGAATATCCATCGGCGAAAACCTATACACGCTCGCCGGCCTTGCGTCATCAACTCTGTGGCATTCGGTCCGGCGTTCGCGCGCCGGGCTTCGGCAGGCTCAGCCCGGATGCAAGTTCCAGATTGGAAGCCTCTACTTGACAAATGGGTCGCCACAGTGTGCTTTTCGGCCTTCAAGCCATGCCCAGACACCCGGCAATCGGGCCCGAAGAAAGTAGACACATGCACCGCTATCGCACCCATACCTGCAACGCCTTGCGCAAAGAGAACGTGGGAGAAACCGTCCGCCTGTCCGGCTGGGTTCACCGCAAGCGCGATCACGTGCATCTGCTGTTCATCGACCTGCGGGACCATTACGGCATCACCCAGTGCGTCATCGAGGACGACAACCCGATCTTCCCCGAGGTCGAGAGCCTGCGCTCGGAAAGCGTGATCACGCTCACCGGCCGGGTGGTGGAGCGCAGCGCGGAGACCGTGAACACGGACCTGCCCACCGGCGAGGTGGAGCTGCGGATCGCGGAAATGGCGGTGCAGTCGCGCACCGGCGACCTGCCCATGCCGGTGTTCGGCGATCAGGAATATCCGGAAGACATCCGCCTCAAATACCGCTTCCTGGACCTGAGGCGCGAGCGCATGCACCGCAACATCATCCTGCGCTCCGAGGTCGTCTCCGACATCCGCCGCCGCATGACGGAACAGGGTTTCCTGGAGTTCCAGACGCCCATTCTCACCGCGTCCTCGCCCGAGGGGGCGCGGGACTTCCTGGTGCCGGCCCGCCTGCATCCCGGCAAGTTCTACGCCCTGCCGCAGGCACCGCAGCAGTTCAAGCAGCTCATCATGGTCTCCGGCTTCGACCGCTATTTCCAGATCGCCCCCTGCTTCCGCGACGAGGATGCGCGGGCCGACCGCTCGCCCGGCGAGTTCTACCAGCTCGATATCGAGATGGCCTTCGTGGAGCAGGACGACGTCTTCTCCGCCGTCGAGCCGGTGATCCACGGCGTGTTCGAGACGTTCGGCAAGGGCCGCACCATCACGCCCTACCCCTTCCCGCGCATCCCCTATGCCGAGGCCATGCGCAAATATGGCAGCGACAAGCCGGACCTGCGCAACCCCATCGAGATGCAGGACGTGACGGAGGCCTTCAAGGGGTCGGGCTTCAAGGTCTTCGCCAGCATGATCGAGAATGCCAATGCCCAGGTCTGGGCCATTCCGGCGCCGGGCGGCGGTAGCCGCGCCTTCTGCGACCGCATGAACAAATGGGCGCAGGACGAAGGGCAGCCCGGTCTCGGCTATATCTTCTTCAGGGAGGGCGAAGGCGCCGGCCCCATCGCCAAGAATATCGGCCCCGAGCGCACGGAGACGATCCGCCAGCAGCTTGGCCTCAGCGACGGCGACGCCGTGTTCTTCGCAGCGGGCGCGCCCCGGCAGATGGCCGGTTTCGCCGGCCAGGCCCGCACGCGCGTGGGCCAGGAGCTGGACCTCATCGAGAAGAATGCCTTCCGCTTCTGCTGGATCGTCGATTTCCCGATGTACGAATATGACGAGGTGGAGAAGCGCATCGACTTCAGCCACAATCCCTTCTCCATGCCCCAGGGCGGCCTGGAAGCGCTGGAGAGCCAGGACCCGCTGGACATCCTCGGCTTCCAGTATGACATCGTCTGCAACGGCGTGGAGCTTTCCTCGGGCGCTATCCGGAACCACAGGCCGGAGATCATGTACAAGGCCTTCGAGATCGCCGGCTATGACAAGGCGACGGTGGATGAGCGCTTCGGCGGCATGATCAACGCCTTCAAGCACGGAGCCCCGCCCCACGGCGGCGTCGCGCCGGGCATCGACCGTATCGTGATGCTGCTGGCCGACGAGCCCAATATCCGCGAGGTCATCCTGTTCCCCATGAACCAGCAGGCCCAGGACCTGATGATGAACGCGCCGGCGGAAGCCTCGCCCAGGCATCTGCGCGAGCTGCATATCCGCACCGTCGTTCCCGAGCTGAAGAAGGTGGATGGCTGATTTGACCATGCGTCCCGCCAGCATTGCCGTCGTGACGGCGCTGCTTTTCACCGGCTGCCAGGCACAGCAGGCGGAAGAACCGGCTGTGCGGGCGCCCGTCGCCGCCTCGTCCCCGGCGCCGGTTTACGAGTGCAGCGGCAAGCTCTATGCGGTGGACCGGCTGGACGATGCGGTGATGGTCCATTTCCCCCAGCAGGCGCGGCGCCTGCGCCGGATGGAGGGGGCGAGCGGCTCCGGATATTCCGATGGCCAGGTCACCTTCCGGTCCGCGGGTCAGGATGCGACGCTCAGCTATTCCGGGCACGACCAGCATTGCCGTATGGTGACCGGCGTCGACCCCTGGCGGCGGGCGGAGCTGCGCGGCGTCTCCTTCCGCGGCGTGGGCCAGGAGCCCGGCTGGTATGTGGAAGTGGCTCCGGGCCGCAACATCCTTTTCGTCGGCGACTATGGCAACGTCACCGCCACGGCCCCCGTGCCCCCACCCATCACGGAACCGGACCGCGGCATCACCGAATATTACGCCATGAGCGGCGAGCAGGAGCTGAGCGTCCGCATCCAGCGGAAAGCCTGCACCGACAGCATGAGCGGCGAGGAGTTCGAGGCCGTGGTGCATGTCCGTTACGGCACCATGGAATATGACGGCTGCGGCCGGTCTCTTTAGCATTCCCCTTTATGTCATGCCCGCCCCGCTTGGAGGCGGGGGTGACGATCGGGGTTCTCAAGCCTTCTTTTCCCAGCGGCCGTTTTCGTCCTGGCGCCAGTAAGTCACGTCGTAGCCTTTCTCCCGATATGTCTTCCAGCGTTGCCGCGCTGCCGCCACGGCGGCGTCGCTCAGGCCGTTGAAGAGATCGAGGCAGCGGCTGTATTGCCCGATGGTTTGGGGCACCCCCCCGTCAACCACCACCAGGATATCGGCCCCGGACGGGTTGGCCTCGTCGGTGGTCAGCAGGATGGGCTGCTGCGCCGCATAATCGTCGTTCGCCATGCCGTGGGGCAGGAAGGAGCCGGGATCGAAGGTCCACAGCCGGTCATTCAGGTGGCGCACCCGTTCATCCGTGTCCGCCAGCACCAGCGCCTTGTGACCGGCTTCGAGCACCCGTGTCAAAAGGCGCGGCAGCGCCTCTTCCAGCGTCTGCCGCTCCAGATGATAGAAGCTTACTTCCATGGAACTCCTCCATGAGAAGAATGAACGGGGCATGACGTATACAACTGCCGTCTCCACTGATTTTCCTCCCCCTTGATGGGGAAGGATCAAGAGCCTGTCCCCGCGAGGGCGGGGATGGGGGTGATCTCTCCAGCCTGGGAAAGCCTTGCCTGCGGCGGCATCACCCTCCCCTCGGTCCCCTCCCATCAAGGGAGGGGAAGGAAGAGGCGGATCAGCCGTCCTTCTGTTCGTAATGCTCGGCCACCAGGCGGTTGAGGAGCCTGACCCCCCAGCCGCTGCCGCCCTTGGGGACGGTCTCCGACGCCTTGTACTTCCAGGCCACGCCGGCGATGTCCAGGTGTGCCCAGGGCATATCCTCCTTGACGAAGCGCTTGAGGAACTGCGCGGCGGTGATGCTGCCGCCCTGGCGGCCGCCGGTGTTCTTCATGTCGGCGATGTCGGAATCCATCATCTTGTCGTAGGCATCGCCCATGGGCAGGCGCCACACGCCCTCGCCCTCCAGTTCGCCGACCTCATTCAGCCGTTTTGAGAGCTGGTCGTTGTTGGAGAAAAGGCCCGCATATTCATGCCCCAGCGTGATGATGATGGCGCCGGTCAGCGTGGCCAGGTCGATGATGAGCTGCGGGTCGTGCTTCTCCTGCACGTACCAGAGCGCGTCCGCCAGCACGAGACGGCCCTCGGCGTCCGTATTGATGACCTCGATGGTCTGGCCGGAGGCGGACTTCACCACGTCGCCGGGGCGCTGCGCCTTGTGGGAGGGCATGTTTTCGACAAGGCCGAGCACGCCCACCACATGCACCTTCGCCTTGCGGCCGGCCAGCGCCTTCATGAGGCCGGTCACCGTGCCGGCGCCGCCCATGTCGAACTTCATTTCCTCCATGCCGGCGGCGGGCTTGATGGAAATGCCGCCCGTATCGAAGGTGACACCCTTGCCGACGAAGGCCAGCGGCTTCATCTCCTTGCCCTTGGGCAGGCCGTTCCATTCCAGGACCGCGAGCTGGGATTCATGGGCGCTGCCCTGGCCCACGCCCAGGAGCGAGCCCATGCCCAGCTCCTGCATCTCCTTCTCGCCGAGGATGGTGACCTTGACGCCGAGATCCTTCAGCTCCTTGCAGCGCCTGGCGAATTCCTTGGGATAGAGCACATTGGCGGGCTCGGACACCAGATCGCGGGTGAGGAACACGCCGTCGGCGATCTTGCTCAGGATATCGTAGCCGGCTTGCGCCGCCCCGGGGTCGGAGGTCATCACCGTCAGCCTGTCGAACTTGGGGGTCTTGTGCTTGTCTTCCCGCGTGTAATAGCGGTCGAACCGGTAGCTGCCGAGGAGCGCGCCATAGCCGACCCGCGCCGCGATGTCGCCCGCCGCCATGCGGGCCTTGTCCGTGCCCTCGATGGCGAAATGGACGTGACTGTCCTCCGAGCCGTTCATCGCCTGGACGATACCGCCGCCCAGCTTCTCGGGATCCGTCTCCGTCCAGTTCTGCGGCTTGCCGAGACCGACGAGCAGGATGGCCTGCACCGGCAGGTCCGCCGGGGCGACGAGGGTCAGCGTCTGGCCCTGCTTGCCCTTGAAGCTCCCCTTCTTCAGCGCGCGCGTGATGAGCCCGCCGCACCGCCCGTCCACCTCCCTGGCGAAGTCGCCGAGCTTGTTGCCCTCGGCAACGCTCAACGCCAGGACTCCGCTGCGGGGTGTGGAGGGTTTGGAAAAGTCGATTTTCATGAAATATCCCTTCGAGACGTTATGCCGGCAGGCCCCCGGCCCGGCCTTTTGCTGTCCCCATAATACTGGGGTGCCTGCAAAATGGAACAACCCAGCAAGGCGAAAAGCCGTGTCGGCAGGAGTTGTTGTGGGCGAGAGACTGCTATAAGAATGCCGGACGGCAAGTCTAATTCCGGGACCCTGTATGGCGCAATCCAGTGATGTTCGAGTCGGCCAGGCGCGGCGCAGCCTGCGTGCGGCGCTGCTCATCGGCACGGCTCTGGCCGGGATCGCGCCGGCGCGGGCCGCTCTCGCCCAGGAGACGCCCGCCGAGGCCGCGCAGCCCCCAAAAGGCTGGCTGAACATCGAGGCCGATACCGGCCGCTATATCGAGAATGGCGATGTCTTCATCGCCGAGGGCAATGTCCACATCACATATGAGGGGCGCACGCTGGACGCCGACCGGGTGGAATACAGCCAGGCCACCGGCCAGGTGAAGGCCACCGGCAACGTGGTCCTGCGGGACCCTTCGGGCGCTGCCTTCACCACCCAGGAAGTGGAACTGACGGACGACCTGAGAGAAGGCGTGATCAAGGGCTTGCAGGCTGTTCTTGGCGATGGCTCTCAATTGGCCGCCCAGTCCGCCCGGCGCACGGACGGCAACCGCACCGTCCTTTCCTACGCCGTCTATTCGCCGTGCAATGTCTGTGATGGTGAAAAACCGCTCTGGCAGGTCAAGGCCCGCAGGGTGGTGCATGATCAGGCGGAGCACACGCTGCGCTACAAGGACGCGGTGATGGAGGTCAAGGGCGTGCCGGTCTTCTACCTGCCCTACCTCGAACATCCCGATCCGACCGTCGACCGCCGCACCGGCCTGCTCACCCCCGGCTTCTCCACGGACAGCGAGCTGGGCATCGGCGTGGAGATGCCCTTCTACTGGGCGCCCAGCGACAGCGTGGACTTCACCCTCACGCCGAAATGGACCACCAACGAGGGCATCATCCTCGGCGGCGAGTACCGTCAGAACGTGGGTTTCGGCACGCACGAATTCAGCGGCTCCATCACCCGGCCCAAGGACCGCGACGAGAACAACATGCGCCTGGATGACCATATCATCCGCGGTCATCTCTTCGGCAACGGCCGCTACAATCTGGGCAACACCTGGCGCGGCGGCTTCGACGTCGCCTATACCACGGACGATACCTATCTGCGCCGCTACGACATCAGCCGCGCCGACAGCCTGACCAATAATTTCTTCGTGGACCATATCAGCGAGCAGGAACTGCTCTCCATCGACGCCTATGCCTTCCAGGGCCTGCGGCAGGAGGATGTTCAGGCGCAGATTCCGGTGATCCTGCCGATGATCGACTACCAGTACCGTTCCCTCCCCGGCTGGATGAACAGCGTCTGGTCCACGGAAAGCAATTTCCTCGCGCTGAACCGCTCCGACGGCATCGACATGTACCGCCTGTCCGGCACCGGCAGTTGGGAATTGCCCTTCACCAATCAGCTCGGCCAGCAGTTCCGGCTGACCGCCTCCATGCGCGGCGATCTCTATGTCGTCAACGATCCCGAGCGCTCCACCGATGCGGACGCCGAGGGCCGCCTGGCACCCAGCCTCGCCATGGACTGGAGCTGGCCCTTCGCCCGCAGCACGTCCAACGGCCTGCAGCACATCATCGAGCCCATTGCCAGCCTGGTGGTGGCGCCCAACGAGAGCAACCCGGAAGACATCCCCAACGAGGACAGTATCGACGTCCAGTTCTCGGAGCTGAACCTCTTCCGCCACAACCGCTCTCCGGGCTTCGACATCCTGGAAAGCGGCACGCGCGTCAATTACGGCGTGCGCTACAGCCTGATTGACGACAGCGGCATCCAGGGCTCCATGCTCGTCGGCCAGAGCTGGCGCCTGTCCGGGCAGTCCCCCTTCCCCGCCAACAGCGGCCTGGACAACGACCGCTCGGACATCATCACCAGCATGATGCTGTCCGTCCCCGGCCTCATCGAGCTGCACCATTCCATGCGGCTGGATGAAAGCGATCTCAGCATCGAGAAGAACCAGGTCCAGATCTACGCCGGCCCGGAGGACTGGAACCTGCAGCTCGGCTATCTGGACGTATCGGCGCAGGGCTTCGATACCAGCCTGCCGCACCGCGAGGAGATCAACCTCGGCGCCTATGCCAAGCTGAGCGATCAATGGAGCGCCAACGGCTCCATCATCCAGAGCTTCGATAAAAATGTGGGAACCATCGAGTGGGCGGTGGGCGTTGCCTATCAGAGCCGCTGTATCCGGCTGGAAACGACGCTTCGCCGCAACTATGCGGAAGACCGCGATATCCGGCCCTCAACCTCGGTCTATTTCAAGATCGCCCTGGCGAATCTGGGAATGTGACCGGCCGGCCGGTGTCACGGAGGGATTGACATGCCGCTATTGTTCGCAAACCTCAATCTATATGCTATGGCTAACGCGCGGGAAGACAGTTGCAGCCCCAACGCAGTAGTATACACAGGGTCATGATCTACAGATTTCTAGCTCCACTCCTGGTCGCAGGGTCCCTAGCGCTGGCCACCGGGCCGGCTTTCGCCCAGAACCAGCCTGTGGCCGGGGGCGCCGACAATATTGAGCGTATCGTTGCCGTGGTGAACGACCAGGTGATCTCCGAATACGACCTCAACCTTCGCATGAGTCTCATCGTGGCCGCCACCGGCGGCGTCAGCTCCCAGGAGGAGTATCAGAAGCTCCGCAAGAGCGTGCTGGACACGATGGTGGACGAGCTCCTGCAGATTCAGGAAGCCAAGCAGTTCGAGGTGGAGGCCACCGACTCCGAAATCGACAACGCCATCACCAATATCGCCCGCAACAACAATATGAGCCGGGATGACTTCACCCGCTACCTGCAAAGCATCGGCTCGGACATCAGCACGTTGCACCCTCAGATCGAGAGCAGCATCGTCTGGCAGCAGTTGATCCAGGGCCGCTTCGGCGCCCAGACGCAGGTCAGCGAGGCCGAGGTGGACGCCGTGCTGAACCGTCTCATGGAGAGTGCGGGGGAATCGGAATATCTGGTCTCCGAAATCTTCCTCCAGGTCGCCTCGTCCATCGAGCGCGACACCCAGCGCCAGCTCGCCCAGCGGCTGTCCGAACAGTTGCGCAACGGCGCGCCCTTCGAGAGCCTGGCGCGCCAGTTTTCCAGCGCGGCGAGTGCTGCCACCGGCGGCAGCATGGGATGGGTGATGGCCGATCAGGTGAACAGCGCCATGGCCGAAGAACTGGCCGGCATGCAAGTGGGCCAGGTATCGGACCCCATCGAAACAACAGACGGCTTTTACGTCATCCGGCTGCAGGACCGTCGCAAGGTGCTCGGCGCCGATCCCATGGACGTGCAGGTGACGTTGAAGCACATCACCCTGCCCTTCAGCCAGGATGCGACGACCCAGGAACGCGAAGCCCTGGTCAACAGGATCAGGACCGCGACCTCCCAGCACGACAACTGCGCCGATACGGCTTCGGTGGCGGCCCTTCTGAACACCACCAGTTATGGCGATGTGGGTAAGGTGCGGCTGCGCGACCTGCCGGCGGACATCCGCGACAATCTGATGGACCTGCAGGTCGGGGAGGCCTCCAAACCCTTCGGCACCGCCACCCAGATGCAGATTCTCATCGTCTGCGGCCGCGAGGAACCGAAGGTGGAGCCGCCGAGTTACCAGGCCATCGAGAACAACCTCATTGACCAGCGGCTGGCCATGATGTCCCGGCGCTACCTGCGCGACCTGCGCCAGGACGCCATCATCGACTACCGCTAATGGCGGCGAAACCGCCGCAGGACCGTTGACATGACATTGCCGCTGGCCGTCACCATGGGAGAACCCGCGGGTATCGGCCTCGACATCACCATCGCCGCATGGCGCCGCCGCACGGGCTCCCCGCCTTTCTATGTCATCGCCCCGCCCTCCATCCTGCTGCAGCGGGCGAGCCAGCTTGACGTCACGCTGAAAACCCAGACCATCGACGATCCGGCGCAAGCGCCCGAGGTCTTCAAGCGGGCGCTGCCCATCCTGGCCATCGACGACGATGCGGAAGTCACCCCCGGCAAGCCGACGGCCAGGACCGCCGGCGCCGTGTGCCACTCCATCGAACTGGCGGTCGAGCAGGCCATTGAGGGCAAGGCCGGCGGTGTGGTCACCGCGCCCATTTCCAAGAAAGTGCTTTCGGATGCAGGATTCCTCTACCCCGGCCACACGGAATTCCTGGCGGCGCTCTGCCGCAACAAGGGCCTGGACTTCAAGGGCCCGGTGATGATGCTCACCGCCAGCGGCCTGCGCGTGGTGCCGGTCACCATCCATACCGCCCTCAAGACCGTGCCGGGGCTGTTGAGCGTCGATCTCATCGTCAATACGGCGGAAGTGGTGATAGGCGCGCTGGAGACGGATTTCGGCATCGGCAAGCCGCGCCTTGCCGTGGCCGGCCTCAATCCCCATGCGGGGGAAGACGGTATGCTGGGCAGCGAGGAACGGGATATCATCCTCCCCGCCGTGACCCGCCTGCGCAACCGGAACCACAGGGTGGCCGGCCCCAGCGCCGCCGACAGCCTGTTCCACGAGGCCGCCCGCAAGGAGTATGACGCCGCTCTCTGCATGTATCACGACCAGGCCTTGATCCCCCTCAAGACCATCGATTTCTGGAGCGGTGTCAATGTCACGCTCGGCCTGCCCGTGGTGCGCACCTCGCCCGATCACGGCACGGCCTTCGACCTGGCCGGCAGCGGCAATGCCAGATCGGACAGCATGGTCGCCGCCATCCGGCTGGCGGCGGAGATCAGCGCCAACCGGCAGAAGGCGGGCTGAGACGTCATGACGGAGCTGCCGACCCTGCGCGAGGTCATTGAGAAGCATGGCCTGAGCGCCCGCAAGTCGCTGGGCCAGAACTTCCTCCTGGACATCAACCTCACCCGCCGAATCGCAAGGGAAGGTAGTGTTGCCGCCGGGGACACGGTGCTGGAGATTGGCCCCGGCCCCGGAGGGTTGACCCGCGCCCTGCTGGAGGCCGGCGCCGCCGTCATTGCCGTCGAAAAGGACAGCCGCGCCATCAGCGCGCTGGAAGAGCTGGGCGAGGCGTTTCCGGGCCGGCTCGCCATCCATGAAGGCGATGCCCTGAAGATCAGCGAGCCGGACATCGTAGGCCCTACCCGTCCGCTGCGCATCGTGGCCAATCTGCCCTACAATATCGCCACGGCCCTCTTGATCAAATGGTTGAGTGCCGAACCGTGGCCGCCCTTTTTCGCCAGCATGACCCTGATGTTCCAGCGCGAGGTGGCGGACCGTATCATTGCCAGGCAGGGCGACAAGGCCTATGGCCGCCTCGCCGTCCTGACCGGGCTGCGGTGCCGGGCGCGCCGGCTCTTCGATATCCCGCCGCGGGCCTTCCTGCCGTCTCCGAAGGTGGTCTCCTCGGTCGTGCATCTGGTGCCTGTCGAGAGCGGCGCAGAGGTCCCCCTCGCCGCCCTCACCCGAGTGACCGAAGCCGCCTTCGGCCAGCGCCGGAAGATGCTGAGACAAAGCCTGAAATCCGTCTTCCAGGATACTGAGAACATTCTGCAATCCATGGATATCGATCCCACGGACCGGGCGGAGAACCTGTCTCCCCAGGAGTTCCTGCGCCTGGCGCAGCGGCTGGATACTTCCGGATAACCGAGACCTTCTTCACCTCATCGCCCGCGCGGAGCCCTCTGGATTGCCGCGTCGCTGCGCTCCTCGCAATTGTCTGATTGAAGATGGCTATGATGGTGGTGTCCCGGCATGATCGGGATGCCGGGGCCAGGGTGGCCACCCTGGCCCCGGCGCGGCATGGC
>Ga0164243_10003477_pt1 | contig 25189 bp, 21 predicted proteins | sample OricompcompostOP_FD_108781 | JGI IMG/M metagenome (GOLD analysis project Ga0164243, IMG submission 108781) | Organic Plus compost microbial communities from Emeryville, California, USA - Original compost - Organic plus compost (OP) | ecosystem: Engineered > Solid waste > Mixed feedstock >...
CGCCGAGGGCATCGCGATCCCCCGGCCGCCGCGGGCCCGGCAGATCCTGCGCGCGGTACGGGACTCGGGCGGCACCTTCCTGACCGTCACCGAGGACCGGATCCGGCACGCCCAGGCGGACCTGGCCTCCCGCGGGCTGTACGTGGAGGCCACCGCGGCGGTGTGCTGGGCGGCCGTGCGGGAGGGCGCGCTGGCGGGCAAATCGGCGGTGGTGCCGCTGTGCGGGGCCGGGCTGAAGTCGGGCCTCGCCCGCTGAAGGGACGGCTCCGGCCGGCGGGGCCGGGCCGTGCGCGGCCTCAGACCGTCACCGCGGCCGGCGGCGGCGCGCTCACGGCGGACTCCGGCGTCGGCGGGGCCGGCACGCGGCCCGGCTGTGCGGCGCCGACGCCGGCCCACCGGGCCCGCTCGTGCTCCACGGCGGCGTGCCCGTGGGTTCCGTCGGCCTGCTCCCCACCGGCGTCGCCGGCGCGCAGGTCACGGGCGCAGTCGCGGAGCAGGGTGTGCAGAAGGAAGCGGGCCGGGGCTTCCTCGCGGACGAGGTTGTGCTCGAGCAGGACGTCGAAGTGGTGCTCCACGTCGCCGACGGGCAGTCCGGTGAGCGCGGCCGCCTCGTCGACGTCGCAGACGGGCGCCGGGTGACGGCTGATCAGCCGGCTGAAGCGGCGCAGAGCGGGGTCGAGGTGCCGGAAGGAGGCACGGAGCACCGACATCACATCGCGGTCGGCGGTCTGCAGGAAGCGGGCCCGGCGTGCGGCGCCCGCCAGCCGGTCGACCAGGTCGGCGATCCGCCAGGCGGGCCGGCCGCGCAGTCGGCAGGCGGCGATGCGGACCGCGAGCGGCAGGTGGCCGCAGAGTTCCACGGCGCGGGCGACCTGATCGGGTTCGCGGGCGGCGCGCCGTTCCCCCACGATGCGGGTGAACAGCGCGGCGGCGTCGGCGGGCGGCAGCACGTCCAGCCACTGCGGCACCGCGCCGTCCAGCGCGGTCAGCTTGCGGCGGCTGGTGACCAGCACCAGGCTGCCGCCGGTGCCCGGCAGCAGGGGCGCGACCTGCGCGGTGCCGACCGCGTCGTCGAGCACCAGCAGGCAGCGCCGGCCGACCAGCCGCGACCGCCACAGGGCGCTGCGCTCCTCCAGGGTGCGCGGGTGCGCCTCGGGGGGTACGCCCGCGGCCTGCAGCAGGGCGGCCAGTGCCTGCTCCGGCGGCAGGGGCGGCCGGTCGGCGCGGTGGCCGTGCAGGGCGACGTAGTACTGCCCGTCCGGGTAACGGTCGGTGACGCGGTGGGCGACGCGGACGGCGAGGGCGGTCTTGCCGACGCCGCCCATGCCGTCGACGGTGATCACCAGTGGGGTCGTCCCGTGCTCCTGCCCGGCGAGACCGAGCAGGGTCGTCAGCTCGGTCTCGCGCCCGGTGAAGTCGGGCAGGTCGTGGGGCAGGTCGTTGCGGCCGGCGGGGTGGGAGGCGCGGACCGCGGCGTGCGGTAACGGGACGCCGGTGTCCGCGGCGGGTGCACGGCCGGACGGTGGGAGGCCGGTGGTGGACCGGGCGGATCCCACGAGCGCGCGGACCGCCTCGTCGGCCGGGGTCTGCCCGCGGGCGACCGGGGAGTCGGCGAGGATCTCGGCGTGCAGGGTGCGCAGTCGGCTGCTGGGTTCGAGACCGAGCGTGTCGGCGAGGAAGCGGCGACCCTCGTCGTAGACGGCGAGCGCGTCGGCCTGGCGGCCGCTGCGGTACAGGGCCAGCATCAGGCTGCCGCGCAGGGAGTCCCTCAGCGGGAACTGTGCGAGCAGGGCGCGCAGTTCGCCGACCAGCGAACTGGTCTCACCGATCCGCAGCCGCAGGGCCATGAGGTCCTCCAGGGCGGTCAGGCGCTGCTCGTTGAGCTTCACCGCGGCCGAGGCGACGGAAGGGCACTGGATGCCGGCGAAGGCCTCGCCGCGCCACAGGTCGACCGCCGACTGCAGCGAACGGACGGCGTCGGCGCAGCGGCCCTCGTATTCGGCGGTGCGGGCGGCGCGCACCCGGGCGGTGAAGCGGTGGGCGTCCACGGCGTCGTCGGGCACCACGAGGCGGTACCCGACGTCCATGGTGACGAGGCTGGTCTCCTCGTCCGCTGACAGGATGCGGCGCAGGTCGCGGATGGCGTTGTGGACCTGGGGGCGGGCCGAGGTCGGCGGGTCCTCCCACAGCTCGTCCACCAGCACGTCCACCGGGACGACCCGGTTGGCGTGCAGGAGCAGCAGGGCCAGGAGCTTCTGCTGGCGCATGCCCCGGACGCGGACCGGCTCACCCGAGTGGCGTGTCTCCAGGGCGCCCAGGACCAGGAATTCCATGTGGTTCGTTCCCCCGATGAGCTGTGCAGGCGGGTTCCGGACGGAATGCGACGGGATGCGCGGGGCGGCCGCGCATTTCTCCGCCGTCGCCTGCGAGCGAGTCGTCCGTCACTTCCCCCACGTGACGTCGTCGGCGGCGAAGACGGGATCGTCCATGTCCTTTCCGTGGCGGGCCTCGACGATTCCGGAAACGTTCCGCCCGTGGTCCGCGACGGCCACCGAAAAGGCCGCGGCACCGACGGAGAGAAGAGCAGCGGCGGTCATTCTGAGAACACGGGAGGTCAGCATGATCAATACTCCTTCTATTCGCGGTCGGACATCCGGTGACTTTCCCCGGGGAGCGACCCTGAATTTCCGCTCCCGGCGTTGCCTCCACTGTGGCTCGACCGGCGGCCCGGAGGGAACGGTCGACGGGTGGACAGAACCTGCACTGTCCTAAGGCGTCCACCGCGACCTGCGGTGACGCCGGGATGCTCAGCCGATCCACCAAGGTCCGGGCACGAGCGCTCCCTGGGACTCCAGCACGCGGAACTCGCTGAGCGCCGGATGGCCGGAAACGGCCTGTCCCGCCACCCGGGCGGCGCTTTGCTCGGCGGCCGCAAGGTCGTTCGCGAGCAGGAAAAGCCCTAGTGTGACGTCTCCGCACGGACCCGGGTGGACGGTGACGTGCTCCAGGCCGTCGGCGTTTCCCGCGCACGATGTGACGATCGTGGCCAGATCCGTTCGGCCGGTCGTACGGCCGGGCCCCTTGAGACGCACATGGACGAGATACATGCCACCATTGTTCGCCCGTGAAAAGACAAACGGCACCGGCAACGGGTGGACACTTTATGCCATGACAGAAACCGTCATGCGCGCAGACACCGCCCGCGCCCTGCCGTGACGCGGTCGCGCGGCGCGCGCGAAAGGGCGGTCCGGGCGGCGCGGCGGCGCCCGTGGGAGGGCCGCCCGACACCCAAGAAGATTCAATACGCAACTACCTGTTCGTAAAGTGTTGTTAAACCGCCGGGCGGGAACAGCCGCCGGGCGTCGTAGACTCCGCCCGCACGGATCCGTTCGAATCCACTCCGTCCACCCTGCTGTGCCACCGCTTTGACCGGAACCGGCCTCGCCGACTTCCGGATCAGGCGCACTTCGGCATCAGTAAGCTCAGGGGGCACTGACTTTCGAACACGGTGAGTTCCTGCCTGCTGAGGAAGCTACATGTTGGACGTTCTGGGGCTCGACGCCGTGGCCGAAGCTGTCTATCGGGCAATGCTGACCGATCCCGAGGACGGTGTGGCGGCTCTGGCGGCTCGGCTGGACCTGACGGAGGACCAGGTACGCAGAGGTCTCGACCGTCTCAGCGAGCTGGCGTTGATCCACCCCTGCGGCAGGAGAGGCAGCGGGGGCGTGGGGTTCCGGGCCATCGGTCCGGAAACCGCGATGGAGGTGCTGCTCGCCCGGCAGCAGGCGGAACTGGCCGCCCAGCAGATGAAGGTGGAGGCCTCACGGGCAGCCGCGGCCCAGCTGATCGCCGAGTGCTCGGCCCTGCGGCCGCGGCCCCTCGACCACGACTCCGAGCAGCTGATCGGTCTGGAGGCGATACGGGTGCGGCTGGCCGAACTGGCCAGGTCCGCGCGGGTCGAGGTCGCCACCTTCGCACCGGGTGGCGCACACGACGAGGAGGACCTGGCGGCCAGCCGCGAACCCAACGCCGACCTGCTCGAGCGGGGCGTGCGGATGCGGACCGTCTACCTCGACAGCGTGCGCAACCATCCGCCGACCCTGCAGCACGTCCGCTGGCTGCACCAGCACGGCGGGCAGGTCCGCACGGTGCCCGACCTGCCCATCCGCATGGTCATCTTCGACCGCAAGCAGGCGGTCCTGCCCATCGACACCGCCGATGCCCGGGCGGGCGGGGTGGTGCTGCGCGGAGCGGGCACGGTCGCCGCACTGTGTGCGCTGTTCGAGAGCGTGTGGCAGACCGCGGTGCCGCTGGGGACCGTCCCGAAGTGCGGCGCGAAGGACATGCCGCCGCAGGAACGCGCCGTGCTGAAGATGCTCGCCCAGGGCTACACCGACGAGGCCATCGCCAAGCGCCTCGGTGTCTCACCGCGCACCGCCCGCCGGATCGCCGCCAGCCTGATGGAACGCCTCGACGCCCGCAGCCGCTTCGAGGCCGGCGTGCACGCCGTCCAGGACGGCTGGCTGCCCGCGACCCGCTGACCACGGACACCGCACGGCGTCGCGGACCGGGCCGGCGGCACGGGCCCGGGGTTCCTGCCCCGCGGACCGGTGCCGCCGGCCCTCGTCTCACGCCGTGCGCCCGGCCCGGCGCGCCTCGCGGCGGTCCGCCACGAGCAGCGCCAGCGCGGGCAGCAGCGTGACGGCGTAGACGGCCAGCAACCGGCCGAAGGAGTGGGCGAAGGCGCCGGGCACCAGCCCGTGCCGCTGCCGCGCGGCCCCCTCCAGGATCACCGTCGCCACCGCCAGGGCGACGGCGCCGCCGATCCGCTGGATGAGGTTCAGCTGCGACGAGGCGTCCGGGATGGACTGCGGCCGGATCGACTGGAAGGCCCGGGTCATCGCGGGCACGATGGTCAGGCCCGTGCCCAGGCCGCGCACCGCCAGGCTCGTGCACAGCAGGACATAGGAGGTGTCGGCCGACAGCCGGGTCAGCGGCACCGTGGCGAGCATGGTCAGGACGATGCCGACGACGACCGTGCCGCCCCCGCCCAGCCGCTTCATCAGCACCCTGCACAGCCAGGCCGCCAGCACCACGCCGATGCCGCCGGTGGACATCAGCAGCCCGGTTGCCACCGCGCTCTCGCCGCGCGCGGTCTCGAAGTACAGCGGGATGAGCATCATCGGCGAGTAGAGCACGAAGCCCAGGCAGAAGATGGTGACGGCGGCCGTGCGGTACACGCCGTGCGCGAACAGGCGCAGGTCCAGCAGGGGGAAGGGGGCCCGCAGCTGCCGCACCACGAACACCGTGCCGCTGACCACGGCGACGGCCGACGGCACCAGCAGCGACGCCCGCGCCTCCAGTCCGGCGCCGGAGAAGGCGTGGATGGCCAGGACGGTGGCGACCGTGCAGGCCGCGGAGGTGACCAGGCCCACCGCGTCCAGCGGCTTGGCCCGGCGGGAGCCCGGGGCCTCGCCGGGCACCCGGCGCAGCGTGACGGCGAGCAGCGCCGCGCACAGCGGCACGTTGACCACGTAGACCGCCGACCACCCTCCGGCCGCGACCAGCAGGCCTCCGACCGTCGGGCCCAGCAGCGGGCTGATCAGCATGACGCTGCCGTTCAACGCCTGCACCCGGCCCAGCTGTTCACGCGGCACGCCGTGGGTGAGCAGGATCGTCGACACCGGGGTGAGGACACCGGCGGCGGCCCCGGCCACCCCGCGCGCCGCGATCAGCTCCCACAGGGTCTGGCTCAGCGCGCACGCGGCCGACGCCAGGCCGAACACCACGGTGGCCCCCGTGAAGACCCGCTTGACCCCGAACCGGGTGGCCAGCCAACCGGTCGCCGGCATCAGCGCGGCCAGCGCGACCAGATACGCCGTCACCACCCACTGCACCTGGTGGATGGCGCCGAACCGGGCGGTGGTGTCGTCCAGGGACACATTGACGATGGTGGTGTCGAGCTGGGCGAGGAACCCGCCGGTGATCGCGACGGCGATCTTGGCGAGGGCGGCGGAGGAGGGCCGGCCCGCAGGTGTTCCGGACGGCGCGCCGGAGGAGTCGGCCGCCTCGCCGGCGGCGGGCTGTCCGGCGGACTGTGGTGCCGGCTGCCGGGTGCCCGGGTCCTCGGTGCCCGGCTCGTCGGCGGACCGGTGCTCGGCGGCCGGCTGCCGCGCGGCCGGGTCCCCGGTGTCCGCGGGCCCAGGCGGCCGGGGTGCTACGGCCGCCTCCGGCTCCGTCGCCGTCCCGGCGCCCGGGTCCGGTGGCGGGCTCGCGGTGACACCTTCATCGGACTGATGTTCGGTCAGGGGCATGGGGTGCATCCTCGTGAGGTGACGTGGTCGGGGCGGGCGCGGGTCGGTCCGCGCCGGCGAGCGCGTGCTCCAGGGCGTCCAGGAGGGCCTCGCCGGCCTCGCGGGCGCCGGGCCGGTCGCGGCAGGACAGGGTCAGCTCGGTGACCTCCCCGATCCGGCAGGCGCTGAGGAACATCTCCGCGTAGGGCACGAGCATCGGCAGCGTGCGGAAGGCGGTGGGCCGGAACTCCGCGGTGCTCAGCTCGTCGGTGTCGACCTGGCCGTGGTCGGTGATGATCGCCGTACAGGGAAAGCTGCTGCCGTCCAGCTCCTGGGCCTCGCGCAGGCTGTTCGCGAACGGGTTGTCCCGCAGGAAGTCCCGGCTGAGGGCGGCCACCTCCCGCTTGTGCACCAGGGCCCGCACGATCCGGCCGTGCAGCGTCCGCCAGTCGTCGTCGCGGGCCAGGTCGAGGACGAGCTGCGCGGTCAGGTTGGCGGTGGAGCGCACCTCGCGGTCGTGCCGGCGCAGGTCGACCGGGACGATCACCCGGCCGGTGTCGCCGGGCAGATGCCGGGCGAGGACGGCGGCCACGCGGGCGGTGACCGCGGACGGCGTCCCCGCGACGGTGCGCCCCAGCCACAGGGCTGTGCCGTCGGCCGACCCGGTACCGAGGATCGCAGGCAGTCTGGGGATGCGAGCCGGCGGCGGCGCGGGCGGCACGGTGCCCGCGGCCGTACGGAAGTGGGTGTCGTCGACCACCGCGTCCGCGCCGAGAGGGTCCTCGCCGCGCAGCGCGCGGAACACGTCGGCGAGCCACATCCGCAGCCCGCGACCGTCGGTGACGATGTGGCTGGCCCGCACCACCAGCCGGGTGCGCGGGCCGTTCACCAGGCCCACCTCGCAGACCGGGCCGGTGACGACGTCCAGGTCGCGGTGGAAGAACGGCGCGTCGAAGCCGCCTGTCCCCGCGGGGAGTTCGGTGACCGGCGGGAGGGGGCCGTCGGCCCGCCACAGGGCCGCCCGCCGCCGCACCGCGAGACCGGGGTTGGCCCGGGTGGCGGTGGCCACGGCCGCGCGCAGGGCGTCCGGGTCGATGGGTCCCTCGCCCTCGACGACCATCTGGATCAGCTGCGGGGTGCCGGTGGCCGCCGCGTTCAGATAGCCGCGCTCGATCTGCGAGATGCGGCGGGTGTACGGCCGGTGCGCGGTGGATGGCGTCGTCATGCCGCCTCCCGGGTCGGGGCGTCCAGGCACGGGACGCCGGTACGGACGGCCGCCTCGGCGCCCTCGCGCCGCCACCAGTAGCGGACGTCGGCGGGCGCACCGGCGGCCAGGGCCAGGTGCATGCCCCGGCCGACCAGGGTCGAACACACCTGGTACGGCGGGACGTCGGTGGGTCGCCAGGCCGGCCGCCAGGGCGGCAGCCGGACCCGGGCGAAGGCGTCCTTCGTCAGGTGCGAGGCCTTGATCAGCGCCTCGCACTCGGCGAAGTCCCGGATGCTCGCGGGTCCGTCCCGGCCCAGCAGCCCGCCGAGCCAGCGCAGCGCGTCCGGGCGGTCCCGCTCGTCCTGCAGGTCGACGCCGACGTGCGGGCCGCGCGCCACGGCGACGGCGCTGTGGGCGGCGCAGTGCGCCACCGAGACGCTCAGGCCGAGCGCCGGCACGCTCCACCGGCGGTGCTCGTCACGGGCCAGGTCGCGCCAGGTGACGTCCAGCCCGTGCACGGCCCGGAGCGCCGCGAGGATCACGGAGCGTCCGGAGCGGTTCATACGGTGCCCCATGCGGTCGCGGGGCAGGCGCGGGTGGTGGGTGACGAGGCAGTCGATCACGGCCTCGTCACCCGCCGGGCGGTCCGGGCCGGCGGGCAGCGCCCGCCCGTCCGGCGTCCGGACCGCGTCCCGCGCCCGCCCTGCGCCGGACACGGGGCCGGGCACCGGTGGCGTCGGGGTCATCACGCCTCCGTGTCGAACACGGCCGCCGCGTAGCTGCCGCCGTAGGCGAAGCTGGACAGCAGCAGCCGGCCCGCGGGGCGGTCCCCGGCGAGCGCGGCGACCAGGCCGAGGGCTCCCGCGCTGCCGTAGGTCTCCCCGAGCAGCGCCTTCGGCGCCACCTGGGGCCGCCCGTCCAGGCCGGCCAGGCGCAGGGCCCGCGTCTGGGCGATGTCGACCAGGCTGTAGCCGGAGGCGGCGGAGACCACGGTGTCGATGCCGTCGGGGCCGGTGCCGGCCTCGGCCATCGCCGCGCGCAGCGCCCGCGCCCAGGCCTCGCCGTCGCGTCCCAGGCGGCCGATGCCGACCGGCTCGCCGGCGGCACCCCAGCCGCGGACCCGGGCCAGGACGTCCGCGCCACGGGCGGCGGCCGACTCCCGGCTCTCCAGCAGGATCGCCGCCGCGCCCTCGCTGAGGACCATCCCGGTGCGGCCGCCGGGCACCACCCGCGCACTGCGGGCGTAACCGGGCAGTGAGGCCTGGGTGGCCAGGGCCTGCGCGGGGAACTCGTCGGCGATCACCACCATGATCCGCTCGGCGGCGCCGCGGGCGATGACCCGCGCCGCGAGCTGCAGCGCGAGCACCGAGCTGGTGCCGCCGTTGGCGATGGTGGCGGTGTAGCCGCGGTAGCGGTGCAGCATCGCCACGTGCCCGGCGGCGGCGTTGACGACCGTGTTGGCGAACAGGGCCGGGTTGGCGCCGCTGATGCCCCGCTCCAGCACGCCCTGGTGGAACTGCAGGACGGAGGTGACGGGACCGTAGCCGGTGGCGAAGACGATGCCGGTGCCCTCCGCCTCGGCGCGCGACGGCTTGCCGTGCCGGCCGTACAGGTCGGCGACCGCGGCCGCGGCGAGCAGGCTGAGCGGGTCCATGCGGCGGGCCCGGCTGGGGTTGATGCCGCGGGCGGCGGCGCGCACGTCGATCCGGCCGACGGGCACCTCCCCGACGCCCGCGACCTGTTCCGCGCCGGTGAAGCAGGGCCGGCCCTCGGCCAGGGCGGCGAGCAGGTCGGCGGTGGAACCGGCCGCACCCGCCAGGCCGGCCACGCCGGTGACCACCACGTCGTGCACGGACTCGGTGCGGCGCTCGGCCGAGCCGGGACGGCCCGGGCGGTGCAGGACGACGGAGGCGTTGTTGCCGCCGAAGGCGAAGGAGTTCGACAGCACCACCTCGGGCGTCTCCGGGCGGCCGGTGTCCGGGACGATGTCCAGGCCGAACGGCTGTGCCACCCCGCGGGTGTTGACGGTGGGCGGCAGGATGCCGCGGTCCAGGGCCAGGGTGCTGACCACCGCCTCGACCGCGCCGGCCGCGCCCAGGGTGTGGCCGATCATCGACTTGGTGGAGCTGGCCGGCGGCAGCTCCGCGCCGAACAGCAGCTTGACCGCCTTGGGTTCGCTGGCGTCGTTGGCGGGGGTGCCGGTGCCGTGCAGATTGAGGTAGTCGACGTCCTTCGGCCCGAGACCGGCGGTGCGCAGGGCCTGGGCCATGGCCGCGCAGGCGCCCTTGCCGCTGGGGTCCGGGGCGGTCTGGTGGTAGCCGTCGCAGGACAAGCCGTACCCGCCCAGCTCGGCCAGGGTGCGGGCGCCGCGCGCGGCGGCCCGGTCGGCCGACTCCAGGATCATGAACCCGGCGCCCTCGCCGAGGGTCAGCCCGGTGGAGGCCGACATCGGTGAGCACGGCTCCGGGTCGAGGGCGCCGAGGGCGCTGAACCCGTACGCGGACAGGGAGGCCAGCGGGTCGACGCCACCGCAGACGACGTGGTCGACGTCGCCCTTCCACAGCAGCTCGGCGGCGTAGCCGAGGGCGACGGCGCTGGCGGCGCAGGCGTTGGAGAGCACCACGCGCGGGCCGCGCAGGTCGAACTCGGCGGCGATGAAGTCGCCGACGCAGGGCAGCTGGGAGGCGGCGGCCGCCTCGGCGTCCAGCCGGCCCTCGTGGACGTATCCGGCGTGGACGGACTCCAGGGTGGGCATGGCGCCGAGGCTGGAGCCGACCACGACCGCGACCCGGTCCCGGTCGACGGTGTCCAGGTCGAGGCCGGCGGTGCGCAGTGCCTCGCGGATGGCGCCGGCGGCCAGCGCGTAGCAGCGGTCCAGGCCGGCGGGCTGCTCGGCGGTGACCATGCCGGCCCACTCGGTCAGCAGCTCCGAGGTGTCGAAGAGGGTGTTGGTGCGGATGCCGGAGATGCCGGAGGTGATGGCGGCCCAGCTCTTCTCGACGTCGTCCCCGGCCCCGGTGATCAGGCCGAGGCCGGTCAGGGCGATGCGCGGCGTGGTCATCAGGAGATCCTCGTGGTGAGCGAACGGGCGATGACGCGGGGCAGGGTGGCGGTGCGCAGCGGACGCTCGGCGCCCTGCTCGTCCTGGGCGGCCAGCTCCAGACCGGGCACCCAGAACGGGGCGTCGAGCAGGGCCAGGACCAGCTCCTCCTCCGGGTTGGCGGAGGGCGCCTGCCACAGGACGGTGCCGACGGACCGTCCGGCAGCGGTCACCTGCGTGCCGGCGGTGAACCGGCTCGCGGCGGGGGCGGCCAGCGCGGTCAGCCGGGCGGTGTCCGTGGTCGGCGCCACGAGGCCGTCGGAGCCGTGGAACTCGCCGACGCGACTCCAGTCGATCATCCAGGACAGGTCGGCCTCGGCGACCGACAGTCCGGCGAAGCCGGCCGCGTACACGCCCATGCCGGCCTCGGCCTGCACCCGGGCCAGGCCCTCGGGGCCGACCGGGGCGCCGCCCTGGGCGGTGACGGCGGCGAGCACGGCCTCGTGGGCGGCGTCGGGGGCATGGGACAGCAGCAGGTAGCCGTACTCGCCGGTGGTGCCGACCCGCGCCAGGTGGGCGAGGGCGGACGGCTCCGCCTCCAGGGACGCCTCGGTGACCGAGTGCAGGGTCAGGCCGGAGATGTCGAAGTCGACGAAAGCGGCGGCAGCGGACCAGGCGGTGGGGCCCTCGAAGGCGCTGGCGCCCCAGCCGTCCGGCTCGACCTCGACTATGACGCCCTCGGGCCGTTCCTGCTGCTCCAGGTAGGCGCGCAGCTCGTCGGCGCTCACCCGGGTGCGGGGCAGCAGCCAGGCGTCGTCGCCGATCTCGAAGTGCAGCAGGACGGCGAAGGGGCTGCCGTCGGCGTTCAGGGCCAGCGCCTCGCGGACGGTGTCCGGCTCGACGAACTCGCCGGACTTGGCGAGGAAGCCGTCCAGGTACGTGATCCGCTCGTCGCCGGTGATCCGCACCAGCGGGGCGGTGATCCGGTAGGCGCCGACGGTGGTACGCAGGGTGGTGTAGTCGTCCGTCTCGGTGCGGAGCGGGGCGGTGGTCATGGACGGTGTTTCCTTTCGGCGTGGTGCGTGGTGTGTGAGGTGCCGTCGGCGGTCACGCGGTCGGTGACCGGGCGCCGGCCGGGTGCCAGCCGTCGTGGACGTGTGGCGCTCAGGGCGCCGCGCCGCCGGCGACGGACAGATGCCAGGCGTGCTCCCCGCCTGCCGGGGACACGCAGCCCACGAGCAGTCCGGCGTCGGTGGGGCGCAGGACGACCTCCGCGCCCGGGGCGGCGCCGGGTGCGGGCCGGCAGTGCAGCCAGGTGCCGTCGGTGAGGCGTACGGCGGCCGCGGCGGCCCACACCTGCCGGAAGCCCCGGGAGTCCAGCTCCCGGCGACTTCCGGCGCAGTCCAGCACGACGGTGGTGTGGCGTGGGGTGTGCGGGGTGAGCCAGAGGACGACGTCCTGCTCGGCCTCGGGTGCCTGGACGTCCGCGCGCACGGGGACGGCGGTGTCCTCGGGCGCGGTCAGCTCCAGGCCGAGACGCTCCGCCGGGCCGTACAGCCCGAGCGGGTGCTTCTCCTCCCAGCCGGCAAGGGGGCGCACGCCCCAGCCGAGGCCGGCGGCCCGGTCGTACCGGCTGCGCTCGGTGGTCACCCACATCCCGGCGCTCCAGCGGGGGTTGTGGCCGAAGGCCCGGGTGCGCGGGAAGGGGCTGCGCAGGACCTTGGTGGTGCCCTCGGTCCAGGCGGTGACACCGCCGGCGGCGGCGTCCAGCTGGATGCGACGCGGCCCCGCGACCGGCGGCACGGGTGCCGCGGCGGGCGTAGCGGGCGCCGTGCGGCGGCCGAACTCGGTGCGCAGCCGCACCTGCCCGTCCGGGCCCGCGGCCAGCCCCCGTTCCAGCAGCGTGCTGTGGACGAGCCGGACGGGTTCGCGCACGGGTATCCGCACGCTCCAGGCGGCGCCGTCCCAGACGAGATCGGTGCCGGGCGCGGCCGGCTGCGCGGCGGCGACCACCTCGGAGGCGTCGCGGACGCCGAGGCCGAGCCCGATCGGGCAGGGCTGCTCGGTGCCGCGGGTGAAGGTGCCCTGGCGCAGGCCCACGGTCTGGAAGATCCGGCCGGGCGGGCGGGTGAACGCGATGTGCTGCTCCAGGACGCCGTCGGCCAGGGTGACGGTGCCGCGGACCTCGTCGTCGCCGCAGCGCTCGGTGATCCGCACGCCGTGGTCGACGGGGGTGAACTCCAGGTCGCGGGGTTCGCCCTCGCGCCAGCCGGCCGGGCGGTCGGCGGCGCAGCTGGGCCAGGTGGAGACGAACACCGGACCGTGGTGGTCGTCGGCCAGCACCCGCACGGTGCCGTCGTCGCCGTCCACCTCCACGGTCAGCCCGTTCGAGCCGAACCGGTACGGATCCCGGCCCCGCGGCAGGCGGATCCGGTACGGCGGCTCGGTCAGCCGCAGGGCGCGCCGGGTGCCGTCGGGCCCGGTCAGCTCGGCGTGTCGCACGGTGCCGCGGTCGACGTCGACGCTCGCGGTGAGCGTGAACGCGCCGACGCTGAGCCGGTAGTCGACGGTGCGGACACCGTCGACGAGGCGGACGTCGCTGCGCAGTTCGTCGTCCCGGGACTCGGTGACGGTGCCGAAGCTGGTGAGCTGCCCGAGGGCCGCCTTGACCTCGTCGCCGAGGTCGGCGAAGACGCTGCGCAGGATCAGCGGGATGTAGTTGTGCAGTTCGACGTTGCCGTCCTCGCCGGGCACGGTCTGCCCGACGCTGACGCAGCCGACGCGCCGGTACAGCCGGAACGCCACCGTGTTGGCCGGGTTGACGGTGAGCCGGAGCACGAGGCAGCCGGTCCGCACCATCCACTCCACGGCCTCGGTGAACAGCCGTCCGGTCAGCACGCCGTTGCGGTAGGCCGGGGCGACGAAGAACATGTCGGCGATCAGCTCGCCGGCCCGGGCGGAACGCCGGCCGGTGTGGTGGAACAGACCGAAGGTGCCCACCACCCGGCCGTCGTCCACCGCCACCAGGAACGTGGCCGTGCCGCGCTCGGCCAGCTCGCGGGCCAGCTCGTCGCCGGTGATGCCGCCGGCCACCGGGTTGGGGTTGTCGCGGTGGCGGTTGTACAGCTCCGCGACGGCGTGCGCGTCGCCCTCCTGGTAGGGGCGGACGGCGATGGACATGGCACACCTCCTTCTCGTCGGGTCGTTGCGTTGGGGGGCGGGTCAGGCCTTGCGGCCGGTGGTGACGATGAGGGAGCCGGAGGCGGCGAGTTCGCTGCCGACCGAAGCGCGGACGGAGACCTGCCGCAGGCCGCCGAGGCGCTGGCCGAGCCGGGCCTCCAGGGTCAGCTGGTCGCCGGGGACCACCAGCCGGGAGAACTTCATGTTGCTGATGGACCCGAGGTAGCCGACGGCCTGCGAGGGGTCGGCGTCCTGCGGTGCCTCCGGCGACTCGATCAGCTCGGCGACGTAGACGACGGCGACCAGCTGGGCCATCGCCTCGACGATCATCACGCCGGGCATGATCGAGTGGTCGGGGTAGTGGCCGGCGAAGAACGGCTCGTTGACGGAGACGGCCTTCACTCCCCGCCCGCGCACGCCGGGGACGACGTCGTAGGCCCGGTCGATCATCAGCATGGGCCAGCGGTGCGGCAGCATGCGCTTGATGTCGTCGGAGGAGTAGGAGAACGTCCTCGGTTTCGTGCCCGTTGTGCCCCGGGCGTCCGCGGCAGGTGCCTCGGAGGTGACCGGCATGCTCACACCTCGCGGGCTTCGACGAAGTCGACCAGGGCGTTGATGGAGCCGAAGGCCTCGAAGTCGTCGTCGCTGATCAGCACGTCGAACTCGTTGTTGACCATGACGACGATCTCGAGGGTGTCCAGGGAGTCCATCTCCAGGCCGCGGCCGAACAGCGGCTGGTTGTCGGAGACGACGGCCGCCTCCACGTCCAGGCCGAGCCGGTCGATGATCATCGACTTGACCTTCATGTTCTTCTCCAGGCGTGCCTGGGCCTGGCTGCGGATGTCCTCGAAGGTGGCGACGGACACAGGTGTTCCTTTCGATGAGCGATGCACGGGTGTGCACGACAGGTGTGCACGACAGGTGTGAGGTGGCCCGGGGCGTGCGCGCGCGGACGTGTGCGCGGGACGGGCTAGTCGGGGATCATTCCGCCGTCGACGGTGAGCACCTTGCCGGTGATGTAGGAGGCGGCGGGGCTGGCCAGGAACGCGGTGGCCTGGGCGACCTCCTCGGGTGCGCCCATGCGTCCCAGGGGGATGGCCTGCAGGGCCTCCTTCATCTGCGCGGGCGGCACCTTCTTGACCATGTCGGTGTCGATGAAGCCGGGCGCGACCACGTTGACCCGGATGCCGCGCGGGGCGACCTCGTACGACAGCGTCTTGGCCATCGCGATCACCCCGCCTTTGCTGGCCGCGTAGTTGGCCTGCCCGGCGCGGCCGGCGATGCCGCTGGTGGAGGCGATGAACACGATGGCGCCTCCGGTGGCGTACATCTGCTTGGTGGCCTCCCGGGCGGTGTAGAAGGTGCCGGTGAGGTTGGTGCCGACGACCTGCTGCCACTTGGCGGCGCTCATGGCGGCCAGGTGACCGTCGGCGGTGACACCGGAGTTGAGCACCGCGACGTCGAGGCCGCGCCAGGTGCTCTTCACCTCCTTGAACAGGGCGGCCACCTGGGCCTCGTCGGAGATGTCCGCGGGCAGCAGCAGCACCTCGCGGCCCAGGGCGCGGATCCGCTCGGCGACCTGTTCGGCCTTGGCGGCGCTGGAGCGGTAGTTGAGGGCGATGTCGCAGCCGTGGGCGGCCAGGGTGGTGGCGACGGCGGCGCCGATGCCGCGGGAGGCGCCGGTGACCAGGGCCCTGGTGCCCTCGGGGAACAGCGGGCCGGGTGCGCTCATGCGGTGCTCCCCAGCATCGCGGCGGTCACCCGGTGGCTGCCCGGGTCGAAGCCGGCGACCTCGGTGCCCAGGCCCGCCCCGTCGGCGGCCCGCACCACGGCCCGGGCGACCGCGAGGTCGAGGACGCCCAGGCCGAACGGCGAGAAGACGACGGTGCGGTCGGTGGCCGGCGGCTCGGTGGAGCCCAGCACGGAGGCGATCTCGGCGTGCACGAAGTCGCGGTGGCCCATCTGCTGCTCCGCCCGGTGCAGGGAGGTCTGCTCGCGCAGGACGTGCTCGATGTCGTCGACCACGTTGTACGCGGCGAGCACCGAGTCCGTGCTCAGGTCGCGCAGGGACAGGTGCAGGATCACCTGGCCCGCGGGCCGGTCCGGGTGGGCGGCGAGGTCGAGCCAGTACGTGGAGTCGGTGGTGGCGATGGACACCGTCTGCGCGGCGAGCGCCTCGCCGACGTCTCCGGTGCGGAACCGGAGCGCCGGATATTCAGACTCCAGTTCGGCAGCGAGCACCTCGGCACGGCCCGGGACGACGTCCTGGAGCACCACGGTCTCGAGGTCCGGGTGGGTCAGGGTGAGGAAGGACAGCACCCGCTGGTTGATGGTGCCGCAGCCGATCAGGGCCGCGGTGTGCACCGGGCGGCCGCCGTGCAGGGCGCCGGCCGCCAGGGCGGCGCTCGCGGCGGTGCGGGCGGCGGAGATCTGGCTGCCCTCCAGCAGCGCGATCGGGTAGCCGGTGGTCAGGTCGTTGAGGATCTGCACCGAGCTGGCCCGCTGCAGGCCCCGCTCGACGTTCGCCGGGAACGACGAGATCCACTTCAGGCCCATCACCGGCTCGGGGCCGCCCAGGTAGGCCGGCAGGGAGATGATGCGGCTGCCGGCGGGCTGCGGCGGGCGCAGGAAGCTGGAGAAGGGCACCCGGGTGTGTCCCTGGCCGTGCAGCACGTACGCGGTGCGCACCGCTTCCAGGACGGTGGCATCCAGCCCCGTCAGGGCCCGTCGGACGTCGTCCCGTCCGAGGATCTTCACGGCTCGCTCCTTTCTTGGTCGCGGTGGAGTCCCTCGTCCTCGCCGGAGGGGATCTCCCGGTCGGTGTGCGGTTCGTGGCCGGCGTGCCCCTCGTCGCCCGGGTGCAGCGGCGGGTTCTCGTCCTGGAAGCGGCTCTCGACCCAGGCGTCGCTGTAGATCGTGTCGAGGTAGCGGTCGCCGCCGTCCGGGAGCACCGCGACACAGGTGGTGCCCGGCTCCAGCCAGTCGGCCGCGCCCTCCAGGGCGGCGATCACCGCGCCGGAGGATCCGCCGGCGAGGATGGACTCCTTGGCGAGCAGCCGACGGCAGCCGCGGACGCAGTCCAGGTCGGTGACCTTCACCACCCGGTCGGCCAGGTCCGGCCGCAGCAGCGGCGGCACCACGGCCGCGCCGTGCCCGGGGATGGTGCGCCGGTGTCCCTGCTCCCACGGCTCGGGCGGGCCGAAGATGACACTGCCGACGGCGTCCACCGCGACGACCCGGGTGGCCAGGCCGCTCTCGCGGATGTACTCGGCGCAGCCGCGCAGCGTGCCGGTGGTGCCGGCCGCGACGAACAGGTAGTCCGGCCCGCCGGGCAGGGCCTCGCAGATCTCCCGCATGGTGTGGTGGTGGGCGCGGGCGTTGTACTCGTTGGCGTACTGGTTGGGCCAGTAGGCGTCGGGCACGGTCCGCAGCAGGGTGCGCACCCGCTCCAGGCGCGCCGGCAGGTACTCGCCGGTGGCCGGGTCGCGGTCGACGACCTCGACGGTCGCGCCGTAGGCCCGCATGATGGCGGTGTTCTGCCGGGTGGTGCGCGGGTCGACCACGCAGATGAACTTCAGCCGGTAGAAGTTGCACAGCTGGGCCAGGGCGATGCCGAGGTTGCCGGAGGAGGACTCCACGACGGTGGAGACCCCGGGCACGAGCTTCCCGCTGCGGATGGCGTGCTCGATCATCGACTTGGCGGCGCGGTCCTTGATGGAGCCGCCCGGGTTGAAACGCTCGCACTTGGCGTACACCTGGAACCGCGCGGGCGGGAACAGCCGGTCGAGGGCGACGAGCGGGGTGGAGCCGATGGTCGCCACGATGTCGGGCTCCCGGGTGCGGGTGGCGCCGAGCGCCGGCGTCCTCCCGCCGGAGGCGACGACGGTCATTCCGGCACCTTTCTGCTGATCTGGAGCCGCAGTTCGCTGACGTAGCGCTCGCCGTCGGCGTCGGTCAGCCACGAGTCCTCCAGGGCGGGCAGCACCTCGCTGAGGGTGACGTCGGCATCGGGGTCGTGGCGGCGCGCGGCGCGCGCCAGACCGGCGAAGGCGAGCACGAGGGTGGGGCTGGTGAAGTCCATCAGGGACGGTTTGGTCTCCTCGGGGAACTTCACGAAGAGCCGCTCGGGCAGGCCGCTTCGGGCCACCCAGCGACGCACGGCGAGGTAGTCGCGTTCCCGGTCGGCCTTGTCGGGCAGCGCGATGCCGGACACCGGCAGCCGCCAGGTCTCCCGGAACAGCACCAGGTCGTCGAGGGTGACGCGCGGAGCGTGCTCCCGGTCCAGACCGATCTTGAAGGCGTCGGCGGCGACGATGGACACCGGCACCGCGAGCAGTTCGCCGGCCGACCAGGTGCGGCCGTCGGGGGTGGTCGCGGTGACCGTGCCGTCCTTCTCGGTGAGCGTGATGGCGGCCGCCGCGTCGACGCGTCCGCGGTCGTCCCACGGTGCCCGGGTGAACCCGATCAGCCGGTCCCCCGCGCCGATCGGGGCCGGGACCATGCGGCCGCTGTTGCGTCTCCACTCCACCGGCAGCAGGGGAACCAGGCGCGGGGCGTCGATCGCCGCGTTGACCTTGTCCCGCAGCGAGCCGCTGTCGCAGGTCCAGTCGAGGAACGGCAGGTCGAGGGTGGCCAGGCAGGCGTGCAGTTCGCCGAGGACGACGGTGTACCGGCCGGCTGCGACCGCCTCCGGCGAGGCCGCCGCCACCTGCAGGTCCGGGCTGTGCACGGCGAGGTGCGCCGAGCGCACCGGACCGGTGGCGAAGACGGCGCGGGCCCGTGGGGCGACGTCCACGACGTCCAGGCGGACCGGGAGGGATCCGGGGGCCGTGTCGTCCAGGCCCAGCACCTCGCGCCATGTGGCGGCCAGTTCCCGGGTGGCTCTGTCCACCGGGGCGGCGTGCTCTCCCCAGAACAGGTTGAGCACCTGGGGCCAGATGTCGGCGAGGGTCACGGTGGCGCGGCGGGCGGCCGCCTTCCGCACCAGGCCGGCGACCTCCGCCTCCACCAGCTCCACCAGCCGGTTGCCGAACCAGTCGGCCGCGTCCAGCACCAGCGCCAGCGGGCGGGCGATGCCGTCCAGGAAGTCCTGTCCAAGGTCCATCCGCACATCGCGCAGGCTGTCCTGGTAGCACAGCGTGCGCCCGGCGTACGCCTTGCCCTGCTCGCGTTCGGCCTCCTGCCCGGTGGTGCGCACGAAGAACGCGTCCAGCCGGTCCAGGGCCGCGACCAGGTCCTCCGCGGTGCCGGCCCGGTCGATGTCCGCGCGCAGCCGGTCGAGTTCGTCCAGCACGGCCCGGCAGCGGACGGACAGCTCCGGGTCGCCGATGCCGGCCACGCGCCGCCGCAGGACCTCCTCGGCCCGCACGTCCACGGGGATGTTGGCGTCCCAGGTCAGCACCCGCTGCTTGAGCAGCCGGGTGAGGACCTTCTCCACCCGCTGCCGGGCGGTGGCCGCGTCCCAGCCGGTGGCCTCGGTGACGGCCTGGGCGCTGCGGTCGCCGTCGGCCAGGCGCAGCACCGTCACGTCGTCCTCGCGCAGGCGCAGGGTGCGGCCGCCCGGCAGGACGAGCCGGTCGCCGTCGAGGTGGACGTCGGGCCGCAGCACGGGCGGGAACCACCAGCGGGCGCCGGGCAGCTCCGCCATCCGGTCGGCCAGGGCGGCCAGGGCCCACCGTTCGAAGAAGGTGCGGCTGCGTGCGGTGAGCGCCGGGCCGTGGTCGACGTCCATGGCCCGCCGGCCCCGCCCGACGGAGATCCAGGCGCCGGGGCCGAAGAAGCCGATGGTGTCGGCCTTGGCGCAGTACCGCAGCCAGTACATGGCCAGGGTGCGTTCGCGCTGCCGCCGCTTGGACTCCTTGCCCTTGCGGGCGGCGAGCGAGTCGAGGATCCGGTGGACGGTGCGGTTCTGCCAGGCGATCGCGGTGCGCACCCGGTCGTCGCGGGCGAGCCGGGCGAGCCGCAGGGACTCCTCCTCGCTGTCGGCGCGGTAGGCGGCGCGGAACACCTCCAGGGCCTCCGCGTCGCCGTCCGCGCAGGCCGCCGCCGCGCGGGCCGCGCCGGGGCCGCCGAGCAGGTCCAGCCCGGACACCGGGAACCCGGCGCTGCGCAGCAGGCCCACGCCCCACACCCGCCAGGGGCTGTCGCCCAGCGGGTGCACGGGGGCGAACGCGGACCAGTCGACGGTCTGCCGGGTGTCGAGTGCCGTGGTCATCAGGCCGCTCCCCGCTGCTCCGGTGCCGGGGCCGTGAGAGCGGCGGCCAGCCGGGCGGCGCCCTCGGCGATCCGCTTGCGCGGCACGTTGGAGAAGCACAGCCGCAGCGCGTCGGCGTGCTCGCCGTCGAGGCCGAAGTGGCTGCCGGGCACGAAGGACACCCCGTGCGCGGCCGCGGTCTCGGCGAGGCGGGTGGTGTCGACGCCCTCGCGGTGGCGCAGCCAGAGGTAGAAGCCGCCGGCCGGCCGCTCCCACTGCCAGGGCCCGTCGGTGCCGAGTTCGGCCTCCAGGGCGTCGGCGAGCAGGGCGCACCGCTCCCGGTAGCTCGCCCGGTAGGCCTCGAGCAGTTCGGTCCAGCCGGAGCGGGTGTAGAAGGCGGCGATCGCGGACTGCGCCAGTGCCGACGGCGACAGGGACATCACCTCGGTGGTGTTGCGCAGGGCCGGCACCAGCGGCTCGGGCGCGGCGATCCAGCCGCAGCGCAGGCCCGGTGCGAACACCTTGGAGAAGGTGCCGAGGTAGACGACCCGGTCGGGATCGAGGGCGTGCAGGGCGGTGGTGGTGTGCCCGTCGAAGCCGAGCAGGCCGTAGGGGTTGTCCTCGACGACGACGAGGTCCAGCTCGCGGGCCGCGGCGAGCAGGGCGCGGCGGCGCTGCTCGGACAGGGTGGCGCCGGTCGGGTTCTGGAAGGTGGGGTTGCAGTACAGCAGCCGTACCGTCCGGCCGTCCGCGCGCAGCCGGGTGACCGTCGCCCGCAGAGCCTGCGGGTCGACTCCCTCGCCGTCCTCGGGTGCGGCGTGGAGGTCCAGGCCGGCGGTGCGGAAGGCGGCGGTGGCGCCGGGGTAGGCGGGGGTCTGGACGAGGACGGTGTGCCCGGGGGAGGCCAGGGCGAGGCCGACGGCCATCAGGCCCATCTGCGAGCCACCGGTGGGCACGAGGCGGTCGGCGACGGCGCTGCTGCCCTCACGGGCCATCAGGTCGTCGATCGCCGGGACGAGGGCCCCGGCGACGTGCGGGGTGGTGTACTGCAGGGCGAGTCGTCCGCCGAGCCGCACGAGCCGTGACAGCTGCGCGGAGACCGTCTCCAACGGCAGCACGTCCAGGTCGGGCAGGCCGCCGGCGAAGGACACGACGTCGGCGCCGCGTTCGAACAACCGCGGCATCTCGACCGCGGGGCGTATCTCGGTCCACATGGCGGTCAGCTCCCGGCTCTGGCCGGCAGCGAGGCCGCCAGCTGGTCCTGCACCGAGCGCCACAGCCCCGCGGAGGAGGTGAGCGAGGGGTCGCCGATCACCTCGGGGTCGATCTCGATCCCGTACCGCTCCTCCACCGCCATCACCAGGGCGACGGTGTGCAGCGAGTCCACGCCGAGGTCCACCAGCGGGGTCTCGGGGTCGGTGACCGTGACGGCGCAGATCTCCTCGACGAGCTCGACGAACTGGGACTGGGTCGGCTGCTCAGACGACGACGGGTTCATGGCTGGTCCTCGGGTGGGTGGTGGATGTCTTGTCGTGCGCGGCGGGAGCGGTGGGGCCGGCGGGCGGGTCGACCAGCTGCCGTACGGCCGCGCGGTCCGGTTTGCCGTTCCGGGTGAGGGGGACGGTGTCGATGCGGCTGATCCGGTCGGGCATCCGGGCCCGGTCGAGCCGGAGCATCAGCCGGGCGCGGACCTCCTCGGGGGTGAGAGTGCCGCTGACGACGAGGTGCAGCGGTGCGTCCTCCGGCTCGGGCCGCAGCGCGACGGCGGCGTCCACGCCGGGGATCCGCTCGGCGGCGTCCTCGATCTCGCTCAGGCCGAGGCGGACGCCGCGCCGTTTGATCATGTCGTCGTCGCGGCCGACGAAGTAGAGCCGGCCGTCCTCGTCGAGCCTGCCCTGGTCGCCGGTGTGCAGCTCCAGCGAGCCGTCGGCGCGGCGCACGAACCGCTGCTGACGCTCCAGCGGGACGCCCCAGTAGCCGGCCATGACCGTGCTGCCCCGCACCACGATCTCGCCGGTCCGCCCGGGCGGCAGGTCCGTGCCGTCCGGGCCGGCGATCCGGACGTGCAGGCCGGGGATGGGCCGGCCGACCGAGTCGGGGTGGGCGGCGTACTCGGCGGGGTCCAGGATCGAGATGCGCTTGCACTCCGTCATGCCGTACATCGAGGCGAACACCGCCCCGGGGAAGGCGTCGAGGAGTTCCGACATCACGGCCCGGCCCATGCGCGCGCCCGTGTTGGTGAACAGCCGCACAGCGGTGGGCCCGGGGTGCTTGCGCCGCAGCAGGGTGAGGATCTGCGCGAGCGAGGGCACCAGCGGCACCACGGTCACGCCGTGCTCCTCGATGACCCGCAGCAGGGCCAGGTCCGAGGCCCGCTCGGCGAGGACCAGGGTGGCCCCGGTGAGCGCGCACAGCAGCGCCTGGTACAGCCCGTAGTCGAAGGAGAGCGGCAGCCGGCACAGCACCACGTCGTCGGCGCGGTAGCCCAGGCGGCTGTTGACGGCGTGCAGCGCGGCGAGCATCTGCCGGTGGGGGCAGACGACCCCCTTGGGACGGCCGGTGGTGCCGGAGGTGTAGATCAGCACCGCGACGGCGTCGTCGGCGACCTCGGCCGTGAAGCCGTCCGCGTCCGTCCGCTGGATCTCCTGCCAGGCCGTGGCGGGCGCGACGGTGCGGCAGGCGGGGCCGGCGGCCCCGAGGTCCGCTCCGGCCTCGAGGCCTTCTCCGGCCGCGGGGGCGCAGATGGCCAGGGCGGCGGTGCAGTCGTCGGCGATGTGGGCGAGTTGAGGGCCGGTCAGCTCCGGGTGGACGGGGACAAAGACGGCACCGATGCGCAGGGTGGCCCAGAACAGGGCGAGGAACGACCGGTCGTTGGGCCCGGCGTGGACGACCCGTTCGCCGGCGGTGACGCCCTGGGCGCGCAGCCAGCCGACGGCCCGGTCGACGGCCGTGCCCAGTCCGGCGTAGCTGAGGGCGCCGTCGCCGTCGACGACGGCCGGGTGCTCGGCGCGGTCGGCACGCCGCTCGGCGAGGAGATCAGACACCGGCACGGACGCTCGCCTCCTCCCGTACGGCGGAACCGGAGGCCTCGGCGGCCTGGGCGGCTTGGAGGCGGTCCTGGACCTTGCCGAGGTCCCGGGCGGTGGCCACGGGCAGGACGGCGAGCTCCGGGTGGCGGCGCCGCAGGATGTTGGTGAGGGTCTTGGCGGGCGGCAGGGACACCGTCAGCGCGGGCGAGAGCCGGGCCAGTGTTTCCAGGCACTTGTCCCAGCGCACCGGACGGACCACCTGGTCCACCAGGCGCCGGCGGATCTCCTCCGGGCTGTCGGTCGCCTCGCCGTCGGCGTTGGACAGCAGCAGCCCGCGGGGCGCGGCGAAGCCGGCGTCCTGCGCGGCGGCGGCGAAGGCCTGCCGGGCCGACTCCATGTACGGGGTGTGGAAGGCGCCGGCGACCCGCAGCGGACGGACGGTGGCGCCCGGCGGGGGTGCCGCGGCCAGCCGCTCGAGGTCCTCGGCGAGGCCGGCGGCGACGATCTGGCCGGGGCCGTTGAACGTGGCGGCGTGCAGGCCGAGTTCGGTGATCCGGTCGAGCACCGCCGCCTCCTCGCCGCCGACCACGGCCGCCATCGAGGTGGGTGCCTCGGCGCAGGCGGCGGCCATGGCCCGGCCGCGGACGGCGGCGAGCCGTACGGCGTCGGCGGGCGTGAGGACACCGGCGTAGGCGGCGGCGGTCAGTTCGCCGACCGAGTGGCCGGCCGCCACCACGGTGTGGGCGGCCGCCCGACGGGCCAGCGCCTCATGGGCCAGCAGACCCGCGGCGACCAGCAGCGGCTGGGTGTTCTCGGTCCGGGCGATGACCGCGGCCGGGGCCTTGGTGCCCAGCTCGGCCAGGTCCACGTCCGCGGCCTCGGACCAGGCCCGTATGCGCTCGGCGTACACCGGGTCGCGCAGCCAGCCGGCCAGCATGCCGGGCGTCTGGGACCCTTGGCCCGGCGCGATGATGGCGAACACGTGTGCTCTCCCCCTTGCGTGTCGAGTACCTGGCGCGCGGCACGGGGCCGACGGGCGGCGGTACGGCGGTGTGGTGCGAACGGTGCGGTGGCACGTGGCCGGTGGGGGTGGAACGTGGGGGGTGAGGACCAGGCGGGTTCACGGGGCGGCGGGCCGGCGGACGGAGGGAGGTGCCGGCCCGCCGGCCGCCCCGAGCGGTTACTGCCGGCCCGTGCTCTTGGCGAACCGACGGATCGCCACGAAGGAGAAGGCGGCGAACCAGGCGACGATGTTGATCACCGCGCCGGACAGGCTGCAGTGCTCGCCGCTGAAGGTGTAGCCGTCGGTGAGCCAGTAACGGGCGAGCGTGGAGACGCCGTACATCGGGGTGTACCGCGAGATCTCCAGCATGGTGCCGCTCAGCGGGATGAACAGGTTGCCGAGGAAGGCCAGCGCCGTCATGGTCAGGCCCGGCATGTGCATCACGACCTCGGGCTTCATCATCAGGCCCATCGCGATGCCGAGCGCGGCGAACACCGCGGCCCCCAGCCAGGCGATCACCAGGGAGGTCACCCACACCGTGGCGGTGGTGTGCGCGCCGGTCAGGACACCGAGGACGCCGACGATCGCGACCGGCACGGCGGCCATGACGACCGAGCAGACGACCTTGACCAGCAGGTATCCGGGCGGGGCGAGCGGGCTGAGCGCGATGGTGCGCATCCACCCGGCGGCGCGCTCGACCGAGATGGTCGCCGCGGAGCTGGTGGCGGCCATGGCGGCGCCGTACACCGCGAGACCGATCATCATCCAGGCGGCGAAGTTGCCGTGCGGGAGCGTCCCGTCGGACGGGGCGGTGCGGAACAGGGCGAGGTAGAGGACCGCCGGCAGCAGCAGGGTGAAGATCGTGGTCTGCCGGTTGAAGCGGCGCCGCAGCTCGTAGCCGAGGAAAGTCGGATTGACACCGCTGAAGGGCGAGGTGCGGGCGCGGGCGGCGGGCGGCGCGGTCACGGTGGTCATCGCGAGGCCTCCTGGGAGTCACGGCCCTGGTGGGTGAGGACCATGAAGGCCTCCTCCAGGCTGCGCGGGGTGACCTCGATGTCGGTGGCGGAGGTCCGGGAGACCAGCTGGCGCAGCAGGGCGTCGGAGTCAGTGGCGTCGAAGTAGTGGCGGTCGCCGCGCACCACGCAGGAGCGCACCACGGGCAGGGCCGCGACCGCCTGGGCGTCGGCCGGGCTGATCAGGCAGGAGACGGTGCGTCCGCTGAGCGAGGCGCGGATGGACGAGGC
>Ga0164243_10003479_pt1 | contig 25184 bp, 24 predicted proteins | sample OricompcompostOP_FD_108781 | JGI IMG/M metagenome (GOLD analysis project Ga0164243, IMG submission 108781) | Organic Plus compost microbial communities from Emeryville, California, USA - Original compost - Organic plus compost (OP) | ecosystem: Engineered > Solid waste > Mixed feedstock >...
CTCGTCCGTCGACGCCGCCGCGGCCCGGCTGGAGTCGCTGCCGACCGGCGGCCGTACGCCGCTGGCCGCCGGGCTGTTGAAGGCGCGCGACGTGCTGCGCGTGGAGCGGCTGCGCGATCCGGGGCGCCGCCCGCTGCTGGTCGCGGTCACCGACGGGCGGGCGACCGGCGGCCCGGAGCCGGTGGAGCGTGCATGCCGTGCGGCACGGCTGCTCGCGGCGGACGGTACGGCCTCGGTGGTCGTCGACTGCGAGTCGGGCCCGGTGCGGCTGGGCCTCGCGGCCACGCTGGCGCGGGAGTTGAGCGGACCGGCGGTCACGCCGGAGGGGCTGCGCGCGGACGCGGTCACCGCTCTCGTACGGCAGGCGACGGGCCGCGACGCGGCGGCTTCGGCGAGGAGGGCGGCGTAGTGCCACAGGGGAAGCCGAGCGTCGTACCGCAGGACGGGCTGACGACGCGGCAGCGCCGCAACCGGCCGCTGCTCGTGGTGCACACCGGGGTCGGCAAGGGCAAGTCGACGGCCGCGTTCGGGCTCGCGCTGCGGGCCTGGAATCAGGGCTGGCCGATCGGGGTCTTCCAGTTCGTGAAGTCGGCGAAGTGGCGCGTCGGCGAGGAGCGCGCGCTGCGCGTGCTGGGCGCGAGCGGCGAGGGCGGCACCGTCGACTGGCACAAGATGGGCGAGGGCTGGTCGTGGATCGAGCGCAACCAGCGCGACGGCGAGCTGAGCAACGAGGAGGCGGCGCGCGAGGGTTGGGCGCAGGTGCGGCGCGACCTGGCGGCCGAGACGTACCGGCTGTACGTGCTGGACGAGTTCGCGTACCCGCTGCACTGGGGCTGGGTGGACACCGGCGAGGTGGTGGCCGCGCTGCGCGAGCGGCCCGGCACTCAGCACGTGGTGATCACCGGCCGGAACGCGCCGCGGGAACTGCTCGACGCCGCCGATCTGGTCACCGACATGTCCAAGGTCAAGCACCCGATGGACGCGGGGCAGAAGGGCCAGCGGGGCATCGAATGGTGAACACCGAGAGCGCGCAGCCCACGCACACCGTGCGGACCGTGCACATACCGCGGCTCGTGATCGCCGCGCCCGCCTCCGGCAGCGGCAAGACGACCGTCGCCACCGGCCTGATGGCCGCGTACTCGCGCGCCGGGCTCGCCGTCTCCCCGCACAAGGTGGGCCCGGACTACATCGACCCCGGCTACCACGCGCTGGCCACCGGCCGCCCGGGGCGCAACCTCGACGCGTACCTGTGCGGCCCGGAGCGCGTCGCGCCGCTGTTCGCGCACGCCGCCGACGGCGCCGAACTCGCCGTGGTCGAGGGCGTGATGGGCCTGTACGACGGCGCCGCGGGCGAAGCCGAACTGGCCTCGACGGCGCACGTGGCGAAGCTGCTCGGGGCGCCGGTGGTGCTCGTGGTGGACGCCTCGTCGCAGTCGCGCTCGGTGGCGGCGCTGGTGCACGGCTTCGCGTCCTGGGACCCGGAAGTACGCGTCGCCGGCGCCGTGTTGAACAAGGTGGCCTCCGAGCGGCACGAGGAGCTGCTGCGCGACGCCCTGGACGGCGCCGGGGTCCCGGTGCTGGGCGCACTGCGGCGGGCCCGCCGAGTACGCGCTCCCTCCCGGCACTTGGGCCTGGTGCCGGTGGCCGAGCGCCGGGACGAGGCGGTGGCCGCCGTCGAGGCGCTGGCCGAGCGGGTGCGCGCACAGTGCGACCTGGAGGCGCTGCTCGCGCTGGCGCGCGGCGCACCGCCGCTGCGCGTGACGCCGTGGGATCCGGGCGCGGCGGTCGCGGAGCCCGGCGGCGCGCAGGGAGACCCGTCCGCGCCCGCCGGTGCGCACCGGCCGCCGTACCCCGACTCGCCGGCTCCGCCCGGGAGTTCACCGGCCGAGTCGTCGGGGGTTCCGGCCGAGCCGTCGAAGCTCACGGGCCGGCGGCGGCCCGTCGTCGCCATGGCCGGCGGCGCCGCGTTCACGTTCTCGTACGCCGAGCACCGCGAGCTGCTGGAGGCCGCCGGAGCCGAGGTCGTGCCCTTCGACCCGCTGCGGGACGAGGCGCTGCCGGAGGGCACCGGCGGGCTCGTCGTCGGCGGCGGCTTCCCGGAGGTGTACGCGCCGGAGCTGTCCGCGAACGAGGCGCTGCGCAGGGCCGTCGCGGACCTCGCCGCGGCCGGGGCGCCGGTGGCCGCCGAGTGCGCCGGACTGCTGTATCTGGCCCGCGAGTTGGACGGCGCTCCGCTGTGCGGGGTGCTGGACGCCCGGGCGCGGATGTCGGACGGGCTGACGCTCGGCTACCGCGAGGCGGTCGCCGTCGCGGACAACGTGCTGGCGGCGGCGGGCAGCCGGGTGCGCGGGCACGAGTTCCACCGCACGGAGTTGGAGCCGGGCGCCGGAGCGGCGCCCGCGTGGGGGTTCGTGCGGCCCCGGCGGCGTACCGAGGGCTTCGTCGCCGGGCCCTCGGGCAACGTGCACGCCTCGTACCTGCATGTGCACTGGGCCGGCGCGCCCGCGCCCGCCCGCCGCTTCGTGGAGAGGTGTGCCCGATGAAGCCGATGAACCCGGAAGAACCGGAAGAACCGCGAGGCCCGGCGGACCCGGCCGTCCGGGCCGACTCGGCGGACAGCGAGGGGAGTTCGGCCGAGTACGCGGACGGCGGCCCGGTGCTGGTCGGCGTCGGCGTCGGCCCCGGCGACCCGGAGCTGGTGACCGTGAAGGGCGTCAACGCGCTGCGCGGGGCGGACACGGTGGTCGTGCCGGTGATGGAGCGGGGCGGCACGGGCCGCGCCGAGGCGACGGTGCTGCACTACGTGGACGCGTCCAAGGTGGTGCGGGTCGTGTTCGCGCTCAACGAGCGCAGCGACCGCGCGCGCCGGGAGGCGGCCTGGGACGCGGCGGGCGGCCGCGTCGCCGAACTGCTGCGCGGCGGCGGCACGGTGGCGTTCGCGACCATCGGCGACCCCAACGTCTACTCCACGTTCGGCTACCTCGCGCAGACCGTCGCCGCGGCGCTGCCGGAGCTGGACGTACGGACCGTGCCCGGCGTGACGGCCATGCAGGATCTGGCCGCGCGCAGCGGCGCCGTGCTCACCGAGGGCACCGAGCCGCTGACGCTGGTGCCGGTGACCGCCGGGCTCGGTGTGCTGCGCGAGGCGCTGGCCGGGCCGGGCACGGTCGTGGCGTACAAGTTCGGGCGGCAGGCGGCCCAAGTCGCCGACGCGCTGCGGGAGTCGGGGCGTACGGAGGGCGCGGTGTGGGGGTCGGCGCTCGGCCTGCCCGGCGAGTCCATCACGCCCGCCGCGGAACCCGCGGCCGAACCCGGCGCCGGCCCGTGGCCCGTATCCGCCGCTCTCCCCTACCTCTCGACTCTCATCGCTCCCGCCCGCCGCGACTCCCGAGGAGGCAAACTGTGACCGCCAAGGTGACCATCGTGGGCGCCGGTCCGGGCGCCGCAGACCTGCTGACCTTCCGCGCCGCCCGGGCCATCTCCGAAGCGGACGTGGTCATTTGGGCGGCGAGCCTGGTGCAGGAGGAGGTGCTGGCGCACGCCCGCGCGGACGCGGAGGTGCTGGACTCGGCGTCCATGTCGCTGGAGGACGTCGTCGCCGTGTACGAGCGGGCCCGCCGCGAAGGGCTGCGCGTGGCCCGTATCCACTCCGGCGATCCGGCGCTGTGGGGCGGTACCCAGGAACAGGCCGACCGGTGCGCCGAGTTGGGCGTCGAGGTGGAGATCGTGCCCGGGGTGGCCTCGTACTCCGCGGTGGCGGCGCTGGCCGGCCGGGAGCTGACGGTTCCGGAGGTGGCCCAGTCGGTCGTGCTGACCCGGCTGGGCGGCGGCAAGACGCCGATGCCGCCCGGCGAGGAGGTGCGCGAGTTCGCGCGGCACGGCACCACGATGGCGGTGTTCCTGTCGGCGGCGCGCTCCGGGCAGTTGGCGGTGGAGCTGCTGGAGGGCGGCTATCCGACCGACACCCCGGTCGTCGTCGCCTACCAGGCCACGTGGCCGGACGAGCTGGTGCTGCGCTGCACGGTCGGCACGCTGGAGGAGACGGTCAAGGAGCACCGGCTCTGGAAGCACACGCTGTTCCTGGTGGGCCCGGCGCTGTCCGCGTACGGCACCCGCTCGCACCTCTACCATCCGGGCCACTTCCACGGCTTCCGGCGGGCGGACCCGGCGGCGCGGCGCGAACTGCGCGAGCAGGACCGCGAGTTCCGCGGCCGGCGGGACGGCCGCGAACGCCCAGAGAGCCGGGAAAGCCCGGAGGGCCGGGAGAGCGGGGAGCGTGCGCGTACGCGGGCGGCCGGGGCATGACGCGCGCCGAACGCCCCGAGCGGCGCCGGGAGTCGGCGGCCGGGCCGGAAGCGGGCGCCCCCGAGCTGCGCGAGCCCGACCTGCCGCGTACCGCCAAGTCCCGCCCCAAGGCGCTGCGCACCGGCTGGACCACCGGCACCTGCGCCTCCGCCGCGGCACGCGCCGCCGCGCTGCATCTGACCACCGGCCGGCCGCAGCCGTGGGTGGAGGTGGCGCTGCCGTCCGGGCGCCGGGTCACGTTCGCGGTGGAGCGGTCCGCGCAGCTGCGGCCGGGCCGGATGGAGGCGGTCGTGGTCAAGGACGCCGGGGACGATCCGGACGTCACGCACGGCTCCCGGCTGACGGCGACGGTGAGTTGGCGCCCGGGAGCGGCGGGGCTGGTGCTGCACGGTGGTGTCGGCGTCGGCGTCGTCACCAAGCCGGGGCTCGGTCTGGAGGTGGGCGGGCCCGCGATCAACCCGGTGCCGCGGAGCATGATCACGCAGGCGGTCGGCGAGGTCGTCGACACCGAGCAGTGCGGCGTGGACGTCACGATCAGCGTGCCGGACGGCGAACTGCGCGCCCGTAAGACCACGAACGCCAAGCTGGGCATTCTGGGCGGCATTTCGATCCTGGGCACGACGGGCGTCGTGCGGCCGTTCTCGACGGCGTCCTGGCGGGCCAGCGTCGAGCAGGCCGTGTCGGTGGCGGCGGCGCAGCGCGTCACCGGCGTCGTGCTGTGCACCGGCGGCCGCACCGAGCAGGGCGCGATGGCGCTGCTGCCGCAGCTGCCGCCGGTGAGCTTCGTGGAGGTGGGCGACTTCACCGGTGCGGCGCTGCGGCGCGCCGTCGAGGGCGGCATACCGCACGTCGTGTTCGTGGGCATGGCGGGGAAGTTGACGAAGCTGGCGTCCGGCGTGCTGATGACGCACTACACCCGCTCGAAGGTGGACACGGCGGTGCTGGCGGACATCACGCGCGCCGCGGGCGGCCCGTCCGCCGAGCGGCTCGCCGAGCGGGTGGCGGGCGCGAACACCGCGCGGCACGCGTACGAACTCTGGGACGGCGCGGGCCTGTTGCCGGCCGCGGGCGGCGAACTGTGCCGCCGGGTCGCCGGCGTCCTGGCCCGGTTCACCGACCACCGGGTGACGGCGGAGGCGGCGATGGTGGACTTCACCGGGCGCACCGTCGTGGCCTCCGCCAGGGCCGACGGTGCGTCCGGGTCCGGGGGGCTGCTGCCGTGATCACGGTCGTCGGTACGGGCACCGGTACGCCCGCGCGGGGCCTGGCCGCCGAACTCGCCGCCGCCACCTTGGTGGTGGGCGCCCGCCGCCACCTGGAGTCCGCGCCCGTGCCGGCCGCGGCGGACCGTATCGTGCTGGGCCCGCTCGCGCCCGCGCTGGACGCGATCGCGGCGCACCCGGGCGCGCTCGGGGAGTCGGCCGCGGTCGCCGTGCTGGCCTCCGGCGATCCCGGATTCTTCGGCGTGGTACGGGCGTTGGCGGAGCGCTTCGGTCCGCGCGCGCTGCGGGTGCTGCCCTCGGCGCCGTCGGTGGCGGTCGCGTTCGCCCGCGTCGGGCTGCCGTGGGAGGACGCGGCCGTGGTCAGCGCGCACGGCCGCGACCCGCGCACCGCCGTCAACGTCTGCCGCGCGTACCCCAAGACGGCCGTGCTGACCGGACCGGGCTGCGGCCCGGCCGAGTTGGGCGCCGCACTGGAGGGCACGGGCCTGCCGCGCACGCTCGTGGTGGCGTCCGCGCTGGGCACCGACGGCGAGGAACTGCTGCACCTGTCCCCCGCCGAGGCCGCGGCCCGCAGCTGGCCGGACCCGGTGAACGTCGTCCTGTGCCTCGACGCCCGCGGCACCGGCCGTACGCTCGCCGCGCGCCCGCGCAGCCTCGCCGGCGTGCCCGCGAGAGCCGGCGAATGGGCGCTGCCGGAGCGGGAGTTCGCCCACCGCGACTCGATGGTCACCAAGTACGAGGTACGCGCTCTAGCCCTCGCCCGGCTGGCGCCCGGCCCCGGCGCTCTGGTGTGGGACGTCGGCGCGGGCAGCGGCTCCGTCGCGGTCGAGTGCGCGCGGCTGGGCGCGGCCGCGGTCGCCGTGGACCGGGACGCGGAGGCCGTCGAGCTGGTGCGGGCGAACGCCGCCGCGCACGGCGTCGACGTGCAGACCGTGCACGGCGCCGCTCCGCGGGTGCTGGCCGAACTGCCCGACCCGGACGGCGCGTTCGTGGGCGGCGGCGGCGCGGACCTGCCGCGCATCGCGGCCGAGTGCGCCCGCCGGGTGCGCCGCCGCGTCGTCGTCACGCTCGCCGCGCTCGATCGGCTGCCCGCGGTGCGCGAGGCGCTGGCCGGGCAGGGCCTGGAGGTGGACGGAGTGCTGCTGCACGCCGCCCGGCTGGCGCCGCTGCCCGGCGAGGTGTCCCGGCTCGCCGCGACCAACCCGGTGTTCGTGCTCTGGGGTACGGTGCCCGACTTCCCGCCGCAGGCGCGGAGTTCGCGCCCGCCGGCGCGGAGTTCGCAGCCCTCGGCGGGGAGTTCGCAGCCCTCGGCGGGGAGTTCGCAGCCGTACGCGGACGAACACAGGCCAGCCGAGCGCAGCCCGGACGAACGCAACCCGGACGAACGCAACCCAGCCGAACGCAGCCCGGACGAACCGCGCCGGGACCGGGGGGCCGCTCCCCGCCCGGCATCCGATCCGGGGCCGGTGCGCCCGGCGCCCGGCCGTCAGAAAGGCAGGTCCACGCCGTGATCGGTCTCCTCTCCGCGACGGCCGCGGGCGCCGCCGCACGCGACCGGCTGGCCGCGGCCTGGCCGGACCGCACCCGCGTCTACCCCGGCCCGTCCCTGAAGGAGGCGGCGGCGCGGGCGTTCGCCGAGTGCGACGGGCTGGTCTGCTTCCTCGCCGCCGGCGCGACCGTGCGGCTGCTCGCGCCGCTGCTCGGCGACAAGGCCGCCGACCCCGGAGTGGTGTGCGTGGACGAGGCGCAGCAGCACGCGGTGGCACTGCTGGGCGGGCACGCGGGCGGCGCGAACGCGCTGGCGCGCGAGGTGTCCGCGGTGCTGCCGGGCTGCCGACCGGTGATCACGACGGCGACGGACGCCGCCGGGCTGCCCGGGCTGGACACGCTCGGCTGGCGGGTCGAGGGCGCGGTGCCCGCCGTGACCAGGGCGATGCTGGACGGCGCGCCCGTCGCGCTGCGCGCGGACGCCTGCTGGCCGCTGCCCGCGCTGCCGCCCAACGTCCGCGAGACGGCGGCCGGTTCGGACGAGGAGAGCCTCGCCGGGCACGTCGCGCGGGACGCCCCGTACGGTGCGCCGGCGCCCGCCGCGACGCTCCGGATCACCGACCGTACGGTGCCCGCCGGCCCCGAACTGGCCGTGCTGCGGCCGCCCTCGCTGGCCGTGGGCGTCGGCGCCAGCCGCGGAGTGTCCGCGGACGAGCTGCTGGACGCGGTCGAACAGGCCCTGGCCGGCGCCGAGTTGGCGCCCGGCTCGGTGGCCGTGCTGGCGACCGTGGACGCGAAGGCCGGCGAGCCGGGACTGCTGGAGGCGGCCGACCGGCTGGGCGTGCCGGTGCGTACGTACCCGGCCGAGGCGCTGTCCGCGGTGCCGGTGCCGAACCCGTCGGCGGCGCCGCGCGCGGCCGTCGGCACTCCGTCCGTCGCGGAGGCCGCCGCGCTGCTCGCGGCGGGAGCGCCGGAGGGCGGCGCCGGACTGCTCGTACCGAAGACGAGATCGGTGCCGCGGAACGGCGGCGCCGCCATGGCCACCGTCGCCGTGGCCCGCCGCCGGGCGCGCGGCCGGCTGGCCGTCGTCGGGCTCGGACCCGGCGCCCGCGACCTGCTGACGCCGCGCGCCCGCGAGGAGTTGCAGCGCGCCTCGGTGGTCGTCGGCCTGGACCAGTACGTCGCGCAGATCCGGGATCTGCTGCGGCCCGGCACCCGCGTCGCCGAGTCCGGGCTGGGCGCCGAGGAGGAGCGGGCGCGCACGGCGGTCGCGGAGGCCCGCGCGGGGCGCGCGGTCGCGCTGATCGGCAGCGGCGACGCGGGCGTCTACGCGATGGCCTCGCCCGCGCTCGCGCAGGCGTCCGCGGACGTCGACGTCGTCGGGGTGCCCGGGGTGACGGCGGCGCTGGCCGCGTCCGCGGCGCTGGGCGCACCGCTGGGCCACGACCACGCCGCGATCAGCCTCTCCGATCTGCACACGCCGTGGGAGGTCATCGAGCGCAGGGTACGGGCGGCGGCCGCCGCCGACTTCGTGGTCACCTTCTACAACCCGCGTTCGCGCGGCCGCGACTGGCAGCTGCCGAAGGCGCTCGGCATTCTCGCCGAACACCGCGCACCCGACACCCCGGTGGGCGTGGCGCGCGCCGTCGGCCGGCCCGGCGAGCACGTCGTCGTGAGCACGCTCGCCGAACTCGCCCCGGAACAGGTCGACATGATGACCGTCGTCACCGTCGGCAACACCGCCACCCGCACCGTCGCGGGCCGCATGGTGACCCCGCGCGGCTACCGGTGGCAGCAGTGACGGCGCGGCACTCCCCGGCGGCCGACTCCACGGGCGGCGACGAAGTCGCCCCGTACGGGCGGCCGTTGAACGCCGGAGCACGAGACGGCGGAGCCGGTGACGGAGACGGCGGGCCCGCGGTGCCCGAGCCGCGCGCGCCGGACACCGCGCCGGTGCGGGTCACGCGGCGCTGCGCGGGCTGCGGCGCCTGCCTGCTGACGTGCCCGCAGCGGGCCATACGGCCGCTCGGCGGCACGCTGCTGGTGCGCCCGGACCTGTGCGACGGCTGCGGCGAGTGCGTCGAGGTCTGCCCCGTCGACGCCATCGACCTCGTTGACTCTGTCGACGCCATCGACGCCGTAGACGCCATAGACGGGCCGCCCGGCGCAGCACCGGACCCGCTGCCCGACTCCCCTTCCGGAGGCGCCCGATGAGCACGCGCACCGTCCACCCGATCGAGCGCGAGTCGTACCGCATCCTGCGTTCACGGCTCGACACGCGCGAACTGCCGCCGCTGACGCGGGCCGTCGTCGAGCGCGTGGTGCACGCGAGCGCCGACCTCGACTACGCCGCGGACCTCGTCACCGACGAGTCCGCGCTGCGTGCCGCGCACACCGCGCTGCACGACACGGGCGCGCCCGCGCCCGTCGTCACGGACGTGGAGATGGTCGCCGCCGGCATCACCCGGCACGAGACGGTCTGCCGGCTGCGGGAGGCCCGCGCCTCGGGCTCGCTGACCCGCTCCGCGCACGCCGTCCGGCTCGCGTACGAGCAGGTCGGCCCCGGCGCGGTGTGGGTCGTCGGGTGCGCGCCCACCGCGCTGTACGAACTCATCGGCCTCGGCGCCGATCCCGCGCTCGTCGTCGGACTGCCCGTGGGCTTCGTCGGCGCCGCCGAAAGCAAGGCGGCGCTGCGCGCGAGCGGACTGCCCGCCGTCAGCAACGTCTCGGAGAAGGGCGGTTCGGCCGTCGCCGCCGCCGCACTCAACGCCCTCCTCTACACCGGCCCGTACTCCACCTCCTACGACTCCGCGTACGACTCCGCGCCCTGCCCTGCGCACGGGCGCGAACTCAGCGACAACAGCAAGGAGACCCCGTGACTTCCGCGCCCGCACTCCTCCTCGTCGGCCACGGCACACGCGACGAAGAAGGGGCCGCAGCCTTCCGCTCCTTCGTCGGCGTACTCGGCGAGCGCAGCCCCGGCACCCGCGTCGCGGGCGGCTTCATCGAGCTGTCGCCGCCGCCGCTCGCGGACGCCGTCGACGAGCTGACCGCGGACGGCGTGACCGACGTCGCCGCGGTGCCGCTGATGCTGGTCTCCGCCGGGCACGCCAAAGGCGACATCCCGGCCGCGCTCGCCCGCGAGAAGGAGCGGCACCCGCAACTCACCTACAGCTACGGGCGCCCGCTCGGCCCGCATCCGGCGCTGCTGTCCGTACTGGAGCGGCGGCTGGACGAGGCCCTGGGCTCGACGCCGCGCCGGCCCGGCGACCGCGCCGAGACCACCGTGCTGCTCGTGGGCCGCGGTTCGACGGACCCGGACGCCAACGCCGAAGTGCACAAGGCGGCGCGGCTGCTGTGGGAGGGCCGCGGATACGCGGGCGTGGAGACGGCGTTCGTCTCGCTCGCCGCACCCGACGTGGCGTCCGGACTCGACCGCTGCCGGAAGCTCGGCGCCCGGCGCATCGTCGTGCTGCCCTATTTCCTCTTCACCGGCGTACTGCCGCAGCGCGTACGGCACCAGGCGCGCGGCTGGGCCGCCGCCCACCCGGACACCGAGGTCGTCGACGCCGAAGTGATAGGCCCCTGCGCCGAGTTGGCGGACCTCGTGCTGGAGCGCTACCGCGAGGCCGTGGCCGGCGACCTGCGGATGAACTGCGACAGCTGCGTCTACCGCATCGCACTCCCCGGCTTCGAGGACAAGGTCGGCCTCCCCCAGCAGCCGCACTTCCACCCGGACGACGACGGCCACCACCATCCGCACCACGGCCATGCCCACTCCCACTGAGCGCGGCGGCGAACCAGACCTGCGGCACCACGGAGACGCCGAAGTACGCGGCGGCGGGCCGGAGTTGACCGACCTCGCGGTCAACGTGCGCGCCGGCACGCCGCCGCCCTGGCTCACCGCCCGCATCGCCGCGTCCCTCGACGGCCTCGCCGCCTACCCGGACGGCGCCCCGGCCCGCCGCGCGGTCGCCGCCCGCCACGGGCTCGCCCCCGAGCAGGTGCTGCTGACGGCGGGCGCGGCCGAGGCGTTCGTGCTGCTGGCGCGGGCGCTGGCCGGCCGCACCGGTCAAGTCGCCGTCGTACACCCGCAGTTCACCGAGCCGGAGGCGGCGCTGCGGGACGCCGGGCACACGGTGCGGCGCGTCCTGCTGTCCCCCGGCGACGGCTTCGCCCTCGACCCGGCCGCGGTGCCGGAGGACGCCGAGGTGGTCGTGGCCGGTAACCCGACCAACCCCACGTCCGTACTGCACCCGGCCGGCGCGCTCACGGCACTCGCCGGCGAGGGGCGCACGCTCGTCGTGGACGAGGCGTTCATCGACGCCGTGCCGGGCGAACGCGAGTCCCTGGCACCGCTGTTGGCCGGACCGCGGCGGCACGGGCGGCTCGTCGTGCTCCGCAGCCTCACCAAGACCTGGGGCCTGGCCGGGCTGCGCATCGGCTACGTGCTCTCCGACCCGGACACCGTCGCCCTGCTCGCCGCCCAGCAGCCGCTGTGGCCCGTCTCCACGCCGGCTCTGGCGGCCGCCGCGGCCTGCTGCGAACCGCACGCGCTCGCGGAAGCCGAGGCGGCGGCCCGGCGCACCGCCGCGGACCGGGAGCATCTGCTGCGCAGACTCGGCGAGTTCGCGGAGCTGAGCCCGGTCGTCCCGGCCGCCGCCCCGTTCGTGCTCGTACACCATCCACGCGCCGCCGCCCTGCGCGCAGCCCTCCGCACCGCAGGCTTCGCCCTGCGCCGCGGCGACACCTTCCCCGGCCTCGGCCCGTCCTGGCTCCGCCTCGCAGTCCGCGACCGGGCCACCACAGACCACCTGGCGAGGGCGTTGGCGGGGGTGGTCGGGGGGCTCTGACCCACTGCATACGGGCGGCGCCAACCCGCGCCGCGGGCACGGGACTTGGCGCACCGACCCGGTCGCCTCCCCCGTCCGGAACGGGTCGGTACGAGCGCGGCACCCCCGGACAAGCCCGCCGCCCCAGTCACAAGCCGGGCGGCGCCCGGAACGTCACCGCACCACCCTGCCCCGCAGCACCACCCGGCGCGGGTCCGCCAGCACCCGTACGTCCGCGCGCGGGTCGTCGGCGTACGCCACCAGGTCCGCGGCGGCGCCCTCTTCGAGCAGTGGGCGGCCGAGCCAGCGGCGCGCACCCCAGACGGCGGCGGACAGCGCGTCGCGGGGCGGCAGTCCGGCTCGCACCAGTTCGGCCACCTCGTCGGCGATGAGGCCGTGCGGGCGGGTGCTGCCCGCGTCGGTACCGGCGAAGATCGGGATGCCCGCGTCGTACGCGGCGCGCACGGTGTCGTAGCGGCGCGCGTGCAGGCGCCGCATGTGGTCCGCCCAGCGCGGGAACTTGGCCTCGCCCTGGGCCGCCAGCTCCGGGAAGATGTCGATGTTGACCAGCGTCGGCACGATGGCGACGCCGCGTTCGGCGAACAGCGGGATCGTGTCCTCGGTCAGCCCGGTGGCGTGCTCGATGCAGTCGATGCCGGCTTCCACGAGGTCCCGCAGCGAGTTCTCCGCGAAGCAGTGCGCCGTGACGCGTGCGCCTTCCTCGTGCGCCGCCGCTATGGCCTCGTCGAGCGCCCAGCGCGGCCAACTCGGCGCCAGGTCGCCTTCGTTGCGGTCGATCCAGTCCCCGACGAGTTTGACCCAGCCGTCGCCGCGCCGCGCCTCGCGCCGTACGTAGGCGGCCAGATCGCCGGGCTCGATCTCGTGCGCGAAGTTGCGGATGTAGCGCTTGGTACGGGCGATGTGCCGGCCGGCGCGGATGATCCGCGGCAGGTCGGCGCGGTCGTCGATCCAGCGGGTGTCGGAGGGCGAGCCGGCGTCGCGCAGCAGCAGCGCGCCGATCTCGCGCTCCGTCAGCGCCTGCTTCTCGCTGGCGTAGTCGTCGATGGGGCCGCCGTCGCCGAGCCCTACATGGCAGTGCGCGTCGACGAGGCCGGGCAGCACCCAGCCTTCGACGACTTCCGGGTCGCCCGCCGCGCGCGGCGGCGGCTCGTAGCTGATCCGCCCGTCCACCACCCACAGTTGGTCCCGCACGTCTTCGGGGCCGGCCAGGATGGGCCCCTTGATATGGAGATTGCCGCCTTCAGCCATGCGAGGCACTGTACGGTCCGCACCGGGGACGCCGGACGGGGCCCGTCCGCGCTGCGGCCAACGGCCCGGTCTCCGGCGCGAGTTGGGCGGGGGACGACCGGGCCCACCCGAACCGGGCCGGCACCGAGCCCGAACGATCCGGCTCCGCGCCGGAACCCGTACGGAAACAGCCGGGAACGGAACGGCGAGGCGGCGGTGAACATGGAAGGACGGGAAGGACGCGAAGCCGCGGCGGGTGCCGGGAGAAACCGTTCCGGGACTCTCCGCACATGAATAGGGGAAGTTTTCAGAGTGCAACTCCCGGCATTCTTCTGCCCGCTTTCTCTTGCCTTAAACGCAGTGCTTCGGCAGGTTCGGGGAGTGGCAATTCACGGCGATCACAAGGCTGTTGGGCCGATGTGACCGAATCCACAAGCTGTCCGGTTCGCCCCGGAAAATCCCCGCAAACCGGTAGGAATCCCGGGCCTTCCACGCTCCCGTACGCCCCCGCGCGATAACACAGTACCCCCCTTGCCCGTAACCCCCACCCGCCGTGCGTTTTCGGATTCTGCTCGGTAAATTCGATGTGCATGACCGCCGCACAAGCAGACCATGCACGTGCCCGTACAGATTTCCTGGAAATGCCGGAGGGACTGAAGCTCGACGCCCCGCGCCTGGAGGACGGAGCCGCGATCTGGCGTATCGCCCGCGACTCCGGGACGCTCGACCTCAACTCCTCGTACAGCTACCTCCTGTGGTGCCGCGACTTCGCCGCCACGTCGGTGGTGGCCCGCGGCACCGACCCGGGTGGGCCCGGGGCGAAGTCTGGAGGAGAGCCGGTCGGCTTCATCACCGGATACGTCCGCCCGCAGCGTCCGCGCACTCTCGTCGTCTGGCAGGTGGCCGTCGACGAGGCGGCGCGCGGCCGCGGGCTGGCGGCGGCGATGCTCGACGGTCTGGCCCTGCGGGTCGCCCGGGAGCTGGGCATAGACGGCCTGGAGACCACGGTCACCCCGGACAACACCCCGTCCAACAGGCTGTTCACTTCCTTCGCGCAGCGTCATGGCGCCGCAACGGAGAAGGAGGTGCTGTTCGACACCGGAGCCTTCCCGGAAGGCGGCCACGCGCCCGAAGTGCTGTACCGCATCGGCCCGGTCGCGTCCCTCGCCCGCGCCGGGAGCGCCCTGCGGGCCTGAGGCCCGCGCGTACGGGCACCCGGCGCACGGCTCCGGCGAAGCCGCCCCGGGCGAGCGCGAACCGCGCGCGCCACGTGCACGCCGAGTGCACACCGAGGCGAGCGCCGGTACGCGTGCCGGCGCGGGCGCGAACCACGGGCGCACGCCGGGCGGTCCGCGTCCCGGCCGCCGCGGCCCCGCCGGCAGCGCGCCCCGGCCCGTGCGGACTCCACCGCGACCTTCCGCGAACTCCCCGCGAACTCCGCGCGAACTCCCGAGACTTCACCGAACGACCTGCCAGAACTTCCACATCACGCACTCATCCAGGAGCATGCCGTGACCATCACCCAACCCGACCTGAGCGTCTTCCAGACCGTCGAGTCGGAGGTGCGCAGCTACTGCCGTGGCTGGCCCACGATCTTCGACCGGGCGCAGGGCTCGCACATGTACGACGAGGACGGGCACACCTACCTCGACTTCTTCGCCGGGGCGGGCACCCTCAACTACGGGCACAACAACCCCGTACTGAAACGGGCGTTGCTCGACTACCTGGAGCGGGACGGCGTCGTGCACGGGCTCGACATGTCGACCACCGCCAAGCGCGCCTTCCTGGAGACCTTCCAGGAGACGGTGCTCCGCCCGCGCGGGCTCGACCACAAGGTGATGTTCCCGGGGCCGACCGGCACCAACTCCGTAGAGGCGGCGCTGAAGTTGGCCCGCAAGGTCAAGGGGCGCGAGTCGATCGTCTCGTTCACCAACGCGTTCCACGGGATGTCGCTGGGCTCGCTCGCCGTGACCGGCAACGCCTTCAAACGCGCCGGCGCCGGCATTCCGCTGGTGCACGGCACCCCGATGCCGTTCGACGACTATCTGGACGGCACCACCGACGACTTCGTGTGGTTCGAGCGGCTGCTGGAGGACCAGGGCTCCGGTCTGAACAAGCCGGCCGCGGTCATCGTCGAGACGGTGCAGGGCGAGGGCGGCATCAACGTCGCCCGGGCCGAGTGGCTGCGCGCCCTGTCCGAGCTGTGCGAGCGGCACGACATGCTGCTCATCGTCGACGACATCCAGATGGGCTGCGGCCGCACCGGCGCGTTCTTCTCCTTCGAGGAGGCGGGCATCACGCCGGACATCATCACGCTGTCGAAGTCCATCGGCGGCTACGGACTGCCGCTCGCCCTCACGCTGTTCAAGCCCGAACTGGACGTGTGGGAGCCGGGCGAGCACAACGGCACCTTCCGCGGCAACAATCCGGCCTTCGTCACCGCGACCGCCGCGCTGGAGACGTACTGGACCGACGGCCAGATGGAGAAGCAGACGCTGTCCCGCGGCGAGCAGGTCGAGGCGGCGCTGCGCGTCGTCGCCGAGGAGCACGGCGCGGACATCGCCGGCTTCCGCGGCCGCGGACTCGTGTGGGGCCTGGAGTTCCACGACAAGGACCGGGCCGACCAGGTCGCCAAGAGGGCTTTCGAGCTGGGCCTGTTGGTGGAGACCTGCGGTGCGCAGAGCGAGGTCGTCAAGCTGCTGCCGCCGCTCACCGTCACGCCCGAGGAGCTGGACGAGGGTCTGCGGGTGCTGGCCCGTGCGGTCAGCGAGACGGCCTGAGTCCACCCCGAGTCACCGCAGCACGGCCCGCTCCGGTTGCGCCCGGGGCGGGCCGCCCCCGTAATGAGAGAGAAAGGCATGGCGACACCGTGATCGTTCGCTCGTTCAAGGACATCGAAGGCACCGACCGGCACATCAAGTCCGCGTCCGGGACCTGGGAGAGCAAGCGCATCGTGCTGGCGAAGGAGCGCGTGGGCTTCTCGCTGCACGAGACGGTCCTCTACGCGGGCACCGAGACGACCATGTGGTATGCGAACCACATCGAGGCCGTACTCTGCGTGGAGGGCGAGGCCGAACTCACCGACGAGGACTCGGGTGAGAAGTACGTGATCACGCCCGGCACGATGTACCTGCTCGACGGGCACGAGAAGCACACGCTGCGCCCGAAGACCGACTTCCGCTGTGTGTGCGTCTTCAACCCGCCGGTCACCGGCCGGGAGGACCACGACGAGAACGGCGTCTACCCGCTGCTCACCGAGGCCGACACGGAACCGGAACCGAGCTGAGCCGCCGACTCCGGCCGCACCGGGCCGGGTTGGCCGAGGACCGCTGCGGGCCGGTTCGGCCGATCGCCCACCGCGGATAAGGCCGTACGAGAGGAGAGGAAGGCACCACCATGGCCATCGCACCCGAACGCACCGCCGACCTGTACCCGACGCGAGGCGCCACCGAGGTGGCGACTCCGCGGGTGGACCCCGTGGTGTGGTCCGAGCAGGGCGCTCCAGGGCCTTTCACGGCCGGGGAGTTGGCGGACTACGAGCGGGACGGGTTCCTCGCCATGGACCAGCTCGTCACCCCCGACGAGGTCCGTACGTACTGGCAGGAACTGGAACGGCTCACCTCGGATCCGGAGGTCCGCGCCGACGAGCGCTCCATCGTGGAGCCGAAGTCGGAGGAGATCCGGTCCGTGTTCGAGGTGCACAAACTCAGCCCGGTGTTCGCCGAGTTGGTCCGGGACCCGCGCATCGTGGAGCGGGCGCGGCAGATCCTCGGCAGCGACGTCTACGTCCACCAGTCGAGGATCAACGTCAAGCCGGGCTTCGGGGCTTCGGGGTTCTACTGGCACTCCGACTTCGAGACCTGGCACGCGGAGGACGGGCTGCCCCGTATGCGGACCGTCTCCTGCTCGATCGCGCTGACCCGGAACCACGACACCAACGGCGGCTTGATGATCATGCCCGGGTCGCACAAGACGTTCCTCGGCTGCGCGGGGGCGACTCCGAAGGACAACTACAAGAAGTCGCTTCAGATGCAGGACGCGGGGACGCCGTCCGACGAGGCGCTGAGCAGGTTCGCGGACGCGCACGGCATCAAGCTCTTCACGGGCGCGCCGGGTTCGGCGACCTGGTTCGACTGCAACTGCATGCACGGCAGCGGGGACAACATCACCCCGTATCCGCGGAGCAACGTCTTCATCGTCTTCAACAGCGTGGAGAACGAGGCGGTCGAACCGTTCGCCGCCCCGGTCCGCCGCCCGGAGTTCATCGGCGCGCGGGACTTCACGCCGGTGCGGTGAGCTGACGGCGCGAGGAACGTGCCGGCACGGCGGTGTGGCACACCGCGTGCCCGAGCCGCGTGAACCACCCGCGTGAACTACCCGCGTGAAAAGGGGCCTTGGGAGTACGGAATCCCAAGGCCCCTTCGCCGTCCGCCGGTTGGGAGCGGCCGTCAGCCGTAGTGGTAGCGCGCCTGGACGACGACCAGTTCGTCACCTCTGGCCCGGTAGATCAGCCGGTGCTCCTCATCGATCCTCCTGGACCAGTAGCCGCTGAGATCACCTTTGAGCGGCTCCGGCTTACCGATGCCGGAGAAGGGGTCGCGCTTGCTGTCTTCGATGAGGCGGTTGACCCGCTTCGTCATACGGCGATCCGTCTCGGACCAGTAGACGTAGTCGGCCCACCCCTGTTCGGTGAAGACGACCTTCACTCGTCGTCCGCCTCGACCAGTTCGTGCGGCTCGGTACGTCCCTTCTCGGCCTCCGCGATGGAGTCGGCCAGACGCCGGGCGTTGGCGGGGGAACGCAACAGGTAGATCGTCTCCTGCCAAGAAGAGAAGTCCTCCTCGGAGAGGAGCACGGCGTTGCCGTTTCGGGAGGTGATGTGTACGGGCGCGCGATCGTCGTTGACCTTCTCAATCAGCGGAAACAGGTTCTTCCGCGCCTCACTGGCGGTGATCGACATGGCTGCCCCTCTCTCAAGTGGTACAGGTTATTGTACCGCTTGCCTTGCCGTCGATTCACCGCCGAGCGATCGTCGCCGTGGTCGTCACACGCCGGTCCGCCGGGCGTCAGTTCTCCCGTCGCCCGTCCACCCGCCGCGGCAGCCCCAGCGGGTTGCCGTCGCGCAGTTCGGGCGGCAGCAGCGGCTCCGGGGTGTTCTGGTACGCGACGGGGCGCAGCCAGCGCTCGATCGCCGTGGCGCCGACGGAGGTCGAGGTCGAGGTGGTGGCCGGGTACGGGCCGCCGTGCTGCTGGGCGGGTGCGACCGCGACGCCGGTGGGCCAGCCGTTGACCAGTACCCGGCCGGCCAACGGGGTGAGCGCGGCGAGGAGTTGGGCGGCCTGCCCGGCGGAGCCGGCACCCTCGGCTTCGCCGGCCCCGGCGGCACTCTCGGCCTCGCCGGCGCCCTCGGCCTCGCCGATGTGCAGCGTCGCGGTGAGATTGCCGGGCAGCCGGGCGAGCACGTCGGCGATCTCGTCCCGGTCGCGGTAGCGGGCGACGACGGTGAGCGGCCCGAAGCACTCCTCCAGCAGCAGTTCGTGGCTCGGCTCCGTCAACTTCCGCGCGGGCACGGTGAGATAGCCCGGGCCGACGGCCTGGCCGTCCTCGGGGTCGGCGCCCGCGCGTACCGGCGCTTCGACGCCGTCCAGCCGGGTACGGGCCTCCACTCCGGCGAGGAACGCCTCCCGCATACGGGCGTCCAGCAGCGGCCCGTGCGGCGCCTTGTGCACGGCGTCGGTCAGCGCGTCCAGCAGCCGGTCGCCGTCCGGGCCTTCGGGCGCGAGCACGAGTCCGGGCTTGGTGCAGAACTGGCCGGTGCCCATCGTCATGGAGCCGCCGAGCCCGGCGCCGATGTCCGCGGCCCGCTCGCGCGCCGCCTCGGCGGTGACCACGACGGGGTTGAGTGAGCCCAACTCGCCGTGGAACGGGATGGGTTGGGGACGGGCCGCGGCGGCGTCGAAGAGCGCGCGCCCGCCGCGTACGGACCCGGTGAATCCGGCGGCGGCGACCAGCGGGTGCCCGATCAGTTCGAGGCCGGCGTCGAAGCCGTGCAGCACGCACAGCACGTCTTCGGGCAGCCCCGCGTCGGCCGCGCCGCGGCGCAGCGCGGCGCCGGTCAGTTCGGAGGTCGCGGGATGGTCGGGGTGCGCCTTGACGACGACGGGGCAGCCGGCGGCGAGCGCGCTCGCGGTGTCGCCGCCGGGCACGGAGAACGCGAGCGGGAAGTTGGAGGCGGCGTAGACCGCGACGACGCCGAGCGGCAGCTTGTAGCGCCGCAGGTCGGGGCAGGGCGGTGTGGCGTCCGGGTCCGGGTGGTCGATGGTGACGCCGAGGTAGGCGCCGTCCTCGATCTCGCCGGCGAAGGCCCGCAACTGGGCGCAGGTGCGGGCGAGTTCGCCGGTCAGCCGGGGTTCGCCGAGTGCGGTCTCGGCGTCCGCGGTGTGCAGGATGTCCTCTCCGGCGGCCTCCAGCCGGGCGGCCGCGGCGCGCAGGAACGCGGCGCGTACGCTACGGTCGGCCAGCGGTTCGCGGGCGGCGTGTGCGGCGCGTACGGCGGCGTCGACGTCGGATGCCGTCGCTTCGGTGCCGACTTGCTCCCGCCGCTTTCCGGTCCGGGGGTCGACGCTCCACACTGGTGCTGCTGCCACCGCGAACTCCTCCTGGCCACGTGCTCGTTGGCGCAGGGCAGACGGACGCTCCGCTCCCGTTGTATGTTCGGCATTCTGAACGTCGTCTCTGTCAGTGAACCACTGCGCTGCCAGGGACTGTAGGAGTGCCGTATCGGAGGGGTCAAGGCGATGTCAGCTGGCGAGACGGGTGGTGCGCAGGTCAAGTCCGCGGTACGTACGGTGGAGTTGCTGGAGTTCTTCGCCGGGCGGCCGGGCATGCACTCGCTCGCCGCGGTGCAGGAGGCCGTGGGCTACCCGAAGTCCAGCCTCTACATGCTGCTGCGCACGCTCGTCGATCTGGGCTGGGTGGAGACGGACTCGACCGGCACGCGGTACGGCATCGGCGTACGGGCGCTGCTCGTCGGCACCTCCTACATAGACGGCGACGAGGTGGTCGCCGCGGCCCGGCCCACTCTCGACCGGCTGTCGGACGACACCACGGAGACCATCCACCTGGCGCGCCTGGACGGCACCAACGTCGTCTACCTCGCCACCCGCCAGTCCCAGCACTATCTGCGGCCGTTCACCCGCGTCGGGCGCCGACTGCCCGCGCACTCCACGTCGTTGGGCAAGGCGCTGCTGGCGACGTACTCCGATGAGCAGGTGCGCAAGCTGCTGCCGGAGACCCTGCCGTCGCTCACCGAGCACACCCTCACCGACCGGGAGAAGCTGATCGAGGAGCTGGCGCTGGTACGCGAGCAGGGGTACGCCGTGGACCGCGAGGAGAACACGCTCGGGCTGCGCTGCTTCGGCGTCGCCATCCCGTACCGCAGCCCCGCCCGGGACGCCATCAGCTGCTCGGTTCCGGTGGCCCGGCTGACGCCCGCCCACGAACAGACCATCAAGGACGCGCTGTTCGACGCCCGGGACCGGCTGACGCTCGCAACCCGGCGGCTGTGAGCGATACTTCACCGCCCGGCCGGTCAACCCGGCGGCGGTGGCGGGGACTTCACCGGCTCTCCGGTCCTCGGCGGGCGCCGGCGAGACGGCGCAGCAGCCGTACGTACGGGCTCCAGCGCGCCGGCCGGGCGACGGCTCCGGTGCAGTGCTCCTCGGCGCGGTCCAGGCTGTCCTCCAGCACCGCGTCGTGCAGCCGGCGGAACACCAGCGGCCAGCTGAGCCGGGCCGCGCCGCGCAGCCGCACCACCAGCGTGTGCCGCAACACGGCGCCGCCGCACGGGACTTGGGCCCGGCCGGGCGCCTCGTCGCCCGGGTCTGCGGTCTCCGGCGCGGAGTGCACGGTGTACTCGTGGAATCCGTGGAAGCCCCGCGGTGCGGTGAAGCGGAACCGCACCCAGCGCCCCGGCACGTACGCGGCCACGGTGTAGCGCACCGGGCCGTGCCCGCCCCGCGCTCCCTCGGCCGGCCCGGCGCAGGCGCCGAACTCCATGGGCGGCCAACGGCCTTGGCCTCCGGGCCACAGCCGGTCGTCCGGTGAGGCGAGGCCGTCGAGCAGCGGTCCCAGCCGCTCCGGCGGGACGGGCAGTGTGCGCTCGTGCACGTTGTAGACGGCCACGGGCTTCCCTTCTCAAGTTTTAGACGACTCTCTCTATTTGTTCTGGAGAGTACCCTCCACAACCATGGCCCGACCACCCCGCTTCACCGCCGACCATCTCCTCGACGCCGCGCTGGAGTTGGCGGCGGAGGGCGGTCCGGGCGCGGTCACCATGGCCGCGGTCGCCAAGTCGGCCGGGGCGCCGAGCGGTTCGGTCTACCACCGGTTCGCCGACCGGCCCGCGCTGCTGTCCGCGCTGTGGCTGCGTACGCTCGGCGGCTTCCAGCAGGGCTTTCTGGCGGCCCTGACGCCGGCCGCCGCGCAGGGGTCCGGCAGCGGCGGCGAGTGCGGCGCGTCCGGTGACCGCGGGGGTACGGGCGAGCGCGGGCGCGTGCGGGGTGCGCACGAGCGCGCCGTGCGCACCGCCGTCGCCGCGGCCCGGCACACGGTGGTCTGGAGCCGGGAGCATCCCGCCGAGGCGGGCGTACTGCGGTACGGCGCGGCCGACTTCGGGTACGCCCGCTGGTCCGCCGGTGCCCGCCGGCAGCTGCGTGCCGCCAACCGCCGCGTGGGCGAGGCGGTTTCGGCCCTCGCCGACCGGCTCGGGGCGACGGGGCCGGCCGCGGAGCGGGTCACCGTCGCGGTGGTCGACCTGCCCTACGCCCTCGTGCAGCGGCATCTGCGCACCGGCACCCGCGTGCCCGAGGAGGCCGCGGACACCGTCGAGGAGTGCGTACGGGCGCTGCTGTCCACGGCGCGCTGAGGGCCGCGGACGGGCCGCCGGCGGGTGCGCGGTGCTCAACCGGCAAGCGGGGCCCGCCCGTTCCGCGGCAGCGTCCCGGTGCCGCGGTGCGGCCCGCTGCTCACCGGTCCGTACGCTGCGCCGGGTCCGCGCCGTCCGCGGCCGCGTGCAGCGGTACCGCGCACCGGTCGGAGAAGCCCTGACCGACGAGGCCGAGGGCCGCGTTGGTGCGCGAGCGGAAGTTCTCCACGGAGACCTGCGAGACCAGTTCCACGAACGCCCGCTCGCCGAGCCGCCCGACCAGCTCCTCGGCCATCTCGTCCGTCACGGCGGGCTCGGTCTCGCACATCGCCTCCGCGAACTCCAGCACCAGCAGCTCCAGTTCGGAGAACGCGTCGCGGTGCTCGCGCCACTGCGGCACATGCCGCAGCCTCTCCATCGGCAGCCCCTGCTCGTAGCCGAGCCAGTAGCCGAAGTCCACGCACCACGAGCACCCGATGCGGGCGGCCGAGGCCATCAGCGCGAGCTGCCGGAGCACGGGGTCGAGGGCGTTCCACTTGCCGACGCGCAGTTCGAAGCGGGCTCCGTCGCGCAGCACGGCGGGGTAGTGGCCGATGGCCCGGATCGGGTCGAGGACCTTTCCGTACTTGCGCTTCGAATACCACTCGGCGAGGCGGAGGGTGAGGCTGCGGGGCGGGTTGAGCGAGATACGAGCCATGGCGAACTCCCTTGTTCCGGGGCGCCCGAGCCGCGGTCGCGGCCGGAGCCGGACCGGGACCGGGGCGCCGGGATCGTCCGGGTTTCTGCTGCCGGGCGTGCCGACACCCGTACGACGAAACGGGGCCGCCGGAATGTGACATCGGAGCGCGAGGCTGCGCCGTGGCCGGCATGTGGCCGGGCCGGTTCGGACCGGCCGGCTCAGCCCACCCGGTCAGACCGCCGGGACCGGCTCCGGCTCCGGCGGGCGCCCCGGCACCGGGTACGGGCCGGGCGTCCCGGGCTCCGCGGCCGCGGCGGGCTCCGGCGCCTCCGGTGCGGGCTCCCGCGCGGGACCGGGCTCGGCCGAGGCGCTGCGGGTGCGCGTCTGGTAGGCGATTCCGGCCAGCGTCACGGCGACGATCACCAGCCCGCCGATGATCAACCCGCCGCGGGCGCCCGCCAGTTCCATCATCCCGCCGAGCAGCGGAGGCCCGGCCAGCTGCCAGCCCGTACTCGCGCTGCGCCAGACTCCGAGCACCCGGCCGCGCATGTGCGGGGGCGGTGCGGTCTGCAGCACGGTAGTGCCGAGGGTGTCGGAGACCGACTCCGCCACCGCCATCGGCGCCACCAGCACGAGCAGCACGAGCATGCTCGGGGCGAGCCCCGCGACGATCTGAAGTCCCGCTCCGGCGGCGGCCAGTACGCCCACCAGCACCACGGACGGTGTACGCAGACAGCCCGCCAGTACGGCGCCGACCATGCCGCCGACGGCCAGCACCGTGGACACGGAGCCGAACGCGCCGGCGCCGCCGGCCAGCGGCCCGGTCACCAGAACCGCCAGCGTCAGGCCGTAGTTGCGCCCGAACATCGCGGAGACGCCGGTGACCACGGTCAGCGCGACCAGCCGCGGATTGCGCACGAAGTAGACCAGGCCCTCGGCCGTACCGCCGCCGGGCCGCAGTCGCCTCCAGCCGGAGCCGGAGCGCGGACTCCGGCCACGGCCGCTGCCGGTGCGGGCGCCGGTCGCGGCGGCGCTCTCCGCGCCCTCCTTCGGCACGAGCTTCAGGAACGGGATGACCAGGGTCACGGCGAGGAACGACAGCCCGTTCACGGCGTACGCGGAGGCCAGCCCGAACCAGGCGACCGCGCCGCCCGCCGCGGCGGCGCCCACCAGCCGGCCGACGCTGTGCACGACGGAGCCGAGCGCGATGGCGGACGGCACGTCCGCGGACTCGACGAGATCGTTGCCGAGGAGCGTGCAGGCCGGGTTGTCGATGGTGGCGATGATCCCGGTGACGGCGGCCAGCACCATCAGCACCGGTACGTTCACCATGCCCAGGCCCACCAGGACGGCGGTGGCGAACGCGACGCCGCCGAGTGCGGCCTGGCTCACGGCGGCCGTCACCTTGCGCGGCAGCGAGTCCACGAACGCGCCGCCCACGAGGCTCAGCAGCAGGCCGGGAGCGGCCTGCACGGCGACGGTCAGTCCGGTGGTGCCGGCGGAGCCGGTGACCTGGAGTACGAGCAGGTTCTGCACCGTGAGCTGCATCCAGGTGCCGACGTTGGAGACCAGGTTGGCCGCGGACCACCAGCGCATGCTCGGGTAGCGCAGACACCGCCACGGGGTGCGGTCCGGCGCACCGGAGCGCTCCGGGCCGCCGGGTGCGGCGGCACCGCCGGAGCCGTCCGCGCCGCCGGAAGCGGACGTAGCGCCGCGGCGCAGGCGCAGGGCCGGCGACCGCCGCGGCCGGGTGCGCGGTGCCGGGGCGAAGAGGAGCCGCAGCAGCGGCAGCAGCCGCAGAAGCGGGGCCGCCGTGCCGCTGGAGCGCAGGGGTTTGCCGGAAGGAGACATAGAAAGAGGAGGGCAGGGTGCAGTGCGTCGGGCGGGGCGGCCGGGCTCAGAGCCCGCCGCTACCGCGGCGGTTCCGCGGTTCGCCGCCCGCGAGGACGCGAGGGCGGACGGAGCGGGCCGGGCCGCGCCCGAAGTGACCGGGCCGCATCAGCCACGCGGTGACCCGCCCGGACCTCGTACATCGTCACACCCGCCGGTGCGCCGCCGGGAGCGGCCGGTGCCCCGCCGGCCGCCCCGGCACCCGCACCGGTCCCCAACTCCCCCGGCCCGGCGGCCGGTTGACCCGCGCGTGGCTTTGCTCACAGTGCGGTGTCCCCGGCCCCCTGCGCTCAACTCCGGTGCGCCGGGTGACTGGTCACGTTTCGTACTCGGCGCCGACCGGCCGTCCCGCACCGCCGCGCCCCTCCGCCCGTAAGCCCGGCCCCTCACCGCCGCGCCAGCGCCTCCCGCACCGCGGACAGATCCGCGTCGGACGCCAACCCCGCGTGATACAGCCGCAGTTCGCTCGCGCCCAGCCCGCGGGCGTGCGCGGCGTCGGCGGCGAGGGTGCGCGGGGAGCCGCCCATGCCGGAGACCACGGTGAGGTTGGCGGCCACGGTGAACTCCCCGGTGCCCCCCGTGTCCCCGGTGTC
>Ga0164243_10003480_pt1 | contig 25183 bp, 18 predicted proteins | sample OricompcompostOP_FD_108781 | JGI IMG/M metagenome (GOLD analysis project Ga0164243, IMG submission 108781) | Organic Plus compost microbial communities from Emeryville, California, USA - Original compost - Organic plus compost (OP) | ecosystem: Engineered > Solid waste > Mixed feedstock >...
CGCTCCTCAGCCGGCCTGCGCTGTCGATTGGAGCTCGCCATGGCCGCCGCTAACAAGACCTACGGCGTCAAGTTCCTGCCGCCGTTGATCGCGGTCGCACTCCTCTGCGTCACCGCGGCCGCGGTGCTCTACCTGTTCAGCACGCGCGATTCGACGCAGGGCGCCGACCGGGTCCGTCAGATCAACGAGCTCGTCGCGCTGTCCCAGAAGATTCCTTCCCAGGCGACGGGCGCGCTGTCCGGCAAATCGGCGGCATTCGAAGCGCTCGCGACCTCACGCCAGCACTATGCGCGGCTCGCCGAGGCGATCGGCGCCGACGCGCAGGGCCTCAATGCATCGACCGATCTCTTGAAGCATTCGCAGGCGATTCTCGGCGCGCGCGAATCCGCGCTCGCGGTTCAGAAGGCCGCGACGGACATCTCGCCGCTCCTGCAGCAGCTGCTGCAGAGCCTCGGCAACGTGGTGAGCGCGCTCGGTCCGTCGAACGTTCAGGCGATGACGCGTCATCTCGAGCGGTTCGAAATGACGGGCCTGCGCCTGCAGCAGGACACTGAAGCGCTCGCGGGCGGCATTGGCGACACCGAACAGATCGCGCGCCGGCTCGCCGACGGCCTCGACTATCTCGGGCAGGTGATCGGCGGGCTGGGCGGCGAGGACAGCTCGCTCGGCCTGCCGCTCGTCACGGGTGCGGACGCGCAGGCGCGGCTCAAGCAGACGAGCGCGCTGTATGCGCAGCTGAGCAGCAACGTGCGCACGACGATCAGCTCCGCCGATCGCATTCGCGCGGCGCGCGAAGCGAACGCGGCGCTCGCGACGAGCGCCGAGCAGATCTATGCGCACTACCAGAACAGCCTCGGCGTTCGAAGCAGCGCCGGCGATGTGCTCGCAAGCAAGGGGCTGATCGCGGGGCTGCTCGGCGCTGCGCTCGTCGCGCTCGTGCTGATCGCGGTGATCTACAAGCTCAGCGGCAACCTGCGCAAGAGCCTCGAGCTGCAGGCGAGCAAGAACGAGCGCAACCAGGAAGCGATTCTGCGTCTGCTCGACGAGCTGTCGAGCCTCGCGGACGGCGATCTGACCGTGCAGGCGACCGTGACGGAAGACATCACCGGCGCGATCGCGGACTCGATCAACTACGCGATCGAGGCGCTGCGCGAGCTCGTCGCGACGATCAACGATTCGGCGATCACGCTCGACGCCGCCGCGAAACAGACGCAATCCTCCGCCGGCCACTTGGCGAAGGCGTCGGTCGCGCAATCGAAGCAGGTCGCGCTCGCCTCCGAATCCGTCGCCGCCATGGCGGCATCGACCGAAGAAGTGTCCGGCAATGCCGAACGCTCCTCGGACGTCGCGCGGCATTCGGTGGACGTCGCCCACAAGGGCGGCGATGCCGTGCGCCGCACGATCGACGGCATGAACGCGATCCGCGAGACGATTCAGGAAACCTCGAAGCGCATCAAGCGCCTCGGCGAGAGCTCGCAGGAGATCGGCAACATCGTCGAGCTGATCAACGACATCGCCGAACAGACGAACATCCTCGCGCTCAATGCCTCGATCCAGGCGTCGATGGCGGGCGAGGCGGGCCGCGGTTTCGCCGTCGTCGCCGACGAAGTGCAGCGCCTCGCCGAGCGCGCGGCCAACGCGACGAAGCAGATCGAAGTGCTCGTGCGCACGATTCAGGCGGACACGAACGAGGCCGTCGTCTCCATGGAGCGCAGCACGACCGACGTCGTCGGCGGAGCGCTGCTCGCCGAGAACGCAGGCGCAGCGCTCGAAGAGATCGAGCAGGTCTCGAACCAGATCGCAAGCCTCGTGCAGAACATTTCCGCGAGCGCGCGCCAGCAGGCGTCCGCCGCTCAGAACATCTCGCGCAACATGCAAGTGCTGCGCGAGATCAGCGCGCAGACCGCCGAAAACTCCGCCGCGACCTCGAACTCGGTCGGCAAGCTGGCGGAGCTGTCGGCCGGGCTGCGTAAGTCGGTCGCCGGCTTCCGGCTGCCCGATGCGGCTTCCGGCAAGACGGAGCTGCTCACCGATCCGGGACGTAAAGCCGCGCCCGTCGCGGCGGCTGCCGCACCCCGTCCGGCGTCGCCGCCCACGCCGAAAAAAGTCAGCGGACTGGCGAGCTGACGATGACGCCGCGGCACGCCGGAAAGCCCAACGTTCACTGCGAGCACTGACTCATGGCCGAGGTCTCATCGCAAACGCTGCACATCGTCGCGCGCGAGCTCGCCAGCGAGCTCAACGAGGCGCGCGCTGCGCTCGAGACGTTCGGCGAGCAGCAGGAGAATCTCGCGCTGCTGCGCAAATGCGCCGAGCATCTGCATTCGGTCCATGGCGCGCTGCGGATTTCCGAGGTCTACGGCGCCGCGTTGCTGGCCGAGGAAATGGGCCAGGTCACCCGTTACCTGATCGACAACTTCGCCGAGAAACGTCACCTCGCGGAAGGCCTCGATGCGCTGATGCGCGCGATGGTGCAGCTGCCCACGTATCTCGAACGCGTGTTGAGCGGCGGCCGCGACATGGCGCTCGTGTTGCTGCCCTTGCTGAACGATCTGCGCGCGGTGCGCGGCCATGCGTTGCTGTCCGAAGGCACGCTCCTGCTCTTGAACTTGAGCTCGGATCAGCAGGCGAATCCGGTTCCTGCGGCGCCGGGCGAAGGCGGGCTGACCGTCGCGCAATGGGCGCGCAAGCTCCGCACGCGCTTCCAGCTCGGCCTGCTGGGCTGGATCAAAGGCGAGCGCATCGATCAGAACCTCGAAGTGTTGTCGCGCACCGCCGAGAAGATGGAGCAGATCGCGACGACGCAGCCCGTGTTCCAATTGTGGTGGGTCGTCGGCGCCGTGCTCGAGGCATTGCGCGACGGCGGCCTGGAAGGCACGGCATCGGTCAAGCGGCTGCTCGGCCAGGCCGACCGTGATCTCAAGCGGCTCTACGAGCAAGGCGAAGCGCGCTACGCGGATTCGCCTTCGCTCGAGCTGCTGAACAATCTTCTGTACTACGTCGCGCGCGCACGCAGCTCCGGCGCGCGCGTGACCGCGGTCCGCGCATCGTTCCGGCTGAGTGAATTGCTGCCGGTGGACGATCGGGTCGAGCAGGCGCGCGAAAGCTTGTCCGCGCCGTCCGTCAAGCTGATGAAGACCGTCGCCGCCGCGATCAAGGAAGACCTTGGCCGGGTGAAGGACGCGCTCGACATTTTCGTGCGCCAGGGCGGAACGCAAGTCGAAGAGCTCGCGCCGCAGCTCGAATTGCTGAAGAAGATCGCCGATACGCTCGGCGTGCTCGGCCTCGGCGAGCTGCGCGACAAGGTGCAGGGCGAGACGACGGGCCTGCAGGCCATCGTATCGATGGGCAGGAGCCCGAGTGCTGCGGGCGCAGGAGCGCAGGATCCGCAACGCGCGCCGGTCGATGAAACGACGCTGCTGCGCATGGCCGCGACACTCATCAAAGTCGAAGACAGCCTCGATGAGCAGCTCGTCGGCATGATCATCCCGACCGACGACTCGCCCGCCGCGCCGAAGCCCGCGGGCAGCGACGACGTCGAATTCCGCCAGGTCACCGAAGCCGTGTTGCGCGAGTGCATCGTCAACATGGCGCGCATCAAGGAAGCGATTGCGCTGTCGATGGAAAAGCCGCGCGAAGCGCAGGCGATCGATCAGATTCCGCAGCTCGTGCGCGGCATCACCGCCGGCCTTCTGATGTTGAACAAGCCGCGCGTCGTCGAGGTGATGGAAGGCATCGACAAGGCGCTGCAGCAATTCATCCGCTCGGACGGCATGACCCTGCCGCCCGAGGCCGTGGACCGCCTCGCCGATGCCATCGTCGCCGTCGAGTACTACATGGAGACGCTCCAGGCGGGGCGCGCGGATCCCTGGTACATGCTCGACAACGCCGAGGCGTGCCTGCGTTATCTCGCCGATACGCAGCCGGTGCCGCGCATCGAAGGCTTTGCCACGGCGGGCGATCATGCGCGCACGATCGTCATCGAGCCGCTGTCACAGACGGTCGCCGCGCCGACGGAGCACGAGCGCACGGCCGTGCTCGACCGGCAGCCGACGTCGACCGGGTTCACGATCACGCAGGTGGCGATTCCCGAGCCCGTGCCCACGGCAGCGCCGGCCGCTGCCGCCGCGCCGCCGGCGGTGCCGCCCGCCGTTGCCGTCACGAACCGCGAGATCGATCCGGAATTCCTCGAGCTCTTCATCGAAGAGGCCAAGGACGAGATCGCGAAACTTCAGCAGTTCTTTCCGCTGTGGGACGAGAATCCGCAGGACCACGATTCGCTCACGCATGTGCGGCGCTCGTTCCATACGCTGAAGGGCAGCGGCCGCATGGTCGGCGCGCAGCTCATCGGCGAGTTCGCCTGGGCGATCGAGAATCTCCTGAACCGCGTCATCAACAAGACGCTCGAGCGCACGCCGGACATCATGGCGCTGCTGCGCGAAGCCGTCGCGGCGGTGCCGGAGCTCGTCGAGCAGCTGGAGACGGGCCGCGATCCGCGCATCGACATCGTCAAGACGATCACGCAAGCGCATACGCTCGCTGGCGGACGTCCTGCCGGCGCACCCGCGCCCGGCGTGACGTCGTATTCGACGCGTCCCGCGGCCGCTCCCGCGCCGGCCGCGCGCGCGCCCGAGCCGCCGACGCTGACCTCGACGTCGATCGTCGAGCCCGTCAGGGTGCAGCCGCCGGAAAAAAAAACAGCGCCAACGGCGTCCGTGACGCCGCAGGAGCCGGCCGAGCCGCAGCCGGCGTCGGACGCGGCGTCCCAAATGGATCCGGTGCTGCACGAAATCTACGCCAAAGAAACCGCGGGCCATCTCGCCACAATCCGTGAGTTCATCGCGAGCTGCGAGCTGATCGGGGCGCCGTATCCGGTCACCGAGGACTTGCATCGTTCCTGTCACACGCTCAGCGGCACCGCGAAGACGGCGGGCGCGCGCCAGGGCATCAAGATCACCGAGCCGCTCAATCGCTACATCCGCAAGCTGTACGACAACTCGGCCGCGCTGCCCGAGGCGGGGCTCGACGTGTTGAAAGATGCGGTCGCCGCGATTCAGCAGGTGATCGATCACATCAACGAAGACACGGGCTTCTTCGCCTCGCACGATCGCATCATCGCGCGGCTGAACGCGCTCGATCATGAGCTCGACGCCGAGATCTCGCGTCTTGCCGAGACGCTGGACGTCGGCGGCGCGATGCAGTTTGCCGGCGACGACGGCACGGTCGAGGCGCCGGCGATCCGCGAAGACATCGGCGGCGCGACGAACGTGTTCGAGCCCGAGACGTTCCCCGGCCCGGCCGTCCCCGCATCGAACAGCGCACGCGCAGCAGACGAAGCAGACGAAGACGTGATCGAGCTCGATCCGATCGACGCGGCGGCGCTCGACATGATGAATTGGAGCTTCGAGAACTTCCCGCAGAAGCGGCCGGACGCCGCCGCAGCACAGCCGGTCGAAGGCGAAGAAATCAATCTGGATGAGTTCAGCGTCGACGTGCCGCTCGATGATGCCGACGCGCCTGCCGACGTGCAGGAACCGACGGTCACGCAGCGCTCGTTGAAAGTGCCCGAAGCGAGCAATGCGCCGGCGGAGTTGATCGTCGAAACCGCCGCCTGGGCGGCGGAGTTCGAGCCGCCGACGCTGCCGCAGGATCCGCCGACCGAGCCCGTGTTCCTCGAGCGCGATGACGGCGCCGAGACGGTGCGCAGCCTCAAGTTTGTCGCGGTCGACAAGCCGGCCGCGAGCGTCGACGACGAAGCGCTGCTTGCGGAAGCGTTCGCGAACATGCCCGAGGACGCACCCGAGTCGACGAACATCCAGCGTGCGCTGCCCGAGAACATCATCTTCGATGCGCCGGCGGAGCCTGCCGTAGAGGACGCTGCGCCGGAAGAAGAGATCGTGATGGAAGCGCCCGCCGAAGAAGCGATCGTCGTCGAGGAAGACGCGAGCGACGCGGCGCCCAGCGAGCCGCAGATCGCGCCTGCGCCTGCACCCGCGCCCGCGCCGCAATCGGTTGTCGCGGCGGTCGGCGACGAGCCCGAAATCGACGACGATTTCGATCCCGACGTCGCCTCGATCTTCACCGAAGAGGCGACGGAGCTGCTCGAGACGGCTGAAACCTCGCTCGGGTCATGGCTGCGCGATCGCAACAACAATTCACTCGTGTTCGAGCTCAAGCGCGTCGTCCACACCTTGAAGGGCGGCGCCCGCATGGCCGGCCTGCGCGCGATGGGCGATTTGAGCCACGAGCTCGAGACGCTCATGGGGCTCGTTGAAGCCGGGCAGGTACCGGCCGAGCCGGAAGTCTTCGACGTGCTGCAGGCGAGCCTCGATGAGCTGCACAGCATGCGCGATGTCGTCGCGAACGGCGGCCGCTGCAAGCAGGCTCGCGAGCTGCTGGCGCGCATTCGCGCATTGTCAGGAAACGGGCCCGCTGTCGAAGCGCCGGCTGCGCCACCTGCATCGTCCGCGCCGTTTGCACCTCCTGTCGCCGAGGCAGCGCCGGAGGAAATCGCAATCGAGATCGAGTCAGCCGACAGCGATGCTGGATCAGCGACGTCCGCCGTGCCGATGCTGACCGAGCCGGTCGCCGAGGAAACCGTCGCGGCGCCGGAAGACGCTGCCGCCGTCGCGGTGGAGAACGATGACGCCGTCGAGATCGACGTCGAGTTCGGCGCAGATGAGCTGGGCGCGGCCGCGCCGCGCGCGTCGCTCGGCCTCGAGGATTCCCAGAAGATCACCGTCGAGCCGCCGCAAACGGCGCTCGATGTCGCGGCGATCGTGCCGGAGCTGCCGCCTGATGCGAGCGAGCCTGCCGCCGAGCCCCAGCCAGCACCGGCGTTGCCCCCCGGCCGCGAGCCCGTCGCGCAAGAGCGCCAGGAGTTCGCGCGCGTCGATGCCGATCTGCTCGACACGCTGCTCAACAACGCGGGCGAAGTGAGCATCTTCCGCTCGCGCCTCGAACAGCAGGTGAGCTCGATCGAATTCAATCTCGCCGAGCTCGGCCGCACCGTGACGCGCTTGAAAGAGCAGCTGCGCAAGATCGAGCTCGAAACCGAGGCGCAGATCCTGCATCGGCATCAGGAAGAGCATCCGGGCCGCGCGGACTTCGATCCGCTCGAGCTCGACCGCTATTCGACGATTCAGCAATTGACGCGCGCGTTCGCCGAATCGGTGAGCGACGTCGGCAGCATCGAAGGCCTGCTCGAAAACCTCACGCGCGAGGCGCAGAACCTGCTGCTGCAGCAGTCGCGCGTCGTCACCGAGCTGCAAAACGGACTGATGCGCACGCGCATGGTGCCGTTCCAGCGCCACGTGCAGCGCTTGAGCCGCCTCGTGCGCCAAGTCGCGTCGGAAACGAGCAAGAAGGCGGAGCTCGTCGTCACGGGCGCCTCGGGCGAGCTCGATCGCCAGGTGCTCGAGCGCATGCTGCCGCCGTTCGAGCACATGCTGCGCAACTCGGTCGTGCACGGCATCGAATCGCCGCAGGAGCGCGTCGCGAAGGGCAAGCCCGAAGGCGGCACGATCAAGGTCGGCCTGCATCGCGAAGGCTCGGAAATGGTCATCGTGCTCGAAGACGACGGCCGCGGCATCGACGTGAATGCGGTCCGCGAGCGCGCGAAACAGCGCGGACTCGTACAGCCCGGCCGCGTACTGACCGATGAGGAAGCGATGCAGCTCATCATGGAGCCGGGCTTCAGCACCGCTGAAAAACTTACGCAGCACGCCGGACGCGGCGTCGGCATGGACGTCGTCGTCACCGAGATCAAGAAGCTCGGCGGCGCGTTGTTCACCGAATCGGTGTTCGGGCAGGGCGTGAAGTTCACGATCCGCCTGCCGTTCACGCTCGCGATCACGCAGGCGCTGATCGTGCGAACGGGCGAGGAGCTCTATGCGCTGCCGCTGCCGACGGTCGAGGGCGTCGCGCGGATTCCGCGCTCGGAGGTTCAGAAGCATCTGGCCGAGGAAACACCGACGTTCAATTACGGCGGCCAGATCTATCGCTTGCAGCATCTCGGCGCATTCGTCGGCGGCGGTCCGTCGGCGCTGCCGGAGGCAGATATCGCGGTGCCGCTGATCCTGATTCGCGCGGGCGAGCATTCGACCGCGCTCGTCACCGACGAGCTCGTCGGCAGCCGCGAGATGGTCGTGAAGTCGGTCGGTCCGCAGATCGCCTCGATTCGCGGCATCTCGGGCGCGACGATTCTCGGCGACGGCCGCATCGTCATCATTCTGGACATGGGTGCGCTCGTGCGCTCGGAGTGGCGCTCGCGGGCGCAGCTCGAGCAGCAAGGCCCGCAGGTCGACCGGCGCGTGTTCGCGCTCGTCGTCGACGATTCGATCACCGTGCGCCGCGTGACGCAGCGCTTCCTCGAGCGCAACGGCATGCGCGTGATGACGGCGAAAGACGGCGTCGATGCGCTCTCGATCCTGCAGGAGCACCTGCCGGACGTGATCCTGCTCGACATCGAAATGCCGCGCATGGACGGCTATGAATTCGCGACGCACGTGCGCGCCGATGCGCGCACGGCGGACATTCCGATCGTAATGATCACCTCGCGCGTCGGCGAGAAGCATCGCGCGCGTGCGATCGAGATCGGCGTCAACGATTACCTAGGCAAGCCGTATCAGGAAAACCAGCTGCTCGATGCGATCGAGCCGTTGGTGGAGGCACGGCGCAGGAGGGTGGCGTCGTGAGACAGACTGAGATCATGAGTCAGACTGAAGGCAGGAGTCAGGGTGAAGGGCTGCTGGGCGCTGGGCTGCTGGCCAGAGAAGACGTGCAGCAGCTCGTCGTTCCATTCTGACCAGCAGCCCAGCGCCCAGCAGCCCTTCACTCACATCCGCGTTGCGACATCACACCTATGGACGATTCTCACGAGCTCTACAGCCTGTTGATCCCGCTCGCGCAAGAGCGGCTCATCGTGCCGCGTGCGTGTGTGGCGGAAGTCGTGACCTGGCAGCAGCCCGAGCCCGTGGAGGGCACGCCGCCGTGGTATGTCGGCACGATTCATTGGAGCGGCCGGCCGGTGCCCGTGATTTCGTTCGAAGGCTTGTGCGGTCAGCACGCGCCGCAGGCCGGCAGCCGCACGCGCATCGTGATCTTCGTGGGCCTGAGCAGTCAGCTCAGCGGCGGTTACTTCGGGCTCGTCACGCAAGGATTCCCGCAGCTCGTGCGCGTGAACCCGGACGTCGTGAAATCGGACCCGAGCCGCACGTTCACCGAGCGCGGCCCGATCCTGTGCCAGGTGCGCATGCTGAACGAGTCACCCTTGATTCCCGACTTCGACTGTATCGAGCAGATGATCAGCGAAGAATCCCGCGCCGCATAACACCCTCTGCCGAGGGAGAGGTGGGCCCTCACCCGCGCTCCGCCGATTGCGTGCCCGAAGGGCGCGCGCGATGACCTGAGATCCCAAGTCAGCCGCGCTACTGCAAATCCCCCCACAACGCCTGCAACACAGCGAGCGCCACAACCGCCGCCGTCTCCGTCCGCAGCACCCGCGGCCCAAGCCGCACCGGCATGAACCCGGCCTTCTCCGCCCCGACGAGCTCATCGTCCTCCAGACCGCCCTCCGGCCCGATCAACAGCTCCACCTTCGAGGGCAGGCTCGCAATCCCCGCGAGCGAGCGCGGCGCGGCAGGGCTCAGCACGAGACGCATGCCGTCCTTGCGGACATTCGTGAAGTAGTCCCGCAGCGTCGTCGCAGGGCTCACGGCCGGCACGCGCGCGCGCCCGCATTGTTCGCACGCGCCGATCACGATGCCCTGCCAATGCGCATGCTTCTTTGCCACCTGCTTGTCGTCGAGGCGTACGACGCTGCGCGCGGTCAACACCGGTGCAATCGCCGCGACCCCGAGCTCGGTCGCCTTTTGCAGCGTCCAATCCATGCGCTCGCTGCGGGAGACGCCCTGCACGAGCGTGATGCGCAGCGGCGACTCGGTCGCCGTTTGCGCCTGAGTGCCGAGCTGCACGGTGACCGCATCGCCTGCGACCTGCGTGATTTCGGCTTCGAACTCGCCGCCGTTGCCGTCGAACACTCTGAGCGGCGCGCCCTCGCGCATCCGCAAGACGCGCGCGACGTGATAGGCGCCCGCGGACGGCAGCGTCACGTGAGCGCCTGCCTTCAACGGCCCTTCGCAATAGATCCGGTTGACTCGCATGTATTTCTGGAAATCGCCGCCACGGCGGCGTTGCCGCGATTCTATCGCCGACAAGCAAACCGCGTTCCATGTCTCGGAAGGCGCGTCGCAGTTCGCGGCGGGAGGCTCGCCGGCCGCGCACTCGCCTGTGCGATCATGCGGCCCATGCGTGGTCCATCTACTTCCAGTGCGTTCGATGCGCAAACGGCCGTCGACGTCGAGGCGGGCTTGCTGCGGCGCGCGCGCTTCGTGCCCTCGCCGAATCACGACGAACGGCCCGCGGGCGCGACGCTCGATCTGATCGTCGTCCATGGCATCAGCCTCCCGCCCGGCGAATACGGCGGCCCGTGGATCGAGCGGCTGTTCACGAACGCGCTGCCGCCGGACGAGCATCCGTACTTCGCGACGATCGCGACGCTGACGGTATCGACGCATCTGCTGATCCGCCGCGACGGCGAGCTCGTGCAGTACGTTCCCTTCCAGCGCCGCGCCTGGCATGCGGGCAAATCGAGCTATCTCGGCCGCGAGCGCTGCAATGATTTTTCCATCGGCATCGAGCTCGAAGGCGCGGACACCGACCCTTACGAGCCTGCGCAATATCGCGTGCTCGCCGAAACGATTCTCGAGCTGTGCGATGCCTATCCGACGCTGTCGACCGAGCACGTCGTCGGCCACAGCGACATCGCGCCGGGACGCAAAACGGATCCCGGCATCGCATTCGACTGGCCGCGACTGCGAGCGTTGTTGCGCGTCCGCGGAATGATCTGATGCGCGCCCGGCTCGTGCTGTCGTGCCTGCTGTTGCTGCACGTCGCCGATGCAGGCGCGCGCACGATCGAGCGCATCGTGAGTCTTGCGCCGAATCTCACCGAGCTTGCGTTCGCGGCCGGCGCAGGCGCGCGCGTCGTCGGCACGGTCGAATACAGCGATGAGCCCGCCGAGGCGCGGCAGATTCAGCGCGTCGGCGACGCATTCCGCGTCGATGTCGAGCGCATTCTCGCGCTCCGGCCCGATCTCGTGCTCGCCTGGGCCACGGGCACGCCCGCGGCGACCATCGAGCGCTTGCGCGCGCTCGGGCTCGACGTCCGCGAATTTCACACGCAACGGATCGCGGACGTGCCGCGTGTCGTGCGCGAGCTGGGCGAGATTGCGGGAACGAGTGCGTCCGCGGAACGCTCCGCGAGCGAGTTCGAGCGGACGATGGCCGACCTCAATACGCGCTACGGCAAGCGCGCGCCGTTGCGCGTATTCCTGCAGGTGAACAGCCGACCGCTCTATACGGTGAACGGTCAGCAGATCATGAGCGAGGTGCTCGAGCTCTGTGGCGGGCGGAACATCTTCGGCGATCTGAATCAGCTCGCGCCGCAAGTGGCGCTCGAGGCCGTGATTGCGCGCAATCCCGACGTGATCGTCGTCAGCGACGAAGGCAATCCCCATGCGGCCGACGACTGGCACAAGTGGAAACAAGTCGAGGCCGTGCGCACGGACAACGTCTATGCCGTGCCCGCGAACGACCTCACGCGCGCGACGACGCGGCTCACCGTCGGGGCCGCCGCCCTGTGTCGCGTTTTGGAAACGGCTCGCGAACATCGGGCGAAACGGGTCAACTCTTCCGGCCGCGATTGACGATCGGTTAGCATCCGCGCCCCCGACAGCGAGCCGAATCACATGCCGTTTACGCTTGGTCGCACCGCTGCCTGCGGCGCTGTTTCGCCCGCGCTAATGCTCGTGCGAGGCGGTGCATGACGCGCGCGACCGCAGTCCTCGTCGGCTCGTGCCTGCTCGGCATTGCGCTGTTCGCGGGCGCGATCTGGGGCGCGCGGCGCACCCACAATGCAAGCGACTATCTCGTCGCGAGCCGTCGCTTGAGCCTGTGGCTCACGGCCCTGAGCTACAGCGCGAACGCAACGCCGGCCTGGCTCCTGTTTGCGCTCGCGGGCGCCGCGTTCGCCTGGGGCTACTCCGCGATCTGGATGGCGGCTGCGCTGCTCGGTGGCTCCGTTCTCAATTGGTTCTACGTCGGGCCGCGGCTCAGGCGCCTTGCCGTCGGGCAGGGCAGCGTGTCGGTGCTGCAGATTCTCGGCGCGGATGCGGGCGAGCGGTTGCAGGGGCTGCTCATGCGTTCGGCTGCATTGATTCTCTGCATCGCGCTCCTGCTGTTGATCGCGGCTCAACTGCATCTTCTTGCGGAGGTCGCCGTGCACGATCTCGGCGTCGGAGCCACGGCGACGATCGTCGTGTGTTCCGCTGCCTATCTGCTCTACGTCGCCGTCGGCGGTTATTGGGCCGCTAGCCTGGCCGATTCGGTCGCGATCGTCGCGCTGCTTGCTCTCGCCTTGCTGCTGCTCGTGCCTGCGCTGCTCGCAGCGGGCGGCTTGGAACAGATGCAATTGGGGCTCGAATCGCTCGGCTCGGGTGCGCTCGATGTGTTTGGCGATCGCAAAGGCGTCGTCGCCGTCGCGTTCGCGAGCGGCACGTTCGGCATCGGGCTTTCGTTGCTTGGTCAACCGCAGGTGTTGAGCCGATTCATCGCCGCACGGGACGAGTCGACGCTGCAGGCGGCGCGCTGGTGGGCGCTGCTGTTCAGCGCGGTGCTGTTCGCGGCAGTGCTTGCCTGCGGCTGGTGTGCGCAGGTGCTCTATGCCGGCATCGAGAATCCGGACCTCGCGCTTTTTGCGCTCGCGACTCGAATCCTGCCGCCCGGCGCGGGTGCGGTGCTCGTGATGATCCTGCTCGCGGCCGTGCTCGTCAGCGTCGGCGGGCAGTTGCTGGTCGTTGCAGGCCTCGTCGCAGCGGATTTGAAGCGTTCGAATGCAGCGGTGTCGTTGCCGGTCGCACATGTCGCGACAGGCGCGGCGACGATCGTCGCGGCCTGCGTTGCGCTGTATGCGCCCGCACAGTTGCTGGAGCAGAGCTCGTTTGCATTCACGCTCCTCGGCGCTGCGTTCGGGCCGTTGGTGCTCGTGCGCATCGCCGGCAAGCGAATCCGGCCCGGCGCTGCGCTCGGCGCGATCTGGGCCGGCGCGATCCTCACCTGGCTGTTTCATTTGCTGCCGGATTCGCCCGGTGATTTTCTGGAGCGCATCCTGCCGTTCGTCGCGGCGCTCGGGATTGCACTGACGGGGGGCGAGCGCCGCAGTAATCCGGATCGCGCCGACCGGGCCGAAGAGACGGTGCATGATCGGGTGCCGATCTAGATTGGAAGCGGATAGCGGATGGCCCGGAAAAAGAAGCCGCAGCCGCGGCGAGCGGCCGAGCCGCGCACCGATGTCGATCGCATTCTTGCGGCGGTCAAGCGAATCCCGCGCGGGCGGGTGAGCACGTACGGGAACATCGCGGAGGTTGCGGGATTGCCCAGGCGCGCTCGGCTCGTCGGCACCGTGCTGAAGCACGCGCCGGCATCGCGCGATCTTCCGTGGTTTCGGGTCATCAATTCGAGCGGACGGATCTCGCTTCCGTCCGGCAGCGATTCGTATGCGCGCCAGAAAAGGAAGCTGGAAGCGGAGGGCGTGATCTTTCGCGGCGATCGCGTCGACATGAAGCGCTACGGCTGGCCGCCTCGCGATCAAACCCTGGATGAGGCCCTTTGGAAGCTCGACTGAACCCGTCCGTCGTCCCTACGCAAGTCGGGACCGCATCCGGCACCGTGCCAAGGGGGATCCCGACGTTCGTCGGGATGACGGAAGGGGGCAACCGCGCTTAACCCGATTCCCAACCCGCCTCGTTAGTACTCCCAAAGAACGCATCTGCGCGTTCTCGAGGGAGACGCATGACAACTCGGACCCGTTTCTGCGCGCACCGCAACACCGTGCTGGCGGCCGCCATCGTGTTGGCTGCCTGCGCGGGACAACAAGAAACCAAGCACGACGGGCAAACGGCTCCTCCAGCGCGAAAGGAAGCCGTGAGCCCCGTTTCGAGGCCGGTGCCGCCCGTTCCCGAAGCGCCGCTCCCGGAGCTCGCACGCGCCGATGAAAAGTTCATCACGGCGAATCGCGCGAGCACCGCGGCCGATGTGTCGTCATCCGTCGCGATCGCCAGCGTGCCCGCGCAGTCACTGGAACAAACCATCGCGCCCTGGCATCCGCCGGCGTATCGACAGCCGGCCGACACCGAGCGCTATCAACACCTCGACGAAAACCCCGTACGGCTCGCGGCGGAACAGCCCGTATCGACGTTTTCGATCGATGTCGACACGGGCGCCTACGCGAACGTCCGTCGTTTTCTGAACGCAGGACGGCTGCCGCCGCAGGACGCCGTGCGCGTCGAGGAAATGATCAATTACTTCGACTACGACTATCCGGCCCCCGCCTCGCGCGATACGCCGTTCAAGGTTTCGACCGAGCTGTCACAAGCCCCATGGAACGACGCCGCGTTGCTGCTCAAGGTCGGCATCAAAGGTTTCGAGATCGCGGCCAAAGATCGGCCGCCCGCGAACCTCGTATTCCTGATCGACGTGTCGGGCTCCATGCAATCAGACGACAAGCTCCCGCTGCTCAAGAACGCCTTTCGCCTGCTGACGGATCAACTCACCGCGCGTGATCGCGTGTCGATGGTCGTCTATGCCGGCAGCTCCGGCGTCGTGCTGGAGCCGACGCCCGGCGACCAGAAGCACAAGATCCGCGCGGCCATCGATCGGCTCGAAGCAGGCGGCTCGACGAACGGTGCCGAAGGCATCCAGCGCGCCTATCAGCTCGCGCACGAAGCGCATATGAAGGATGGCATCAATCGCGTCGTGCTCGCGACGGACGGTGATTTCAACGTCGGTGTCGTGAGCTTCGAGCAGCTCATCGACGTGGCGGAGCGTGAGCGCGCGAGCGGCGTCGCATTGACGACGCTCGGCTTCGGCAAAGGCAACTACAACGATCAGCTGCTCGAGCGCCTCGCCGATGCGGGCAACGGCAACTATGCGTACGTCGACACGTTGTCCGAGGCGCGCAAGGTGCTCGTCTCGGAGCTGTCGTCCACGCTGTTCACGATCGCCAAGGACGTGAAGATCCAGATCGAATTCAACCCGGCCGAAGTGCTCGAATACCGGCTGATCGGCTATGAGAACCGCATGCTCGCGCGCGAGGACTTCAACAACGACAAGGTCGATGCCGGCGAGATCGGCGCAGGCCATCGCATCACTGCGTTGTACGAGATCGTGCCGGTCGGCGCGAAGGGCCGCATCGATCCGCTGCGTTATGGCGCGGCGTCGACGCCCGCGAGCAAGACGGGCGAGCTCGCGCATCTGCGGCTGCGTTACAAGCAGCCGAACGTTGACGAGAGCCGCCTGCTCGAATATCCAATCCAGAAGAGCTCCATCGTGGCGAAGGAGCGGACTTCGCCGGATTTTCGGTTCGCGGCGAGCGTCGCGGCGTTCGGTCAGATGCTGCGCGGAGGCAAATACACCTCGGACTTCGATTTTGACGACGTGCAGGCGCTCGCCAAATCGGCGCTCAGCACGGACGAGGAAGGCTATCGCCGCGAATTCGTCTCGCTCGTGAAGCTTGCACAGGCGCTTGCGCCCGCGGCGCCGGATGCTCAGGCGCGGATTGCGGAATGACGGAGCTTTCGCACGTGCAGGTCCTGCGGTAGCCGCGTGTTCGTGGCACAGCTACGCTAGCGCCCATGGATTCCGCCGTCATCGACGACAGCGCCTTGATGCTTCGCTACCGCGACGGGGACATGCACGCCTTCGAGCTGCTGTATGCGCGTCACAAGGGGCCGCTGTATCGCTATCTGCAGCGGCTTTGTCGCGACAAGGACGTCGCGAGCGATATCTTTCAGGAGGTGTGGGGCAAGGTGATCGCGAGCCGCGAGCGTTACGAAGTGCGGGCACAGTTCGGCACGTTCCTGTTTCGGATCGCGCACAACTGCGCGATCGACCACTTCCGGCGCACCGGACGCGTCGCTCCGATGCAGTTCGCGGACGTCACTGAATTGGAGGAGGTCCTTGCCGGGAGCGACGCGGACCGGCCCGACGCACAGGTATCGGAATCGCAAGTGCAGGCCGCGTTCAAGCAGGCGCTCGATGCGCTGCCGCCGGAACAGCGCGATGTGTTCGTGCTTTACGAGGAAAGCGGGCTCAGCCTGGAAGAGATCGGAAAAGTGACCGGCGTTGCGATGGAGACGGCCAAGAGCCGCTTGCGCTACGCGGTCGGCAAGCTGCGAGCGGCCTTGAAACATCATCAACCTGCGAGCGTGGTTTCGTGAGCGCACCGAACGACGAACGTCTCGAGGACGACGCAGGCCTCGAGAGCTATTTGAGGCGCGAATCGGACGTGTCGCGACGCTATCGTGAGCTCGAAGCGGATGACGTGCCGCCGCAGCTCGATGCTGCGGTGATCGCCCGAGCGCGCGCGGTGCTCGAGCCTGCGAAGCGCAAGCCTGCGTGGGTGAAATGGGGCGCGCCGCTCGCGCTCGCCGCTTCGGCGGTGCTGGTCGTCGCGATCGTGCTCGAAGTCGGTGTGCAGGAAGAAGTGCGCATGCCAGCGCCGCAAGTCGAGCTGACGACGAAGGCGGCGCCCGCGCCGCCCGCAGAAATTGCGCCTGCGAGTCAGAGCGCGGAGGCGCCAAGAGTCACCGCAGACGACGCCTCGGCCAATGCCGAAGCTCCGCAACAGCGCAAAGCGACGACATCGCGGGCCCGCTCCGCGACGTCAACCGACCGTGAGGCGGTCGCGGAAACCGTCGTGACGACATCACAGCCGTTCTCCGCGCCCGTCGATGCGCCGCAAGCTGTACCTCAGACGGCGCATGCACGTCAGGCGGAGATCGCCAATACCGCGCAAGTGCCAGGGCAGAGCGCGGATCAAGTGCCAGGGCAGAGCGCGGATCTGTCGCGGAGCGAGCACGAAACCGCTCAATTCGCATCCGGTGCGCTCGATTCGGATCGCCGCCAGGAACAGGTTGCGAACGTTCCCGCGGGGGCCTCACGTTCGACCGCAATCACTCCGCCCGTCGCGCCGGTCGCCGCTCCGAGGGCTCCTGCGCCGTCGGCACAAGCACCGCGCCTTGCGCCTGAAGCGTGGCTCGAGCAGATCCGCGTGTTGCGGCGTGAAGGCAAGGTGATCGAGGCGGATCGGCAATGGCGCGAGTTTCGCGAGTCGTATCCGCAATTCGAAGTCAGCGAGACGGACGCAGCGCGCCCGAAGCCCTGATTGATTCCTGTCGTCCCGACGCAAGTCGGGACCGCCTCCGGCACGAACCCGACGACGTTCACGACGAGCGTTCAGGCCGCCGCGCTCGCAATGCGCGGCAAGAACACCCGCACGATCGTGCCGCGTCCGACTTCGCTGTCGATGCGCACGAAGCCGCCCGCGCGGGTGACGATCTGATCGACGATCGCGAGCCCGAGCCCGGTTCCTTGCTCGCCCTTCGTCGTGAAGAACGGCTTGAAGATGTTGCGGCGGACGTGCTCGTCCATGCCCGTGCCCGTGTCGATCACGTCGATCTCGACGTATTCCGCGTCTTCCTCGTCGGCGACGTTCGCGTCCTGTACCTGGAGCGTGAGCTGCCCGCCGTTCGGCATTGCATCGCGCGCATTGAGCACGAGATTCAGAAGCGTGCGCTCCAGGTGCGACGGGTCGACGAACACGCGGCTCACGGGCGGCTTCGTGTCGACCTGGAGCGTGATGCGGCTGCCGACCAAGACGCTGAACATGCCCGACATCGAGCTCACCGTGCGTGCGATATCGACGACTCGCGGCGTCGCGGGCGCGTCCTTGCCGAAGCTCACGACCTCCTGCGTCAATTGCTGCCCGCGCTGCATGGCGTCGACGATGCGCGCAGCGTAACGATCGACATCGGGCGACACGTTCGGAGCACGCCGGATCAGCTCCGCGAAACCGAGCGCGGCCGACATGATGCCGCGGAAATCGTGCGCGACGCCGGCTGCGACGCGGCCGATCGCCTCCATGCGGTGCAGCTCCATCAGATGATTCTCATAGGCGCGCAGCGCGGTTTGTGCATTCGCGGCTTCGTGCTCCTGGTAGAGGCGCGAGATGTTGTCGGCGACCGAGCTTGCGAAGTCGCATTCGGCGCCGGTCCATTCCCGCGGCGCGCCGGTGTGCTCGTGACACACGACGCCGGCGACGCGGCCTTCGACATAGATCGGCGCATCGAGCGTCGAGGTGATGCCGAGCGGCTCGAAATACGCCGCGTGCAATTCATGCGTGAGCTCGGACGAAGATGCATTGGCTGCCGCAATCGTGCGGCGCGCCTCGAGGGCGCGGAAATAGCGGGGGAAGTCCTGGGCGCGCAGCACGGCGCCTTGATAGATCTGATGGTTCGAGCGCTGATACAGATAGCGGCAGCGAATCGCGGCATCGTTGTCGATCAACACCCACACGCCGATTCGCTCGACCTCGAGCGCGCTCGTGACGAGCTCGGCGAGATCCTCCCAGACGCGGCGCAGCGATACGCCGCTCGCATGCAGGCGCGCGAGCTGCAGCCGTGCCGGTTCGAAGCGCAATGCACGCAAGCTCGCTCGATCGGGATCGTGTCGATCGCTGAGTCCCGCGTCGTCCATGGGTCATCTCCGCTCAGGCGCTCGAGTTCGTCCTTATCGCCAGCCGCCGCCCGCAGGGCGGTCGATGCGCGGTGACTGTACGCCCGTCGGACAATGCCGCCAAGTTGGGTTTCTGCAAGGTCGGCCGGTTAGAATTCGCCGCGATCCTCGTGGAGTGGAACCAAGCCTGATGGAAAGATTGATCGAACGTCTGTTGTTCTCGAGCCGCTGGATTCTGGCGCCGGTCTATCTCGGACTGTCGCTCGCGCTCATCGCGCTCGGCATCACGTTTTTCGTTGAAGTGTTCAATGTGTTCAGTCATGTGTTCGAGAACGTCGTGTCGCATTCGAGCGAGGCGGCGCATGCGGCGGGCGGCATCGTCCGCAGTCCCGAAGCGGATCTGGTCCTGAGCCTGCTCGCGATGGTGGATCTCGTGCTCGTCGGCAGCCTCATCGTGATGGTGATGTTCTCGGGCTACGAGAATTTCGTCTCCAAGCTCGATATCGAAGCCGATACCGAAAAGCTCGGCTGGCTCGGCAAGCTCGATGCGAATTCGTTGAAGCTCAAGGTGGCCTCCTCGATCGTCGCGATCTCCTCGATCCATCTGCTGCGCGCCTTCATGGATGCGCGCGAAACGCCGAACGACAAGCTGATGTGGTACGTGATCATTCATCTCACGTTCGTGGTGTCCGCGCTGCTCATGGGCATTCTCGATCGCATCGCGTTCTCGTCGCACCGCGGCTCGAGCGCGGCGAGCGAATCTCACTGACGGAGCATCCATGATCTACACGCTAGGCGAACGGCGGATTGCGACGATCGGCGAGGAGTATTTCGTCGCGCCGAGCGCCGATGTGATCGGCACGGTGCGGCTTGGCCGTTGGGCGAGCGTCTGGTTCGGCGCGGTCCTGCGCGGCGACAACGATTGGATCGAGATCGGCGACGGCTCGAACGTGCAGGACGGCAGCGTCATGCACACGGACGAGGGCGAGCGGCTCGTCGTCGGCGCGAGCTGCACGATCGGCCACAAGGCGTTCCTGCACGCCTGCACGGTCGGGGATTTCTCGATGATCGCGAACGGCGCGATGGTGCTCGACGGCGCGAAGGTCGGCAGCTACAGCATCGTCGCCGCGGGCGCGTTCGTGCCGCCGCGGAAGACGGTGCCGGACGGCGTCGTCGTGATGGGGTCGCCGGCGAAGGTCGTGCGAGAAATCACCGACAAGGATAGGCAGATGCTGATCGGGGCCGCGCAGCACTATGTGGAGAATGCGAAGCGGTATCGGCGCGAGTTGAGCCCCGCCCCCTGACTCTGGTCGTCCCGACGAACGTCGGGACCGCATTTGGCACGGTGTGCCAACTGAGATCCCGACTTGCGTCGGGATGACAAGGCGAGGGTGCCGACGGCGATCCCGACTTGCGTCGGGATGACGGGCGGGTCGGGATGACGGTCAGGCCGTTCGCTGCACCGGCGCTTGCCCTTCGGGCACGAATTCCAGCGACACCGAGTTCAGGCAATACCGCTTGCGGGTCGGCGGCGGGCCGTCGTCGAACACATGGCCCAGGTGCCCGTCGCAGCGCCGACAGCGGATCTCGACCCGGATCATGCCGTGACTCTCGTCGATCAGCTCGCGGATGTGATCGGGATCGAACGGCTGATAAAAGCTCGGCCAGCCGGTGCCCGATTCGAATTTCGCATCCGCCTTGAAAAGCGGCAGGCCGCACAGGCGGCAGGCGTACAGGCCGGACTGCTTGTTGTTGAGCAGCGTGCCGCAGAAGGGCGGCTCGGTGCCCTGATTCAACAACACGCGTCGCTCTTCGGCAGTCAGGGAGGCGGCGAGCTCGTTGCGCCGTGCTGCGCTCAACGGGCGCAGGTCATAGCCGCTGGCCGAGGTCGTGGGAACGGATTTGGCTGTCGTCGACATGGGGAATTTCCGTAAGGTTGGCCGTGCGAGTGGGCCCATGTTGATGGGGTGGCGCCGCTAGGGATGCAAGGGCACCTCGGCCTCCGCTGCCTGCGTCTTGTTGCGGCCCAGCTTGCTGTGCCGATAGCCATAGAACGCATAGATCGAGGCGCCGGCCAGCGACCAGATCAGCAGCCGCCACCACGTGTCCACTGGCAGGTAATACGCCATCAGGCCGCAGAACGCGGCGCCAAGGATGCATGTCACGGGCGCGAACGGCACCTTGAACGGCCGCGGCAGTTCCGGCCGCGTATAGCGCAATACGAGCACGCCGACGCAGACGGCGACGAAAGCCAGCAGAATGCCGATCGAGATCAATTCGCCGAGCACATCGAGCGGCAGCAGGCCTGCGAACGCGGCGGCGATGAACGTCGTCCAGGCGGTCGCGACGTGCGGTGTGCGATAGGTCGGATGCACTTTGCTCATCGCCCTCGGCAGCAAGCCGTCATCGGCCATCGACAGCAGAATGCGCGGCTGGCCGAGCAGCGACATCAGGATCACCGACGTCATGCCGACGATCGCACCGAGCTTCACGATCCAACCGAGCCACGCGAGCTCGGGATGCGCATCCATCGCGACCGCGACCGGCGCATCGACGTTGAGCTGCTGATACGGAACCATGCCGGTCATCACCGCCGCCATCGCGACGTACAGGATCGCGGAGATGATGAGCGCGGCGATGATGCCTAGCGGCACGTCGCGTTGTGGATTGCGAGCTTCGCGCGCGGTCGTGGACGCGGCATCGAAGCCGACGTACGAAAAGAAAATGATGCCCGCGCCCTGCAGCACGCCGCTCCAGCCGTACTCGCCGGTCTTGCCCGTGTTCGGCGGCACGTACGGCGTCCAGTTCGAGGTGTCGACGAATGCGAGGCCTGCGAAAATGAACAGAATGATGATGCCGACCTTCAGCGCCACCATGAAATTGTTCGCGGTCGAGGACTGCTTGACGCCGATGTAACAGATCCAGCCGAGCAGCATGATGATGAGCACGGCGGGCAGGTTGATGATCGCGCCCGTCGCGACGAGCGAGCCCGTCTCGCCTTTTTCGAAGGGGGCGTGGATCAGCACTTCCGGCAGCGAGAGGCCCCAGTCGTTCAATACGTTCATCACATAACCGGACCAGCTCACGGCGACCGCCGACGCCGAGATCATGTATTCGAGCGAAAGATTCCAGCCGATCATCCAGGCGATGAACTCGCCGAGCGTGACGTAGGAATAGGTGTAGGCGCTGCCTGAAACCGGAATCATCGCGGCGAACTCCGCGTAACAGATGCCGGCGAAACCCGAGCCGATCGCGGCGAGCAGCAGCGCGAGCGTGAGCGCCGGCCCGGCGTGCTCCGCGGCGACCGTTCCCGTCAGCACGAAGATGCCGGTGCCGATCGTCGAGCCGAGGCCGATCGCGGTCAGGGATCTGGCGGTCAGGACCCTCTTGAGCGGCGGGCTTTTCTCGAGATCGCCGACGATGGAATCGACCGAGCGAACGGCGAACAGCCGCTGCAGCACTCCGGGCATGAGCATTCCTCTCAAGGGACGACCGGCGACAGGCTACAGGCTACGCCCGGAGAGGAACAGGTCGCGAGTCCTCGCTTATCATCGCGGCCGTGATCAAGCTCTTCGGCTCTTCCTCTCAAAATCCCGCAACGCCGGTTCCCAACAGCTATTGGGTCGAGCCCGGCCGACTGCTCGCAGGCGAGTACCCCGGGGCCGCGCGCGGTGAAGCGCAGGATCGTATACAGGCGCTGCTTCAGGCCGGGATCACGAGCTTCATCGATCTGACCGCCGAGGGCGAGCTGCCGGCGTACCACGCCGGGCTTGCGCGCGACGTCTCCTATCGCCGCTTTCCCATCACCGATCACGGTGTTCCTGATTCGTCCGCCGTCATGGCCGACATCGTCGCCGCGATCGCCCAGGATCTCGCGGACGGGCGTCGCGTGTACGTGCACTGTCGCGCCGGTATCGGCCGCACGGGCATGGCGGTCGGCTGCTATCTGATCCATCAAGGCTTGGACGGCACGGCGGCCCTCGACAAGCTGCAGGACCTCTGGCGGCGCTGCTCGCGTGCGCGCTCGTGGCCGAGCGTGCCGGAAACCGACGAGCAGGTGCGCTTCGTGCGCACATGGATCGCGCCCGGCGCGCGCGCAGGATCGGCGCAGCAGCGGGCGGAAGGCGCGGTGTTCGGGCTCGCGATGGGCGAAGGCCTCGCGCTCGCCGCCCGCGAGCAAGGGTTCAGCGAAGCTCGCTTTCGCGTCGAATCCAAACGCATCGAACGCTTGCCGAGCGGCGCGGATACCGCGATGACGCTCGCCGTCGCCGAAAGCTTGGTGGAACGCGGCGGTCACGACAGCTACGACCAGCTGCAGCGCTATGTCGCGTGGACTCAGCAATTCGCCGCGCAAGCGCGCGTGCCGCCGGAGCTGAAGCGTGTGCTCGCCGTGTGGCAGTGGTCGCGCAAGCCGAATCCCGGCTCGCACGATCCGAAGAATCTCGATCCTCATCCGCTCGCTCGGACGCTCGCGGCCGTGTTGTGGACGAAGGGCGATGTCGAGCGCGCGGCGGAGCTGGCTGCGGAAATCGCGCGCACGACGCTGCAGTCGCCGCTCGTGCTGGATGCCGTCCGATTGTGGGCGGCGACGTTGGCCGCAGCGTTCAAGGGCGATGCAAAAGACGATCTGCTCTCATTGAAAGCGGCGCAGGCCGTGCTGCGACAACGGCAGCTGAAGCCGCAGATCGCGGCGCTGCTTGGCGGCGACTGGCGACGCACAGAACCTCTGGACGGCGCGCTATCGGTGGTTGCGAACACGCTCGATATTTTCCGAGCGACGAGCTCGTTCGAAGCCGCGATCTGCGAAGCGGTGCGAGGCGGCAGTACGTGCGGGGCGCTCGTGGGCTCGCTGGCGGGCGCGTATTACGGCAGCCAGGCGCTACCGGTCGAATGGCGGCGGGCCGTGCCGGATGCGGCACGGCTGGGAACGGCGGCGAGTCGCTTCGCGGGCTGAAGCGCATGGCTCGATCTGCCAAACGCTCGCGCCGCAAGGCGCCACGACGCAGCCGCGAGCCCGCGTGGACGCATCTCAGCGATGCTGAATTGCTGAAGAAGCGCTTCTGCGATCTGCGCCTGACGCTCGCGCACTCGACGATCGAGCGGCACGTTCGCAAGCTGGAAAGCGATCTGCGCCGCCGCGGCATCCGCTTTCGTCCGCATCTATGGCTGTCGACCGAATGGTTCTCGCCCGACGGCGTGCCCGGCATCGCCGTGCCGTTCTACATGGCGCATCCGCGTTTGATGCGGCTCGAGCGCAAGCAGATGGATCAGGTCGAGGGCGGCAACGAGAATTGGCTCATGCGCATCCTGCGGCATGAGCTTGCGCATGCGCTCGACAATGCGTATCGATTGCGGCGCCGGAAAGGCTGGCGGCGCACGTTCGGCAAAGCCTCGCGGCCCTATCCGGACATCTATCGTCCGCGTCCCGCGAGCCGCAGCTACGTGCTGCATCTCGGCCATTGGTATGCGCAAAGCCATCCGACCGAGGATTTCGCCGAGACGTTCGCCGTTTGGATGCAGCCGAAGGCCCGCTGGCGGCGCGACTATGCGGAGTGGCCCGCGCTCAAGAAGCTCGAATACGTCGATGAGCTCATGCATTCGATTCGCGGCGAGCGGCCGGTCGTGCGCAATCGCGAGCTGATCGAGCCGCTGCGCGAGAATCAGCGCACGCTCGCCGAGCACTATCGATTGAAGCGCGAACGCTACGCATTGGACACGCCGAGCGCCTATGATCTGCGCCTGAAGCGCATCTTCGGCAAACGTCGCAAGGGGAGGCGGTCGATGCAGGCGAGTCGCTTTGTGCGCCAGGCGCGGCCACAGCTCGAACGCCTGTTGATCCGGCGTTCGCGCTTGCATCCCTATCTCGTGCATCACACGCTGCGCACCGTCATTCAGCGGTGCCGCGAGCTCGACCTGGTCCTCGATACCTCCCAACGTGAAGCCAAACGCGCCGTGCTCGGCGTCGTGGAGCGAATTCTCATGGACATCCTGCGTCGCGACCGCGAGCGTTTCGCCCTATGAAGCCGCTGCGCGTCCTCGTCCTGATGCACGAAAGCCTCGTGCCGCCCGCCAGCCTGAAAGGCTACACCGATAAGGAGATCGACGAATTCCGAACCGAGTACGACGTCACCGCGCATCTGGAGAAGGCGGGCCACACCGTGCGCGCGCTCGGGCTCGGCGACAACCTGTCCGAGCTGCGCACGGCGATCATGGAATGGAAGCCGGACATCGCCTTCAATCTGCTCGAAGAGTTCCAGGGCATCGTCACCTACGACCAGCACGTCGTCGCGTTCCTCGAGCTGATGCGCCAGCCGTACACCGGATGCAATCCGCGCGGCATGATGATCTCGCGCGACAAGGTGCTGTCGAAGCAGATCCTCGCGTATCACCGCATCCCGACGCCCGGCTTCGCCCTGTTTCGCCGCGGCCAGCGCTACAAGCTGCCGCGCCGCCTGAAATTCCCGCTGTTCGTCAAATCGGCGACCGAGGACGCTTCGCTCGGCATTTCGCAGGCCTCTGTCGTGCACGATGCCGAGAAGCTGAAGGAGCGC
>Ga0164243_10003482_pt1 | contig 25182 bp, 22 predicted proteins | sample OricompcompostOP_FD_108781 | JGI IMG/M metagenome (GOLD analysis project Ga0164243, IMG submission 108781) | Organic Plus compost microbial communities from Emeryville, California, USA - Original compost - Organic plus compost (OP) | ecosystem: Engineered > Solid waste > Mixed feedstock >...
CATAGGCGCCCGCACGGATGTGGCTATTGACGGAACACAACGATACAACTATTCTACCGTTAAATCTGTAGATTTACGCTAACGTATACATATGAAACAGTTTGTCGCTTTACTCGTATTAACAGCCAGTATTGCCTTTACGACGGCTGGCCAGCAACTAAAGATAGCCACATACAATGTGCGCTACCAGAATGGCAGTGATGAACAGCAGGGCAACGGTTGGGCGAAACGGCTTCCGACGGTGTGCGAGATTGTCAGGTTCCATGACTTCGACATATGGGGTGCGCAGGAAGTGCTGCACAACCAGCTCCTTGACCTGTTAAACGGTTTGGGCGATTACCGTTACATAGGCGTGGGACGCGACGATGGTAAAACACAGGGGGAATATGCGCCCATATTCTGGAAGAAGGACAAATTTGATCTTTTAGATTCCGGACACTTTTGGTTATCCGAAAGGACCGACCACCCCAACAAAGGGTGGGATGCTTCGCTGCCACGTATATGCACCTGGGGGCATTTCCGTGAGAAGGGGAGCGGGAAAAAGTTTTGGTTTTTCAACCTGCATATGGATCACCGTGGCGTGATAGCACGGCAGAAGAGTGCCGAATTGGTGCTTGAAAAAATCCGGGAGCTCAGCCATTCAGAGCCCGTGGTTCTAACCGGAGACTTTAATGTGGACCAGACCCATACCAATTACTCGGTCATACAATCGTCCGGTATACTGGCCGATGCGTATGAAAAGGCCGCATTACGGCATGCCCCTACAGGCACCTTCAACAACTTCAATATTAATTTGAAGACCAGTAGCCGGATAGACCATATCTTTTTAAGTCCGGATATCCAGGTGGAGCGGTATGGGCTGATTACCGATTTTTACTTCGCCTCGGAGAGTACAGCCGATTCAGTAAAATCGGCCAACTTTCCGGATGAGGTTTCGCTGCGGAAAGATCAGGTGAGGCTTCCCTCTGATCACTATCCGGTGATGATAATTGCTAATTTTTAATTTTGACTTTCATAAGCTTGCCATGATGGTATACCTGAGGAAAATAGTTGTTTTGTTTTTAATGAGCCTGTCGATGACCGGATGGGCGCAGGAACCCGTAGATTATGTCAATACACTCATGGGCACGATGTCACGGCATGAACTTTCCACGGGTAATACGTACCCGGTAATAGCCATGCCATGGGGCATGAACTTCTGGTCGCCACAAACCGGGCGGATGGGCGATGGCTGGCTCTACACCTATACGGCTGATAAAATCCGTGGTTTCAAGCAAACCCATCAACCGAGCCCATGGATGAACGACTATGGACAGTTTGCCATCATGCCGGTAACCGGCCGTACGGTTTTCGATGAGAACGAACGCGCGAGTTGGTTTTCTCATAAGGCGGAGGTCTCCAAGCCGTATTATTATAAGGTATACCTCGCGGATCATGACGTGGTTACGGAGATTGTCCCAACGGAACGCGCCGCCATGTTCCGGCTGACATTCCCCAAAACCGATGAGGCGTTCGTCGTTATTGACGCCTTCGATAAGGGATCGTATGTCAAGGTTATCCCGTCCGAAAATAAGATCATCGGGTATACAACGCGTAATAGCGGCGGTGTACCCGATAATTTCCGAAATTATTTTGTCGTTCGCTTTGACAAGCCCTTTACTTACCAGGCCACGGTTGCTGACAGTGTCATACGCACGGATGAATGGGAGTGCGAAGAAAATCATGCCGGAGCCATCGTCGGTTTCCAAACTGTCCGGGGTGAGCAGGTTCATGCCCGCGTCGCCTCGTCGTTCATTAGTTTTGAGCAGGCCGAGGAGAATCTAAAGGAGCTGGAAAACAGCTCTTTTGACCAGCTTGTGGAGGAAGGAAGAGCTACGTGGAATGAGGTGCTTGGCCGAATCGAGATTGAAGATGACCACATCGATAACCTGCGCACGTTTTATTCATGCCTATATCGGTCGGTTCTTTTTCCCCGGACGTTTTACGAGATCGATCCAAACGGACAGGTGGTTCACTATAGCCCTTATGATGGCAAGGTCCATGCGGGATATATGTTTACAGATACGGGATTTTGGGATACGTTCCGGAGCCTGTTCCCTCTGTTAAACCTTGTGTATCCATCGATGGGTGAGAAGATGCAGGATGGGCTGATCAATGCATACAATCAAAGCGGATACCTGCCTGAATGGGCCAGCCCGGGCCATCGGAATATTATGATCGGCAATAACTCCGCGTCGGTGGTGGCGGATGCCTACGTGAAAGGCCTTCGTGGCTATGACATCGAACGCCTGTGGGAGGCATTGAAACACGGCACGGAGAATTACCTCGAAGGTACATCTTCCGGGCGCCTTGGTTATGAATTTTATAATAAGAGTGGTTATGTGCCTGACAATGTGGGAATACGGCACAGCACCGCACGTACCTTGGAGTATGCGTACAACGATTGGACCATCTACACATTAGGGAAAATGCTGGGTAAGCCGGAACGTGAAATAGGTATTTTTGCCAAGCGTGCCTTAAATTATAAAAACGTTTTCCATCCCGAGCACCGGTTAATGAGCGGGCGGAACGAGCAGGGCGTATTTGATCCCAATTTCAATCCGACAGATTGGAGCGGGCCTTTTTGCGAAGGGAACAGCTGGCATTGGAGCTTCTGCGTGTTTCATGATCCGCAGGGATTGATTGATCTGATGGGAGGCGACCGTATGTTCAATACCATGCTGGATTCTGTTTTTAAAATTCCGAGCTATGAAGGAATGCAAAGCCGGAGGGTGATCCACGAAATGCGGGAAATGCAGGTGATGAACATGGGGCAGTATGCGCATGGTAACCAGCCTATCCAGCATATGACGTACTTATATAACTACTCCGGGCAACCGTGGAAAGCACAATATTGGGTGCGCGAGGTGATGGATAAGCTGTATACCCCAACGGCAGATGGTTACTGCGGCGACGAGGATAACGGCCAGACATCCGCGTGGTATGTATTTTCAGCGCTGGGCTTTTATCCAGTGTGTCCCGCAACGGATGAATACGTGCTGGGGTCTCCACTTTTCCGGAAAGTAACCGTACATCTGGAAAACAGGAAGACCCTCACCATCACATCCCGGAATAACGGGCCGCGCAATCGCTTTATCCAGTCGTTAAAGCTGGATGGGAAAAGTTACACAAAAAATTACGTGAAGCATGGAACCTTGATAAACGGAACGGAAATGATATTTACAATGGGTGATTCGGCGAACGAAACCCGGGGGACAAAAGCCGAAGACGTCCCGTATTCCTTTTCAGCCGTTATGGGAAAGGGCGACTAATGCATTGCCGTTCATAATCGGTATAGTGGACACGATGTCGTGTTGGAGACAGAACGCAATGTCCTTTTCGATATTCAGATGCTTCATCCGCTTACTATGGGACGCCTTCCCCAGGTAGGCGGGTAAGTTATTCCGGCCCTCAAGATATAGGCTTTTCGCCGCCTGTGCAGCGTCATCCAGGAGAAGTCCGGCTGATTCGAGTCGGGCGATGGCTGCACCGGCGAAGACCGTATCTTCGAGGCTGAACTGATTTTTCCAGCCCGAACAAACGAACAAGAGATGGGCATCCTGCTGTCTAAGCCAGTCGGTAAGGGAGGTGATGTTCAAAAACGAGCCGATAACGACTGCCTGCGCGCCGAGGCATTGCCGGATGGCCCGTGTCCCGTTGGTGGTGGTAAGTACGATGGTCTTGCCGGCAACTTTTTCCCGCGTATAGGCAAACGGTGAATTTCCGAAATCGAATCCTTCCACAACCTTGCCATCCCGCTCCGCAGCCAGCAGATACCCGTTCTTCCGATAAGACAGGCACTCGTCGAGCTCAGCAACCGGAATGATGGATTGGGCTCCATTCGCAATGCCATAGCACATGGATGAGGAAGCTCTGAAAATGTCAATCACCACGGCGATGGTGTTATCCAGGTCATAAAACGGGAGCAGTGCAGGGCTCAGACATACGCGGATGGTTTGGGGGCTCATCAGGATGCGGACTACTTTACAAACGGCGGCTTCATGACTACAGCTTTGACCGGGGTATTACGGATGTCAATATAGATGTTACTTCCTTCTTTTGCATGCCCGATGGTCACATAACCTAATCCGATCGACTTTTTAAGCGTTGGGGACTGCGTTCCGGAGGTGACACGGCCGATGGGGTGACCCTCCGCATTTACAATGGTATACCCGTGTCGGGGAATACCCCGCTCAATCATTTCAAAGCCGACGAGCTTGTTTTGAAGTCCCATCTCCTTCTGCTTTTTCAGTCCTTCCGCGTTCACAAAATCTTTGGAAAATTTCGTAACCCAGCTTAAACCGGCTTCCAGCGGAGAAGTGGTGTCGTCAATGTCATTACCATATAAGCAGAAGCCCATCTCCAGCCGCAGCGTATCACGTGCACCCAGTCCGATGGGCTTGATTCCATAGGGGGCACCTGCCTCAAAGATCGCTTCCCATACCCGCCGGGCATCTTTATTGGCTACATAAATCTCAAATCCACCCGCTCCTGTGTAGCCGGTTGCGGAGATCAATACGTTATCTACACCGGCGAATGTACCCTTGGAAAACGTATAATATTCCATGGTTGGTAAATCAATTCCGGTGAGGGTCGCCAACGCGTCCGCCGCTTTCGGACCCTGAACCGCAAACAGTGATGTTTCATCCGATATGTTTTTCATCGAAACACCGAAGGTATTATGCCGTGAAATCCAGTCCCAGTCTTTTTGGATATTTGACGCATTGACAACCAGCAGATAAGTCTTTTCATCAATCCGGTACGCGAGGAAATCGTCCACAATGCCGCCGGTTTCATTCGGCATATAAGCATACTGTACTTTTCCATCGTAGAGTTTAGATGCGTCATTGGAACTGATCCGTTGCACTAGGTCAAGGGCGTGGTCTCCTTTGAGAATAAATTCGCCCATGTGGCTTACGTCGAACACGCCTACCCCGCTCCGGACGGTTTCATGTTCATCGTTAATGCCGGAGTACTGTACAGGCATAGTAAAACCTGCAAAAGGAACCATTTTGGCACCTAACGCTATGTGCAGTTCAGTGAGGGCGGTATGCTTAATCATGTGGCTCTTTATTTCGCGCAAAGCTACTGAAACCGCTACGAATTGCCAATTGAAAAATTAGGTCCGTCCGGGTAAATGAAGGTAGGCCCGACAGGATACGGAACCTGCCGGGGCCCGGTGGTGCGGTTAGTTCGGCTGCCTTTGAACGGGGAGAATTTCGTTTACCTTGATTTCTGTTATATAACGCGTAATCCCCTCTTTGTCGACATATTGCCGGTTAACGAGCTTTCCTTCGATGGTCACCTTGGAGCCCTTACAGAGTTTCTCATGGGCAAAAAGGGCCTGTTTGCCCCAGAATACGAGGCTGTGCCATTGCGTATCCACCGCCCATTCGCCCTGGCTGTTGCGATACCGTGCATGGACCGCAAGGGAAACGCGAGCTGATGTCCGGTTGTTACTGAACGTTTTTACTTCGGGGTTACCTCCCAAAAATCCGGTTAGGCGTACGCTGTTGTTTAAGCTGGTCATATTATATTAATTTAAGTGTAACTTATGTTTAACGACCGACGTGCTCGGCCATCGACGATACAAAGGTGAGCTCATCCGGCCCAGATAGTCGGATGATAAACGGATATAATCGTTTTTAAACGGTTACATACGGCTGGAGCTTGGGTAGTCAAGTGTATTTCGTATTTTTGAAAAAATTGCTGAAAGGCTAAGTCAACAGATATGTCAATTACCAGTGAATCGGAATGGGCCGGGATGCGGCGCGTCAGCGAGGCGGTGGCCAGCACGCTCAGGGAAATGCAAATGTATGCGAAGCCGGGGATGACCACCCAGGAGTTGGATAATTTCGGCCGGGATTTGATGGAGGCCATGGGGGCGCGTTCAGCTCCTGCGGTAACCTACGGGTTTCCGGGTTGGACGTGTATCAGTGTGAACAACGAAATTGCACACGGAATACCTTCGGATAATCGGACGCTGCAGGAGGGCGACCTGGTCAATATTGATGTATCAGCTGAAATCGGCGGTTTCTGGGCGGACAACGGCTGTTCGTTTGTGCTGGGTGAGGACTTTCATAACCACCAACCCCTGGTGGAAGCTTCAAGACGTATTCTCAGAAAGGCAATTAGCAGGATAAAAGGTGGGGTACGGATTGCCGAGGTTGGCCGGCTAATCGAGACGGAAGCCCGTAAATCCGGTTTTACGGTCATTAAAAATCTCACTGGACACGGAGTGGGAAGAAGCCTCCATGAGGAACCCCACGATGTGGCCAATTATTACGATCGATTTAATACCGAACGGTTCCGGAAAAATTCAGTGGTGGCGGTGGAGACCTTTATTTCGTCGCGCTCTACGCTCGCATGTGCACTTAATGACGGATGGACCCTGGTAGGTAACCGGGGCGGGTATGTTGCGCAGCATGAACATACCATTGTGGTGACAGATGGAGAGCCGTTTGTCCTTACGGCAGGGAATGGAGTTTGAGACTGACAGAAAACGGGACATATGCTGTTTAAGGAAATAGTAGGACAGGAGCGCGTTAAGCAACAGCTCATCAACACCGTCAGGGAAAACCGCGTAAGCCATGCGCAACTCTTTCTGGGGCCAGAGGGCAGCGGAAGCCTGCCATTGGCCGTCGCTTATGCGCAATATATCAACTGTGAAAACAAGGAGCCATTTGACAGCTGCGGGCAGTGTGCCTCCTGTCGTAAATATGCGAAACTGATCCACCCCGACCTGCATTTCTCCTATCCCTTTTTTGCGAAACACAAGGAAGATACGGCCGCAACGTTTGCTGAGGAATGGCGCGCTGCCTTTCTGGAAAATCCCTACCTCGGGTTAGACTACTGGCGAAGTCGCTTTGAAGCGGAAAATAAACAGGCTAACATTAATATTGCAGAGGCTCATCATATCATTAAAAAACTCAGTCTTAAAGCCTTTGAGGCCGAATATAAGGTGTTGATCATGTGGCTTCCGGAATACCTCGATGCCCAGGGAAACGCCTTGTTGAAGCTCATCGAGGAACCTCCTGAGAGGACCCTGTTTTTGTTGGTCGCTCAGAGTCAGGACCGCATACTCAATACGATCATATCGCGGACGCAGCTGGTGAAGGTCAACCGGTTGCTGGACAGCGAGGTATCCGGATACTTGATGGAAAAGCATCAGCTGGATGCTCACCAGGCGGAGTCGGTCGCCTTCATCAGTGGAGGAAATATCCAGCAGGCTATCAGTTTGCTGGCGGAGGAATCGAATGACCATTTCGATTTAATGATCCGCTGGCTGCGGTATTGCGTAACCGATGCAGGTATTCCTCTGATTAAGATATGTGACGACGAGTTGTCGAAATTGGGACGTGAAAACCAAAAAAGTTTCTTACTTTACACCCTCAATATGATGAGGCAGGCGGTGCTGTTGAAGGAGGGATTGGCGCAGATGGTCCACCTGCCCGGCGCGGAACTCGATTTTGTTCAGAAGTTCAGCAGCCATTACCGGTTGGAACAGATCGAAGAGACGGTCCGTTTGTTCGAGGAGGCGCATTACCATATCGAAAGAAACGCCAATCCGAAAATATTATTTTTAGACGTATCTTTGCAACTGGTTTTAATTTACAAATATCAAACGTTCCGCCGGAAGGCGGACTCTATATATAACGAGCAATATGGGATGTAGCAGCTGCTCATCCGGCGGAGGGTGTGGAACCACACCGGCAGGTTGCCAGAATAACGGCGCCTGTATGACGAGCGGATGTAACAAATTAGACGTATACGATTGGCTGGCCGATATGGACATGCCATCCAACTATAAACCTTTCAACATTGTAGAGGTTCGGTTTAAAGGATCACGGAAGGATTTTTATGTAAACAACGATAATCTTTACCTGGAAATGGGTGAGATGGTGGCCGTCGAGCCCAACGCCAGCGGATACGATATCGGCCATGTATCCATGACGGGCGAATTGGTCCGCCTGCAATTGAAAAAAAACAATGTGGACCCCGCCAGTGTCACCAAGAAAATTTACCGCAAAGTAACCGACGCAGATATCAAAAAATGGCAGGCGGCCAAAGACCTGGAGTGGGAAACCATGCACCGTGCCCGTAAACTGGCACTGGACTTGGGCCTGTCTATGAAGATCAGCGACGTAGATTATCAGGGCGATAAAACGAAAGCCACTTTTTATTACACTGCCGATGGACGGGTAGATTTCCGGGAGTTAATTAAACGGATGGCGGAAGCGTTCCGCATCCGGATTGAGATGAGGCAGATCGGGATGCGGCAGGAAGCCAGCCGGCTGGGAGGAATCGGCTCCTGTGGCCGGGAACTTTGCTGTTCCACCTGGCTTACCGATTTCAAAACAGTATCCACCTCGGCAGCCCGTTACCAAAACCTCTCCCTCAATACCCTGAAACTTGCCGGACAATGCGGGAAACTAAAGTGTTGCCTGAATTACGAGCTCGATAGTTACATGGACGCTTTAAAGGATATCCCCAATAACATCGAGCGAATTGAAACGCAAAAAGGTGTCGCTTACCTACAAAAAACGGATATTTTTAAGAAGTTGATGTGGTTTAGCTACCCGGGAGAAGAAAACTGGATCCCCCTTTCTACCGAAAGGGTGAAGGAAATCCATCAGCTAAACAAAGAGGGGGTAAAGCCTGCCGAAATCGGTGCCGTAATCCTGGAAACGCCCGAGGAAAAGCCGGTTATCTACGATTATGAGAACGTGGTGGGGCAAGATCCCCTGACGCGCTTGGACGACCGGGGAAAGAAAAAGAAGCGATCAAAAAATAAACGTAAATCCGAAGGGAAAAAGGGCTCCCCGAATCCGCCTCAAGAGAAAAAGCCCGTGCCGGGAACCGTCGGCAAAGCAGAAGCGCAGGACAAAGAAAGCAAGGCGGCTGATACCAAAGCATCTAAACCAAAAAGGCGATTTCGGGGAAACAACCGAAAAGGAAAGGGCGGAGCTCCCTCCCCAGACGGCCAAAAGAGTTGATCAAAAAATGGATATTCGGAAGTTCTTATGGAGCATTATCCTGTTTGGCGGTCTGGCGACCTCCTGCAGCGATACAGCCGTATTGGATCAGAATGTTTCCGTTGTCGGTCGGGCCTGGCATTACGAAGACCAGCCCGAACTGACAGCCCATATTACCGATATTACCCGTTCATACAACATATATCTGAATGTCAGGCATACGCCTGATTACAAATACTCCAACCTGTTTGTCCTGTTGCACCAACATTTCCCCAATGGGACGGATACCACCGAGCGGTTTGAGCTGAAGCTTGCTGAACCGGATGGCAGGTGGACCGGACACGGAAATGGCAGCGTTTATACGCATCAGCAGTTAGTTAAATCATCGGTGCAGCTTCCCGACACCGGAAGCTATGTGTTCCGCCTGGAACAGAATATGCGTGCAAACCCATTAAACGAAATCACCGACGTAGGAATTCGCATCGAACCTGTAAATTAAATCCACATCAAAAATATTTTCCTGTGAATCAAAGGAATATGATTTAATATACTACTATGTATTGCATAGTACAAAATAAAACATATATCTTTGTAATATGATAGTAGACAACACGCAAACCCAAATGAGGAAAGGCATACTGGAGTATTGTATCCTTTCCATCATCTCGCGGGGCGAAATATATGCCTCAGACATCATCGGTGAGCTGAAAAAGGCTAAGTTACTGGTGGTGGAGGGTACGTTATATCCGTTGCTAACCCGGCTGAAGAATAACGGGCTCTTAAGTTACAGTTGGAAAGAATCGACGTCGGGCCCCCCGCGGAAGTATTACCAGATCACTCCTGCCGGCCTGGAAGTGCTCAATAGGTTGGACGCTACGTGGGAAGAATTGGTATATGCGGTAAGGACGTCAGTAGAAGGCCGCCGCGGGGCGACGGAGGCCAACAATGGAGGGAAACATTCCGATACCGGACAACATGAATCAGACAACTAATAATCATATCAGAAAACGAATTTAAAAAAACCACAAAAATGAACAAGACCATTATCATTAATATAAACGGCATCGTCTTCCACATAGAGGAAGATGCATACGAGGTGCTTCGCACCTATATGATTGATGTGAAGCGGCATTTTGGGTATACGGAAGATAGTCAGGAGATTGTAGGAGATATTGAAAACAGGATCGCCGAAATGTTCAACGAGCGTATCGTGCAGGGCAAAAAAGAAGTCATTACCATGGATGACGTCAACGATGTCATTGCGCAGATGGGAAGGGTGAGCGATTTTGAGGCAGGTGAGCAGAGCGATGAATATGCTGCATCGGATGCTTTCGATGTTCCGCCGCTAAGCGCACAGCGAAAACTCATGCGCGATCCTGATGATAAGATCTTTGGAGGCGTCTGTAGCGGACTGGGTCATTATTTTGGCATCGAGTCGCGATGGATCCGGCTTATTCTGGTGTTGCTGTTCATCTTCGGCGGTACTGGATTTCTGCTGTACATCATCCTGTGGATCGTTATGCCGCTGGCTCGTACGCGCGCCGATCGTATGGCAATGCGCGGTGAAGCACCTAATCTTCAAAATTTCAAACGTAGCTTTCAGGAGGAAATGGAGGGCCTCCGTCCAAATTTTACAGGGGCCGAGGAAGGACTTAAAAGAGGCCTGAACTCGGCCGGAAATTTCCTGATGAAAACGTTCATCGTGTTGGCCAAAATAATCGGGATCCTGTTCATTATCGGTTTATGTGGAGGGCTGGTCACGTTGGTGGTCGCCATCGTCGCCACGTTCGGATTTTTGGGTAGCGATACCAACATGGCGCTGTTCCCTCTTAACGTGATTGAACCGGCTTACCGTACGCCTATGCTGATCAGCGCGATTTTTGTGGCTATTATCCCTTTCATTGCCCTTGTGGCGTTAATTATCAGGATCGTCTTTAATAAAGCAGCCTTAGGTAGGTACACAGGTTTTGCCCTGTTGACCGTCTGGGTGATCGCCATTGGATTTACAACGGTATACGGTGTACGGACAGCCAATGATTTCCGGGAGGAAAGCACCGTCGTGGAAGAACGTACGCTGGAGAAACAACCGACCTATCGCATGAGCAAAAATGACTTGACCGTCATCAGGCTGTACAATGACTCGACCGATCGCGTATCGCTGATCCGGCGACGTGCCATCGTTTCCAACCGGAGCTTGATGGAATGGCAACGCCGCATGTATCTGCGCATCGTAAAAGTCGATTCCGCCGAGGCCCCCTCGCTTACTTACGAATATTCTGCACATGGGTCAACCTATGAACAGGCTGCCGAGCGCGCGGGCAGAATACGTTACCAATTGCAACAGCAGGCCGACAGGCTGGTGTTCGATAGCCATTTCACGCTGGCGGACGAAGACCTGATGCGCGATCAGCGGCTGTACCTCAAACTGAACATTCCTGTGGGAACAAGACTCATCATAGACAAAGACCTGCAGCGGCACATCTATGATCTGCCTTTTAATCAATGTGAGGAAAATTATCAGGATGCAAAAGGGGATCGGCCCGACAAAACCGAGTGGATCATGCACGAATCGGGGCTGAAATGTGCCGTCGCCCCCCGCCCGGAGATGGAAAGCGATCCTTCCATCGCCGATTCCACGGTTGTCGAAAATTAATCGGGCGCTCGTGCAACGTTTAGATGTACCGCGCGTCTTACTGACATAGAATAACATCGTTGCCCGCTTTCTGAAAAGATGCGTCAGTCAAAAAACAATAGGTTTCTTGGCAGGGGAAACGTATGTGCTAAACATATCAAAATGAAATACATTATTACACTCATACTCGCCCAGTTGGCCTTTCTGACCCCGGATGTATCTGCGCAGGAGGCGACATTGACCGGAGCGGTGAGCGCCGACGAGCAGGCTCCCCTCGATTTGGTCACGGTTCGTCTGTTGAGGGCGAAAGACTCCTCCGTTGTGGCTGTTGTTTCCACCGATAAAACAGGAAATTTTGTTTTCGCCAAGGTGGAACAGGGCGACTACCGGGTTACTGCCGTACTGATGGGGTACACTGAAGCAACCACCGATGTGATCAGAATTCCAGCGGCCGGCACCCGAGAAATCGGAACGTTGTCGCTGAAAAATGAGCACAAGGTATTGGAAGAAGTGGCGGTTGCTGCGCCACAGCGCCCCCTCGTGGAGCGTAAACCGGATATGCTGGTCGTTAACGTGGAGAATTCCACCCTCGCCGCAGGAAATACCGCAATGGATATCCTCGAACGATCCCCCGGGGTGACGGTAGATAAGGACGATAATATCAGTCTCATGGGAAAACAGGGAGTGACCGTGATGATTGATGGGAAGCAAACGTATCTTTCCGCCGAACAGCTTGCTAATTTGCTGCGTAATACGGACGGCAGCTCGATTAAATCGATTGAGTTGATTACCAATCCGTCATCAAAGTATGACGCTTCAGGTACGGCGGGCATGATTAACATTGTACTCAAAAAGAACCGGCTGGCGGGCACGAATGGAACTGTGACCGTTGGAACCGGTTACGGAGTGGGCCACAAAAGCAACTCTTCGATTAATCTTAACCACATGGTTGGCCGCCTGAACCTCTTTGGTACGTATAGCTATATGAACAATCGGGGCGGAAATGACATTGATATCTTCCGTTCGCTAGCTCAAAACGATACGCAGACGGAGTTTCAGCAAAATACCATTTTCAACCGGAAAAACCGCAGCCATAATTATCGTGCCGGAGCGGATTTCAATACGTCTGACCGTAATGTCTTCGGACTGCTCGTGAGTGGCTACGCCAGCGGCAATGACAATGTCAATTCGAGCAATACACTAATTGGGCAGTCATTCGCCGATCCCGACTCCACATTGACGACGGCTTCCGCTTTTGATGGAAGTTATTCAAGTTTTGCGGTGAACCTGAATAACCAGTTTACCATTGATAGCAACGGAAGAAAGTTGATCGCGGACATCGATAGGTCGCGCTTTTCAAATCACAACCGTGCAAACTACAACAATACGTTCTATCTGCCGTCCGGTGATATAAAAGGCGTACCGCTGTTGTCCCGGAGCGATATGCCTACCCTGATCGACATTTGGGTGGGTAAAGTGGATTACACGCATCCCGCAGGCAAAAAAAGTAAATTCGAGGCGGGGTTGAAATATAGTAATGTATCGTCCGATAACGATATGCGTTTCGAAAACCAGGACGAAGGTAATTGGAACAACGACGCGGGGAGAACAAATCATTTCCTGTACAAAGAACAGGTGACGGCAGCCTACCTGAACTACAATGCCGAGTTGGGAAAATGGGGCTTTCAGTTGGGATTGCGCGGTGAGTATACGGTTTCTGACGGTAATTCCATCACCATGGCGAGCCGTGTTCAGCGTGACTATCTAGACCTGTTTCCCAGCGTGTTTCTCAGCTACAACATCTCCGATAATCATCAGTCGGCGATCTCCTATAGCAAACGTATTAATCGTCCGAATTACGGCAATCTCAACCCCTTCGAATATTTCCTTGATCAATATACGTTCGAACAGGGGAATCCGTACCTTAAACCCGAATACACCCACGCCTTTGAAGCTACCTATACGTATAAGCAGAAATATCATATAAGCGCCGGTTACAACCGCACCCGTGACGTAATCGCCGAATCGATGAACCAGGACCTGACAACGAAGCGTACCTGGGTGACCACGGAAAACCTCGCTAAACAGGAGGTGTGGTCTGTGAATTTGAACTTGCCTGTCAAAGTGGCCGCCTACTGGAATACCACCACCAATATAGATGCGTTTTATATGGGATTTGAAGGGCCTTTAAATGGCAACCATCTAAAACAGGGACAGTTTGCCTGGCAGCTGCGCAGCAATCACACCTTTACGCTACTGCCCACACTAACCGTTGAAGCGTCGGTCAATTACCGATCTGCATTGATATACAGTGTATACTTCATCGGCTCCCAATGGTCGGTGGATGCCGGACTGAATAAGTCGTTTTATAATAAGAAAGCCAATCTGAAATTTTCAGTAAGCGACATTTTTGATACCCGCCTGCAGAATGTGCGGACACGGTATAACAACATGAACGCGGTTATTCATCAAAAAAATGAAACACGGGTTGCGCGGCTTACCTTCTCTTACAGCTTTGGGAATCTGAAAAACGGCGCCCGCCGGGAAACCCAAAGCGAGGAAAAAAGCCGTATTGGTATGCCTTAGTGTGTTTGGGCATCAATTTGTGGTTCGCCGCCGCCGATGGGAATCGGCGGCGGTTTTGTTACAGAGAGGCTCGCTTACTGTGAAATTCGCCAGTTTGCTTATCTTCGCGTACTATGCGTGGGAAATATGTGATAATCACCCTGACGGCCATTTTCTTTTTTGGGGCATTGTATGCGCAGGAAATCCCACGTATCGGCTCGCCGCTGGTGCAACAACATGTTAAAGCGGATTATAAAGCCGGAAACCAAAATTGGGCGATAGCGGTCGGCCTAGACGGCCTTGTCTACGCTGCAAATGCAGATGGGTTGCTGGTGTTTGATGGGCAGTATTGGACATTGCACCACCTTCCCAATAAGAGCACGGTGCGTAGTGTGGCAGTGGACAGCGCAGGCCGCGTCTATACCGGCGGACTGGCTGAATTCGGTTACTGGGAGGATAACGGGAGCGGCCCTATGCGATACCACTCCATCAGTCGCTTGTTGAACCCAGAGGATGCGGTGCGCGACGAAATATGGAAAATCATCGTGGACGGCAATAGGGTTCTTTTTCAATCGTTTTCTACTTTGTACCTCTATCAAGACGGCCGCCTCCAGACCGTAAAAGGCAATGGCCAGCCCTTTCTCTTTTTACATCAGGTACGCGGAAAGATTTTTATTGAACTGATTCCCGACGGTCTCCATGAACTACGGGGGAACGCATTGGTACCGGTTCCGGACAAAAACAGGCTTCAGGGAGCCAACGTTTTGACGATGCTCCCTTTTGGAAACGAAGGGGAAATACTCATCGGAACCGCTAAATCCGGCCTGTTTCGGATGGATAGCAGCGGAACCATTCGCAAATGGGACAACGCTGCCGATGACTTGTTGCAGAAGGCGCAACTTAATAACGGACTGAACGTGCTGGACCACTATTATGCGTTCGGGACCATTCTCCAGGGGGTGATAATTGTCGATGAACAAGGGAATATTGCACAGCACGTACATAAGGGCAACGGGTTGCAAAACAATACGGTGCTGGGTATCCATGCCGATCTGCAGGAGAACATCTGGGTGGGGTTGGACAATGGGATCGACCGGATCGAAATCAATACGCCCATCTACTACTATACCGACAACAGCGGCAGCATCGGAACGGTTTATTCAGCCCGCATTTTTGAGGGAAATATTTACCTGGGAACTAATCAGGGACTGTTTTACAGCGCATGGCCGGATCGGGAAGAATACCGGCCCTTTTCGTTCCGTCTCGTGGAAGGGTCACAGGGGCAGGTGTGGGATCTGACAATCGTTGACGGAGAATTGCTGTGCGGGCACAACGATGGCACGTTCAAGGTGAAAGATTTTCAATTGGAACAACTATCGTCCGTCACCGGCGGATGGATTGTGCGGCAACCGGCAGAGGCCCCCGGTACGCTGATACAGGGTAATTATACGGGCCTAGCGGTTTTCCGTAAATTAGATGGCAACTGGAAATTTGCGCATCGCGTAAGCGGCTACAACGATCCTACCCAATATATAGAGCCGATTTCAGAACATGAAATGTGGGCAAGCGGATACAAGGGGTTGCGAATGCTTTCATTGGACACCGGACTGCAGGTGGTGCGCCAGGTACATTCATATGATTCTTCAGCGGGGTTACCCAAAAGTGCTGCCATCAATGTTTTTAAGCTGGGCGATATGACGGTATTTGCAACCGATAGCGGATTTTACAGATATGACAGGATTACTGACCGGTTTTTTCGTTACCATCAGCTTAATGACCAGCTTGGATCGTTTGCTTTCGCCAACAAAGTAATACCGGCCGGCAACAGCCGTTATTGGTTTATCAACCGCGCACGGATGTCGTTGGTTCATTTCGGTCCAAAAGGAACAATACAGGTAGATTCCACCCGGTTTGCCGTACTCAATGACCGGATGATGAAATATTATGAGAGTGTCAGCCGGGTGGAAAAAGGTATCTACGTGATCGGCCTGGATGATGGGTTCGCGATTTATAAGAGCTCCAAAGAGGAGTTCACCAACAGCCGCCTGCCGCAGCCCCGGATCCGGACGGTCAGCAACATTACGGACAGCCTGTCGGACCGGTGGTATGGCAGGGATGAGCGGCCTGAAATACCTTACAGACATAATAATCTTCGGATTACCTATGCCTCTCCATGGTATAGCTCCATTCCGCTTAGGTATCAGTTTTACTTGAAAGGCTATTCCCGGACGTGGTCGGAATGGGAAGAGGCCGCACAGAAAGAGTTCACCAATTTACAGCAGGGTGACTATGTGTTCCGCGTCCGGGCCATGGCGCCGGATGGATCGATATCGGATGTCACAGACTTTCGCTTCACCATTTTGCCGCCCTGGTATCTCTCGTGGTTAGCCATCGCAGTTTACCTGTTCGCCGTCGCCCTTCTTCTCATTGGCGGACGGACATGGTACCGTCGCAAGATACAGAAACATCGCCGGCTCGTTCAGGAAAAAATGATCAGGCAACAGGAAGAACTGTTAAGAAAGGAGGCCGAGGAGAATGAACAACGACTTATTAAGCTGAAAAATGAACAACTGGAGCAGGAATTGGCCAACAAGAACCGTGAGCTGGCTAATTCGGCGATGAATATAGTTTACAAAAACGAACTGCTCAATAATGTATACGATGAGCTGCTTGAACTCAGGGATGGAGAAGGACGCAGGCTGTCAGGAGAACAGCTGCGTAAGATCAATAAAATAATTGAAGACGCCCGCAGTGACGAGCGCGACTGGAACCTCTTTGAGGAAAGTTTCAACGAAGCCCATGAAAATTTCTTTAAAAAACTGAAAGCAAATTACCCTGAGTTGGTTCCTAACGACCTGAAACTGTGTGCGTATTTACGTATGAATATGAGTAGCAAAGAGATCGCCTCCCTATTGAATATCACTACACGCGGCGTGGAAATCAGACGGTACCGTCTGCGAAAAAAGTTGGAACTTCCGCACACGAAAAACCTTACCGAGTTTTTAATGGAAGTATAATCGGGCTACGCTGAAGATGCTTTTTTTAGACCAATTCGCAAAGAATGAGTGCGGATACAGTTGCTTACCGTTAAGCAAAGAGAAAATCCTATCTTTGGCAACATTACCAAAAACACCTGTATTGAATAACTAGATTTAGATAACAAGATGAAAAAGGCATACATTTTCCCCGGACAAGGAGCTCAATTTGTGGGTATGGGCAGCGAGCTGTATGAGCATAGCGAGGAAACAAAGTTTCTTTTTGAGCAGGCAAACGAGATTTTAGGCTTTCGGATCACCGACATCATGTTTCAAGGGACAGACGAAGACCTCAAACAGACCCGGGTAACCCAACCGGCGATTTTTCTCCATTCGGTGATACTTGCGAAAGCGATGGGTAATTCATTTGTTCCACAGATGGTGGCAGGGCATTCGCTTGGTGAGTTTTCAGCACTGGTCTCGGCGGGGGCGCTGAGTTTTGAAGACGGCTTGCGGCTGGTGGCTGCCCGTGCGAACGCGATGCAAAAGGCGACCGAAATCCAACCCTCTGCAATGGCTGCTATTTTAGGACTTGATGATTTTACCGTGGAAGATATATGCCAACGGGTTGATGAAGTGGTTGTGCCTGCCAACTACAACTGTCCGGGGCAATTGGTGATTTCGGGAACGGTCGCAGGCATAGACAAGGCATGTGAGCTTCTCCTGGCAGCAGGAGCAAAAAGAGCATTGAAATTAAACGTAGGCGGAGCGTTCCACTCGCCTCTGATGGAGGCTGCCAAAGTAGAACTGCAGGCAGCTATCGAGGCGGTAACCATCGGCGAACCGATATGTCCCGTATATCAAAACATTGATGCCAAACCGTATACAAATCCAGATGAAATCAAAAAGAACCTGATAGATCAGTTGACCGGGCCGGTCCGCTGGACACAAACCGTCCTCCATATGATCGAGCATGGCGCTGCCTCGTTTATCGAAGTAGGGCCAGGCAACGTATTGCAAGGATTGGTCAAGAAAATAAACCGGCAGACAGAGACTTCCGCGGCGGCCTTATAATCCAAAGGCCGCTTTTACCTCGTCTACATAATCGAGTTTTTCCCATGTGAATAGCTCGACCTCCAGGGTTTTGGTCTCCCCGTTGCTGTTCTCAAAAGTTTTGACCACGGTACGGGGTTCTCGCCCCATATGTCCATAGGCAGCGGTTTCTGAATAGATCGGGCTGCGTAATTTGAGCCGGGTTTCGATGCCATACGGGGTCATGTCAAACAGCTCGCCGATTTTCCGGGCAATTTCGCTATCCGACATCGCCACTTTGGATGTCCCGTATGTGTTTACATAAATACCGATCGGGTCTTTTACACCAATGGCATACGATATCTGTACCAATAGCTCATCCGCTACTCCTGCAGCAACGAGGTTTTTGGCAATGTGCCGGGTGGCATAGGCCGCCGATCGATCCACCTTCGAAGGATCTTTTCCCGAAAAAGCGCCTCCGCCGTGACCGCCTTTTCCACCGTACGTATCCACAATGATCTTCCGTCCCGTCAGTCCCGTATCCCCATGGGGACCACCAATGACAAACTTACCGGTGGGGTTAATGTGGTAGGTGATATCCTCCGTGAACAGCCGCTGCAATTCAGGTTTCAGCTGAGCTTTTACCCGGGGGATTAGGATATGGATAATGTCTTCCTTAATCTTGGCCAGCATTGCTTCCTCTTGATCGAAATCATCGTGTTGCGTCGAGACAACGATGGCATCAATCCGAATGGGCTTGTGGTCGTCATCGTATTCAAGGGTCACCTGTGCTTTTGAATCCGGACGGAGATAGGTGATCTCGTTATTTTCCCGCCGAAGAGCAGCAAGTTCATACAACAAGCGATGGGAAAGATCGAGCGCTAGTGGCATGAGGTTTTCGGTTTCATTATTCGCGTAGCCGAACATGATGCCTTGATCACCCGCACCTTGTTCCTGCTTTATTTTCCGGTCCACTCCCTGGTTGATATCCGGCGACTGCTCATGAATAGCCGACAAAATACCACAGGAATTTGCTTCAAACATGTACTCGGATTTGGTGTACCCGATCCGTTCAATAACCGAGCGGGTAATTTTCGGGACATCGAGGTATATTTTGGACTTAACCTCGCCAGCCAACACGACCTGTCCGGTTGTCACCAGCGTTTCGATGGCAACGCGTGAATCGGGATCCCAGGCCAGGAAATTATCGATAAGCGCATCGGAAATTTGATCAGCAATTTTATCGGGATGTCCTTCCGAAACAGATTCTGACGTAAATAAATAGGGCATATGCTAGTATTTTCGGCTGCAAAGCTACGATACTTTTATCGGTTTTGAAACTGCGAATCCCGGTTTCGGGCAATTTGCGGAAAATACGGCACCGTACAAGGTTATACAAATTTTGGTGATACCTTTGTTAAAAACGTGGACGATCATCGATGGCGGCTGTAGAAACGAGGAAACGAGCCCTATTCATTGTTAACCCTATATCGGGTGGTAAAAATAAACGAGGCTTTGTAGAACGTGTCCGGAACGACCTGGACGGCGAACTGTACGACGCGGAGTTTGTTTTTACCGAATATGCCGGCCATGCTTATCAGTTGGCAAAAGAGGCTGTGGAGGAGCGCTATGATCTGGTGGTGGCTGTTGGCGGAGACGGAACGATCAATGAAATAGCCTCCGCTTTAAACGGCACCGAGACGACACTGGGAATCATTCCCGAAGGATCCGGAAACGGGTTAGCCCTTTATTTGGGAATCCCCATTAATGAACGCGCCGCGGTAAGAAGGCTGAACCGGTTTGACCAAATGACTATCGACAGCGGTCTTATTAACGGACGTGCTTTTTTCAATATGGCGGGTATCGGCTTCGACGCATCGGTGAGCGACCGGTTTGCCAACGACACCGTCCGTGGCCCCATCGGGTACCTGAAAGCCGTTTTGGCGGAAATCAGTACGTATAAGCCAAGACGCTATGTGCTGGATATCGATGGGAAGGTGTACGAGCGCGAAGCGTTCATGATAAGTGTGGCCAATTCGCCCCAATATGGAAACAACGCCTATGTGGCTCCCAACGCATCGGCCACGGACGGTGTGCTTGACGTATGTATCATCCACAAATTTCCTATGTATACCTTTCCAATGATGCTCTTCCACCTGTTTAACCGAACCGCCGATCATTCGGAATACGTAGAGATCGTTCCCGGGCGGCAGATCCGGATTGATCGCGACAGGGCGGATCCGGTACATGTGGATGGCGAGCCTATTGAAATGGGAGAACAGTTGGAGATCACCGTAAACAGCCATTCTTTACGCATTCTTTGCTGAATGAATTGGTTATACCTTTAAACAATTTATTGCTGAATCCATCGTTAAGTTACAAGTATGAACCCGCGTACCGCACGATGTTGGCGGGCAAAGCAAGTAAAGATGAAAAAGAAGCAACGCTATAACGGTATTGTCTATTCGACGGACGAAAACTTTGCATATGAGGAGGTTGAAGGCAGCGAAAGGGAAACGCTGCCCAATCACAAGCAACAACTGCGGGTGATGTTGGACAAGAAGATGCGGGCGGGAAAAGTAGTTACGTTGGTTACCGGATTTGTCGGAGCGGCGAATGATCTGGAAACGCTGGGAAAAAAGCTAAAACAAAAATGTGGCGTGGGGGGTACTGTGAAGGACGGTGAAATTGTAATCCAGGGCGATTTCAGGCAACGGGTTATGGATTTACTGAGTGCAGATGGATATCGGGTAAAAAAGGTTGGCAACTAGATATTTAGTTGCTTCGTGAACAGGGTTAGGCGCATGAATAAATGTAAATTTGCCATTTATGAAGAACTAAATCGTATTTATTTTGAATGTTTAATTTGCAATTACAAAAAAAAATAGTTTTCATTGTGCAGAAATTGCTTTGTAATTACAAAAGCATTGACGGTTGGGGTGTGCCGATGCTGCTGCTGCTGCGCATTCCTGAAGCTTAAGAGAGTTACTAAACAATTATTGGCAGGACATTTTGTTTTTACTTTAAAACACTATATTTGCTTTAGCCCTATTGGGGTCGGCATGCATTAATTTGTACAAATTATTTAAAAATCATAATTAACAACATTAAAATCTAAAAATTCAAAAAGATGGCAAACGCACCAAAAACAAGCACAGTTAAAACGGAGAAGAGCAACTCAACATCCAATGTTTTTGCAAGTCTGGCAATTATTATCTGTTTCGTTATCGGGGCATTAGTATGGAAATTTATCATGGGTGACCCAAATAACTTCGTAGATGGAAATCCCGAGAACCGCCCGGTAGAAGGCAATTATCTAGGGATGGTTTACCACGCAGGATATGTCGTTCCGGTTCTGTTGGGTTTATTCTTAATGGTATGGGTTTTTGCAGTTGAGCGCTTTATCGTGATCGGTCGGGCTTCCGGAAAGGGTAATGTGGGTAACTTCGTTCGGAAAATCCAGTCGCTTATCGGTGGAGGTAACATTGATTCAGCCATCTCAGAATGTGATAAACAACAAGGCTCCGTTGCAAACGTAATCAAAGCCGGTCTGCTGAAATACAAAGACGTATCTGCAAACCCAGCATTGGATACCGAGCAGGCCACTGTAGCTATTCAAAAGGAAATCGAAGAAGCTACCGCCCTGGAAATGCCGATGCTCGAGAAAAACCTGACCATCATGGCAACGTTGGTATCTATCGGTACGCTAACCGGTCTGTTGGGTACGGTAACAGGGATGATCAAAGCGTTCTCGGCGCTGGCCACCGGCGGTGCTCCTGATTCAGCTCAATTGGCAAACGGTATCTCCGAAGCCTTGATTAACACGGCCACGGGTATCGCAACCTCGGCTATCGCAATCGTATTTTACAACATCTTCACATCAAAGATCGATACGCTGACTTACTCAATTGATGAGGCCGGTTTCTCTATCGTCCAAACGTATGCGGCTTCGCATAAGTAATTAATTGAAGGAATTTAATTTGCCGGCAATTTATGGAAAGCCGGTGGACGATGCATCTATAAGTAAAGATAAAAGAAACACATATGCCAAGGGTTAAAGTAAAGAGAGCGAGTACGACCATAGACATGACAGCCATGTGCGACGTGTCGTTTCTGCTGCTCACATTTTTTATATTGACGGCTACGGCCCGGCAGCCCGAGCCGTTGCAGGTGGATACACCTGCATCGGTGACGCAGGTAAAAGTGCCTGACGACGACTTGGGATTGATCACCATCGGCGATGGCGGCAAAGTCTTTTTTGGCGTGGTGAATCGGAACGCGAGAGGCCGGATGCTGGAGCTGATGTCTGAGAAGTATTCCATCCCCTTCACTCCCGAGGAAAAGGCAAAGTTTTCAAACATTGAAACCTTTGGAGTGCCGATGGGCAACTTAAAGCAGTTGATTAATATGGGGCCTAACGACCGCGTGAAGCCCGGATTACAGCCGGGAATCCCTGTAGACTCTGCCGATGCGTTGAGTAATGAGTTGTTTCATTGGGTATACTCAGCCCGTGTGGCAACCAAGGAGTTGAAGGATGCCGAGATGAGAATTTCGATTAAAGGAGACGCTGATGAGAAGTATCCGGAGATCAAAAAGGTCATCGATGTCTTACAAAGCCAGAAGGTAAACAAGTTTAGCTTAATTACCAGCCTCCGCGCAGGCGAAGATTTGTAAGCGAGTACAGATTAACAGAAAAGGAAAAAAGAAATGGCAGAATTAAATACCGGCGGTAAGCAGCAGCCAAGAGTGGACTTAACAGCCATGGTGGACTTGGCGTTCCTCTTGATCACCTTTTTCATGCTTACCACGTCGATCAACAAGCCGAATGCCATGGATGTGGCGATGCCGGACAAAAACAAAGAGGATCCGGAAGACAGGCTAGAGGTGGCTGACACGCGCACGCTGACGCTGTTGCTTGGGAGCAATAATAAGATTGAGTGGTACCATGGAGATTATAGCAATCCGCTTGAGGGCCCAGAGATCGTTGACTATGGAAAGGACGGCATCCGTCCGATCCTGATGAAGAAGATGGAACAGGTAAAACAACAAACCGGAAAAGACTTGATCATTGTTCTTCGTCCCAGTGAGAAATCCACCCACCGTAACCTGGTGGATATACTGGACGAAATGAATATTATCAAGGCCCCGATTTATATGATTGGTACCATCAGTGATCCGGAAATCGAAGTGTTGCAGCGGGACAACTTGTATAATGATTGATGAATAACCACAGAATACGTTAGCTATGATAGGTTCAAAATTGGATATTTTTAGGAAAGAATGGCTCGATGTGGTGTTTGACGGTCGGAACAAGAGCTACGGCGCATACCAGCTCCGTAAGTTGTCGCCGAAGGCTACAAATATTGGGTTGTTCTCGGCCTCTATCGTCTTTGTGCTACTTCTATTGTCACCCGCTATAGCCAGGTGGATCGGAGTAGACCTGGGCGCTGATGAGCCGACTGAGCAGATTATTGAAACTGAGGTAGTGCTTCAGGAACCACCTCCTGTTAACGAGGAGGAACCACCTCCCCCCCCTCCCGTCGAGCCTCCCCCTCCCCGTGTTGACCAGGTGCGTATGCCTGAGCCCAAGGTGGTGCCGGCTGAGCAGGTGCAGGACGAGGAGCCACCAACGGTGGAACAGTTGAAATTGGCGGACCCCGGCTCGAAAACCATTGAAGGGGATCCGAACGCCGAAATCCGGATCGACCTCCCAGTTGGTGAAGGTGAGGTAGATGCGGAAGTGACGGAAACATCAAGTGACCAGATCTTCCAGTCGGTGGAGATCAATCCTGAACCACCCGGAGGGATGAAGGCATTTATGGAATGGATTGCCAAAAATTATGACTATCCCCAAGCGGCTATTGAGGCAGGTGTGAATGGTCAGGTACAGGTATCGTTCGTGGTGGAACGCGATGGCAGCCTTACCGATCTTAAGATTGTAAGGGACCTGAAGTACGGTACTGGCGAGGCTGCATTGAAACTGTTACAAAAAGCTGCTAAGTGGAGTCCGGGTATTCAGAACGGCCGCCCGGTGCGTGTGGCGTACACGTTGCCTATCCGGCTCAATCTTCAGCAATAATAACATTGACATTGCAGAAGCATCAACAACATACAAATGGCAGACAGAAATCGCCCACCAAGCGGTTTCTGTCTGTTTTGGGACTTTTCATGTTTGCCTTTTATTTTGCATTGGGCCTGGCAATCATATTCTGGAAAGATTTCCCACTTCAATTGGATAAAACATTGCGCACACTGTTTGGCGTCTTGTTGGTCGTTTATTCATTTTTCCGCTTTGTGAGGCTTTGGCAAAATCGGTAAGCCGATATCGCGGCGGAGAAAAATATTTGTAAAAAATTGGTGATTTTTCCATAACCGTGAAAAAATTAGTATTATTACGGCTCGTTTTTGTGGGATTGGTTGCGTTTTCGTCGTGTAATAACGGACAGACTGAACGCGCCCGAACGATCGTTAGCGGTCAGGTGAAGGTGATTACGGACGAAACGCTGCTGCCGGTTATGGAAGAACAGGTCGCTGTATTCGAACATCTTTATGACCGTACGGATGTTGACCTGTCAAGTGCTCCTGAAAACCAGATCATCAGCAAACTGCTGAATAAGGAAGTGGAGGTAGCTGTATTGACCAGACAACTCACCGAAAGGGAAAGCGAGTTCTTTAAAGCACGAAAATTTACCCCACGGGTGTACAAATTCGCTACAGATGCGTTGGCCATTGTAGCTAACAGGCAAGTTCCTGATTCTACGGTAACGCTGGACCATCTGGCAGGGATTATGAGGGGTGAAAGCGTAACAGGTCCGTTGAACCGGCTGATATTTGACAATGCGAATTCAAGCACGGTGCGACTACTAAAGGAACTGGCCGGTGTGGATTCACTACCGGAACAAGGGGTTTATGCGCTGAAATCCAATTTGGATGTGCTTAAATACGTGAATGAGACCCCGCAATC
>Ga0164243_10003483_pt1 | contig 25178 bp, 20 predicted proteins | sample OricompcompostOP_FD_108781 | JGI IMG/M metagenome (GOLD analysis project Ga0164243, IMG submission 108781) | Organic Plus compost microbial communities from Emeryville, California, USA - Original compost - Organic plus compost (OP) | ecosystem: Engineered > Solid waste > Mixed feedstock >...
ATCGCGCCCCGGGCGCCCCGTCACTGAGGGCGGATGCGAGGGGGCGACGAACGTGTCGCGGCGTTCCGGCAGCAGGGGTAGAGATCGCAAATCGCGGCTTCGGCGGCCAGCGACGACTGGTATCGCGCCGACGCCATCGGACGCAGGCGGATCTTTACCATCGCCCACGAGATCTCCTCACGGTCGGCACCGCTGACGCCTCTGACGCACGACCCTTTACGCGGCTTGGGTGGGCACCGCTTTTGTCCCGCGACGTGCAGGTCGCCCCGCCCCGGTCGGCGCCCCGCCACAGCAGCGCTCGGCCTCGGGCACCCGTCGGCGCGGGAATGGAAGCAGTAACAGTGCGTGGCGTCCGCACCCCTGACCGAGATCCGGCCCGAAGCTCAACGGGCCGCGGTTCAAAGATTCCACCCGGCCCGTCGACCTGGCTGGGCGGCGGCGTCGACGGCGATGTCGGCGCCGGGCAGCCAGCGGGCCGTCCACAGCCGCGCGGCAGCCTCGGCCACGCTGGTGAAAGCGACACCCGCACCTCCGACGCCGAGTACGCCCGGTCGTCGGCCTCGTCGTCGACGTCCGCCCGACTCACGGCGATACCGGCGCACGCGAGTGCCTGCGAGCAAGAACACTCAGCGGATCGTTCACCCCTACATGCAGCACCTCCGTCGGCCCCCGCGAACCGGCCCACCTGGCCGGCGCGGCCCCCGCGCTCTACGACTGGATCCGCCACGCGCTCGGCCCGGACGCCCGACGTGGCCGTGCCCGACATCGACGCCCGGATCGCCGCCGCGGATGAATCGGGCTGCCAGGCACCCCTCATCCTCGGCGACCGCTCCCGGCAGCACGTGCGTCGCCAGCGACACCGCCCCCAGTACTCGTCGACCGGTGCGATGCCGTGGCTGGCAGCCCTCGTCTTCGACATCCTGCGGCTCACCAGGCCGTGTCGAGGTTGACCGTGCCGAGCGGGCCGCGGCAGACGGTGTCGGCCGACGCGACCTTGCCCAACGCGGCCACCACCCTGCTCGCGACCTGTGAGGCACGCTGGCAGGCCCTCGCGCCGAGCACCGCCCCGAGCAGACCGTCGCGTTGCTGCCGCTCGACACAGCGCTGGGAGCCGCCCGCGGCTACGCCGACCTCCACATCAGGCCGGCCAGGCACCGCGAAACTCCCGCGTCACCAACGGGACCGCGACCCCCCCACCGCCCCGAAGTGGACGGTCGCACTGCTGCGGCTCGTCGCAGCGCTGCGAGCCGCCTGCCTACGCCGAGTTCTTGGCCCACATCGAGCCGGCCTGGCACACAGCTTGGACTCCCAGGCCGCCGCTTGTCGGCGACACCCGCCTCGTGCTCGTCTACCGGAGCGACGCGGCGATCGGCAGCCCTTTCGACAATCCTTCGGCTCGCCGACCGCGTCAACGCTGACCCGCCCACCACCCTGCTCGCCACGTAGGAGCCCGCAGGATCTCATGTTCGTGCCACCGAGGGTCGGAGGATGTGTGCCGAACTGGCGGGCCGTCGCCGAGCATCGGACCCGAGCCGTGGTGCTGCTGCGGGTCTATCGCAGCACTGAGCCCACCGACCTACACCCAACTACTCGCCCACGTCGGGCATGGCCCAAACACCACATCACCAATGCGGCGCCACCTCCTCGCAGCGCCAGCAACGCGCCGCGAGCCGTCGCGCCAAGTACCCAACGCTGAACAGACTCCCTGCGGTTCTCGCAAAATTGATCTCTGAGAGTCGGTCAGCGACCGGTGCCGGTTCTCCTTGGCGAGCAGCTCGCGGCGTTGGCGGTCCGGTAGGAGTCGCCGGTGAGGGTGAGAACCTCGGCGTGGTGGACCAGACGATCGATCATGGCCGCGGCGACAATGTCGTCCGAGAACGTCTCGCCACAGCGCCCGAACGGCAGATTCGAGTTGACCATGATCGAGCCCTGCTCGTAGCGGGACGCCGTGTCGAAGTAGCTGAGCTTGTCGAGCACCGTGACGGCGCTGGGCCCGAGGTCCGGCCCGGCGCCCGGCGTGACCGGCGGTGCCGGGTTCATCGGTTCCGAGTACGTCCGGAAGAACAGGTTCGCTGCATCCTGGTCGAACAGGATGTAGCCGACCTCGTCAATGATGATCAACTTGTGGCGGCGGATCTTCTTGAGCTCGGCTTCCAGCCGGTTGGCGTGGTGGGCGGCAGCGAGCCGGGTGATCCAGTTGCTGGCCGTGTCGAACAGCACCGAGAAGCCGGCGTGGGCGGCTTTGACGCCCAGGCCGATGGCCAGGTGGGTTTTGCCGATCCCCGGCGGGCCGAGCAGGATCACGTTTCGGCCTGGGCGACGAAGGTGCCGGTGGCCACGTGGGCCAGGACGTCGCGGCGAAGCGATGGCAGGTGGTCGAGGTTGAACTCTTCGATGGTTGACCTGCGGGAAGTGCGCGGTGCGGATCCCCATGACGGTGCCCTTGGACAACCGGTCGGCGACCTGGCGCTGCAGTAGGGCTGCCAGATACTCCTCGTGGGACCAGTTCTCGTCGCGGGCCTGGGCGGCCAGATCTTCCCAGAACGCGCCGAAGGTGGGGTCATGAGGACCCAGGTGAGGTAGGGCGCTGCCCCAGGTGATGCCGCCGCCGGCCCAGATGTGGAGGTGGTGTGGGTCGGCGGCGACCGTGCGGATCGTGAGGCCCAGGCAAGCATCGACGGCGGCGGCGTGCTGGCCTTCGTCGTGGGGGCCGGGGTGGTGGCTGTGGTCACTCGCTGCTCGCCTTCAGGGCTGGTGTGGATGAGCTGAAGTCGACGCCGAACAGGGCGTCGTAGTACGGCACTGCCCGCGGCGTGACGGCGCGGCCGCTGCTGTGATGGCGGGCAGCTGCCTAACGGCTTTCGCATTTCCTGGGAAGGGCCCGCCGTACACCACGCTCGGCGGCCGCAGCCCGGACATGGGGAGAAGCAGCGTGCGTCAACGATCCCAGCATCCATCTCCGCCACCGCGCGCGAGAGCTCAGCGGTCACTGGGGCCAAGGGATCAATGATGGTCAGAGATCGAGGCGCATGCAGATGCGTGGCCAGCGGTCCAGGCCTCGTTCCTGCTCGCGGATGCGTATTGCGCGCAACTCCGGACCGATCTCCGAGTCGGTGAGCTCACGGAAGCCGCAACGTCGGTAATAGGGCCCGTTCCACGGGATGTCCCGGTACGTCGTAAGGGTCAACGCCACCATTCCGGCTCTGCGGGCGGACTCCGCGGCGTGGGTGATGAGAGAGAGGCCGATCCCGCGTCGAGCGTAGGCGGGGTCGACGGTGACCTGCTCGACATGCAGGTTCCCGTCCACCGGCCCGGCCATCAGGTACGCGACGGCGCGACCGTCCGCATCCGCCGCGCACCACAGGTAGCCGGCGCGCGCGTACTCCGCGAACTCCTCCAGGGAGGGCGGATCGTCGCCGGCGATCGCGGCCATGCCTGCGTCCCGGAACAGTGCGCCGGCGGCGCGTTCGATTTCCTGGAGGCGTTCGAACCCGTCCGACGCCCGTTTCACGTGAAACATCGTGGGCTGCTCACTCGGCCTTACGTCGAGCGGTTTGCCGCCCGGGCTACGAGGGTCGACAGCACCTTGCCGAAGTCGAGGCCTGCGGCCTGGATGGCCATCGGCATCAGGGACGTCTCCGTCATGCCCGGTGCCACGTTCACCTCGAGCACCTGGGGTGCGCCTGACCGGTCGACGATCATGTCGACGCGGGACAGGTCCCGCAGACCCAGAGCGTTGTGGGCTGCCACCGCGGTGTCGGCCACCAGCTTCGCCACGTCGGGCTCCAGGCGGGCCGGTGTGTGCCATGTCGTCAAGCCCGCGGTATAGCGCGCCGCGTAGTCGTACACGCCGTTGCGGGGCACGATTTCGACCGCCGGCAATGCGTGCGGGCCGTCGCCCAGATCCACGACCGTGACCGCCACGTCCATGCCCGTCACGTACCGCTCCACGAGCGCGGTCGAGTCGTACGCGAAGCAGCCGACCATCGCGGCCGGCAGCGCTGCGGCGTCCCGTACCACCGCCGCGCCAAGGCCCGACCCGCCCTGCGCCGGCTTCACCATCAACGGCAGGCCCAACCGCTCGGCGATGCGGTCCAGGACCGCGACGGCGCCGAGTTCGGAGAAACGGTCGTGGGGAAGCGCCACCCAGTCCGGCGTCGGGATGCCCGCCTCGCGCAGCACCGCCTTGGCCGACGGCTTGTCCCACGCCAGCCGTGACGCCAGCGCGTCGCAACCGACGTACGGCACGTCGCAGAGGTCGAGCACGCCGCGCAGCGACCCGTCCTCCCCCGTCGCGCCGTGCAGCGCGATCACCACCGCGTCCGGCGGATCGGATCGCAGCGAAGGCAGCAGCGAGACGTCCGCGTCGCGCTGGTACGCCTCGACGCCGGCCGCGCGCAACGCGTCGATCACCCGGCGTCCCGACTTCAGCGAGACATCCCGCTCGTAGGAGAGTCCCCCGGCGAGGACAAGAACCCGCAGATCGGTCGTACCCATGGGTCAGATCATGCCAAGTCGGGACCGGGTGTGTCGGATCCGGCCTGCCCACGGCGCCGGTTGACGACCGCCGTGATCGCGCCGAACACCTGGCGCATGGCGAGGTCCTGCTCCATCACCCCGGCGAGCCGCCGGACGCCCTCCCGGATCCGCTCCGGCGGCGGGAACGAGAAGTTGAGCCGCATGTGGCTGCCGCCGGTGCCGTCCGCGTAGAAACCGGTCCCCGGCACGTACGCCACCCGGGCGGCGATCGCCCGCGGCATCATCGCCTTGGAGTCCAGCCCGTCCGGCAGCGTGGCCCAGACGAACAGCCCGCCGCTCGGCCTGGTCCACGTGGTGCCCTCGGGCATGTAGTCGGCGAGCGCGTCGAGCAGCGCGTCCCGCCGCTCCCGATACACCTCGCGGTACGTCTTGATCTGCTCGCGCCACGGCATCGTCGACAGATACGTGGTCACCGCCGCCTGTGCGAACGCGCTCGGACACAGGATCTGCGCCTCCGAGGCGATCACGAGCTTCTCCCGTACCGCGTGCGGCGCCAGGATCCAGCCGACCCGGAGGCCCGGCGCGAACGTCTTCGAGAACGTCGACAGGTAGAACACGCCCTCGCGCCGGCGGGCCCGCAGCGGCCGGGGTGCCTCGCCGTCGAACGACAGCTGCCCGTACGGGTCGTCCTCGATCACCAGCAGCCCCGCGCGCTCGCAGATGTCGAGGATCTGGTCGCGCCGCTCGTCGCTCAGCGTCACACCGGCCGGGTTCTGGTACGTCGGGATCGTGTAGAGGAACTTCGCCCGCCGCCCCGACCTCGCGACATCCGCGATGGCGGCCTCCAGTGCCGCCGGGATCAGCCCGTCGTCGTCCATCGGCACGTGCACGACCTGGGCCTGCGCCGCCTGGAACGCACCCAGCGCGCCGACGTAGGTCGGCCCCTCGGCGAGCACCACGTCGCCCGGGTCCAGGAAGAGGCGGGACACGAGATCGAGGGCCTGTTGGCCCCCGATCGTCACGACGACATCGTCCGGCGAAGCACCGGAGGCCGCGTCGATGCCGGAGAGGGCCATCACCTCGCAGATCCGCTCGCGGAGCTCGACGGTGCCCTGCCCGATCCCGTACTGCAGGGTGTTGGTCCCATGATCAGCCGCGAGCGAGCCGAGCATCTCACCCACCGCGTCCAGCGGCAGAGCCGCGATGTACGGAGCGCCGCCGGCGAGCGAGACAACCTCGGGCCGACTGGCCACGGCGAACAGAGCGCGGATCTCCGAAGCCGTCATGCCACGAACCCGCCGCGCGTAGCGGTCGGTATAGTCGTCGAGCGTCGTCCCGGTCATGCCTACCTCACCTTCGGACGCGGCTGGTTGGTTGATGGTAGACCGCGCGCCGTGGCGCCACCTTCGGGTTATCGGGCGGTGGTCCATATCGCGGAACCAGCGCTCACCCGGTCGGCGCGAACTCAAGCCACGATGTCCGAGCTCTCCCGTCCTGCGCGGTTACGGCGTACCATCGCACCTTGGGGGCAAGGCGGGCGGCGTGTGACATGAGTTCCACCGTGCTCCGATAACCGTGATTGACAAGCGAGCGGTTTTCGAGGTCCGCATGTCGCGACGCCTGGTCAGCTTGACCCTCGACACACTGGAAGATCTGCCGCGTCCATGCCGGCAGTGCGTCTTCTGGGAACTTGATCCCGTTTCGGCCGAGCGTGCCTGCGCCACCGGCGACCCGGGCCTCGAGAAGGAGGCGTGGGTCTCGCAGACCCTCCTCGAGTGGGGCTCCTGCGGCAAACTGATCTACGTCGACGGGATGCCCGCCGGTTTCGTGATGTTCGCGCCTCCGGCGTATGTCCCGCGCTCGATGGCCTTCCCCACGTCCCCCGTCTCGGCCGACGCGGCCCTCCTGATGAACGCCCACGTCGTGCCCAGCTTCGCCGGCGGCGGCCTCGGTCGCATGCTCGTCCAGGGCGTCGCCCGCGACCTCACCAAGCGCGGCATCAAGGCAATCGAGGCCTTCGGCGACGCGAAGTTCGGCGACTCGACCGACGAGCCGGGCTGCCTGGCCCCCGCGGACTTCTTCCTCTCCGTGGGGTTCAAGACGGTACGGCCGCATCCGCGCTTCCCGCGCCTCCGCCTTGAGCTTCGCACAGCGCTTTCGTGGAAGTCGGACGTGGAGTACGCCCTGGAAAAGCTGCTCGGCTCGATGAGCCCGGAAAGCCTCCTGCGGCCGGTACGCCCGGCGACCCGGACGAGCCAGAGCTGACGCGCCACCGGGAGGTGGGACAGGGGGTTCAGCCGAGCCGCTGACGCCCCGCCGGCGGATCGGCATCCAGCGCGGGTGAGGCGGCGTGGGGCCAGCTTGAGCAGGACCCTCAGCCGCGAGCGGCCGCGCCGGATGCCGGACGGCTGCCGACGGCGATGCGGCTCCAGCTCGACCATGGGCTCGCCGACCCCGCGCGGCTGGGCCGGTACCGGCCGGTGTCGGTGTAAAGGTGACGAGGAGGTTGGCCGTCGGCGGCGTCAGGGGCGATGTAGGGCTCCTGGCCGCCACCATGGTGGTGCCGCTGAGCAGCGCCAGCCGCGCGGCCCCGGTCTTGCCGCGCTCGGGCCACATGCCGGGATCGAGCTTCGATCGCCGCGTCGGCCGCCTTCCGTGCCTCGGCCGCCTGCGCCTGGTATACGTGCCCGGCGGCCCCCGGCGGAAACGCGTTACGCCGGCGTCGCGCTCGGTGTCGCGGTCGCCGCCTTGACCGCCGCCCGGAGTTCCCGCACGTCGATCGAGCCTGTGGGCACGTCCTGGTCGATCGGGAAGTACATCCGTTGCACCGCGGCCACCACCGCCTCCACCACCTGGTCGCGGAAGCGCGCGTCGACCAGCCGGTCGCGGTCCGTCGGGGAGGTCAGGTAGCCGACCTCCACCCGTACCGCCGGCATGCGGGTCAGTCGCAGCAGTTCCCACGTCTTCGCGTGGGTTTGGCAGTTGCGCAGGCCCGTACGGGCGACGATCTCGCGCTGGACGAGGCCCGCCAGCCGCTCCCCTACCGTCGACGCGGCGCCGTGGTTGGTGCCGTAGTGGTAGGTCGCGACCCCGTCCGCCGCCGGGTTGGGGTGGCCGTCGATGTGCAGGGAGATGAACAGGTCGCCGCCGAGCTCGTTGGCGAGGTTGGCCCGTTCCAGGTCGGTCAGCTCCGCGGTCGGCGACGGACCGCGGGTCAGGTGGACGCGCATGCCGGCCGCGGCCAGGCGGCCTTCGACGCGCGCCGCCATGTCGTACGCCAGCTCCGCCTCGGTCCACCGCAGCGGGCCGTCCGTCACGACAACGCCGGGGTCGGGGCCGCCGTGGCCGGGGTCGATGATCACCGTCTTGCCGACCAGGTTGGGGCCCGACTGGCGGAAAGCGTCGGACTCGCGCAGCCACTGCGGCCGGCCACCGACGACCTTGCGGCCGAGGCGGCGCAGCGCGTGCATGGTCTGCGGGCCGCACGCGCCGTCCGGGGCCAGGCCCACCTCCCGCTGGAACTGGGCGACCGCCCGGGCCGTCCGCGCGCCGTAGATGCCGTCGGCGCGGCCCACGTCGTACCCCATCTCCAGCAGTCGTTCCTGGAGGGTCCGGACGTCCTCGCCGATCAGCGGCTCAGGGATGGCCTGGTAGAGGGTGCGGGACCCGAGCCGCCAGCGGGCCGCGACCAGCGCGCGCCACGTCTCCGCGCCGACGGCGCCGTCGACGGACAGGCCGCGGCTCTGCTGAAACGCCCGCACCGCTCGCTCGGTCGGCTCGTCGAAGTCGGTCGACACGAACTCGTCGCCCGACGAGCCGTTGCCGGTGCCCGGGAGCAGGCCCAGGCCGACGAGGATGCCACGGATCTCGGTCACCGCGGGACCGCGGTCGCCACGTCGGACTGCACGCACGCAATACCTCCTCCGGGTGACATTGGTCGTGCTTCCGGAGCCTATCGTGGCCGCCTGGCCAGGGCCGGAAGGATCGAGAGACGCCGCGGACGCGACACGCCCCCGCGTCCTCCGGGGAGGAGCGGGGGCGGCGGTGGACCTCCTAGAACGCGGCCTCGATGAGCTTGACCAGGTCGCCCTTCGGGCGAGCGCCGGCGACGGACTGCACCGGCTCGCCGCCCTTGAAGACCGTGAGGGTCGGCACGGACATCACCCGGTACGCACGCGCGGTTTCCGGGTTCTCGTCGATGTTGAGCTTGACGATGCGAACCTTGTCGCCCATCTCGGTGGCGATCTCCTCGAGCAGCGGCTCGACCTTGCGGCACGGCGCGCACCACTCGGCCCAGAAGTCGACCAGCACGGGCCGGTCCGCCTGCAGGACATCGCTGACGAAGTTGGCGTCCGTCACCGTCTTTGTCGCTCCCACCTGAAACCCTCCTCCGGGCCATTGTTTGCCACGTCAAGTATGTCGTTCCCGGGTGTCCCGGGAGGCACTCCGTGTTCGGGCTCACGCCCATTGGGTACGCCGGACGTACCCGTGCAAAGCCGGCGCGGCTGCCGCCGGAGCGGCCTGCGCCGGCGGTGGTCGAAGCCTCAGACTTCCAGCGTCGCCAGGAAGCGTTCCGCGTCCAGGGCCGCCGACGTGCCCGTGCCGGCCGCGGTGATCGCCTGCCGGTAGATGTGGTCGACCAGGTCGCCGGCCGCGAAGACGCCCGGGACGCTGGTGTGCGTCGTCGGCGCCGAGACCTTGACGTACCCGTTCTCGTCCATCTCGACCTGACCCCGGAACAGCTCGCTGCGCGGGTCGTGGCCGATCGCGACGAAGACGCCGGCCACGTCGAGCACCTTCGACTCGCCGGTGTGCGTGTTGCGCAGGCGTACGCCGCTGACCTTGCCGTCGTCGCCCAGCACCTCGGTGACGATCGAGTTCCACTCGACCTTGATCTTCGGATTGCTGAGCGCGCGCTGGGCCATGATCTTGCTCGCGCGGAACTCGTCGCGGCGGTGGACGATCGTGACGCTCGACGCGAAACGGGTCAGGAACGTCGCTTCCTCCATCGCGGAGTCGCCGCCGCCCACGACCACGATGTCCTGGCCGCGGAAGAAGAAGCCGTCACAGGTGGCGCACGAGGAGACGCCGTGGCCCAGGTATTCCTGCTCGCCCGGCACGCCCAGCGGCCGCCACGCCGAGCCGGTCGCCAGGATGACCGCCTTCGCCCGGTAGACCGTCTCGCCGACGAAGATCGAGTGGGTCGCGCCGGAGCCGACCTTGCCCGTGTCGACGAGCTCGACCCGCGTCACGTCGTCGGTCAGGAACTCGGCGCCGAACCGCTCCGCCTGCTTGCGCATGGCGTCCATCAGCTCCGGCCCCATGATCCCGTCGGGGAAGCCGGGGAAGTTCTCCACCTCGGTGGTCGTCATCAACGCCCCACCGGACTGGACCCCCTCGATCACCAGGGGCTTGAGGTTCGCGCGCGCGGCATAGACCGCCGCCGTGTAACCAGCCGGCCCGGAGCCGATGATGATCAGGTTGCGGACCTCGTCCACTGCCGTCTCCCCAAGGTATGCGCCGCTCGCAGAAGGCAAAACGTCATGGTACGAGCGCCGGATTCCCGTGGGTGGGCAACCTCACGCCACGGCGTCCCGTCTGTCCACGCGTGCGCCGCTCAGCCTACCCGGCCGCTGAACAGCTCATCGGCGCCGGCCGGTCCGCACGCGGGGCCGGCCACCCACGCCCACCGGCCACCGGTCGCGTCGACGAAGAACACGATCACCGCCGGCCGCTCCTGGTACGTCGCGAAGTCCGCGGCCTCCACCGTGATCGGCCCCTGGCCGCGCGCCGTCGCGATCGCGTCCACGCAGCTCGCGAGCGCCGCCGGGTCCCGCAGCCGGGCCAGCTCCGGCGCGACCGGCGCGCCGGTGGCGTTCTCCGGAGCGGACAGCGTGCCCGGGGACGAGGCCGTGGCGGCGGACCGTTCGGTGCCCGGGAATCCACCCGCGAGCGCGCGGGCGGTGTAGTCGCGGCCCGTCGCGTACTGCGGGATCAGCACCGGCTGGGCCTGGCCGGCGGCCGGCGCCTGAGCGGCCTCGTTGTTGGCCGAGCCGGCCGAGTCGCTGGCCGTGGTGGTCTTCACGTCCGCGGACTGGTTGATCCAGACGCCGGCGAAGGCGGCCACGGCGGCGGCCACGGCGACCGGCGCGGCCCAGGTGGCCCACCGCCGCTTCCGGCGGGTCCGTGCGGGGCGGGCCTTCTCCTCGGGTACGGCTCCGCGTCCGCCCCGGCCCGGGCCGCTCGTGTCGCGTGCGTCGTCGGCGGGCCGCTGCCCGGCTCGGGCAGGGCTGCCCACGCGGCGTGGGTCGTCGGCGGGTCGCTGGTCGTCGGCGCCGCCGGCCGTGCTTTCCGCGTCCCCGCTGACGGCCCCCGCCTCGGCGGTGATCGCCGCCAGGAGGCGCTCGCTCACGTCGCCGGGCATGGGCTCGGCGGTCGTCGCGGCGTACGCCCTCAGCCCGGCCGCCGTCGCGTCCAGCGCGGCGACCAGCGCCGTGTGGGCCTCCGCCCACTCCGGATCGGTCGCCACCAGCTCCGCGACCCGGGACTCGTCGGTGCTGCTGAGCGCTCCCCCGACGTAGTCGGCAAGCAGGTCGACGTCGACGCTCATGACACCCCCTCCCCGGTCGGACCGGTCACCGATCGGACGTCCCCGCCGGGCAACAGGTTCCGTGGTGGCGACGACGAGCCCGGGATCCCGGCCGCCGGCGGTGGCGGCCGCAGGTGGCCGAGCAGCGTCGCCAGCCGCGCGCGGCCCCGCGAGCAGCGGCTTTTCACCGTGCCTTCCGCCACTCCCAGCATCGCCGCCACCTCGGCGACCGGGTAGCCCTGGACGTCGACCAGGACGATCGCGACGCGCTGGTCCTCGGGGAGCTTCGCCAGGGCCTGCCGTACGACCATGGCGGTTTCGTGGTCGGTGGCCGGGGCCGCGGGCTCGGCGCCGGCCGGGCGGTCCGGGTCGGTGGGTGTGCTGTCCGGGAGCGGGACCGTCGGGTGGGCCTGGCGGCGGCGGATGCGGTCGAGGCAGGCGTTGACGACGATCCGGTGCAACCAGGTGGTCACGGCCGAGTCGCCGCGGAACCGCGGCGCGGCCCGGTGCGCCGACAGGAGCGCGTCCTGCAGCGCGTCGGCGGCGTCCTCGCGGTCACCGAGCGTGCGCAGCGCGACCGCCCACAGTCGATCGCGGTGCCGCCGGAACAGCTCCCCGAACGCGGCCGGGTCGCCCTCGACGTGGGCACGCAGCAGGGCCTCGTCGTCGGGAACGTCGAGAGGCTCCGGGGGACGCCGGGCGGCGGTCACGGCTGCACCCTACCGTCGCGCGGCCAGCCGTGGCGGGGCCCCGGTCAGCGGGCCTCGACGACGATCTCCTGGATCTCCAGCCGAAGCCGCCCCTCCGACGTGGTGGGCAGCTTGGTGAACCAGATCAGGAGGTACTGGTGCTTCTGGTCGGGCGGGAACCCGCCGAACGTGAGCGTGGTGGCGTCGTGGTTCTCGATGGGCTCGCCGATCCGCGTCTTGTAGTCGGCGACGATCCTCTTGTCGCCGTTGGCGGTGCTGCCGGGGTCGCCCTGGCCGCTGAACAGCTCGGCGGACGCACCGGTGCCGGAGAGACTCACCTGGACGGACGTGACGTCGAGCTCGGTCGGGAACTTGATCAACACACCCATGCCCGACTTGCTGCCGAAGGGCAGGTTCCGGTAGGTGTCGCTCTCCCACGCGGTGTCGGGCTTGCCATCGACCATCAGCCCGGCGTCGGTCAGCTCGGTGCGGTCGCCTTCGGGGTCGACGATGCGTACCTGTTCCGCCTTGAGCGGGACCGGCTGCGGCGCCGTCACCACCGGCGGCCCGGTGTCCGGGTCCTGCGTCGCGGTCGCCGCCGCACCGGGCCCCGCGTCGCCGTTGCCGCCGGACCCGTTGTCGGCCAGCACGCTGATGCCGAGCAGCAGCCCGGCGGTGGCGACGGCGAGCAGCGCGGCGACCCCGATCGCGACCTTGCGCCGGGTGGCCGGCGACTGGTCCGGGGCCCCGTCGTCGACGGCGGCGAAGCGGAGCGGGCCGGCCTCGACGATGAACGGCTCCTCGGTCGCGACGTCGAGCCGCGCCAGCTCGGCCGCGAGCACATCGGCCGACGGCAGCGCGAGCCGCGCGTCGAGCAGGTCCATCGTGAGGTCGTCGAGGTACGCCGGGACGCCGGCGCGCACCATCCGCGGCGCCGCGATCGTGCCGGATCCGTCCCGCACGGCGTCCGGAAGCGCGGACGCCCCCGCCTCCGCGTGCGGCCAGTGACCCGTGAGTGCGAAGTAGAGGATGCCGCCGATCGCACGCACATCGGTCTCGGTCGTGTCACCGTCGGCCGCCCTGGCGTCGGCCAGCACGACGCGACCGTCGTCGCCGATCATCACGGTGCCCGGGTGGATGTTGCCGTGGACCATGCCGGTGGCGTGCACCGCGGCCACCGCGCTGGCGATCGAGTGCGCGATCGTGGTGGCCCGCTCCGCGTCGAGCGGCTCCTCGGCCACCAGCTCACGCAGCGCATCGCCGTCGATCCACTCGCGGACCACGTACGCCCGCGTCTCCTCGTCGATGGCGTCGTAGACGCCGGCGAGGTTCGGGTGGATGACCCGGGAGGCGGTCACGGCGGCCTGGAGCATCTCCTGCGCGGAGTCGCCGCCTGGATAGCGGAGCACCACGGCCACGGGCCGCCGCAGCACGACGTCGACACCCCGCCAGACCTGCCGCCCGGCGGCGTCGTCGTTGATGTGCTCGGCCAACTCGTAGCGATCGGCGAGCACCTCACCGACCGTGGGCGCCCCGACGGTCAGCACGGGAGGTGTGGCCTCGTCGGCCTCCTGGCCCTCGCCGACCTGGGTCACCGGTCCTCCCTCGGTGCTCTTATCGCTCGCCATCGTGACTCGCTCGCCGTCTCGCAGTCGCCCGGGCGGGCGCGCTGAGCCGTTGGTGATTGACCGGCCGGCGACGCCACCTCAATAGCGTAGGGGCTAGCCGCGCCCATCGGGAGCGACCTTACCCGGGACGGGCCCAACCCCCACAGCTCACGCTCCCCCATGAGCAGGAGATCGTCTCCGATTGTGAGCGCCGTAACTGCGACAGTTCAGGATTTGTGCGTCATAAAGACAATGCCCAGTGGTACGGGATTCCGCACGTCCTCCCGACGGGGTAGGCCGGACGGCCACGACACGGTGCCATTCGGACGGCTACCGATGGTGGCCACCGCTCAGCCGCGACCTCGAAGCGCAGCTGCCCATCCATTGGGGAGAGTGCGGACAGCGCCGAAGGTGTCCCGGTTGGTCAGTCGCCCTCGCCGTCTCCGGTGTGGTCACGATCCCGGGCTGGCGATGACCCGGCGAGCCGGGGGTCCTGCGTCGCCGGGACCGGTGGGCAGTGGGTCCGTGGCGTCGCGGTGTGGCGGGTGGTGAGCGCGGAGGACAGGTCCCGGACGGTCCCGTCGACGCGCTGGCGTCTCTGGGGCGGTTGCCAGGTCGGCCAGGTCGGTCACGGTGGGGTGGAGCCGTGGCGGTGCGGTGGCGGGGTCGTGAGCCGCCGGCAGGAGTAGGTCCCGGACGGTCCGGTCGACGCGCTTGGCGTCTCTCGGGCGGTTGCCAGGTCAGTCAGGTCGGTCCCGGTGGCCGTGGGCTGGCTGGTGATGGCCGGGCGAACGGCGGTCCTGCGTCGCCGGGGGCGGTTGGTGGTTGTCGCGTGGACGGTGCGGTGTGGCTGGTGACGAGCGCCTTAGGACAGGTCATGGACGGCCGCCTCCACTTGGTTCCCTGTCCAGGGCACTTACCAGGTGATCGACGTTGGTCCTGATGGAGTGGGAGACGATGGGTTGGTTGGTGATAGCCGGCGGTCGCGCTCCTGCGTCGCCGGGGGGGTGGGTGGTCGTCTCGTGGACGGTGCGGTGTGGCGGGGTGCTGAGCGCCGGAGGACACTTCCCGGACGGCCTCGTCCACGCGTTCCCGTCTACAGGGGCAGTCGCTCAGGTGCCCAGGTCGGTCTTGGTGGAGCGGAGGCTTGCTTACATTTGCGACCGACGTCGGTCGCGGAGCGTGTGGCCTAACGCGGGAGCGCGCGGCGGATCATTGTTCCTGGCCGCCAACCACGTCAGCCGCCAGCCGGCCACGCGCCTTCCGGCGCGCAGTGCGCTGTGGTCGGCCACCTGGACCGCCGCGGCGCTCCCCCTCCGCGCGCCGATGACGGTGCCGGCCGGACTGAGACGACGGCGATCTCGTCTCCGTCGACACCCCATGGTCAGCGGATCATGGCTCGCCAAGCCGAGTGGGCTACCGCTCGGATGTCGGGAACGTGAAACGCCACTACGGCGCAGCCTGACATGAGCCCGTTCCCTCGTAGACGGGTCCGTCCATCCCGATCGGCGGAGACACCGCCTCCCTCCCGAGCGGCACCGACGTCAGGCTGTGGACGCCGGAAATGATTGCTCTCCGTTCCCCCAAGTCGCAGAAAGTCCGGGCCACTCCCCGGCGTCGTGGGACGAGGACGCCTCGCGGATACCCGTCGTGTCACACGCTGACCACCCGACGCCCGAGGCGGTCGGTGCGGTGGTCGCCAGATCTGGCCAACGCGCGACGACCTGCCCCACGCCGTGAGCGACTGAACAGCCCCGACCCTGTGGTGAAGACACCTCCGCCAACCGAGGACAGCGTCGGTCGGCAACAAACGGCGGCGAAGCTTGCACCGCCCGGCCCGGCGGCGAAACACGGCCCTCGATCAACCAGCGTCACCGAGACGGGGTACCCGCCTCACCCAGACCCCGACCGGCCGGCGGGAAACCCGAGCGGTCAGGATCAGCGGGCCAGCCCCAACCGCCGTTGGACCATGCCGAGCACGCTCGTCACCTCGCGGATCCGCAGCGCCATCGCCAACCCCAGATACGTCAGCACGATCACGAGGCCGCCCACCGCCAGCCGCGCCAGTGCGATGACCCGGTCTGCCGAGTCCGTGTCCGGGAGGAGCCGCAGGACCAGGTACCCCACCAGCGCCGCTCCTAGAGACGCCGCCACCACCTTGCCGACGGTGGCCAGGATCTGGGCCGCCCCGATCGGCCCGATCCGGCGGCGCAGCAGCACGGCGAACACCGCGGCCGCCGCCACGTACGACACCGCGTTGCCGAACATCAGGCCCGCCGCGACCGTCGAGGTCGAGAGCACCAGGAACAGGCCGAACTGCACCGCCACCCGCAGCCCCACCACGGGGATGTTCACCAGCGCCGGTGTCCGCGTGTCCGGCAGTGCGTAGAAGGCGAACGTGAACAGCTGGCTGATCGCGAACGGCACCAGCGCCACGGCCCCGGCGAGCAGCACCACGCCCGTGTCCGTCGCGTTGCGCTCCGTGAAGGCCCCGTAATGGAACAACACCACGGAGATCGGGTACGACAGCACCGCGTAGCAGACGGCGATCGGCGCCAGCACCGCCGTGACGGTACGTGTTCCACGTGAAACATCGTCCGCGAAGTCCGCGAAGCGCCCCTCCGCCGCCGCCGCACTCATCCGGGGCAGCAGCGCCGTGATGATGGAGACCGCGATGATCCCGTGCGCGGTCATCACCAGCAGGAAGACGTTGTTGTAGATCAGCGGCCCGGCGTCGCCCTGGGCACTGGCGGCGTTGGCGAGCTTGAACACCACGATCAGGCCGAGCTGGCTGACCGCGACATAACAGAACATCCACCCGCCGAGCCGGGCCAGCTCCGCCAGCCCCAGCTCCCGCCACTGCCCCCGCCACCGGTAGTGGAACCCCACCCGGCGCAGCGCCGGAACCAGGCCCGCCACCTGCACGATGATCCCGAGCAGCGTCCCCCCGCCGATCAGCAGGATCATCACCGGGTTCATGTCGCCGGCCGCGAGATCCTCCCGGGCCCCGTACAGCGCGATGAACAGCCCGAACGACGCGATCACCACGAGGTTGTTGAGGATCGGTGTGAACATCGGCGCCGCGAAGTGCCCGCGTACGTTCAGGATCGCGCTCATCAACGCCGACAACCCGCTGAAGAAGATCATCGGCAGCATCAGCCACGCGAGGAAGTTGATCAGTGTCCGGGTCTCGCCAGGCGTGTCCGCGTCGATGTAGAGCAGCGTCAGCAGCGGCGCCGCCAGCACCGCGAGCACCGTCGCCACGAACAGCGCGACGATCGCCAGGCTGAGCAGCCGCTGCGTGTACGCCTCACCGCGGTCCGGGTCGGTGTCCCGCCGCCGCACGAGCACCGGGACCAGCACGCTGGTCAGCACGCCACCCAGCAGGAACTCGAACACCATTCCGGGCAGGATCTGGGCCGTCGTGTAGGCGTCACCGACCGCCGCGCCGAGCGCGGCCGAGATCACCAGCGTGCGCAGGAAGCCCGTACCCCGGCTGACGAGGCTGCCCACCGCCATGACCGCGCTGTGCCCGGCGGCGCCGCCACCCCCGGACCCGGTCGGTTCCTCGATCGCCGGCGGACCCGCCGGCGGCGGTATGTCGACCGGATCGGCCCGCAGGATGCCCTGACCGTCGGGTGCGGCGGCGTTCGCGCTCCGGTAAAGGCCGCTGCTCACGGGACCTCCCGACGGGATAGGACGTACCGCCCGACCCTAACCTTTGAACGCCGCCCCGCGGAGCTTGCGGCCCCGATGAGAAAGATAGGCTGGCAGTCCCATGTCCGGAACATCCTCTCCCAGCCGCCTCACGCAGGCTCAGCGCACCGCCGTGGCGGAGCTGTTGCGTGTCTCGCCGGTCGCCGACGAGCTCGGCCGCCGGTTCGCCAAGGCCGGCCACGAGCTGCACCTGGTCGGCGGGTCGGTGCGCGACGCGCTGCTCGGCCGGCTCGGCGACGACCTCGACTTCGCCACCGACGCCCACCCCGACGAGACGCTCGCGGTCCTCAAGGGCTGGGCGGAGGCCACGTGGGAGACCGGCCGCGAGTTCGGCACGATCGGTGCCCAGCGCGCCGGCCTCCGGCTGGAGATCACCACATTCCGGGCGGACGCGTACGACGGCGTCAGCCGCAACCCGGTGGTCCGGTACGGCACCGATCTCGCCGACGACCTGCGCCGCCGCGACTTCACCGTCAACGCGATGGCGGTCAGCCTGCCCGAGCACCGCTTCACCGACCCGCACGGCGGCCTCGACGACCTCGCCGCCCGGGTGCTGCGCACGCCGGGGACCCCGGAGGAGTCGTTCGGCGACGACCCGCTGCGCATGCTCCGGGCGGCCCGCTTCGCCGCCCAGCTCCGGTTCGCGGTCGATCCGGCGGTACGCGACGCGATGGAGCGCATGGCGCCGGACCTCGACCGGATCACCGCCGAGCGGATCCGCGACGAGTTCACCAAGCTCCTCTGCGGCGCCGACCCGGTGACGGGCCTGCGGCTCCTCGTCGAGACCGGCCTCGCCGACCGCTTCATCCCCGAGATCTCCGGGCTCAAGCTGGAGATCGACGAGCACGCCCAGCACAAGGACGTCTACGAGCACACGCTCATCGTCGTCGCGAACGCCGTCCGGCTGGAGGGCGACGAGGGCCCGGATTTTGTGCTCCGGATGGCCGCGCTCATGCACGACGTCGGCAAGCCGGCGACCAAGGCGGTGGGCCCCGACGGCCGGGTCAGCTTCCACCACCACGAGGTCGTCGGCGCGCGGATGACCAAGCAGCGCATGAAGGCCATGCGGTACCCCAAGGACGTGACCGCGGACGTCGTCGAGCTGGTCGCCCTTCACCTGCGGTTCTACGGGTACGGGCGGGGCGAGTGGACCGACTCCGCGGTGCGCCGCTACGTCACGGACGCCGGCGATCTCCTCCCCCGCCTGCACAAGCTCACCCGCTCGGACGTGACGACGCGCAACCGGCGCAAGGCCGCGCAGCTCGCCGCCGACTACGACGCGCTGGAGGAGCGGATCGCGCGCATCGCGGCCGAGGAGGACCTGGCCCGCGTCCGGCCCGACCTCGACGGCAACGCGATCATGGAGCTGCTCGGCGTCCCGCCCGGCCCGGTGGTCGGCGAGGCATGGCGCCACCTCAAGGACCTGCGGCTGGAGCGCGGCCCGCTCGACCGCGACGAGGCCGAGGCGGAGCTGCTGCGCTGGGCCCGTGAGAAAGGCATCGCCGGCCCCGCGTGACGGCGGTCGCGCCGGGCGGCTACGGTCGCGGTCATGCAGCCGTACGCCGGCGCTCCCCCGACCCCGCCGCGGCCCCGTTCGTACACGGTCCCGATCGTGGTCCTGTCCACGGTCCTGTTCGTGCTGGTCGCCGCGATCGTCGTGGTGCTCGCCAACCGGGCCGGCGCCGACCGCGCCAAGCAGCCGTGCCTCGTGGGCGTGTGGAGGATGACCGACTACCGCGAGGTGGTGTACCTCCAGGCGCTGGACAACACCGTGACGTTCACCGGCGGCGCGGGCACGGTCCTGCGCCTGGACAAAGACGGCACCGGCGAGAGCGACTACGGCACGGGCACCTCCTTCTACGCCGACACTCCGGACGGCCGCAAGATCCGCCTCGAGATGCGGGGGCCTGTGCGGTTCACCTACCGGCTGACCAGCACCGGTGAGGCAATCGAGCTGAAGCCGGCCGGCAACGAGGCGACCAGCCGGCTCTACCTCGACGGCCAGCCGTCCGGTCCCGAGACGCCGTACCAGGACGAGCTGACCGGCAAGATCTACCAGGTCACCTGTGCGGGCGACACGCTCACCCAGGAAGGCAGCGCGATGACGGTGCGGTACCGCCGCCGCTGAGTGGACGTGTCGTACCCCCGGGGTTGAATGGTGCTCATGCGCTGGAGCGTCGTCGACTCGCCGATCGGGCCGCTCTCCCTCGCCGCCGACGAGGTGGGGCTCTGCGGCGTGCGGTTCGGCGCGGTGCCCGACGTCGAGTTCGCGCCTCCCGCGGGCGTGCTGGCGGCGGCCGCCGAGGAGTTGGCCGGCTACTTCGCCGGCACGCTCACCGGGTTCGGCCTGCCGCTGTCGGTGCGGCGGGGATCCGAGTTCGAGCGCGCCGTCTGGCGCCGCATGTCCGCGATCCCCTACGGCGAGACCGAGACGTATGGCGAGGTGGCCGCGGTGGTCGGCGACCCTGGCGCCGCCCGCGCGGTCGGTGTCGCCTGCAACCGCAACCCGCTTCCGGTCGTCGTGCCCTGCCACCGCGTCGTCGGCGCCGGCGGCAAGCTGGTCGGCTTCGGTGGTGGCCTGCCCCGGAAGCGTTTCCTCCTGGAGCTGGAGGCACGCGTCGCCCTGGAGCGCGCCTGGTCGTCGTGAGAAGAACGGGGCGGGGACCGACGGTCCCCGCCCCGCACTCAGTCTGACCTCAGCGCTCGATCTCGCCCCGGATGAAGGACTCCACCGCGGCGTGCGCCTCGTGGTCCGCGTACTGCTTCGGCGGCGACTTCATGAAGTAGCTCGACGCCGAGAGGATCGGGCCGCCGATGCCCCGGTCGAGGGCGATCTTCGCGGCGCGGATGGCGTCGATGATGACGCCCGCTGAGTTCGGCGAGTCCCAGACCTCGAGCTTGAGCTCGGCGTTGAGCGGGGTGTCGCCGAACGACCGGCCCTCGAGCCGGATGTAGGCCCACTTGCGGTCGTCGAGCCACGGCACGTGGTCGGACGGGCCGATGTGCACGTCGCTCTTGGCCATCTCGTGCGGCACCTGGGACGTCACCGACTGGGTCTTCGAGATCTTCTTCGAGACCAGGCGGCTGCGCTCCAGCATGTTCATGAAGTCCATGTTGCCGCCGAAGTTGAGCTGGTACGTCCGGAGCAGCTCGACCCCGCGGTCCTCGAAGAGCTTGGCGAGCGCGCGGTGCACGATCGTCGCGCCGACCTGGCTCTTGATGTCGTCGCCGACGATCGGCAGGCCGGCGTCGGTGAACTTCTGTGCCCAGACCGGGTCCGAGGCGATGAAGACGGGCAGCGCGTTGACGAACGCGCACCCGGCGTCGATCGCCGCCTGCGCGTAGAACTTGTCCGCCTCCTCCGAGCCCACCGGCAGGTAGGAGACGACGACGTCCGCCCGCGCGGCACGCAGTGCCTTGACCACGTCGACCGGCTCCTGGTCCGACTCCTGGATGATCTCCCGGTAGTACTGGCCGAGCCCGTCGAACGTGGGGCCGCGCTGGACGAGCACACCCGTCGGCGGCACGTCGCAGATCTTGATGGTGTTGTTCTCGCTGGCGACGATCGCCTCCGCGAGGTCCATGCCCACCTTCTTGGCGTCCACGTCGAACGCCGCGACGAACTCCACGTCGGAGACGTGGTAGTCACCGAAGGTGACGTGCATGAGACCCGGGACGCGGTCGTTCGGGTCGGCGTTCCGGTAGTACTCCACGCCCTGGACCAGGGACGAGGCGCAGTTACCCACACCGACGATGGCGACGCGAACGGAGCCCATCGCGTTTGCCTCCTTCTTGGTTACGGCCGCTCGTCGTGGACGCGCGGACTGGTGTCCTGTGTCGCACCCGCGTCGGGTGCACGACCGGAGCGCTCGTTGACGATGAGCTCCTCCAGCCAGCGGACCTCGCGCTCGCACGCCTCCAGGCCGTGGCGCTGCAGCTCGAGGGTGTACGCGTCGAGTCGCTCGCCGGCTCTGGCGAGGACGTCGCGCAGGGTCTCGCGGCGCTCCTCGACCTTCCGCCGGCGGCCCTCGAGGATCCGCAGCCGGGTGGCCTGGTCAGTGCGCGCGAAGAACGCGAAGTGGATGCCGAAACCGGCATCGTCGTAGGTCTCGGGGCCGGCTTGCGCGATGAGGTCGGCGAACCGCTCCTTGCCCTCGGCGGTGATCTTGTAGACGACGCGGCCGCGCTTGCTCGTCAGCACCGGCACCTCGCCCGTCGCGGGCGTCGGCTCGTCGGCCTCGGTGATGTAGCCGGCGGCCTGGAGCCGGCGCAGCGTCGGGTAGAGGGACCCGTAGCTGATCGCCGCCCGGATCGACCCCAGCTTGGCGGACAGCTCTTTGCGCAGCTCGTACCCGTGCATGGGGGACTCCTGGAGGAGGCCCAGGATCGCGAACTCGAGCATGACCACCTCCGCTCCACCCGATGTATCGGCCCGATACATCGCAACGGTAAACCTCGCGGGGCCGCAGGGCAAACCCACGATTGCGCGGGTTCTGTCACGCTCCGTGAGCACTGTCGCCGTCGCCGCCCGGACCGCGTACCCTCTTCCGCATGCGCACGCAGCGCCAGGTCGTCGACTACTCGCTCCAGAAGCGAGCGGTCCTGCGTGACGTCTACTCAGGGCGCGTCGGGACGTACGAGGTCTGCGACGCCTCGCCCTACCTCAAGAGCGCCGCTCGCTTCCATGGCGAGCCGACCGACGAGCGCTGCCCGATCTGCCGGCGCGAAAACCTGACCCACGTCCATTACATTTACGGCGATGAGCTCAAGCAGTCGGCCGGCCAGGCCCGCACGCGGGCGGAGCTGCCCGTCCTGGCGATGACGCTGCGTGAGTTCCAGGTCTATGTGGTCGAGGTGTGCCGCGGCTGCTCGTGGAACCACCTGGTCGAGCAGTACCTGCTCGGGCGTGACGGGCTGGCCGGTTCGCCGGGCCGTGCGACCGACGCGGCCGAGGCCGACGCGGGCGCGCGAAGGAGAGAGGCGCGACGGTGACGACGATTCGCCGGCCGAAGGCCCCGTCTTCGACGGAACGGCGAATCGTTAGCCAGTTTGGTCCGGTTTTTTCTGATATGCCGGTTGAGTACCGGCGGAACCGGACAACCGCAGAGCGTGGTCCAACTCACGGCAACCCGGTGGCGGCGCAGCCGCGCGCCACCGCGACCGGCAGGGTGTGACGAATGAACTCGTACGACGACTCCAGTTCCGCGCGCGGGCATGCCCGCCCCCCGGCTGCCGGTGGCGACCGCGGACCAGGTTTCGGCGACGACGGCCGCCGGCAGGGCGGCGCAGGCCAGCCCACGCAGCAGGGCGGTTGGCCCAACAACGGCAGCGGGTACGGCGAACAGGCCGGCTCCCAGGCCAGCGCGCGGGCGTCGGTTCCCGGCGGTCGGGCGTCCGTTCCCGGCGGTCGCGCGTCCGTGCCGAACCCCTCCGCCGCCGCCGCGCGGGCCTCGGTTCCGGTCAGCCCGCCGTCCTCCGGTGCCACCGGTTCGCCGGCGGGGCGGGCCTCCGTGGGCCGCGCCTCGGCCGCCGTCCCGCCCGCGGGCCGGGCCTCGGTGGGCAGCGCGTCCGTTGGCAGCGCCGCCGTCGGTGCGCCGGCGTCCGGGCGGGCGACCGTGGGGCGTGCGTCGGTGCGGCCGGTCTCCCCCGGCGGGCCCAACGAGTTCGGCAGCGGCCCGGGCCCGGCGGGTCCCGGCGGTCCCGGTGGGCCGGCGCGAAACCGGTCGGCGGGCCGCCCCAAGCGCTCCCGCCGGCGCAAGATGGTCAACTGGATGGTGGCGGGCTTCGCGGTCCTGGTCATGGTGGCCGGCGCCGCCCTCGTCGGCGGCACGTACTACGCCACCAACGTCGTCCTCCCCGACAACATCGACCCGCCGCTCGCCAGCACGATCTACGCCGCCGACGGCAAGACCCAGATCGCCAAGCTGGGAGAGGTCAACCGCACGTTCGTCTCGATCAAGCAGATCCCCGATTACGTGCAGAAGGCCGTCGCCTCGGCCGAGGACCGCAAGTTCTACGAGCACAGCGGCGTCGACTACGTCGGCATCGTCCGCGCCGCGTGGAACAACGTCACGGGTGGCGACCGTCAGGGTGCGTCGACGATCACCCAGCAGTACGCCCGGAACGCCTACGACAACCTCGGCGGCGTGACTTACGCCCGCAAGGTGCGCGAGGCGGTCATGGCCTCGAAGCTCACCGACGAGTACAGCAAAGACCAGATCATGGAGATGTACCTCAACACGATCTACTTCGGTCGAGGTGCGTACGGGATCGAGGCGGCGGCGCAGACCTACTTCGGCAAGTCGGTCAGCAAGGTGAACGTGGCCGAGGGGGCGGTGCTGGCGTCGCTGATCAAGCAGCCGGAGCCGTCCGCCACCCACAAGGGCTACGACCCGGGCTACAACCCGGCGGACGCCAAGGGCCGCTGGGACTACGTGCTCAACGGCATGGTGGAGAAGCAATGGCTGCCCGCGGACCAGCGGCCGACGGAGTATCCGGAGAAGACGCTCAAGCCGCTGCCGAAGAACACCGCCTGCCTGACCGACTGCGGCGTCAACACCCCGCTCGGCAACGTGATCAACTATGTCCGCGACGAGATGATCGCCATGGGCATTCCGGGCTGTGACGTCGAGAACTGCTCGAAGGCCATCAAGGACGGTGGTTTCCGCATCACCACCACCATCAACATGAAGATGCAGAAGGCCCTCCAGGCCGCCATCTGGCGCAAGCAGAAGGACTCCGAGCTGGCCGGCCAGCCGAAGAACCTGATGGCCGCGGGCGTGGCGATCGACCCCGAGACCGGCCGGGTGCTCGCCTACTTCGGCGGTGACACGGGTACCGGGCACGACTACGCCGGCAAGAACGTCGAAAATGGGACGCTGACCGGTGGCCACGCACCGGGTTCGTCGTTCAAGATCTACACCCTGGCGGCGGCGCTGGACGCGGGCATCTCGCTCGACTCGCGGTGGGACGCGACGCCGTTCACGGTGCCCGGGACCGAGATCCGCGTGGTGAACGCCGGCCGGAACGCATCGTGTGGCAAGAACTGCACGCTGCGTCAGTCGACGATCTCGTCGTACAACGTGCCCTTCTACCACATCACCGCCAAGATCGGCTCGGACAAGGTCGTCGACATGGCCCGCAAGGCCGGCATCACCACGATGTGGACCACCAATCCGGTCAAGCCGTACGACCTGACCGACAAGAACACCAAGATCGGGGAGTCGGCGCCGTTCTTCCACGTCGTCGGCTACGGCGCGTACCCCGTCACGGTGCTCGACCACGCGAACGGCCTCGCGACGATCGCCAATCGGGGCTTGTACAACAAGGCGCACTTCGTGACGAAGGTCGAGCAGAAGAACGTCACCACCGGCGAATGGGAGCAGGTCGGCGGCGAGCAGCTCAAACCCAAGCGGACGATCCGGCCGGAGGTCGCCGACGACGTCAACGACGTGCTGCAGGAGATCTCCGGCGGGCTCAGCGGCGGGCGGCCCGCCACCGGCAAGACCGGCACCTGGGAGCTCAACGAGAAGAGCAGCGACAACGCGCACGCGTGGATGCTCGGCGCGACCCCGCAGCTGGCGACCGCGATCTGGGTCGGGAACGTCGGCACGGAGAAGGCGATCCGCGACAAGAACGGCAACAAGATCCAGGGTTCGACCCTGCCGAAGGACATCTGGAAGCGCTTCATGAACGACGCGCTGGAGGGCACGGACATCGAGCGCTTCCCGCCCGGCACCCACATCGGCGATGACGACGCCGGCAACGGCGTGGCACCCACGCAGACGCCCTGCTTCCCCGGTGACCCGACCTGCCAGACGCCGGGCACCGGTGGCCAGCCCGGCTTCCCGGGCGGCAACGCCGGCGGCGACGGCAACGGGAACGGCAATGGGAACGGCAATGGCGGTCGAAACGGCAGAAACGGCGCTGGCGTCGAGAACCCGTTCACGGTCGTCGAGCCGCCCGACAACTGATGCCGCCTCCGGCCCGATGCGCGGATTCCGGCGCTCCGGATGGGGCGCATCGGGCGGGATGCGGAAAGATGCCTCTTCGTGGGCGCAAACCTGATGCGGGAAGACGTCGGAACGGTCGACCAGC
>Ga0164243_10003485_pt1 | contig 25174 bp, 20 predicted proteins | sample OricompcompostOP_FD_108781 | JGI IMG/M metagenome (GOLD analysis project Ga0164243, IMG submission 108781) | Organic Plus compost microbial communities from Emeryville, California, USA - Original compost - Organic plus compost (OP) | ecosystem: Engineered > Solid waste > Mixed feedstock >...
GCGCCCAATTCGGCCATGTTGATCTACGCGACTTTGTACGATGGGCGTGGTATTCTTGCGGCCGTTTCAGTGGACGCTGGTGTCAGATATCTCATGCCATCGCGCTTCGGCGATGTGCGCGAACCGTCCTGGTCGCCCTTCATGGATCGACGTTGACGCGACACGCAGGTTGTTGAAAAAGTGCGACTGAAAAGTGCATAACAAATGAGGGATGGAAAAGGCCTGGTGCGGTTTGCGGGTCGGTTCCGTCCCTTAATATTAAATTACTTAACGCATCGCCACTTTCGCTTTTTGTGACTTTAATAGTCGCCGGATTTCGATTATTTTATTGCCTTGCATTTGGCAACCTTACTTATTGAACAAACATACTTTGTCTGGGATCACTCTGGGATCGAAATATGGAACACAAGAAACTTAGCTCCGCCGTAGGTGTAGTTTTGGCTCTGGCTCTGCTGGCAGGTTGCTCCAGCAACAAATCCGACGACAGCAACAAAAACGCCGCGCAAACCGCTCCGGTTTCCACGGGGTCGTCCACCGAATCCTCCTACGATACCGGTTCGGACCTGTCGCAACTGCAACGCGTTGTTTATTTCGACTTCGACAAGTTCGAACTGAACTCCGCCGGTCAGTCTGTTGTCGATGGTAATATCGCGGCACTGCGCAACGGCAACCAACGCATTCGTCTGGAAGGTCACGCCGACGAGCGCGGTACCCGCGAATACAACCTGGCCCTGGGTGAGCGCCGCGCCAACGCCGTCGCCAAATACCTGCAGGCCAACGGTATTGCCAGCAGCCGCATCGAAACCGTCAGCTACGGTAAAGAAAAACCCGCTGATCCGGGTCACGACGAAGCGGCCTGGGCCAAAAACCGTCGTGTTGAGATCATCCTCAACTAAGTTTTACAGGTAATTCCTGATGAAAATGGGTAGCAATTCGTTTCGCCGCCCCGGACGCGCCGCCTGGTTCGCCAGCGCGGCGCTGTTTGTTTTTTGCGCGTGCGCACAGGCGCAGGCGCCGATTTTCGATGCCAGCCAGCCTTCGTCGCGCGGCAAGCAGCAGGCGGCCAGTCCGGTCAGCAATCCGAACGTCGAGCTGTACCAGCAATTGCAGTCGCTTCAGCAGGAAGTGATGAATCTGCGCGGTATCGTCGAGGAGCAGGGGCATCAGCTCGAAACGCTGCGGCAGCAGGGGCTCGATCGTTACAACGATCTCGACCGCCGCTTGAGCGGAGGCCAGCAAGGCGCCGCCGCCACTGTGCCTGCCGCAGCGCCGCAGGAGTCGGGTGAGGCGCCGGCCGCTTCCGGCGCCGCGGAGGGTGGGGCGATCAACGCCGCGACGGTGCCTTCTTCTCCCGCCGCCGAAGCGCAGCCCGAAGAATACGAGGCCTATAAGCAGGCTTACGCCAAAGTCCGGTCCCAGGATTTTTCCGGAGCGATCAAGGCGTTCAATGCTTTCCTCGGCTCCTATCCGAACAGCACGTTGGCACCCAACGCCTATTATTGGCTGGGTGAGCTGCATCTGCAGACGCCGCCTGACCTGAACGCCGCGCAACAATCCTTCACCAAGGTGGTCGGCGATTATCCCCAGCACAACAAGGCGCCGGATGCGCTCTACAAATTGGCCAAGGTTTATTTCCTGAAAGGCGATAAGGCCAAGGCCAAGCAACTGATGCAGCAGGTCATCGACGACTACGGCAGCAGCGGCAGTCAGGCGCCGCAGCTGGCGAAGCAATTCCTCGATCAGAACTTCCACAAATAGCCGATCCCCGCCTTTCCGACCCGCGCCTGTTCGCGGGTCGAATCTCGGGGCGCATTACCCCCGCGCCCCGATCTCCGGTAGAATTTTCGGCCTCCAATGGCTCGTATGGCGCCCGTTATGGAGCAGACGCTCAGAATTACTGAAATTTTCTTCTCGTTGCAGGGAGAAACCCGCACCATCGGTTTGCCGACGGTGTTCGTGCGCCTGACCGGCTGCCCGTTGCGTTGTGGCTACTGCGATACCACCTACGCATTCCAGGGCGGGGAACGCTGGACGCTGGCGTCGATTTTGGACGAGGTGGCGCGTTACAAGCCGAGTTATGTCACGGTGACGGGCGGTGAACCGTTGGCCCAGCCCAACTGCTGGCCGCTGCTGAGCGCGTTGTGCGACGAGGGTTATGAGGTTTCCCTGGAGACCAGCGGCGCGTTGAGCCTGGCGGATGTCGATCCGCGTGTGGTCAAGGTCATGGATTTGAAAACACCGGCGTCGGGAGAAATGGCGCGCAACGATTACGGCAATATCGATCTGCTGCTGCCCCACGATCAAGTGAAGTTCGTGATCTGCGACCGTCAGGATTACGAGTGGGCGCGTTTGCAACTGGACCGTTTCGCCTTGGCCGAACGGGTCGATGAGGTGCTGTTCTCGCCGAGTTTCGGCCAACAAAACGCCACCGAATTGGCCCAGTGGATCATTCGGGACCGACTGCCCGTGCGTTTCCAGCTGCAATTGCACAAGCTGCTGTGGAACGACGAGCCGGGCCATTGATGCGCGTGATCGAGGAGTGATATGCGACCCAAGGCGGTGATTCTGGTTTCCGGCGGCCTCGATTCCGCGACGCTGCTGGCCATGGCGGTGGCGGAAGGCTACGAGTGCTACACGCTGGCTTTCGACTATGGTCAGCGGCACCGCGCCGAACTGGCCGCGGCCGAGCAGGTGGCGCATCGACACGGTGCCGCCGCGCACAAAGTGGTCACGCTCGACCTGCGTAGTATTGGTGGCTCCGCACTCACCGATAACGCCATCGACGTACCGGAAGAGCGCAGCGAGGGCATTCCGGTGACCTACGTACCGGCGCGCAACACCGTGTTTCTGTCGATTGCGCTGGGATGGGCTGAAGTGCTCGGTGCACAGGATATTTTCATCGGCATCAACGCCGTGGATTATTCCGGATACCCGGATTGCCGACCCGAGTTCGTCGAGGCTTTTCAGGCGCTGGCGAACGTGGCCACCAAGGCCGGTGTCGAAGGACAGACGATGCGCATCCGCACGCCGCTGCTGCGGTTGAGCAAAGCGGATATCGTGCGCGAGGGAACACGGCTCGGCGTTGATTACGCGTTGACCGTTTCCTGTTATCAGGCCGACGCGCAGGGCAGGGCCTGCGGACGCTGCGACAGTTGTTATCTGCGCCGTGAAGGATTCCAGGCGGCGGGCATCGCCGATCCCACCCGCTATGTGGATGCGTAGGGGCGCGCAAAAACGCCTAAGGCGGAATTTTTTTATAGAAAAGGGCTTGTGTTTTTTTGTCAAATCATTAGTATATGCGCCTCCTCCGGGCCGTTAGCTCAGTCGGTAGAGCAGTTGGCTTTTAACCAATTGGTCGATGGTTCGAATCCATCACGGCCCACCAAATTTTAGTATTTGTTTCAAGGGGTTACGATTTGTCGTAATCCCTTTTTTCTTTCAGGGCGTACATTAGGGCGTACATTCTTTAAAGATTAAATGTAAAAAATCGGCGTTCCGATTTATCCAATCAATATTGCCGATGCCCCGATCAATTTGGATTCAAATCTTGAATCCCGTTCTGTGCAGTTTGTCATTCACCCGCGGATGAGTTTCACAAATCCTTGTGCAAAGTGCTGAGGAACGCTCGTGCATTTCGCTCGATAAAAAGTATTTGAATCGAACGCATCCGTGATGCACAGATCACAGCCGCAAATTGATCCACAAGCGAAGAGCACGTTTGAGCGATAGCTTCGTGAAAAAAACGGGTTTATCTGCGAGCGAAGATAAAAAGAGCGCCGGGTTGAAATGAATGATCAAGATGTGGCCGCGATCGCGAGCCACATCGGCGCCGTTTGAGCGTTCGGCTCAGGAATTGAAATCCTGCATGAAGATATCCCAAAATCCCAGGAACAACGCCGCGATCAGCGGGCCCAGCACAAAGCCGTTCAGGCCGAAAATGGCGATGCCGCCGAGCGTGGACAGCAGCACCAGATAATCCGGCATCTTGGTGGTGCGGCCGACCAGAATCGGGCGCAGCAGGTTGTCCACCAGTCCGATGACGCCGGCGCCGAACGCAATCAGCACGATGCCCTGCCAGAGTGAGCCGGTGGCCAGGAAATAAATGGCCACCGGTCCCCAGATCAGGGCCGAGCCCACCGACGGCAGCAGCGATACCAGCGCCATCACCACGGCCCACAGCAACGCGCCCTGCACACCCAATACCCAGAAAATGAAGCCGCCGAGCGCGCCCTGTACCGCCGCCACCACCAGGTTGCCCTTGACCGTCGCTGTGGTCACGTCGGCGATTTTGGCAAGCAGCTGGCGTTCGCGCACATCGCCCAGCGGCAGCGCGCGAATCAGCAGGCGCACCAGTTTGTCGCCGTCGCGCAGAAAGAAAAAGGTGAGATACAGCATCAGCGCCAGGGAGATCAGAAATTGGGCGGTGTTCTGGCCGACGCTCAGGGCCTGGGTGGCCATGTAGCGGCTGGCTTCGACGGTGGCGTTGGTCAGTTGTTGCTTGATACTGCTGAACTCGATGCCGAAACGATCCATCAGCGGTTGCAGTGTGGGAAACGCGTTTTGGAGTTTTTCCGTATATTGATTGAGGTCGATTTTCCCCGAATGCAGTTGTTCATACAGATTGCTGCCCTCCTGGGCCAGCGACAGAATGATGAACAACAGCGGCAGGATGACGATCAGCGTGCACAGCAGCAAAATGCTCAGGGCCAGCAAGTTGCGGCGTTTGCCGAACAGGGGCGACCAGCGGCGCTGCAGCGGATAGAACACGATGGCGATGACCGCAGCCCACAGGATCGCGCTGAAAAACGGCAGCATGATGCGGCCGAACAGCACCGAAACCACGATCAACAGAAGAAGAAACGAACCCTGTGCGAGTTTTTCTTGCATGGCGCCACGCGATCCTGCGTTGAGGGTGGAAGCATCAGCGCCGATGCTATCAGGCTCGCCCGGCACTGGCGAGCCTGCCGACGATGGGCTGTTACCTGACCGCGTTGCCGCCGTCCACCGACAACAATTGGCCGGTGATGAAGGAAGCCCGATCGGAGCACAGGAACGCCACGGCTTCGGCGATTTCGTGCGGCTCTCCCAGGCGCCCGATCACCGAGGCGGCCTTCAGCTGGGCCTCGACCTGCGGTTGTTCCTTGAAATGCCGCTCCAATCCCGGCGTGCGGATCACGCCGGGCGAGACGGCGTTGATGCGAATACCGAGCGCGCCGTATTCGGCGGCCGCGCTTTTGGTGAGGATATTGACCGCGCCCTTGGCGGAGGCATACGCCGCGTTGTGAGCGTGGCCGCGCAGCGATGAGTTGGAGGAAATATTCACGATCGCGCCGGCGTTGTTTTTCAGCATCGCCGCGATTTCATGCTTCATGCACAGCCAGGTATTGGTCAGGCAATATTCCAGGGTGTGTTCGAATACCTCGCGCTGGTATTCGTGGGTGAGCCCGAATCCCTTGCTCAACGCCGCGTTGTTGCAGGCGACGTCGAGGCGGCCCCAGGCCGAAACCGCCTGTGCGACGGCGCTCTGCACCTGCGCCTCATCGGTGACGTCGGTTTTCGCGAACAGCGCTTCTCCGCCCGCCTGCCGAATGAGATCGACAGTCCCCTGGCCGCCGTCGGCGTCATAGTCGGCCACCAGCACCTTGGCACCCTCTCGCGCCATGACCAGGGCGATGGCGCGCCCAATGCCACCTCCGGCACCGGTTACCAAGCCAATTTTTTTATCGAGCAGCTGCATGGCGATCTCCCGCGGATTGCTGGTAAGGAACAATTACCTGAACAGTGTAACAAAATTATCAGCATGGATACGATGGCCCTGATTACGATTTTTTCAGAAACCATGGTGTGGTGAATCGTGAGATCAAGTGTGCTGACCTGTCTCACCAAGGTGCGGAGATATCGGTCGCGGCATGGTTTATTTCCTCCCATCGAACATTTTTTTATTGAGCAAAAGTATATTGAAGGATATAAGTATACCGTTGAGTTTGTTTCGGGTGTCGACAGCTCGCTACCTCCGGTCCCCACCGATATCGATTGTTCCGAGAGTAAGGCGAAACCATGAGCCAGATCTGTCTTCCTTCCAATACGACGCGGCGTGAACGACGCAAACTGGAAATGCAGGAGCGTCTTCTGGAGGCCGCCGTCGAATTGTTCAGCGAACAGGGTTGTGAGTTGACCAGCGTCGAACAAATTTGCGCGCGCGCGGATATGGCGCGCAAGACGTTCTACAACTATTTCCCCTCCAAGGAACATCTGATTTATCTGCTGAGCGAACAGCGTATCTTCGATGAGAGCCGGCGCCTGCTCGAGCGTGCGCGGGCAAGCTCGGAGGACACCATCGAGCAATTGCGGTTCTACATGGAAAGCACCGGCGATCATCTGCGCAAGTTCGCGGTGCTCGAACGCGAGCTGATCAAGCAGACCATCAAGGACATCGCCCACAACGACGAGCGGGTCGCGGTGCGTTACCCGCACATGCGCAATCTGTTCAGCGCGCTGATCGCCAACGGGCAGGAGCGGGGCGATATCCGGTTGGATTTCAGCGCGCAATTGCTGGCACAGATCGTATCGAGCGCACTCGACGCAGTGACGGTGAACTGGGTGTACGAGGAACAGTATCCGCTCGAGGAGCAATTGCGCGAGCTGACCGATTATTTCGCGGCGACGCTGCGCCGCACGCGTGGGAATCGTTCGAAGATGGCGGCGAGAAGGTCGACCAAAACTCCCGCCCCGTCTTAGCTCCGCGATGAGATTTTGCGCCGGTTTCTCAGCGCGCGAGAAAACCGCCATCCACCGGGATGCTGGCGCCGGTGATGAAACTGGAGGCATCGGAGGCGAGGAATAGCGCTACCCGCGCGATTTCTTCCGCCTGCGCGAAGCGGCCGAGCGGATTGTCGATCATGTATTGCTCCATGCCGCCGCTCCAATGTTGCCGGATCATGTCGGTGCGGGTGTGTCCCGGCGCAATGGCGTTGACCCGGATGCCCGGTTTCGCCACCTCCAGCGCGGCCGCCTTGGTGTAACCTTCCACCGCGTGTTTGGCGGCGACGAAATTGGCGCTCATATAAGCGCCGCGGGAACCGTGAACGGAACTGATGTTGATGATCGAGCCGCCGCTGTTCTGCCCCAGCATTTGCCGGATTTCATATTTCAGCGCCAGCCATACGCCGCGCACATTGGTGTTGAGCACGCGCTCGAAATTCGCTTCGTTGTCCTCGGCGATGGGCAACAGCTCCGCCTGGGCGCCGGCGTTGTTGACGGCGATGTCGAGTTTGCCGAAGGTCTCGACCGTGCGTCGGATCGCTTCCTCCACCTGTGCGGCCTGGCTGACATCGGCACGAATGAAGAGCCCGGTTCCGCGCGCGCCGCGGATCGACGCCTCCGTTTCCTTCCCCTCGCGCTCGCGGCGGCCGATAAAAGCGACACTGGCGCCGGCCCTTGCGAACGCGGTTGCGATGGCGCGCCCAATGCCGCTGGTGCCACCGGTAATGAATGCCACTTTGCCTTCCAGGACTCCGGTCATGGTGCTGTGCTCCTCAATGAGTGTCTTTAGGTGATACATCCGTTTATTGGTATTACCCCGGACCGGGGGGTGTACGAACAAGGACCATTGTTATGATCAGCGGCCTCGCGGCGGCGCTGCCCGAGGCGATAGCGACGGGTTTCGTGGTGTCAGAGGCTTATCGATGGACTGTAGAAGGGATAGCGAGTGCTTCTCCGTCCCTGTTCCCTGAAGCTGGCTGACTCCATGATTATTATTCCCGCCGCTATTTAGTTACAGTAAGAGCGAAATGTCAGGAAACTCTACCGGCATCCGACCAGCGGTTACCTGTCGTTGACGAATGACAGCGACGCAGATTGTAATAAGTCAATTGAATCTATTTGTGAAATATTAAGAGGCATGATCATCCCCAATGGCGGCGTGAAAAAAACGCGCCGCTTATCGTCGAGATTAGAAAACGGGATGAAAATTCAGAACATTATCAGTAAACATAATTAAAAGTCTGAACCGATACACCAAGTCCAGTGGTGGCGAAGGCTGCTTCGCCACGGAGTCTCACCATGTCCGCCCAGGCGCTCATCAATCGCTACGCCCGCGCAATCATTCGCGGCGCCTTGTCCCGACAGTACGATTATTCGGTGATCCGGCAGGCGGTCGGTATTCCCGCCGATATCGGACCGGATGACGATTACGATTTCGATCCCGGCACGCTTGCGCGCATTTCCCGGCAGGTGAAACTGTTGATGCAGGACGAATTCTGCGGCCTGACGGCAACGCGCTGCCGCATCGGTGCGTTCTCGCTGATGTGCGACCTGATCATTTTCAGCGATACGCTGGAACAGGCGCTGCGCAAGGCCTTTCGTTTCTACAGCGTGCTGACCGAGGATGTTCAGTTCGAGCTGGAAACGGCGGGCGACACGGCGCGGGTGTTCGTGCGCCTGGCCGATCCGGCGATCGATGCCGATCATTTTCTTTGCGAGTGGTGGTTTCTGAATTGGCGCGCCATTTCCAGCTGGTTGATCGGCGAGGAAATCGATCTGGTCGAGGTGGCGTTTTCACACCACCCGGCCGTGGCCTTCGAAGGCTACGCACAGGTGTTTTCCCGGCACTGCAGGTTCGGCCAGCCGCAGGCCTTTTTCAGTTTCGACCGCGGCCATCTGACCAAACGCATCATTCGCAACACCGATGATCTTTTGGTTTTCATCGGCAATTCGAGCATCGATCTGGTATCCATTCCCGGCGTTGAACAGAGCCTGAAAAACCGCGTCAAGGCGCACCTGCAAAATCATTTTTTCGAAACGCAACATTTCCCGTCGATGGAAGCGGTGGCGGTTCAGTATCACATGAGCAGCCAGACCCTGCGCCGGCATCTGGAAGAGGAGGGAGCGAGTTATCGCGGCATCAAGGAGGAAATCCGGCGCGACGTGGTGATGAAATGGCTGGGGAACAGCCAGATTTCGATCAGTGAAATTTCGCGCATGGGCGGTTTTGCCGAGCCCAACGGTCTTACCCGTGCGGTGAAGTCCTGGATCGGGCTGAGCCCCAAGGCCTATCGCGACGGTCTGGCGGCGCAGCGGGCTGCGCCCGCGCGGCGATTGAGCGGACCGACTGAGCGCGGGCTTGGCGGTGAGAAAAAAGCCTGTGATGACAGGATCGGTGATGAAAAGGCGCGGCCAATCCGTTAGAAAATCACGAACAGAACAATCGCGCACGGCGGCGTGCGGGAATCGACCGTGGAGCGAGCGCTCGACCCATGCCCCGCCCGCGTGCGAATTGTCCCGACCATCGAAGCCGTTAACTCGAATGGGTCATTGTGATTGCAGCCGGATTGTTGCTTGATTCCAGGGTTGCCATCGCCCTTGGTAGACACGTGCATACCACCTTTGCCTGTGATGGTTATTTAATTTGAGTTTTAGGAATTTACTGGCTAATTTACCGGGCCAACAAACGCCGGTTCATCGGCTGATAATAAAACGGAGTGATGACTCACGATGGTTGAGCTGTTGCGGGAATCCGTTGTTGAAGCGAAAACACGGAAGCACGCCGGTACCGGCGAACTGACGCGGTTGGAGCGGCTGACCGATCATATTCTGGTTGAAGGTTTGTATTGTTTCAGCCGCGCCCCCGATATCGAGCGAATGCAGCATGCGCTGGGCGCAGCGCTGGCGCGGCAGCCCGCATTCACCGCCGCGTCGGTCAACAATAATGATCGCTTTTTGCTGCATCGCGACGCCGGAATGGCGTTGTTTTCGATTTACCGCTTCAATGGCTGTCTGCCGGATTTTTCCGAATTGGACGTCCTGGTCGAGAGCCACGGGCCGGCGCCGGAATACGGCAACCCTCGCCGCGACAGCGCCCGGCCGTTGACCCGGATCCGCCTGGGCCTGTTCGATGACGGTTATTGCGCGCTCTGGTTCAGCAGCGTGCTGCGGCGGACCGAAATGGACAGTTGCGCCCGCTTCCTGCGCATCTGGTCGGATGGGTACGACGGGCGGCAAATGCCAGTCGAAAGCACCGGCGACGAGGAGTTTGATTGTCTGTTCGGCGCGCCTTTGGAGTATCGGGCGCACAAGAGCGTGGCGTTGACTTCACCCAAGGGCCGAAAAATCATCCAGAACCTGTTCGGGCGCACGTTACCTGCAAATTGCGAGGGCGCCGATCCGGCCAATACCGACGTTTTCATAAAAAATATCAAAAGAAAATACTGCACCGAAAAATACGCGAAGTCCGGCCTGAAACTGGACCAATCGAAATTGTTGTGGATAAAACTGCGGCAACTGTTTGAAAAGGAAGAGCCCTATCTCGATGTGGATTTCGATCTGAAAAAACTGGCGGAGCGCATGACCGTCTCCCAGCAGATTCTCAGCCAGGTCATCAATTCCAACGCGGGGGTGCATTTCTATGATCTGGTCGACAGCTACCGGATGGCCGCCGCGCGCGAGCTGCTGAGCGATCCGCGCAACCGCGATCGCAAGCTGCTCGATATCGCCGTCTCGTCGGGTTTTGCCTGCCAATCCACTTTCTTTTCCCATTTCAAGCGCGCCACGGGGCTCACCCCCGACGCCTATCGGCGCATGCGGCTGACACAGGCGAGCCGGCCGATGCTGGTGGACTCCATCTCCGACCGGTAGCGGCGGAAGTCACCGTACCTGTGGCGCGGTGACTTCCGTTGTTTTGTCGATCGACGCTCAGTCGTACCACTGCGCATACCACTTGCGCATTTTGTGGATGGGGCCGTCGGCGTCGCTCATGCGCGGATTCGACAGATACCGTTTGTTTTCCAGGATTTCGATATCGAGCGAATAATCCTTCACGTAACCGCGCATCCATTCCTGCCCTATCTCCATGCCGGAGGAGCGATGCACCCAGAATAAAATGGTGCTGGTCATCACGCCGGGCGTGGTGGGGCAGAACATCAGGATGGCCAGGCCCCGCAGCGAACCGAAATAACGGGCGAAGTTGTAGGACGGCCCGAATGACGTGATTTTCATGCGATCGACATTGGTGGTGGTCTGGATGTTGTCGTTGTTGTTGCTCACATCGAATTCAAGCGTGGTGGCCTGCTCGCCGTAGACGCAATGCCAATGGAAATCCACCGGTGCCCAGCGGTGCACGGTGCGGAAATGAAGAAAATCCGAGAGGTTTTCGAACATTTCCTGTGGATGGGTTTTGATCGTGGTTTCGCTGTAACCGACGAACAGATAATCGTCGGAGGTGGTTTCCTCGAGGTCGGGGATGTTCCAGAACGGCGCGCGTGATTTCTGGTCCAGCCAGATGAAGATGTTGCCGTTTTTTTCCACGGTGGGATAGGCGGCTACCTGTGCTCCCGGCACTTTCTTTGCCCCGAACGCGTGCTCGCAGCGGCCGTCGAAACCGAACTCCCAGTGGTGGAACGGGCAGCGGATGCGCTCGCCCACCACTGCTCCGCCTTTGCCGATATGCGCGCCCATATGCGGGCAGTAGGCGTCGATGACATTGGCGACGCCATCTTCGCTGCGGTAGATCACCACATCGTTGCCAAGTACATGTTTGTTGATGATCTGGCCCGGCGCCAAACGCGCGCTGATTTCCACCGGAAACCAGCCGTTGGGAAAAGGTGGGAACGGATAGCGGTAGGCGCTGCCCGAATCCGTTCCGATGAGTTGGGCGGTGGATGAAGCGGTATTCATGATGGAAGATCCCTCTGACGAAATTGTGAACGATCGACATGCCGGCGCGAAGGAAAATCGAAACCGAGCGCAGCCCGTTCGGATGGGCTTCGCCGGAAAGCGAATTCCGGATCGCTGTGGCGGGAATAGGGCTACGAATGTCGTCGCGGCGACAGCCGTGGTCCTGACCTGGCGTAGTGGATGCTGGCTTTGCGCGCGATCAGCCGCGCCGACGGTGATGTCGATGTGTCCGCTGACCGGCTTGAAAAAGCCTCGATTTGCATGAGTTGAAGTCGCACCCAGGTCGCCCTCCCTTTCGGCTTGTCCCTACAGCATCGCGACGCGAGATGGTTTATCGAAAATGATTTCCCTGTTTGCGATACCACGGGCGTAGATATACGTGATGCCAACGGTGCGATACAAATATGTTGGTTGTCCGCCGATCGGGCTGGAGCAGATTTTTTTCCGCGGGAAACTATTCTGTGCTACTGGGGGAGCGGCGGGTTGATCTTGTTACTGCGAGAGTGTGAATTTCGACGCCTCGAAATTCACCTTCGAACAGGAAGTCTCAGGATTTTATTTACCGTGACGGTTGCTTGCAAACAAAACTTTTTCGGACGGTGAAGCGTTTTTTTCAGGTTCTCAACACGGCGTATTGGTCGGCTCTCGTCAGGTAGCCGGCGCACGGCGAAGGGTAATGCGTGCCGATCACCAGCAGATCGCCGCTGTGCGCGTGGTGATCGATCAGGTCGCGCCGGGTTGCGGCCGCGCCGGCGGCATCGACATCGGCGACGGTGCCCCAGTCGGGCTCGGCCCATTGCACGGGATGATGCGTCATGTCGCCGGTGATCAGGGCCCGCTCGCCCCGCGACTCGATCAGCACGGAAACATGGCCGGGCGTGTGCCCCGGTGTCGGCAGCAGCCTGACCTGCGGCGTGATCCTGTGATCCATGTCGACGAGCTGCGCCAGGTTGGCCTCGAACAGCGGCGCGATGGTTTCCTCCGACAATGTCCACGTTTCCCGTTCCGGACTGTCGCGCCAATGTTCCCATTCGCGCCGGCTGAACAGATAACGCGCGTTCGGAAACGTGGGCAGCCAGCGCCCGCCCACGCGCATGGTATTCCAGCCGACATGATCGAAATGCAGGTGCGTACACAACACCACATCAACCGATTCGCGCGCGAAGCCCCGATCGGCAAGCTGTTGCAAAAACGGCTGCGTGGGCACTTCGAGCACATCCATGCCGGCGGCCTGATGTTCGCCGATGCAGGTATCCACGATGATGCGCACACCGTCGGCCTCGATCGCCAGCGCGTGAATCGACAAGCGGCAGTGCGTGCCGGCCTCATCGATGAAGTGGGGCGCCAGCCAATGCCGGTGGCGCGCCAGGGCCTGCGGCGTGGCGGCGGGAATCAGCGAGTCGATGCGCACAGGTACTTCGCGTTCGACGATGCGGGTTACGGCAACATCGCCGATCGACCAGCGGATAACGGGGTCACTGTGTTGCGCCGTCATGATTATTCTCTTTTGTCATCGGTCGGTATCGCTGCGATTCTCACGGCCCGCGGCGCCACTGTCAACGCGGCGCGGCCGCGCGGGTCGTGCCCGACTGCGGCATGTGCGATAATCCCGCTTCTTTTTGCGGTAGGGTTGCGGTGATGCAGGCGGTTCCCCAGGGCTTCGAGCCCTTCGATTCCCACAACGGCTTCATTGATCTGATCGGGCCGATCTATCGGCGCCGGCTCGACGACATCGAGTCGTTAGGCATGCGGATCGAACCCCGGCACTGCAATACCCTGCACATCGCTCACGGCGGCCTGCTCGCCACCTTCGCCGATGTCGTGGTGAGCCGCGCCGCCGCCATGGCCAGGGGTGAACTGGCCTATGCGGTCACTGTCAGCCTCAATACCGATTTCATCGCCGGCGCGCCGCTCGGCGCCTGGCTCGAAGGGCGCGCCAACGTCGGCCGGGCCGGCAGCGGCATTGCCTTCGTATCCTGCGATGTGTTCGCGGATCAAACCCTGGTGCTGCGCGCCAGCGGCGTCATGAAATACTTGTCGCGTCTGCGCGGCGAACACGCGGCCGGCTGAACGCGCTTCACCATCGGCCGATAAAAAATCCACAAAGCAATAACAATCAGGAGAAAAACCGATGTCCGATTCCCTGTTCGATCTTTCCGGCAAGGTGGCGGTGGTGACCGGTTCCAGCCGCGGCATAGGCAAGGCCATCGCCGAGCGCCTGGCACAACACGGCGCCAAGGTGGTGGTGTCGAGCCGCAAGGCCGACGCCTGTGAGCCGGTGGCGCGCGCAATCAATGAGCGCGGCGGCACCGCCACGGTGATTCCCTGCAATATTTCCCACAAGGATCAATTGCAGCATCTGGTCGATGCCACCATCGCGCTGTGGGGCGGCATCGATATCCTTGTGTGCAACGCCGCCGTCAATCCGCATTACGGTTCCGCCGCCACCATTTCCGACGAAGCCTACGACAAGATCATGGGTTCGAACGTGCGCAGCAATTTCTGGCTGTGCAATATGGTTTGCGAACACATGGCGACGCGCGGCGGCGGTTCGATCATCATCGTTTCGTCGATCGGCGGTTTGCACGGTTCGGCCACGCTCGGGGTTTATTCGCTGTCGAAGGCGGCGGATATGCAGATGGCGCGCAATGTCGCCGTCGAGTGGGGCGCGAAAAACATTCGCGCCAACTGCATCGCGCCGGGTCTGGTGCGCACCGATTTCGCGCGGGCATTGTGGGAAAACCCGGTCAACCTGCGCAAATTCAGCCAGGGCGCCGCGCTCGAACGGATCGGCGAACCCGATGAAATCGCCGGCGCCGCGGTCTTCCTGGCCGCTCCGGCCAGCGGTTTCATGACCGGGCAGACCATGGTCATCGACGGCGGCGTGATGATCAAGGTACTGCGCGAGGACTGACACGCCCGTCGCGATGGATGTGATCGCACGCCACATCGCCGCGCTGTCGGTCAGCGTCGTTGTTCGATCAGGCCGGCCTTCATGGCCAGATAAACGGCGCTGGCCTGGGTCGTCGCCCCCAGCGCCTGTTTGGCCGCGGCCATTTGTTTGTTGGCGGTGTGCAGGCTGATGCCCATGCGCGCGGCGGCTTCGGCCAGGGTCAGGTTTTCCGTGGCGATGAGCGTCAGCAGAAGCAGCGGCCGCGGATTGAGCGCGCCGCGCTTGTTCAGACATCTGGCGAAATGTTCGGGAAATTTGCGCGTCCCGATATGGTCGATGGCCCTGCCCAGAATATTCAGCATCGGACCGCTGGCATTGACCAGACGTTGCAACGCGACATGCTCCACATCCTTCGCGGTGACCGTGAACAGCGCGCTGTCGCGATCGCGGCCGGGCAGGGGAATGCTGTAGAAGTCCGCGTAGCCGTAGCGTTCCGTCAATTGTTTGATGCTGCGATTTTTTTCGATGGCTTCGGTGGTGTAGGGCGCGCTGGCCAGGTATTCATGCAGCGTGGAGTAAAACACCGGCCGCGGATTTTCCCGCCCGTATTGCAGCACGATATCGTGCCGTTGCAGTCCTTCATTCAAATAGGTTTCGAGCAGCGCGGGGTCGGGGCTGGCCAGGCTGGCGTAGATGTCTCCGCGCTCGCCGAGGCGCACGAAAATGAAATCGGAAAACCCCAGGCCGCCGACCTTGTGGCGGATTCGCCGGTGCAGCTCGCCCAGGCTGCGGGCGCCGTTCAGATACCGGTAGAGCTCGAACACCTGTTTCGATGTTGTGCCCGCCTGCATGGCAAACTCCTTGCTGTCGAAGCGTTTTTTCTTATGGCCGGGCAGCCTGCCCGGTCAGTCGATCAATCCCAGTCCGGCCGCCTTGTAGACCGCGCTGGCGATGGTTTTTGCCTGTAGATTTTTCTTGATGATGGCAACGTGCTTGTTGGCGGCGCTGACGCTGATGCACAGCGCGTCGGCGGCGGCGTTGAGGGAGAGATTGTCCCTGGCCAGCGCGTTCAACAGCAGCAGCGATGTGTGGCCCAGCGACGAGCGCGCCGCCCGCAGCCGGCCGCTGGCGAAGACGCCGGGTATGGCCGCGCCGATGCGTGCGCACAGACGCTCCAGTGCGCTGTGCGCGCGCGTCACCCGCAGGTGGAACTGCGCGCGCGGCAGGAATCGGCAGCCGATGGTGAGCACGGCGTCGGCAGAGCCGTCTGCGATCAGCGGCATGTGATACATCTCCTCGAAACCGAGTTCCCGGGCCAGGGTGCCCAGCGCGCGGCTTTTCGCCATCGGTGATGTGACGAAAGGCGCCCGCGCCAGATAGGCGTCGATGCCGGACTGGAACAGCGGCTGATTGCCGCGCGTGGCATACATGGCGCTGATGTCGAATTCCCAGTCGTCGAGATTATGGAAAAAACGGTTGGCGTCGGCCGACGTGGAAAAATAATACGCGGGATTTTCCGCGGTCTGTTTCAGGGTGAAGGCGAAGTCGGTGAATTGCAGGGCTTCGAGCGCGCGCGCGATCAACGCCATGAGTTCGGTGTGGTCCCGGACCCGCGTCAGCTCCCGGTATTCCGGGTCCGGCGCGCCGGTGGTGGTATCGGGTGCGGGGAACGCGGCGCTGGTTCGCCGTCGGTTTGAGCGCGGAGCCGGGCTGGCGCCGGAGTGCCGTTCATCCATGTCGCGGGCCTGTGAAAAGTGTGGAGGTTTTTCACTTCGCGACGGTCCACCCGCTGAGTTCCTGTTTCTGTGGCGGCCGTCACATTTTTGCAACCGCACAACTCTGTAGTTAGATCGCGCCGCTGTCAAGCGGGCGTGGTCAGTCCGTCAACTTATCGACCAGGCCCCAGGCGAGGGCGGTGGCGGCGTTGATTTTTTTCATCGACAGGGCGAGGTACGTGGTGCGCTGGCGGCCGATGCGCCGGGGCAGGCTCACACAGCCGCCGGCGCCGGGAATCAGGCCGAAGCGCAATTCCGGCAGCTGGAAAAACGCGTTGCGACTGGCGCTGACGCGATGGCCGAAGGCGGGGATTTCCACGCCCGCGCCGATGCAGGCGCTGTGCACGTGGAAGTGGACGCGCTCGGCGCATTGCACCAGCAGCGCCGCCGGCAGCCGTTGCGAGCGCACCGCGTGGGCGGTGGCGGGATCGGGGCTGCTGCCGAACTCGTCGAGATCGCCGCCGATGCTGAAACAGGCGCCGTTGCCGCCGATCGTCACCGCTTCGATCGAAGCATCGGCCACCACCAGTTGCAGCGCCTCGACCAGGCGATCGCGCATTTCCACCGAGATGGCGTTGCGTCGCTGCGGCCGGTTGAGGCGCAGTTGCAGGTGCGCGCCGTCGCGTTCGATCAATACGGCGTCGCCGTCGTCGGTGTGCTGCGGAGCGCGGGGCGAGTGATCGCGCAACCAGCGCTGGAACTCGGGGCCGGCCTGCAGTGTGGAATAGGCCAGCGATTCCACCAGCAGCGCCTGCGCGGCGGGCATCGCCGCCGTCGCGCGCAGCACCTGCACCAGCGTCATGGCGGCGAGCGGCGCGCGCAACACGCCGGCGAGCAGCCATTGCGCGTCGGCTTCATCGCGGGCGATGGCATCGAAGGCGCGCAGCAGCGGTTCGTCGGCGTCGGGCCCGGCGATGGCGATCACCGGGCAGGCCTGGCGGGTTATCCACGCCGCCACGAGGTCGCGTTCGCGCTGGCTTGGGGTCGGCTGCGCGCGTGCGTCCACCACGGCGCAGGGCGCGCCGGACAACGGTGAAAACGCATCGCAAGCGTAGGGCTGGCGGGCCAGATCGTACAGGGACGACAGTGTCAGGACATCGACGGAAAGCATGGAAACCGATTTATTTTCTCGAATCAGTGGTTCGCGTTTGCGATGACAGCACAGCGGCTGCGCGATCGCACCGGTTTGCTCCCGGCGCGATCGCGCAGTCGTTTATTTTCTGGTATCCCAGGGGCTTTTGTAATCCTTTTGCAGTTCACCGTCGCCCCAGGCCGCCGCGTAGCCGTCGGCGCAGGCCTGGCTGATCTGCTCGTCGGAATAACCCAGATCGCGCATCAGCTCGCGGGTGTGCTGACCGACCATCAGCGGCGGTCGGGTGACGCGGTTCGGCGTGGCGGAGAAATCGAACAACATGCCGATCTGCTCCAGCCGGCCCACCATCGGGTGCGGATAGGCCGCGGTCCAGCCGCGCTCGCGCAGCTGCGCGTCGTCGTGCAGGCGCAGGCCGAAATCCGGATCGCTGATTTCGCAGGGCACGCCCGCCGCGTCCAGCACCTCGAACCAGTCCGAAGCGTCGCGCCGGGCGAATTCCGCCGCCAGCAACTGCGCCAGCGCGGCGTCGTTGGCCGCGCGCGCGGCGGCATCGATGAAGCGCGGATCGGCGCCGATGCCGGTCGATGACAACACTGCGCACAGCCGCTGCCACTGTTGGTCGGTGGCGACCACCAGGCAAATCCAGCCCTGCCGGGTTTCATAGAGCCGGTACAGCGCGCTGTAGCCGAAATTCATGCCGTCCACATGCGGCCGCTCTAGGCCGGTGCCGTCGGCGAACGCCGCCGCGTAGGAAGTATTGAGCAGGCAGGCGTTGATGATGGAGGTATCGCAGAACTGGCCCTCGCCGGTTTTTTCCCGGTGGTACAGCGCCTGACAGATCGCCACCGCCGACAGGAAACCGTTGCCCATGTCGCCGAAGCCGGTGAGCGGCCACAGCGGTTTGCCGCCGCGCGCCATGCCGCCGTCTTCGTACTGCACGCCGGCCAGGGCGATGCCGGTCTGCTCGTTGCCCGGCAGCAGCGCGCGCGGCCCATCCTTTTCGAAACCGCGGGTGTGGCAATAGATCAGTTTCGGATTGAGTTTTTTCAGGCTCTGGTAATCGATGGCGAGGCGCTCGGCCGCGTCGTAGCGCATGTTGTGCTGCACCACGTCGGCGGTTTGCACCAGCTCCAGCAAAATTTTCATCGCCTCCGGTTTTTTCAGGTTGAGGGCGATGCTGCGTTTGCCGTGGTTGGCCATGTAGGCGATGTGGTTCGAATGCCAGTAGGTGTCGTGCAGCGCGTTGATCTTGATGACATCGGCGCCGAGGTCCGACAACAGCTGGGTACCGTAGGGGCCGGCGATGGCCAGCCCAAGGTCGAGCACGCGGATGCCGTCGAGCGGTCCGCGCAGGTTTTTGGCCGGCGTTGCGTTGCGCGCGCGCCAGGCCGGCGGGTTGTCTTTCAGCGTCTGGGCCTCGGCCTTGACCTGCTCGGTGTGTTCGCCGGCGCGCGGCGCGCCGCCACGCAATTGCGCGGGATTTTTCTCCAGGTTGTAGACCCGGCCGACCTGGCGCAGCCGCCCCAGTTCGGGATCGTCGAGTTCGGCCACGCAGCCGTCGGCCAGCCACAGCGGATCGTTCAGCGCCTGTTCCGGCGAGCGGATGTCCTGCATCGTCATGCCGGCGATGGCGGCCGCGTCGACCCATTCCCGGGCGCTGAATTTCTTCACGTGTTCGGCCAGCAGCGGCTGGTAGTGCAGCATCACGAAGATTTCCTCGGGGCCGGTGCCGAACCGGTCCGGGTCGTTCTGCACACTGAGGTCCGGTGTGGCGTTGAGGGTATCGCCCGCGGCGGCGGTGAGGATGAAGCGCGGATTCGGCACCCAGTTGTGAATCCAGCGGCCGTCGCTGCACTGGAAATGGCCCTTGGGCGCCTTGCTGCCGAGAATCCAGGTATCGAACATCGGCACATCCGGGTTTTCGACCCGCTGCCAGGCGCCGCTGGCGCTGGCCAGCGCGCCCTGCAACAGGCTGGTCTCCACCCACTGGCCTTCTCCTGTCACCTCGCGCGCGCGCAGCGCCGCGCTGATCGCGGTGAGAGCGCTGAAGAACGCGCCCAGGCTCGGCACGAACGTGGCGGGAAATACCGGGCCCGGACGCGCCGGCCCCTGCACGTAGTCATACGGCACTTCCAGGTCGGGGAACGGCTCGGGGCGGCCGCACATGTGATTGACCGCGCCCTCCGGCCAGCCGCGCTGTTCCCAGTGCAGGCCGGTGCGCGCCGCCACCAGCGCGTCGTAGCCGGGGCGCTGCGAATGGCTGTTGTCGCGGCCGTAGGCGGTGATCGAGCAGTAGATCAGGCGCGGATTGAGCGCGTGCAGCGTCTCGAAATCGATGCCGAGTTCGCGCGTGGTGCCGGGCGCGTAGCTCTCCACGAGAATGTCGGCGTGCTTGACCAGTTCCAGGAAGCTGGCGCGATCGTCCGCGTTTTTCAGATCGAGCACGGCGCTGCGTTTGCCGCGATTCCACACCCGGTAGCCGCTCAGCGCGCGGAACGGATCGCCGCCGGGCGGTTCGATCTTGGTCACCTCGGCGCCGTTGTCGGCCAGCAGCATGGTGGTCATGGGGCCGGCGACGCCCCAGCTCAGATCGAGTACGCGTAATTGGTCGAGAACCCCGGACATTATCATTGGCCTCCGTTGGCACCGGCGCGGGCCCGCGCGGCGCAATTTATTATGTGGAATGCGATCTTGCGCCGGATGACGGCTCCCGCGCAAATTTCTTCTACACGTGTTGACGAAAATCCGCGATGACGACGACCGGCTGGCCGGGGCGATGTTTGTTCGCAAGGCGTGGATGAATTTCATTCGCCGCTCGCGCAGCGCGGATCGCTTTCCCAGGGTAAGGGACGGTGGCGGCCGTGCCCATATCCGCAACTGACGGCGCACTGTGTGCGAAGTGACAGCCTGCGGCGCGAGGTAGGCAGGCGCGGGCAAAAGCGGGATACTGCCGCACGCGCGGCCGGCGCCGGCGCGCGATAACAATAACGAAGTCGGGTCGAGCGGCGGCCCGGAGGTGTGTTGTATGAGCCGTATCCTGATCGCCAATCGCGGCGAGATCGCCATCCGTATCGCCCGCGCGGCGGCCGAATTGAACCTGCGCAGTGTCGCCGTCCACAGCGCCGACGATGCCGCTTGTCTCCATGTCGCGCGCGCCGACGAGGCGCACCTGCTGCCCGGCAGCGGCCCCGCCGCGTATCTCGACGGCGCGCAATTGATCGCCAGCGCGCGCGCCACCGGTTGCGACGCCATCCATCCCGGTTACGGTTTTCTCAGCGAAAGCGCGGAGTTTGCCCGCCAGTGCCGGCAGGCCGGCATCGTTTTCATCGGGCCGCGGCCGGAGGTGCTGGCGTTGTTCGGCGACAAGGCGCAGGCGCGGGCGCTGGCCCGGCGCTGCGGTGTGCCGCTGGCGGCCGGCAGCGCGGGGCCGGTGAGCCTGGAGCAGGCGCGCGCCTTTTTCGACGCGCACGGCGCCATCATGATCAAGGCGCTGGCGGGCGGCGGCGGCCGCGGCATGCGCGCGGTGCTGGCGGCATCGGAACTCGACGCGGCCTACGCGCGCTGCCGCTCGGAGGCGCGCGCCGCGTTCGGCGACGACGCGGTTTACGTCGAGCGCCTGATCACCCACGCCCGCCACATCGAAGTGCAGGTGATCGGCGACGGCAGCCGGCTGGCGCATCTGGGCGAGCGCGAATGCACCTTGCAGCGCAGCCGCCAGAAACTGGTGGAAATCGCGCCCAGCCCGAGCCTGGATGCGGGCCAGCGCGAGCGCATCATCGCCGCCGCCATGCAATTGGCCGCCGCCGCCCGCTACGACAGCCTCGGCACCTTCGAATTTCTGCTCGACGAGCGCGCCGGGCCGGGCGCCGACCAATTCGTGTTCATCGAGGCCAATCCGCGGCTACAGGTGGAGCACACGGTGACGGAGGCGGTGACCGGCATCGATCTGGTGCAGGCGCAGCTGCAACTGGCGCTCGGGCGCGGGCTCGACGAACTCGGCCTCGAACAGCGCGATGTTCCGGCGCCGCGCGGTTTCGCGCTGCAACTGCGCATCAACGCGGAAATCCTCGACAGCGCCGGCGCCGCCTTTCCCCAGGGCGGCACCCTCGGCCTGTTCGAGCCGCCGTGCGGGCCGGGCGTGCGGGTCGATACCTGCGGTTATTCCGGCTACGCCATCAACACGCAATTCGATTCCCTGCTGGCCAAGCTGATCGTGTCTTCGGCGTCGCCGCGTTTCGAAACCGCGCTGGCCAAGGCGGAACGCGCGCTGGCGGAATTCCGCATCGAAGGCGTCGCCACCAATATCGGTTTTCTGCGCCGCCTGCTCGGCCATGCGGAGGTGCGCGCCAATCGCGTGCACACCCGTTTTGTCGAGCAGCAGGCGGCGCAGCTGTTCGACCCGGATGCGGCCGCGCCGATGGCCGGCGCCGGGCCGGGCCTCGCGGCGCCGATGGCGGGCCGGGTCGTCGCCGTCGATGTGCAGATCGGCGCGCGGGTGCGGTGCGGGCAGACGCTGGTGGTGCTGGAGGCGATGAAAATGGAGCACTGCATCGCCGCGCCGGCCGCCGGCGTCGTGCGCGCGCTGGCGGTGGCTCCGGGCGCGGTGGTGGGCGCCGGTGATACGCTGCTGCTGGTCGATTTCGAAGAGATCGGGGACGCCGCCGCCGAGCAGGCCGAACCGCTCGATCTGGAGGCGATCCGGCCGGACCTGGCCGCCGTGCTGGCGCGCCATGAGGCCACCCTGGACGCGGCGCGGCCGCAGGCGGTGGCGCGCCGCCACGGTAGCGGCGGCCGCACCGCGCGGGAAAACATCGACGATCTGTGCGATGCCGGCAGCTTCATCGAATACGGCGCGCTGGCGCTCGCCGCCCAGCGCCATCGGCGCAGCGTCGAGGAGCTGATCGAGATCAGCCCCGCCGACGGGCTGGTCACCGGCATCGGCACGGTCAACGGCGAGTTGTTCGATGCCGCGCACGCGCGCTGCGCGGTGCTGGCCTACGACTACACGGTGTTCGCCGGCACCCAGGGCGCGATGAATCACAAGAAGAAGGACCGGCTGTTCGAGCTTGCGCAGCGCTGGCGCCTGCCGGTGGTGGCCTTCGCCGAAGGCGGCGGCGGTCGACCCGGCGACGATTGGGGCAGCCCGTCGGCGCTGGATATCGATACCTTCGCCCAGTTCGCCGGCCTGAGCGCGCTGGTGCCGCTGGTCGGCATCGCCAACGGCCGCTGCTTCGCCGGCAACGCGGCGCTGCTCGGCTGCTGCGATGTGATCATCGCCACCCGCAACGCCAACATCGGCATGGGCGGCCCGGCCATGATCGAGGGCGGCGGCCTCGGTGTTTATCCGCCGGAGGCGATCGGCCCGATCGAAGTGCAGGCGCCGAACGGCGTGGTCGATGTGGTGGTGGCGGACGAGGCGGAGGCGGTGCGTGTCGCCAAACGTTATCTCGGCTATTTCCAGGGCACGCTGCGCGACTGGGACTGCGCCGACCAGCGCCTGCTGCGCCAGTCGATCCCCGAGAACCGGGTGCGCGCCTACGATATCCGGGCGCTGCTCGACACGCTGGCGGATACCGGTTCGGTGCTGGAATTGCGCGGGCAGTTCGGCGTCGGCGTGATCACGGCGCTGATCCGCATCGAAGGGCGCCCCATGGGCGTGATCGCGAACAATCCGCTGCATCTGGGCGGGGCCATCGACGCCGACGGCGCGGACAAGGCGGCGCGTTTCACGCAGCTCTGCGATGCCTTCGATCTGCCGCTGCTGTCGCTGTGCGACACGCCGGGTTTCATGGTCGGGCCCGAGGTCGAACGCAGCGCGCAGGTGCGGCATGTGTCGCGGCTGTTCGTGACCGCCGCCGGCGCCACCATTCCGCTGTTCGCGATGGTGCTGCGCAAGGCTTACGGCCTCGGCGCGCAGGCGATGACCGGCGGCAGCTTCCGCGCGCCGGTGTTCACCGCCGCCTGGCCGACCGCCGAGTTCGGCGCGATGGGACTCGAAGGCGCGGTGCGGCTGGGTTATCGACGGGAGCTGGAGGCCATCGAAGATCCCGCGCAGCGCCAGGCGCGTTACCAGGAGATGGTGGCCTCGGCCTACGCGCAGGGACAGGCGCTGAACATCGCCTCGCATCTGGAGCTCGACGCCGTGATCGATCCGGCCGAGACGCGCCGCTGGCTGGTGCGCGGCCTCGACGCGCTGCCGCCGGCGTTGAAAACCGGCGCCAGGAAGCGCCCCTGCATCGATACCTGGTAGGCGCCGTTCGGGCGAAAAAAAACCGTTCGGGCTGACGATCGGACATCCCACGGCGCCGGTCGTTCTTCTATGATACGCAGGCGGTCCCGCCGGGGTCGCGGTTCTCGCTGAGGTGGCTGGAGAAGTGGTATGACGAGATGGGTGGTCGAGACCCGGAATGCGCGTTTCGTGGCGTTCGCGCTGTCGGCGCTGTTGTTCTTCGGCGCACTCCGGCTGGGCCTGCTGGTGCCGATCTACGCCGGCCTGCTGGTGTTCGTGCTGGTCACGCGGCTGTCGGACAAACTGCTGCATATTCACACCGGCTCTCGCCCCGAGCGTGGGCGTCTGCACCTGCCGCCGGGCCCGGCCGGCACCGGTGCGCGGCTGGTGGCGGTATCGGCGGTGGCGGCGGTGGTGATCGTGGCGCTGATCGGCCTGGGGCTGGGCCTGCACGTATTGCTGCGCAAGGGCGCGGATGTGCACGACCTGCTGCTCACCATCAGCGATATCGTCAGCTCGGCGCGCGACTGGATTCCGCAGAACTTCATTTCCATGCTGCCGGAAAATTTCGATCTGCTGCCGGTCGCCGCCAAGTGGCTGCGCGAACACGCGGCCGACATCGGCACGGTCGGGCTGGGCGCGCTGCGCATCATCGGCTACATGCTGCTGGGCATTCTGCTGGGCGCGATGATCTCCGTGGCCGAAACCGCGCTGCAAAAACCGCACGGTCCCGCCAGCCGCCTGCTGGGCGATCAACTGGCGGCACTGTGCGACGCGTTCTGGCGGGTGGTGTCGGCGCAGTTCTGGATTTCCGCGGTGAACACCGTCGCCACCGCGATCTACCTGCTGGCGATCCTGCCGGCGTTCGGCGTGCATCTGCCCTTCGCCAAGACCCTGGTCGCGGTGACCTTCGTCATGGGCCTGCTGCCGGTGGTGGGCAATCTCATCTCCAACACCGCCATCACCATCATCAGCTTTGCGCAATCGCTCCAGATCGCGGTGATCTCGCTGGCCTACCTCGTGCTCATCCACAAGCTGGAATATTTTCTCAACGCGCGCATCGTCGGCATCCGCATCAACGCGCGCGCCTATGAAATCCTGTTGGCGATGCTGATCATGGAGCACATGTTCGGCGCCGCCGGCGTGGTGGCGGCACCGGTTTTTTATGCCTGGCTGAAGTCGGAATGGCAGCGCTGGGATCGGGTCGAGGTGGCGCATTCCGCCCAGGAGGCGCCGGCGCGCCTGGAAAAGACCAAGCAGCACAGGCCGTAGGGAACCGCTGAAAAACTGCTGGTTAATCTTTTTATTGCCTGGCTGCGCTCGCTGCGATGTCCAGCGGTTCCCTGGCGGCGCGGACGCTCAGCCTTTTTGCGCGGCGATCAGCAAGAACAGCGGACGTCGCAGCTCGTCCCGCCAGTCGGGATGCAGCGCGAGCAACTCCTCTGAGGGCTGCGGCTCCGCCACTCGCCGGATTTGAAATCCCGCATCGATCAGCCCATTGATGAGCGTGGCCA
>Ga0164243_10003486_pt1 | contig 25165 bp, 26 predicted proteins | sample OricompcompostOP_FD_108781 | JGI IMG/M metagenome (GOLD analysis project Ga0164243, IMG submission 108781) | Organic Plus compost microbial communities from Emeryville, California, USA - Original compost - Organic plus compost (OP) | ecosystem: Engineered > Solid waste > Mixed feedstock >...
CGGCGCGCAGGAACTGGTCGATCGATTGTTACAGCAGGCCAAACCGTTCAATGCGCAGTTTCATCTGGGGCAGGAAGTCACCGAGCTGAAGGTATTGCCCGACCATACATTCTTGCTGCGCACTTCGCTGGATACGCGCTTTCACGCCAAGACCGTGATCATTGCCGGCGGCCTGGGCTCGTTCCAGCCGCGTCGGCTCGGCTGTGAAGGGGTCGAGGCATTCGAAGGCACGAGCATTCATTACAAAGTGACGAGCGCGGCGGAGCTCACCGGCAAGCATCTGCTCATCTTCGGTGGTGGCGATTCCGCGCTCGACTGGACGCTGGAGCTGGCCGGCAAGGCGCGCAGTCTCACGCTGGTTCATCGTCGTCCGGACTTTCGCGCCGCGCCGGCGTCGGTCGCGAAGATGCGTGACCTCGTCAGCTCGGGGAGCATGCGCTACGTGGAAGCGATCGCGCAGTCGCTCATCACCGAGGGCGGCGAGTTCAAAGGCGTGCGCGTGAAAAAGAGTGATGGCGCGATCGAAGAGCTGCACGCGGAGCGCGCTCTGGTGTTCTTCGGCTTGCATCCGAAGCTGGGCCCGATCGCCGAGTGGGGACTGACGCTCGACAAGCGCGCCATCCTGGTCGACACCGAAAAATTCCAGACCAACGTGCCGGGCATCTTCGCGGTCGGCGACATCAACACCTATCCGGGCAAGAAGAAGCTGATTCTCTCCGGGTTCCACGAAGCGGCACTGGCGGCGTTCGCGGTCGCGGCGCATCTGAATCCCGCCAAGAAAATTCCCCTGCAATACACCACCACCAGCCCGATCATGCAGAAGCGGCTGGGCGTGGCGGGAGACCAGTCGCAGTGAATGCATTGCTGGCCGATCTGCTCCAGGTGTTGAAGCTGGAGCGATTGGAAATCGATCTGTTTCGCGGCCAGAGTCGCAAGCTCATTGGCGGCCGGGTGTTCGGCGGGCAGGTGCTGGGCCAGGCGCTGGCCGCGGCATATGCGACCGTGGAAGGGCGCGTCGCGCATTCGCTGCACGCGTATTTTCTGCGTGCGGGGGATGCCGATCATCCCATCGTCTATGAAGTGGATCGCAGCCGGGACGGGCGCGGCTTCTCCTCGCGCCGGGTGGTCGCCATTCAGCATGGCGAGCAGATCTTCCACATGTCGGCGTCGTTTCAGAGTCCCGAGGCGGCTATCGACCGGCAGGCCGAGATGCCCAAGGTCCCGCCGCCCGAAGCCGTGCCGGATCTCGCCACCGCCGTTGCCGAAGCGAAGCGCAAGGCGCCGGATCGGCCGCAGCCGTTCCGCATTCACGAGCATCCGTTCGAATTCCGGCCCGCGGAGCTGCCCGATCCGCTGGCCGAGGTTCCGCGCGAGCCCCAGGTGAAGGTGTGGATCCGGCTGGTGGATCGGGTGCCCGACGACCCGATTCTGCATCATTGCCTGCTGGCCTATACCTCGGACTACTTCCTGCTCGGGGCGGCCAGCATGGACGCGCGCATGACCAACGACCGCGAGCACCTGCAGATGGCCAGCATCGATCATGCGATGTGGTTCCACCGCGCGGCGCGGCCCGATGAGTGGCTGCTTTACGTGCTGGATAGCCCCACGGCGTCCGGGGCCCGCGGGTTTGCGCGAGGCAGCCTGTTCACTCGTGACGGCCGGCTGGTCGCATCAACTGCGCAGGAGGGCCTGGTCCGGCGCGTAAGTTCTTGATTCCTGTGACCCCTTTCTAACCGGCATCTGGTCATATCCAAGTCGAATTTCTCCCGTCATGGCGCGGCCTTAGAGTCCCGCACCATGTATCAGTACGACCAGATCGACCAAGCCCTCGTGGACCAGCGCGTGGCCCAGTACCGGGACCAGACGCAGCGTTTTCTCGCGGGTCAGTTGTCTGCCGATGACTTCAAGTCCCTGCGACTGCGCAACGGCCTCTACATCCAGAAGCATGCGCCGATGCTGCGCATCTCGATCCCGTACGGCCTGCTCAGACCCGACCAGGTTCGCATGCTCGGGCGCATCGCGCGCGAGTTCGACAAGGGCTACGGTCACTTCTCCACGCGCCAGAACATGCAGTTCAACTGGCCGAAGCTCGAGCAGGTGCCGGACATCCTGGCGCTGCTCGCGACCGTGCAGCTGCACGGCATTCAGACCAGCGGCAACTGCATACGCAACGTCACCTCCGATCATCTCGCCGGCGTCGCCGCCGACGAGTTGGAAGATCCGCGTCCGTGGTGCGAATACATTCGTCAGTGGGCCACGCTGCACCCCGAATTCTCGTATCTGCCGCGCAAGTTCAAGATCGCGGTCACCGGCTCGCCGGCCGATCGTGCCGCTTCACGCGTGCATGACGTCGGTCTGCATCTGGTCAAGAACGAGCAGGGCGAAGTGGGTTTCGAAGTGCTGGTCGGTGGTGGCCTCGGCCGCGCACCGATGATCGGCCACGTGATCCGCGAGTTCCTGCCGAAGAAGGATCTGCTCGCGTATCTCGAAGCCATCCTGCGCGTGTACAACCTCGAAGGCCGTCGCGACAACATTCACAAGGCACGTATCAAGATCCTGGTGAAGGCGCTCGGTCCGGCGAAGTTCCGCGAGCTGGTCGAAGAGGAATTCGCGGCCGCCAGAGACACCGCGCCGGTATTCGACGCAGCCGACTTCGAGCGCATCAAAGGGTTCTTCGCACCGAAGAGCTACGAGGCGCTGCAGGACCAGGATGTGGTGTCCGGCAAGCCGGAGGAATTCCGCCGCTGGTACCAGTACAACACCCGCAAGCACAAAGCGCCGGGTTACCGCGCCGTGTTCCTGTCGCTGAAGTCGCCGACGCGCCCGCCGGGCGACATCACCGCCGATGAGATGGATCGGGTCGCCGATCTCGCCGAACAGTATTCGCTCGGCGAAATCCGCTCGACGCACGATCAGAACGTGCTGTTCGCGCACGTGAAGCAGAGCGATCTGTTCGCGTTGTGGCAGCAGCTGAAGCTGATCGATCTGGCCACGCCCAACATCGGCACGCTGACCGACATGATCTGCTGCCCCGGCGGCGATTTCTGCGCGCTGGCAAATGCGCGCTCCATTCCGCTCGCCAAACAGATCAACGAGCGGTTCGACGACCTCGATTACCTCTACGACCTCGGCGAGATCCAGCTGAAGATGTCGGGCTGCATGAACGGCTGCGGCCATCATTCGGTCGGCCACATTGGCGTGCTCGGCGTCGATAAGGACGGCGAGGAGTGGTATCAGATCACGCTCGGCGGTTCGACCGGCGGTCACGACGCATCGCTGGGCAAGGTGATCGGCCCGTCCGTCGCGCACGACGACGTTGCCGAGACCATCGAACGCATCATCAACGTTTTCGTCGAGCACCGGCAGGAAGAGGAACGTTTCCTCGACACCTTCCGTCGCATCGGCGTCGCTCCGTTCAAGGCCAAGGTTTATGCGCCAGCTCATCAAGCAGCGTGAAGTCGTCGTCGATGACTGGCGTTACGCCGACGAGGATCCGGTCGGCCGCGAACGCGCGCTGATCCTGCCGTTCGCCCGCTGGCAGGCGGAGCGCGAGCAGTGGTGGCTGTGGGACGGCCGTCTCGGCGTGCGCCTCGGGCCCACCGATCCGGTCGCCGACCTGAAGAACGATTTCACTCGCATCGGCCTGGTCGCGATCGAATTCAGCGGCCTGGCGGAAGGCCGCGGTTACAGCCAGGCGGCGCTGCTTCGCTCGCGTTACAAGTTCACCGGCGAGCTGCGCGCGGTGGGCAAGATCCAGCGCGATCAACTGTTCTACCTGGCGCGCTGTGGCTTCGATGCGTTCGAGCTGCCGGAAGGCGCCGATCTGAAAGTCGCGCTCACCGCGTTCGATGATTTCTCGGTCGCCTATCAGGGCGCGTTTGACGCCGGCGGCGTGCACGTCCAGCGGCGCGCAGTGGGCTGACGAACAATCTGCACGCGCGTTCAGCCCGTTATCGATTTCGGGCTGTCAGCTCCTTTCCCTCCACATATCGGGAACAAGCGGCGGCTCTGAAGAATCCTTCAGGGCGCGCCCCACGCACAGGCTGCTCCGAGCCCGCACCGAACGCCGGGCGCCGAGGAGTTCCTTGTGGCCCACACGCAATCTCCCCACCGGGCTGTGCTCGTCGGTGCAAGGTTGCTGTTGCTCCTGCTCGCCTGGCTGGGCGCGGCTTGGGCGGAGTCGGCCGAGTCGACTGAGTCGACCCCTCCGGAGAAGCGACAGCCGGTGCTGCTGCACCTCGAGATCCGCGACGCGATCGGGCCAGCGACCAGCAGTTTCTTCCTGCGGGGCCTGGAGCGTGCGCAGGAGCGCAACGCACAGCTCCTGGTACTTGAGATGGACACGCCTGGCGGTCTCGATTCCGCCATGCGCGAAATGATTCAAGCCATTCTCGCCTCGCCCGTGCCCGTCGTGATCTATGTGTCGCCTTCGGGTGCGCGCGCGGCCAGCGCCGGCACTTATCTGCTGTATGCCAGTCACGTTGCGGCAATGGCTCCGGCAACGAATCTCGGTGCGGCCACACCGATTCAAATTGGCGGTCCGCAGCCGCCCAAGCCCAAAGACGAGGGCCCGCGCGAGCCGAAGGACAAAGCCGAACGACCGCCGGAGGAGCCGGAGAGCGCCTTGGAACGCAAGGCGGTGAACGACGCGGTCTCGTACATTCGCGGGCTGGCCGAGTTGCGTGGTCGTAATGCCGATTGGGCCGAGGCGGCCGTGCGGCAGGCGGTCAGTCTCACTGCGCGCGCCGCGCTGGAGCAAAAAGTCATCGATGTGGTCGCCACCGATCTGCAGGATCTGTTGCGTCAGCTCGATGGCCGCGAGGTGAAAACCCGCTATGGCGTGGTGCAGTTGGCGACGCAGGGGCTCGCGACCGAGGAATTCACTGCGGACTGGCGCACCCGGCTGCTGAGCATCGTCACCAACCCGAACGTCGCGTATCTGCTGATGCTCGCCGGCATTTATGGATTGCTCCTGGAAGGCTTCAATCCCGGCGGTGTCGCGCCCGGCGTGGTTGGCGTCGTGTGTCTGTTGCTCGCGCTGTACGCATTTCAAATTCTCTCGGTCAACTACGCCGGCCTCGCGCTGATTGCCTTGGGCATCGCGCTGATCGTTGCCGAGGCGTTCGCGCCCACTTTCGGCGCGCTCGGCGTGGGCGGCATCGTCGCGTTCACGATCGGCTCCATCATGCTGTTCGAGGCACAGATTCCAGGGTTTCAGATCGCGCGCGGTCTCATCGGGGGCATGGCGGCCGCAGCGGGGATCATCATCCTGCTGTCCGTGGTCATGTTCATGCGGTCGCGGCGCGCGCGCGTCGCCACTGGCCTCGAACAGATGCTCCAGGAGCAAGCGGTCGCGATCGAGGATTTCGACAGCGTCGGTCGTGTCGACATTCGCGGCGAAACCTGGCGCGCCGTGACCCGGACGCCGGTGAAGAAAGGCGCGCGCCTGAAGGTGTTGCGGGTCGATGGTCTGACGTTGGAAGTCGCGCCGGGCGAGCAATGATTGTTCAGCAAACGAGGAGCGAGCCATGTACCTGATCGTGCCCGTCGTCATCCTGTTGTTCGTGCTGTTCAGCGCGATTCGTATTCTGAGCGAGTACGAGCGCGGCGTGCTGTTCACTCTGGGACGTTACACCGGGACGCGCGGTCCCGGCGTCATCGTCGTGCTGCCGCTCGTGCAACGAATGGTGAAGATGGATCTGCGAACTGTCGTGCTGGACGTGCCCACGCAGGACGTGATCTCGCGCGACAACGTTTCAGTCAGAGTGAGCGCGGTGGTCTACTTTCGCATCGTGGATCCGGCCCGGGCGGTGATCCAGGTGGCCAATCCCGTCGAGGCGACCAGCCAGCTGGCGCAGACCACGCTGCGGTCGGTGCTCGGTCAGCACGAGCTGGATGAAATCCTCAGTCAGCGCGACAAGCTCAATCTGGACATCCAACAGATTCTGGATCACGCCACCGACGCGTGGGGCATCAAGGTCGCCAACGTGGAGATCAAGCACGTCGATCTCAACGAGACCATGATTCGCGCCATCGCGCGGCAGGCCGAGGCGGAGCGGGTCCGGCGTGCGAAGATCATTCACGCCGAAGGCGAGAAGCAGGCCGCCGCCATGCTGGTGGAGGCGGCGCGGGCGCTCGGCACCGAGCCACGCGCCATGCAATTGAGATATCTGCAGACGTTGAGCGATATCTCCAGCGAGCGGACTTCGACCGTAGTGTTTCCATTGCCGATCGACTTGATCAAGCCGCTGGTGGAGCGCTGATCGTGACAGGAGCGGGCGCGTCAGTGCAGACTCGCCGCCTCGCGGTTCGATAGAGGTCGCTCATGAGCGCCGGCAATGTCTGCATCATCACGGGTTCGGCGACGGGTATCGGCGCTGCCTGCGCCGTGGAACTGGCCAAGCGCGGCTGGCGCACCGTCATCAATTACACGAAGAGCGAAGCGGAAGCTCAGCAGACGGCGCGTGAATGTGAGAAGCACGGCGCCGAAACGCTGCTGATGCGCGCCAACGTTGCCGAGGATGCCGATTGCCGACGCATGGCCGACGCGGCGTTGGAGAAGTGGGGTCGGATCGATGGTCTCATCAATAACGCCGGCACCACCAAGGTCGTGTTCAATCACGCCAATCTGGAAGCACTGTCGGCGGAGGATTTCCAGAAGATCTATGCAGTGAATGTGATCGGCGCGTTCCAGATGGTCCGCGCCGTCGAGCCGGCCATGCGCAAGCAAGGTCGCGGCTCGATCGTGAATATTTCTTCCCGCGCTGGCATCGACAGCACCGGCAGCTCGATTGCCTATGCCGCTTCGAAAGGCGCTTTGAACACCATGACCATGGGCCTGGCCCGCGCGCTAGGCCCGCAGATTCGAGTGAATGCCGTTTGCCCCGGCTTCGTCGAAACACGCTGGCTGCAGGAAGCGATCGGCGCGAAATACGAACAGGCCCGCGCGCGTTGGTCGAGCAACTCGGCCCTGCAAAGAGCCAGCACCCCCGAAGACATCGCCGACGTCGCCGTCTGGCTCCTCACCGGCGGCCCCACCGTCACCGGCGAATGCATCCTCGTCGACGGCGGCAACCGCCTCGGCCCTCCACCCCAGGTGCGTTAAGCCGCCGTCGCTGGGGTGCCCCCGCTCAGGTCCGCGAACTGCAGGGCCGCCAGGCGGGCGTAGAGATCGTTGCTTTCGAGCAGTTGCGAGTGGGTGCCGATGTCGACGATGCGGCCGTGGTCGAGGACGACGATGCGGTCGGCTTTGAGGATCGTGGCGAGGCGGTGGGCGATGACCAGGGTCGTGCGATCCTGCATCAGGCGTTCCAACGCTTCTTGCACATAGCGCTCGCTCTCGGCGTCGAGCGAGCTGGTGGCTTCGTCCAGTAGCAGAATCGGCGGATCCTTCAGCAGTGCGCGAGCGATGGCGATGCGCTGGCGTTGGCCGCCGGAGAGGCGCGTGCCTTTTTCGCCGAGGAAAGTGTCATAGCCCTCGGGCAACTGACGGATGAACTCGTCGGCGCCGGCGGCGCGGGCGGCGCGTTCGATGTCGGCGTCGGTGGCGTTGGGGCGGCCGTAGCGAATGTTCTCTCGCGCGGTCGTGCCGAACAGCACCGTTTCCTGCGGCACCAGGCCGATGCGCGAGCGAACGTCTTCCGGCTTCGCTTGCGAGATATCGACGCCATCGATCGTGATCCGACCGGAGGCCGGATCGTAGAAACGCAGCAGCAATTGAAACGTGGTGCTCTTGCCGGCGCCCGATGGGCCGACGAAGGCGACGGTCTCGCCGCGCTCGATGGCCAGCGACAGATCGTCGAGCGCCAGCGATTCGGGCCGCGAAGGATAACGAAACGAGACGTGCTCGAACGTGATGCGCCCGAGCGGCGGCGTGGGAAACTGCTGCGGCTTGGGCGGAGCGACGATGTTCGGCGTCGCGACTTTCAATTCGACCAGGCGTTCCATGGCGCCCGCGGCGCGCTGCACTTCACCCCACATCTCGCTCAGCGTCGCCGCCGCGATCGCCACGTACACGGCATAGATCAGGAACTGACTCAGCTCGCCGCCCGTCATCTCCTGGTCGAGCACGCGGTGCGCGCCCTGCCACAGCACGAACGTGATCGCGCCGAAGATCATCATCGTGCCGACCGCCGACATGACGGACCGGACTCGGGTCCGCCGCAGCGCCACCCGAAACGACTCTTCCACGGCCGTGCCATAACGCTTGGTGTGCAGGCCTTCCAGCGTGAACGCCTGCACGGTCTGAATCGCATTCAGCGTTTCGCCGGCCAGTCCGCTGGTGTCAGCCACTTTGTCCTGCGACTCGCGCGACAACTTACGCAGTCGCCGGCCGACCGCGATGATCGGCACGATCACCAGCGGGATGAGCACGATGATCATGCCGGCGAGCGACGGGCTGGTGGCGATCATCAAAACCAGGGCGCCGATCAGCTGCACGATCGAGCGCAAGGTCATGGAAAGATTCACACCGGCGATGCCCTGCACCAGCGTCGTATCGGTGGTCAGCCGGGACAGCACTTCGCCGACCCGGGTGACTTCGAAGAACGTCGGATCCATGCGCACCACGCGCGCATAAATATCCGAGCGCAGATCCGCGACGACCCGCTCACCCAGCCACGTCACGAAATACAGTCGCAGGGCGGCGAACACGCCGAACACCACCGCGGCGGCGAGAAACGCGACGAAGTAGGTGTTGATGGTGGCCGCGTCCTGCGCCGCCATGCCGCGATCGATGAGATCGCGAAACGCCATCGGGATGACCAGCATCGCCGCGGCTGCGACCAGCAGCGCGATCATCGCGAGCGTCAGGATGCCTTTGTACCTGCTGATGTACGGCCACAGCTCGCGCAGCGGTTTCAGCGAGCGGCCCTTGGGTCTTTCCGGATTGGCAGACATGGTGTGCGTGCAACTTCCTTATCGGTCGGTCTAGCGATAGACCGGTAGTTCCACGTCCGTGAACAACGCCTCTACATCGGACGGCGTGGCGGCATTGCCGGCGCGATCCACGAGCCGGCGGGTCAGATGCGGCGCTAGCAGCTGCAGGAAATCGTACATGTAGCCGCGGAGCAGGGCGCCTTGATGGAATCCGACCCAGGTCGAATGCGCCGGGAACAAATGCGACGCATCGATGGACACCAGATCCGAATCCTCACGCGGATCCATCGCCATGCTGGCGACGATGCCCACGCCCATGCCGAGCCGCACGTACGTCTTGATCACGTCCGCATCGCGCGCGGTCAGCGCCACATGCGGCGTAATTCCATGTCGCGCGAAGATCTGCTGCAACGAAGACGGGCCGGAGAATCCGAACACGTAAGTGACGATCGGATACTTGCCCAGCGTCTCGATGGTCACCTTGCCTTCCTGCGCGAGCGGATGGCCCTGCGGCACGACGATGCGCCGATGCCAGCGATAGCAGGGCAGGAGCACCAGGTTGGTGAACAGCTCCTGCGAGCCGGTGTTGATGGCGAAGTCGATGCGATCCCGGACCGCCATGTCGGCGATCTGCTCGGACGTGCCCTGGTGGAGGTGCAGCTCCACGTCGGGATAGCGCTCACGGAAGCGGCGGATCACCTGCGGCAGCACATAACGCGCCTGGGTGTGGGTGGTGCCGATGGCCAGCGAGCCGCGCCCGTCGCCCTTCTGCTCGTCCGCCAGGCGCTTGATGCTCTGGACTTCCTTGAGGATCTTCTGGGCCCGGTCGATGACCCGCTTGCCGGCCGGGGTGACGCGCGTCAGGGTCCGCCCCTGGCGCAGGAAGATGGGAAAGCCCAGCTCATCCTCCAGCTGCTTCAGCTGCTTGCTGACGCCGGGCTGCGAGGTATGCAGGCGCTCGGCCGCCGCAGTGATGTTCAGGTCGTTCTCGACAATGGCGGCGAGGTACCGTAATTGTTGTAGTTTCATGAACTTAACTATAACGATCGAAGCGCGGCGAAGTCATAACGGGCCCGCATCATGACAGAACAAACCAGTCTTTCACTGGTTATAAGCGGGTTAGCTACAGTGCACACCAGAGAATAAGGATCGCCGACCCATGACCGATGCACTGTCGCCTCGCCTGCAAGCCCTCGTGGAGGGTACTCGCGCCCTGCTGGAGCAGGCCGTTCGCGAGCACCAGGATGTGGTCTATTCCAACAGCCTCGGGCTGGAAGCCATGGTGCTGACCGACATCATCAGCACCTACACGCCGGAAATCGAGATGTTCACGCTCGACACCGGCCGCCTGCACGATGAGACCCTGTCGCTGCTCGACCGCCTGGAACGCCGCTATCAGCGCCGCATTCAGGTGTTCTATCCGCAGGCCGAAGCCATCGAGCAGTACGTGCGCGACAATGGTATCAACGGTTTCTACCTGGGTATCGAGGAGCGTCAATCCTGCTGCGGTATCCGCAAGATCGAGCCCTTCAAGCGCGCCATCGCCGGCCGCAAGGCCTGGGTGACGGGCGTGCGTCGCGAACAGTCCGCCGAGCGCGCCCTGGGCGAGCCCAAGTCCTGGGACGAGCGCTATGGCCTGTGGAAGATCAGCCCGCTGCTGGACTGGACCGAGGCCGACGTAACGGCGTATATCAAGGCTCGCAACCTGCCTTACAACGCCCTGCACGACAAGGGCTATCCCAGCATCGGCTGCGCGCCGTGCACCCGGGCAGTGGAGCCTGGTGCCGACCCGCGCTCGGGCCGCTGGTGGTGGGAGAATCCCGAGTCTCGCGAGTGCGGCCTGCAGCCGCGCCGCCGGGTCATTCCGCTGAAGGTCGAGCCGCGTCGCGCGGCCGGCCAGTAGGCGCGCGACGCCAGCGCGTCGCAGGACGACGCCACCATGGACTACTTCCCGATCTTTCTACGGCTCGCCAACGAACCCGTGCTGGTCGTGGGCGGCGGGGAAGTGGCCGCGCGCAAGATCGATCTGCTCCTGCGCACCCAGGCCAAGGTCACGGTCGTCGCGCCTGACTTGATCCAGTCGCTGGCGCAGAAAGCCGCGTCGGGCGCGATTACGTACGTGTCCGGCGAGTTCCAACCCGAGTTGCTGGACGGCATGCGGCTCGCCATCGCGGCCACCGACAAGCAATCCGTCAACGCGTGGGTCGCGCATCAATGCGAGCGCCGGAACATCCCCGTGAACGTCGTCGACGATCGCGAGCTGTCGCGCTTCATCATGCCGGCCATTGTCGATCGCTCGCCGGTGGTCGTCGCGGTGGGCAGCAGTGGCGATGCGCCGGTGCTGACGCGCCGCCTGCGCGAGAAGCTCGAATCGTTCCTGCCACAGCGGCTCGGCGACCTGGCCAAGCTCGCGGGCAAGCTGCGTCCGACGGTGAAGGCCAGGCTCGAGCACGCCAGCACGCGCCGGCGCTTCTGGGAGAATTTCTTCGACGGTTCGATTGCCGCCGATGTGTTGTCCGGTCGCGAAGACGCCGCGGGCCAGGGCGTTCTCGATCGCATCGGCAGTTCGATCACTCGCTTTGCGAGGCAATCGAAGTTCGCGGGTGAAGTGGCGCTGGTTGGCGCGGGCCCCGGCGACCCAGGTTTGCTGACGTTGCGCGCGCTGCGAGCGTTGCAGAACGCCGACGTGATCGTTTACGACCGGCTCGTGTCAGCGGACGTTCTCGATCTCGCGCGTCGCGATGCCGAGCGCATCTACGTCGGCAAGGCGGCGGGCAACCATCACGTCTCGCAGGAAGATACGAACGCACTGCTGGTGAAGCTCGCCAAAGCAGGCAAGCGCGTGTGCCGGCTGAAAGGCGGCGATCCTTTCATCTTCGGTCGCGGCGGCGAAGAGCTGGAAGCGCTGGCGGCCGAAGGCATTCGATTCGAAGTCGTGCCGGGCGTGACCGCCGCGGCAGGGTGTGCCGCTTACGCCGGCATCCCGCTCACGCATCGTGATCACGCGCAGGCGCTGACGTTCGTTACCGGACATTGCAAGGGCGAAGCCGACAACGTCGATTGGGCCGCGCTGGCGCGTCCCGGTCACACGGCGGTGTTCTACATGGGCCTGAACCAGCTGGAGAACATCGTCGCTCGATTGCGTGAACATGGCGTGCCCGAGACGCGCGCCGCCGCGCTCATCGAGCACGGCACCCGTCCGTCACAGCGCGTGGTGACCGCCACGATCGCAGATCTGGTTCAGAAGTCCGCCGCAGCCAGCGTGGCCTCGCCGGCATTGCTGATCGTGGGCGAGGTGACTCGTCTGCACGAGGCTTTGCACTGGTTCAACACGCGCTGCGTCGAAGTCGCATCCACCGTTGAAGGAAGGCTGTCCGCATGAGCAGCTCGAATGAAATCATCCGCCCGGGTTCGATCCGACAGGGCTTCGCCGATGCCATCGGCAATACGCCCCTGATCCGCCTGAATCGTTTCAGCGAGCTCACGGGTTGCGAAATCCTGGGCAAGGCCGAATTCATGAATCCGGGCGGCTCGGTGAAAGATCGCGCCGCGCGCGCCATCATCGAAGCGGCCGAACGCGATGGGACGTTGAAGCCGGGCGGCACGCTGGTCGAAGGCACCGCGGGCAATACGGGCATCGGTTTCGCGCACGTCTGCAACGCACGCGGCTATCGCTGCATCATCGTGATGCCGGACAACCAGTCCAACGAGAAATACCAGATGATCGAAACGCTCGGCGCCGAAGTGCTGCGCGTGAAGACGGTGCCGTACAGCGATCCGAATCATTACCAGAAGATCGCCGGCCGGCTCGCCGGTGAGATTCCCGGGGCGGTGTGGGGCAACCAGTTCGACAACACCGCCAACCGCGATGCGCACGAGCAGACCACCGGCCCGGAAATCTGGGATCAGACTGGCGGCAAGATCGACGCCTTCGTCGCGGCCACCGGCACTGGCGGCACGCTCGGCGGCATCTCGCGTTATCTGAAGAAACAAAATCCCAAGGTGCGGATCACTCTGGCGGACCCGCAGGGCAGCTCGTTGTATCACTGGCTGCGCAACGGCGAGCTGAAGGCCACCGGCCCAGGCTCGATCACAGAGGGCATCGGCATCGGCCGCGTCACCGCGAACCTCGAAGGCTCGCCGATCGACGATGCTCTGCACATCACCGATATCGAGTGCGTGCGCACTGTGTATCAGCTGCTGCGCGACGAAGGCTTGTTCCTCGGCAGCACCAGCGGCGTGAACGTTGCCGCGGCCGTGCAGATCGCCAGGCAACTCGGCCCCGGCCACACCATCGTCACCATTCTTTGCGACAACGGCGCGAAGTATCAGTCGCGCCTGTTCAACAAGAAGTGGCTGGCGGAGAAGGGGCTGCTGGATGCGGCCGGGTTGTCACAGAACGGTCAGCCGGCGCTGTCGGACGTGGCCAAGAATGTCGCCAACGTGGGGGCGTTTCCGCAGCGGCTGAGCGCCTGAGCGCAAGCAACGTTCGATGTGGCGGCCGCAGGTTCGTTGGAGCCTGCGGCCGCTTCCTTTTGGAGACCGGGTCAGGCCTTCGGCTGAGTGGCTCGAGCCACACCGGTCTGGCGCGTCTGTTCGTCCTGAACGCGAATCAGGTTGTGCACGTCTTTCACGCCACGCACTTGCTCCGCGACGTAGGCGGAGCGGCGTTTCGCATTTCTGGACCGTAACGTCCCGCTCAATGTCACTTCGCCATCAGCGACGCTCACCTCGATCTCCGACGCGTCAATGTGCGCGTCATCGGTGAGCCGCTCGCACACGTCTTCGCGAATGCGGTCGTCGGTGCGCTTATATCCGCGTGGTCCGCGGCCGCGATTGCTTGTCCTAGGGCGCGGATAGTTCGAGCCTTCATCGCTCGCGCCTTCATATCGTCGCCCGCCCGGAGTGACACCGCCATAATTGCCATAGGCGAAGCCGCCCTCGGTGGCATGACGCCGGCCGGGGCGATACTGGCCACCGGTGAAATCGACATCGACCCGATCGTAATCGATCAGCGCCGAGCGCTGCGGCAAGCCGCCTTGCTGCTCGTACTCGTACTCGGCGGCAAAGCGTCGATGCTCGTCGCGCTCATTGTCCCGGTAGCGCCGCAGGTTCTCGCGATCGCCGTACAAGTCATCTCCGGCCAACGGGTCGTCATGCCACTGAGCTGATCGGGCCATTGGATCACTCCTTTTTCTGTTTCTGCTTGCGTCGATTCATGTCCACCGCGGTCCCGCGGGCCGTGGGCTTCTCCACGGCGCCTGGAGAGTCCGGACCTGGCGGCGCTTTCTCGAACTGCGTCTTGTGCATCACCTTGGCTTCCGCCTTTTCAGTCGCGCCCGGCATGAGGTTCGCCATGACGACCTTCAACACGCCGTCGCCACCGACGATGCGTTCGTCTTCGGGATCGCGTGCGACATACACGATCGCTTCGATGACGTTCTGCGGATCGTGCAGCGGCTTGGGCGGCGCTATCTCATGGCCGGTGTAGTTGGCTGCATGGTCGAAGAAGGGCGTGTCGTGCGCGGTCGGCAGGATGGTGCAGATGTGCACGCCCGCCACCTTGTTCTGTTTGACTTCCTGTCGCAGCGAATCGCTCAGGCCGACGACCCCGTGCTTGGCCGCCGCGTACGAGCTGTAGTAAGGAACGCTGGTCTTGCCGAGCTCCGAGGCGATGTTGATCAGCGTGCCGTTACCCTGCTTCAGGAACTGGCGATACGCGAAGTACGAGCCATACAGCGTGCCGAGCAGGTCCGTCTTGATGGTCTGCTCGTGCACGTCGATCGGGATGTCCTCGAAGCGGCCCAACGCGCCGACGCCGGCATTGTTGATCCACACGTCGATGCGACCGCATCGGGAAATTGCCGTCTGCGCCAGCTGTTCCACATCCTGCTCGTTGCTGACATCGACGGACACTGGAATTGCCGTGCCTCCAGCGGTTTCGCACTCACGAGCCACTGTTTCGAGCGCTTCGCCGCGCCGAGCCGCCAGCACGACCTGCGCGCCCTGGTTGGCGAATTCCACTGCAGCACCGCGACCGAAGCCGCTGGATGCGCCGGTAATTACTACGACCTTGCCGTTCAAGTCTTGTCTTGCCATAGACTGCCTCCGCTTTGCTCGGCAACGGCCGGCTTGGCGCGAGTGTTCCTGCTAGCTCAAACGAACATTGCTCAGGATCAGGCGGCTGCGGGGCAGGGCGGGCAATCGAGTACGGTCGATCCCGAGATCCTGCTCAGGCAGCGTGTAGCTCAGCGCCGTGACGAAGAATTCGAGCGCGGCTTTCATGAGTGCGATGGTCAGCCATTCACCGGCACAGCGATGATCGCGCAGGTGCTCGCCGCCTCCCTGCGGCACGAACGTGTATGCGTTTTCCCGCCAGCTGAGAAACCGCTCGGGCCGGAACAGCTTGGGCTCTTTCCACAGACGCGGATCGTGATTCACGCCGTGCAGATCCAGCAGCACCCGCGTGCCTTGCGGGAACGGCATGCCTTTCCATTCGAATGTCTCGCGCACGATCGCCGGAACCGCCGGGAAGAAAGGATAGAAACGGCGGACTTCCTGCACGAAGGCTTGCGTGAGCTGGTCGTCCTGACTCTGCAGCGGGCTTCGGTATTCGGGATTCACATGCAATGCATGCACGAGGAAGACTATGTACACCGACACGGCGACCGTGGGACGGAGTACGTTGAGCAACTCGACGGCGGCGATCTTCGCCTCCAGGAGCTGTCCCTTGCTGTCGCGATACGACGCGATTCTGTGCGCGGCGCTTTCCTGGGGTGACTCGATCGTGCCGGCGCGGATGCCTTCGACGATCTCGGCGATCCACTGCTCTGCCCGATTGCGCGCATGTCGTGACCACCAGTGCGGCGGCCCGACAGCGCCGGCGCGATCGAACATTGCGCTCAGCTGCTCTGCGCGCATGGCTACGTCTTCTTCCGGCAGTGGTACGCCCGACCATTCACAGACCGCGCGCGTGAGCACGACGTGCAGCTCGTCGTAGAGCACGATCTGTTCCATGGTCGACCATCGCTCGGCGCCGATCCGCAGGAGCCGGAGCATCGTCGTTGCGAGCTGTTGCAGCCGTTCCGAGCTCATCAGCGACAGGAACATCTGCTTCCGATGCATGTGCTCGGCGCCGTCCAGAGATTGCACGCCGCCGACTCCGAGCAGCGATTCCTGGAGCCGCAGCGGAGCCGCGCCTGCGCGCTGGAAACGAGTGGGGTCGTAGAAGACTTTCGCGGCGTCGGCGCCGGTCATGCACAGCGTTCGACGCAGCAGCAAGCGCATTTCGAACACGTCCCAGCCGAAGCTGCGGCAGTGGCGCGAGATGAATTCGTAAGGATCGCGCAGGAGCGCCAGGGTGTGGTCGAGACCGGCCAGGCGTGGGATGTGATGAATACTGACTGGCACGCACGACTCCTCGGCGACTCATCCGGTCAGCAATGCCGAGCCCCTGGCAAAGTTCCGTCCCGCGCGCCGGCATGGAACCGAGCCGGCGGCTGTCCGATTGGTTTGCTATCCCATTCGAGGAGGCATGGACCATGACCAGATCCCCGGGCCATCGTGAGCATCCCGAGCACAAGGTCGCGGAGCGGCACCTGAGCGAACGGATCAAGGTGTCGGTCGCCGGCGAGACCATCGCCGAGTCGGCCGATGTCATCAAGGTCGAGGAGGACGGCAGCCCCGTGCGCTATTACTTCCCGCGCACGGATGTCGACATGCAGCGGCTGCACTCCTCGGCCACCACCTCGCAATGTCCCTTCAAAGGCGTCGCCCGTTATTTCAGCATCGCAGCTGACGGTAAAGAGCTGAAGGACGCGGTGTGGTCGTACGAGGATCCGTACGAAGAGCACGAGGCCTTGCAGGGGCGCCTCGCCTTTTATGACGATCGCCTGCCGGAGATCAGCATTTCACCGCGTCCGTAGCACTTCACTTTTGCGCGGCCGATGAGTCCACCGAGCGCGCGCGCCCCGGGAAGTGGGCGAACATCTGGGTCACGGCACTGGAAATCGCGTCGCTCGGGTTTTCCATGTCCTTCTCGTTCAACCGGCCCTTGGCGACCCCTTCCCAGATCAGCTGACGTTTCTGTGCATCGACCACGTCGATGTTGGCGGTGCCGAAGGGATACGTCACCGTCTCGACGTCCTGGGCGTACAGAGGCCACGCATCGTAGAGCCCATAACGGTAACCGTAATATCCAAACGCCGGCGCGACCGTCGGGCTCGAGCGCACCTCGGTTCGCTCGTGCACGTTCGCGTAGAAATTCACCAGCAGGTTGGGGTTCTGATCCACGTATCGATAACCCCGCATTTCCATCTGCTCCTTCACCGCCGTCTTGAAATAGTTCGTCACGATGGTGGAGTAACCGCCACGGTCCGTGCCGGTCTGCTCCGGAAAGCCGAAGGTGCTGTACGCCGACAGGTCGGCGCCCGGCGCCATGTTGACGTGAATGTCCGCGGTTCGTTGGGTCGCGCAGCCGACGCACAGCATCGTCGAGAGAGCCAACGCGGTCGCTGCTCGGTAGGGGGAACGCATCATGACTGACTCCGTGCAAACCCTGGGCGAGCGGGCAACGTTCGCGGCGGAAATTGGTTCCTGCGCAGGAGAAAGCCGCTCGGCTTGTAGGTGGTCGCGGGATGAGCGTCCGCGACCGCAGGTGCGCGTCCTTCGGGCAGGGAACAAGAACATTGGCCCGTCGTTGCTTCTGGTCACCACTGAATTTCCTTGCGGGGGAGTGAGCATGAACGCCGTTGCCGAGCGCTTTACACCCAGCATCACGACCATGATCAAAATGGATCATTCGCACGTGCTCGCGGTGTTTCATCGCTATCGACCGGAAACGCCGCCGAGCAAGAAGCGAGCCTTGGTCACCAATGCCTGTCTTCTGGTCGAGATCCACGCGCAGCTGGAAGAGGAGATTTTCTATCCGGCGCTGCGCGAGGTGCTGAGCGGCGATGAGGTGCTCGAGAAGAGCGAGCCCGAACACGCCCAGATGCGTCAGATCATCGGCGAGCTGCGCGGCATGGCCGGTCGCGAAGGGCCCACCGACGGCGCCGCCTACGATGAAAAGTTCTTCGATCTCATGCGCCTGGTGATACACCATGTCGCGGACGAGGAGACGCGCTTGCTGCCGGCCGCCGAGCGACTGTTGCACGATCGGCTGGGCCAGCTCGGCATGGACATGACGAAGCGACGCATGGAGCTGATGAAACCGCACGCAGCCGAGCTCGCGGAAACCACAGTTCGTACGTTTCCCGCAGGGGCTGCCGCCGGAGCCGCGTTGCTCACTGCCGGTGCTGTCGCCGTCGGCGCAATGCTTCTCGCCAGAAACAAAAGGACCCCAGAAAGCCGCATGGGCCGATGGCGACACTGAGCGAGGCGCTCACCCACCCAAATGCAATTCGATGTCGTGATCGTCGGAGGCGGGATCGCGGGTCTCGCCTGCGCGGTCGCGCTTGGAGACAGCGGGCTGCGCGTCGGTGTCTTCGAATCCTCGCCAGCTCTGGGAGGGCGCGCCTGCAGTTGGACTGACCGGCGTACCGGCGACGACGTCGACCTCGGTCCTCACATCGTTCTCACCGAATACAGAAACATGCTCGCGTTCCTGGAGCAGCTGGGAACACGCGATCGCATCGTGTGGGAGACCAGGAGGTTGCTGCGATTGAGGGAAGGGCGGCGCATCACCGATATGCGTGTGCATGCGCTGCCGCCGCCGTTGCATTTGATGCCGAGCTTCGTCCGGGCCAGGAGCATCAGCTGCGCGGACCTCCTGTCCAACCGTCGCGTGCTATGGAGAGCGATGCGCATGACCGAACAGCAGGTCAAAGCTCTGGATCGGGTGGCCGCATCGGAATGGCTTCGCCACTGCGGCGTGAGCTCCCGATTCATCGGGTGGTTCTGGGCCACTGCCTGCATCTCGGTGCTGAACGTGCCGCTGGAGCGTTGCTCGGCGGGCGCGCTCATGCGGGTGTTCTCGCAGCTCGCCGGCCTCAAGAAATACGCCATCGGGTTTGCCGACGTTGCATTGGCGGATCTGTTCGTGCCGGCGTCGGTTCGGCACATAGAAACAGCAGGCGGTCGAATCGTTACTGGCGCTCGCGTCAATCGGATCGTGGTCGAAGAAGGGCGCTTCGTCTCGATCGTCTTGGAAGGGGGTGAGCGAGTCGAGGCGCGAACTTGTGTGGCAGCAGTGCCGCCTCAGTCGCTGGCACGCCTGTTGCCGGATGGCTGGCAGCGGACGCGCCCCTTCAACGCGCTGGACAGTTTCGAGCCGAGCCCCTATATCAGTTGTTATCTCTGGTTCGATCGAAAACTGAGCGGCGAGAAATTCTGGGCGCGCATCTGGAATCCAGCGGGCTTGAATACGGACTTCTACGATCTGTCGAACATTCGCCGCGAGTGGCGCGGGCGAGCCGGGTCCGTCATGGCCAGCAACATCATCTACAGCCATCGTGCGGCAGGGCTGGACGACGAACAGATTGTGGCCCGGACGGTCGGTGAGATTCAGGAAGGACTCCCGGCGGCCGGGCGTGCCGGCGTTCGACATGCCGTCGTGAATCGCATTCCCATGGCCGTTGCCTGTCCCACGCCGGGCTGCGAACGAAACCGGCCCGCAACCCGGACACCGATCCAGGGGCTGCTGCTGGCCGGCGATTGGACCGATACCGGCCTGCCGGCTTCGATGGAAAGCGCCGTGCATTCCGGCTGGGCTGCGGCCGAAACGATCCTGCGCTCGCAAGGACAGCCTCGTCGTCTGGTGTTGCCGAAGCGAGAACCCGAAGGCATCGCAGGATGGGTGCATCGGTATGGCGCTCGATGATCCGATCTTCCCAGCGGCGCCGTGGACTTTGCAGGGTGATGCTTTCGTCGCGCTGAAGCCGGTTCGTACAGGTGCCGCGAGCCGACTGGTTCCGCCCGACACCAAGCTCGTTTCCGTATGGCCGGGCCGCACGCTGGCGATCCTGTACCTGGCACGGTATCGAACGAGTCCGGTCGGCGAGTACCGAGAGCTGATCGTTGCGCCGGCGCTGATATCGCGCAAAGGTCGCGTGGGCTTCTGGATCTCTCACATCTACGTCGACAGCGGAATCTCTCTGGCCGCAGGACGTGCGATCTGGGCGCTGCCCAAGCAGATGGCAACCATGCAGTGGAGCGCCGGTCGATTCATCAGCAAGGCTCCGCAAATAACCTTGCACTCGTCCGTCGCGCTTTCACGCGGATCGATCTGGTTGCCGTTCATCGGCGCGGCGATGAGCAAGTATGGTTTGGCGGAGAGTTGGTTCGACGTCCGAGGCAGCGCACGCGTCGGCTTTGCGCGCGCGAGCATCGAGTGGGACGAGCAGATGGGTTTGGGTGGGCTGGGATTCAGTGGGACGAGGAGAGTCTGCGTCTGCAGTCATATGAAGGTCACGATCGGTCGACCTCGGAAATAATTGCCTGAACGAATCTCACATCTTCTCGCCCGGCAGCGCGGCCGCCTGTTTGATCCAGCTCACCAGCTGCGCCTCGTCCAGTTCGTCGTCTTCACGGATGTCGAAATACCGCACGGCCGGATACTTGCTGAGCCCGGGCGGCGGTGGCTGCAGTGACGAGCCCCGAAAGAAAGTCAGCTTCACGTACCTGGTAAAGCAGTGAAAGCTGAGAAACCACCGGTCGTGCTCCATGCCGTAGAACGGTGAATTCCATTTCACCGCCTTGTGCACCTTGGGCACGTGCTTCGTGACCAGCGCGTCGAGGCGTTTGCCCAGGTCGCTTTTCCAGCCGGGCATGGCGGCGATGTAGGCCTGCACCGGCTGCTCGCCATATCCCTTCGCGATCTGCGGATTGCCGCCCGAGAGCAGGACGACTTTGTCGCTCGCCTTAGGCGTGGCTCTGGCCTTGCTGGTCTTGGCCTTCGCCCTCACGAGGGCTGCCTCGACCGGGCTACGTACGGCTGCACGAACATGTACAGCCCGGTGAAAAGCAGCGGGATGAGCGGCACCAGCGCCAGAAAACCGATCCAGGTCGCATCCGACTGCTGAACCATGGCGACGATGTTCGCGATGACGGCAAGTGTGAAGGCCATGGACAGCCAGCGATGCGTCTTTCGAATCCATGTGCTCAAGAGAGCTCTCCTTTAACGTTTCTTGGCTGGCGAGCTGTTGCGGGCCACCGCAGCTTTGATGAGTGCCTTGAACGCCCGTGCGTCCACTTGCTCGCCTTCTTTGATGTCGATGGCCCGGCGCAGATTGCCTTCCAGGCTGGAGTTGAACAGCCTGGACGGATCCGGAAGGCTGGCGCCGTGCGCGAATGTGAGTTTCACGTGCATCTTGTACGACTCGCCGGTGCAGATGATCCCGTTGCGCGACCACACCGGATTGCTCCACTTCCATTCCTCGGTGATCTCGGGATCAGCCTCGAGAATCAACTCGCGCATGCGCGCCAGCGTCTTGCCGCGCCAATCGTCGAGCTCGCGGATGCGCTGATCGATGAGCTGGGACGCGGACTGGCCCGTCTCGCCCGCGCTCGCTTTCTTCGGCGCGGTCTTCTTGGAGGCTTTCGGCTTCGTTGTCTTCGCAGCTGGCGTCATATCAGCCCTCGCGGGTCAAAAGCTGTTCGAGCTTGGTGAGGAACTGCGCCCAGCCGGCCTTGGCGCCGCCGTAAGCCTGCTTCTGTTCCTTGCGGAAGCCGGCCTGTTCCATGCGCAGGTGCGTTCCCTTCGCGGTCGGCGACAGCGTCAGGGTCACCACGGTCCGGGTGTCGTAGGCCGGGTCGTCGTGCGGGAAATTCCATGTGTATGACAGCAGGTTGTGCGGCTCGACGGCGAGCACCTCGCAATCCAGCACGCCGCCCCAATCGCCGCGCAGCTGGAAACGATGCCCGACCACCGGCTGAAAATCGTTCTTCATCAGCCATTCCTCCAGCAGGTGCTGCTGGGTGAGCGCACGCCAGACCTTTTCCGGAGGGAACGGCAGTTCCCGCTCGACGACGGCGACCAGGATTTCGGGGGCGGTGCTCATTGATCCATCCTCTTCAACAAATCTTCCAGCTGGTTGAACCGGTTTTCCCAGAAACCGGCCATCTGACGGGTCCAGTCGATCAACGGGCTGAGGGCACCGAGCTGCGCGCTGTAATGGGTCTGGCGGCCTTCCTGGCGATCGCGCACCAGGCCGGCGAGCTTCAGCACGCCGAGATGTTTCGAGACGGCCGGTTGCGAGATGCCGGCATGCGCGGTCAACGCGCCGACCGTCTGCTCGCCCTCGCGACACAATTGCTCGAAGATCTCGCGCCGGGTCGGATCGGCGAGCGTTCGGAACAGCACGTCATGAGCCTTCGACATGAGCGATTGATAACCCGTTGGCTATGGATAGATATATAACCAGCCGGCTATGTGTGAGTCAAGCCGGCGCGGCTTGACGGCTGCGCACGGAGCTAGCAAATTTCCCGGCAGCTGCTGCATCCGCGAGGCCTCACCGATGAAGTTCCCGTCGTCCCAGATTCGCCGACACCTGGGTTTCGCTGCGCTGGTGCTCGGGACAATCGTGTTGAGCGGCTGCCAGACCACGCCGACGACGCTGCCGTCCCCACCCTCGTTGCGACTGGTCGATTCGCGGCCTCTGACGTTTGCCGAGAACTGCGAAGCGAGCGGCAGTTATTTCGTTGAATTCACCGTGTTGAGCAACGGCAGCACGGGCGATATCCAGGCGCCGAACGGCCCGGCCTGCGTGCAGGATGCATTGACCGCGTGGGTGAGCTCGTTCCGTTACGACGCGCCGGGCCAGGAGATTCCTTCCGGCGTGGAGTGGCTGATGGTCACGGCTCGCAAAGGCTCGTAACCAAAGCGCCGACCCGCTTCGCAACCTTCCTCGAATTCGCTGCGTCCAATCGCCAGGACGGCCCGCACCGGGCCCATGGGGATGCGGGCGCGCATGCGAAAGACTCTATCGTGGTCCCTGGCAGGGCTGCTGCTGCTGATCGGCGTGGCATGGTTTGCTCTCAATCGCGAGCAGCCAGCCGACATCCGCTACACCGGCGCATATAAGTTCCACGACGGCACGCTCATGGTCATCGGTCCGCGCGACACGACCGACCTGCGATTCAAACTGATGAATGGCGACACGGGCGCGCTCTGGCCCACCGACGAGCACGGCAACTTCGAGGGCGGCGACGGCTGGGCCGAGCGCGAGCCAGTAACGAATCGCGTACAGTTTCGGCGCGACAGCGCGGGCAAGATCACTGGGCTGCGCTGGCAACGAGTCGGCGCGCTCAAATCACCCAGCGGTAATGCGACACGAGTGCCTTTGCGCGAGGAAATCGTCACGTTCGCCAGCGGTGAGCTGACGTTGCGCGGCAAACTGATACTGCCCGAAGGTCAGGGGCCGTTTCCCGTCATGATCCCGGTGCACGGCTCCGAAGCTTACAGCGCCGTGGATCATTACTCCGATCCCTACATCTATGCCGCGAATGGAATCGCGGCCTTCATCTATGACAAGCGCGGCACCGGCGGTTCGGAGGGAACATATACCGCGAACTTCGACGTGCTCTCCGATGACACCGTCGCGGCTGTTCGGTACGTCCGCCAGCGCCCGGAAATCGATGGCGACAAGGTCAATCTCGCGGGCTACAGCCAGGGCGGCTGGATCGCACCGCTCGCCGCACTGAAAGACGGCCACATCCGCAGCATATTCATCGGTTACGGCGTCGCCGTGCCGGTCTTGGGCGAGGATCGCTGGGGCTACGTGTATGCGCTCCAGCAGCAGGGTTTCGGCGACCAGGAGATCGCCGAGATGGACCGCATCGCGGCCATCCTCGGCGACATCGTCGATCACGGCCAGAATCGCTGGTCCGATTTCTCGCGCGCCCTGAAGGAATCGCGCAGCAAGCCCTGGTTCGAGACCGCCAAGCACAGCGACTCCATCTTCGGCATGATCGTCGGCGCCGACCTGCCGTTGTGGATCGTGCGTCCGTACCTGTGGTGGAAGTACGGCCGCAACGATCCGCCCTTCATCGATCGCCTCTACGACCCGGTGAAGACGCTCGCGCAGCTGGACGTGCCGAGCCTGTGGGTGTTCGGTGGCAAGGATTCGAGCGCGCCGACGCAGTGGAGCGTCGACGAGCTGCGCAAGCTGCAGGCCGACAATAAACCTATCGAATATTTCATCTACCCCGACGCCGAGCACGGCATCACGCGCTTCAAGCAGCAGGAGCACGGCGAACGCGTCACGCTGGGCTATGAAGACGGTTACTTCCGTCAGCAACTGGAATGGTTCCAGAAACAGAGCCGCCTGCTGTAATACGAATGCATTGAGATTGGGGTACGCTCTGGTGTCCTCAGCCGCTGCCATAGACGCCCTCGCTAATGACTCGCCGACGTGCCCCCGACGCTCCGCTCTTCGAAGACCTGCTCGCGCAACGGCTGACTCGCCGTCAGATATTGCAAGCGGGTGCCGCGCTCGCGCCGATGGCCCTGGCCGGCTGCGGGCCGCTGGCATCGCTCGATGGCGGTGCCGCCCAGCCCTCGTCGCTGGGTTTCAGGCCGATTCGAGGAAGCAAGGCCGACGCGGTCGTGCTGCCGCCCGGCTATACGTACGACGTGCTGGTTCGCTGGGGCGAGAGTCTGTCCTCGGCGGTGCCCGATCTGGATACGAGCAAGCTCGATGCCGGCGTGCTGCTCGAGCCGCAGGCTGCCGAACATCAACGCGGCCAGTTCGGACAGAACTGCGATGCGATCCATTACTTTCCATTGAATGGCCGCAGCGACCACGGCGTGCTGTGCGTCAACAACGAGTACACCGACGACGCGTTGATGTTTCCCCGACATCCCGGCTTGCGCGGTCTGCGCGGTGCGGTGAGTCGTGCGTTCGTGGAACGGAACCCGCAAGTCGTGGGCGTCACCAAGGCGGCGCAGGGCGTGTCGATCGTCGAGATCAAGCGCGAGGGCGGACGCTGGCGCTTCATCAAGGACTCACGCTACAACCGCCGCATCACCGCGGACACGCCAATAAACATCGGCGGCCCGGCGCGTGGCGCGGCGCTGATGCGGACGAAAGCGGATCCGGCCGGCGAGCGCGCCTTCGGCACGTTTGCGAACTGCGCGGGCGGCGAGACGCCGTGGGGCACCTATCTCACCGCCGAAGAAAACATACAGGACTACTTCGCCAATCTGGATCGGCTGCAAGCGCGCAATGACGTCGATCCGTTCATCATCGACGCGCATCGGCGCTTCCGCATGTGGAAAGCGCAGTCGCTGTACAACTGGGACATGGCCGACGCGCGCTTCGATCTGGCGACGGCGCCGACCGAGCCGTTC
>Ga0164243_10003487_pt1 | contig 25154 bp, 24 predicted proteins | sample OricompcompostOP_FD_108781 | JGI IMG/M metagenome (GOLD analysis project Ga0164243, IMG submission 108781) | Organic Plus compost microbial communities from Emeryville, California, USA - Original compost - Organic plus compost (OP) | ecosystem: Engineered > Solid waste > Mixed feedstock >...
AAGCTCCTCAGGATTGAAACGCGTCGTCCGATAAAGAGATGCACCTCGACACGGGATAGAAGCCACCCCCGCTCGCCTACGGCCGAGTGCGCCCGGCCAGCACATCATACCAGTCCATAAAAGGATCGTACATGAGCACGCCGTCCCGAAGCACTGTGCCGCAAGGTGGGATTTCTCGACTTCACTCGAGATGCCACGCGCAGAGCGTGGTGCACCACCTTACCGGAGAACAAGCATCACCTCGGGATTTCGCACTTCCCGCTCGCAGGTTGACAATCATCGTGCTGCTTCGTTTCATGCACGCGAACGTGTACCCCGTTCGATTCAAGGCCGTTCGGTTTCGCCCTCCCCGGGGGGTCGACGCATGGTCTCCCCGCCTTCTTTCACATATCGCCCGTACGTATGTCCTCACGGCTCTGCGCCTGCGACCAGAGAGAGCTCCTCGACATTCTTTCGCGTCCCTATCAGGAAGACATTGACATGGCCCGCCGGCTGAACGGCGACCTCATCGTCCTCGGTGCCGGAGGAAAAATGGGGCCGACGCTCGTCATGCGGATCATGCGCGCGCTCAAAGAAGCGGGCAGCAACCACCGGGTCTATGCGGCCTCGCGGTACTCGGATGCGGAGAGCCGCCGCGAGATCGAGGAGACAGGAGCAAAAGCCATCAGCATCGACTTGCTCGACGACAGGGCGCTCTTCGACCTGCCGGATTGCCCGAACGTCGTGTACCTGGCCGGCATGAAGTTCGGCGCGTCCTCCCGCCCGTCGCTCACATGGGCTTTGAACGCCTACCTGCCCGGACGCGTCGCCTCCCGGTACAAGGATGCCCGCATCGTGGCGCTCTCTACCGGAAACGTCTACCCTATGGTACCGATCGAAACGGGCGGCTGCACGGAGGACGTGGAGCCCCGGCCCGTAGGCGAATACGCACAATCCTGCCTTGGCCGTGAGCGCGTTTTCCAGCACTTCTCACTGCAGAACGGCACACCCACGTGCCTCATACGCCTCAACTACGCCGTGGAAGCCCGCTACGGTGTGTTCCTCGACATCGCGACGAAGGTGTACAGGGGCGAACCGGTGCAGGTTACGATGGGGTACGTAAACGCAATCTGGCAGGGCGATGCCAACTCGGTGTGCTTCCGGGCTCTCGAGATCTGCGAGTCACCGGCGAACATACTCAACCTGACGGGCCCCGAGTTGCTATCCGTGCGCTGGCTTGCCGAACAGTTTGGGCAGCGTTTCGGCGTAGAACCGGTACTCGAAGGTCATGAGCAGCCGACCGCCTTCCTGAGCAATGCCGCGAAATGCCACAACCTGTTCGGGCCGCCTCGCGTGACGCCGGAGGAGATCATCGACCTGGTCGCGTCCTGGGTTGAAGGCGGGGGCGTCACTCACGGAAAACCTACGAAGTTCGAAGTAGCCGACGGCCAGTTCTGATCACTGGCCGTTCGTATCGGCCGGCGTCGACCGGTACCGTCCTCACCCCAAGCTGCCACCTCGACGTGATCTTGCGCAAACGACTCATGGAGGGCCTGGTCATTCCGGCCCACCCACTTGCACTGGATGAAAACCGCTCTCTAGACGAACGCCACCAGCGGGCGCTCACCCGGTATTACCTCGCGGCGGGCGCCGGCGGCCTCGCTGTAGGCGTACACACGACCCAGTTCGAGATTCACGACGACGAGATCGGCCTGTACCGGCCCGTACTGGAACTGGCCGCGGAAGAAGCCCGGAATGCCGGTACCGATCCGGTGATGATTGCGGGTGTCCTCGGGACGACAGAGCATGCCATATCCGAGGCGAAAACCGCACGCGACCTGGGCTACCATTGCGTCCTGCTGAGCCTGGGCGCCTTCGCGACGGCCGGCATCGACGCCATGATAGACCATGCAAAAGCCGTGGCGGATGTGCTGCCTGTCGTCGGCTTCTATCTCCAGCCCTCCGTGGGCGGGCGCATCCTACCTTATGGCTTCTGGCGCCGGTTCGCCGAGATCGAGAACGTCGTCGCCATCAAGATCGCCCCATTCAACCGGTATCAGACACTCGACGTGGTTCGCGCCGTCGCAGAGGCAGGTCGTGGCCGCGATATTGCACTTTACACGGGAAACGACGATTCTATCGTAACCGACCTCCTCACGACGTTTCCATACGACGGGCTACGCATCGTTGGAGGCCTGCTCGGGCACTGGGCCGTGTGGACGCGCCGGGCCGTCGAACTGCTGGAAGAAGTCAAAGCCGCCCGCCAACGCAACGAGATCCCGGCCCGGCTGCTGACACGTGCCGCCGAGGTTACCGATGCAAATGCAGCCATCTTCGATCCCCAGCATGCATTCAAAGGCTGCATTCCGGGTATCCACGAAGTGCTGCGCCGCCAGGGGTTGCTCAAAGGAGTCTGGACGCTCAATCCTGCCGAGCAGCTCTCCCCTGAACAGCCGAAAGAGATCGACCGCATTTACCGCGATTATCCGCATCTGACGGATGACGATTTCGTCCGCGAACACCTTGACGCATGGCTGAAATAGCACCACACCCCACTGCTGAAAAAGGCACAGGAACCGGCAGGCAGCTTCGTACCCTCCTCCGGGCCATCGGCCCCGCCTTCATCCTGGCTACGGTGGTCGTCGGGCCGGGCACACTCACATTGAACACGATCGCAGGCAGCAGCTATGGATACACCCTGTTGTGGGTACCCGTTGCCGCTACCTTCTTCATGATCATCTACACGTGGATGGCGGCTCGCATCAGTCTCGTGACAGGGAAGACGCTCTTTCAGGTCACGCGAGAGAAATTCGGGAGCAGGGTGGCAGCCATCGGAGGCATCTTCGGCTATCTCGCGGTTCTGGCCTTCCAGGCCGGAAACGCGGCTGCGGTCGGGTTCTCCGCGAACGCCCTACTCGGAATGGATGCGCGCATCTGGGCCACCCTGCTTTGCGCGCTGGCCCTCGGCCTCATCTACATGCCGAGTCTCTACGGCAAGCTCGAACTGCTGGTCAAAGTCGTCGTCGGGCTGATGCTGCTCACCTTCGTAGGCACACTGATGACCATCGGTGTGCAACCCGAGGCTGCCGTCCGCGGCCTCATCCCCTCGCTTCCGGATCAGGACTCGATCTTCCTGACGATCGGCATGACGGCTACGACGTTCTCGATCGCGGCAGCCGTCTATCAGGGCTACCTCATGTTAGAGAAGAACTGGGGAGTGGACGACATGGCAAAGGAAGGTCTCGATACCATAGTGGGCATCGGCTTCCTCGGTTTCATTTCGGCGGTCATCCTCCTTACCAGCGCCGGAGCCATCTTCGTTGCCGGCGGAGAGCCCGTTCTTTCCGCCGAGGGCATGGCAGCGCAGCTCGAACCGCTCGTCGGTCCCGCTGCCGTCTACCTGTTCATGGCCGGCTTCTTCTTCGCGAGCTTCTCATCCCTCATCGTCAACCCCCTGATCGGGGCAACGCTGCTTACGGACGGGCTCGACAAGGACTCGACCATGGATGGGCGACCGGTAAAAGTGTGGACGACGGTTTCGATGGCCGCCGGCTTGCTGGTCGTGCTCATCTTCAAGGCCCCTCCGGTCGAACTCATCCGCTTCGCACAGGGCCTGGCCGTCATCGCATTCCCGCTCCTGGGCTTCCTTGTGATGGCGGTCGCCGGAGACCGCAAAATCATGGGAACCCACGTCAACAAGCCCTGGATGCAAGGGGCAGCGATCATCGGCTACATCGCGATTCTGGCCATCGTCGTCAACTACATACGGCAGATTGCGTCCGCATTTTGACGGGCTGCGCCGGGCAGCTCGGTGGCTGGCCCGATCAAGGGAGCCCCTTGTTCCCGTCAGGTTCCGTTCGGAAGCACCTCGTCCAGATAGTGCCGTGAAAGCTCGAAGATGCCGCCGCTGTGCTCGTAGAAGTCGTCGTTTAGCCGGAAAACCCCGTCATCGACCCGCATCCACGAAGCGCCCGCAAACGGATGGTAGCTCACCATCCGATCCCAGTTCCTGTAGTTCTGGTGGCCGTTCGTTTCGAGCAGGCCGAAGTCCAGACCGGGAAAGGGGGTGAGCCGGGCGGCAAACGACTTATTCCAGTCTACAAGGATCGGATTGACCGTCAGGTCTGCACAGAAGCAGGGGATGTTTCGGCGGTGTGCTTCCGCTGCAATCTTGAGCGTCATGCTCACCGTCTTGGCCACCGGCTTGAGCGCGATCGCGCCATATCCCATATCGAGCAGCCGACGCGCATCCGCATCCGTGTGCGCCCCCTCGTCAGCGGCAAGCCGGACCCCGACCTGCGAAACATCCGCCTCGTAGCCCTCGGGAAACGGCTCTTCGACTACCAGGATATGATCCAGCGCACCGATGGCGTCGGCGTGATCGATCAACGCATGCAGGCGGTCTATGCTGTCGTACCGCCCGTTCAGATCAAGGTAGTACGGAATACGACCCGAAGCCGTATGCGCGGTCTCGCGCCCGCCAAACAGGCGATGGATCTGTTCCATCCGCAACTTGTCCTGCGCGAGCATGTCGTCCTGTGAGCCGGGGTGCCCCAGCTTCACTTTGATGACGAAATAACCGGCATCAGCGAGGGAGCGGAGTTCGTCATCCGTCGAACCGAAGCCGACAGCCGGAATGCTCGCCAGGAGGCTGTGCCGGTGTGACAGCGCGGGCCTGTACGGCTCGGGGATCAGGTCGTCGAACGACTCGATGCCGGTTTCTTTCGCATACAGGAGCCACGCGGCGTTGTCGAGCGAAACGAGCGCATTGAGAACGAACGTCGCCCGCAGATCCGGCCGCTGTGTAATCGTTTTCGCGTAAGCGCATGCGCTCGGGTAGATCTCCTCGAGCAGGTCTATCGGCGTCTCGAAGGGGACCGTTCGGGCAAGCTGCGAAGCAAACTCCAGCACAGCATACATGAGCGCATTGCCTCCGGCCTCCGAATGCCCCGCAAACACCGCTGGATCGGACCATAACACGCTCTGCGTTCCGAGCCCGACCGATCTCGCTCCACTCGCTCCTTCAAGCAGGGTGATAACCTGCCATAGTTCGGAAAGGTACCCCCCTTTGAACCCGAATGGGCGGCTTAGCGGCTCCCGCTCAAAGGTTGAATTGACGAGGCGAACTTCTATCACAACAGATCGATACGGTTTGAACTTCACCGGGCAGACGCTTATCCGGACTGCACGACGCATCTCAGTCGCAACCGGCTTTCATGGCCAGCGAAAGTAACCGTCTGTATCGGAATGTACAAGCTATGTCCCGCCCACGCAGGGCAGACGTTCTAATGGAGAATGCCGGCAGGACTCCGAAGGGCTATCGGATGTTCGCCTGACCTGGATCCGCTGAACCTGAAAGCCTCGTCCGGGTAAAGAACGGTATATCCGAAGCCTGGTACCACCCGATCCCATGCGCGTGAACACGTCAGGTGCCATCATGCTAGACGCGTTCAATCTGGACGTTGCACGAGGTTGAGCCATGGCGGAACCTGATACGGCACCGGAACGCCACGCCGGAGCGTTGCTCGCGCAGATCGACCGGATCCTGTCGAACGCACGCGAACGTGAGGGAAATGCGAAATCCCAGATTCATGCGGTGGATCCCCGGTTCCGGAAGAGCGCTCGCAATCTCTTGCACTACCTGGCCCTGAGAAGCGAGGACATTCGTCCGTTGCAGGAGCAACTGGCCCGGATGGGACTCTCCTCCCTTGGTAGAAGCGAAGCCCATGTGATGGCGAGTCTCATGGCAGTACGCGGCGTGCTCGGGCAACTCGTGGGAGAGCATTTCGAGCCGGATACGCCTCCGGTCACATTTGACGATGGAATCGACTTGCTCGCTCGTCATACGGAGGCTCTCTTTGGCCCCGCTCCGCCGGACCGGCACGTCCGCATTATGGTCACGCTTCCGAGCGAAGCAGCAGATGACCGAGTGATGGTCCGCAACATGCTGACCGAAGGGATGGACTGCGTGCGCATCAATTGTGCCCACGATGACCCGGACGCGTGGAGACGTATGGCAGACAACGTGCGCTGGGCGAGCGAGCAGACCGGCAGAACGTGCCGGATTCTGATGGACGTAAACGGCCCGAAAATGCGCACCGGCCCTATCGAACCCGGCCCCAAGGTCGTCCACTGGCGGCCTCATCGTGACGCACGTGGCCACGTGGTCGCACCGGCACGCATCTGGCTGTCTACCCCCGGCGCACGGCCACTCAGGCAGACGGATATCGACGCCGTGCTGCCCATCGACGGGGCATTGCTAGACCACATCGAGGTCGGAGACCATCTGCGGTTTCGAGATACACGCGGCAAGAAGCGCGCTCTCGACATTCTGGAGCACCTTTCCACCGGGTACCTTGCGGTAAGCTACGAGTCCGCATACGTGGAATCCGGCACGAAACTGAAACGGCGCCGGACCCAGAGCGGCCAGACGGATCGTGCAGTCACGGTCGGCGACTTGCCTGCTGCTGACTCCTTTCTCCTGCTCCGGCGCGGCGAACCCCTCATTCTGAGAAGAGACATGCGCCCCGGAAAACCTGCAGAACGCGCAAGGGACGGATCGGTACAGGTCCCTGCCAGCATATCCTGTACCCTGCCGCAGGTATTCGCCGACGTTCAGCCCGGAGACCTCGTCAAACTGGACGACGGCAAGATCGAAGGCATCGTCCAGGCCGTGTCCGACGATGAGATCCACATCGAGATCACCTATGCGAAGGAGGAAGGGAGCAAGCTGCGGGCCGACAAGAGCATCAACTTCCCCCAGACCTCCCTGCACATCAGCGGCCTCACGCCGAAGGATCTGGAAGACCTGGATGTCATCGTGCAGTGCGCCGATATGGTAGGGCTTTCCTTCGTGAACAGCACAGACGATGTACTGGCGTTATGTGACGCCCTGGCCGAACGGAGCGCCGGCCACATAGGGATCGTGCTGAAGATCGAGACGCAGCGCGGATTCGAACAGCTGCCCGACATCCTGCTTACAGCGCTACGCCGGTATCCGCTGGGCGTCATGATCGCCCGGGGAGATCTCGCTGTAGAGTGCGGCTGGGAGAGACTGGCCGAAGTGCAGGAAGAGATCCTCTGGCTCTGCGAAGCGGCTCACGTCCCGGTGATCTGGGCGACGCAGGTACTGGAAACCCTGGCGAAAAAAGGCCAGCCGTCACGAGCGGAAATCACTGACGCGGCCATGTCCGAACGCGCGGAGTGCGTCATGCTGAACAAAGGTCCCCACCTGCTCAGAGCAATCCAGACCCTGGATGATATTTTGAAACGGATGCAGGCCCACCAGATGAAGAAGACCCCGATGCTTCGCAACCTCTTCGTCGCGCGCACACGCTGAACGCGGGAGGATACCAGCCCCCATTGCGTGCCATCGGGGGGCCATCCGGCCGAACTTAGCGGCCGACGGCTACAGACTGGTCCCGAGGGAGTGCATGCTGGCCATGACGTAACGAGGCTGTCGCACTGCCATCCGTACGGGTGCCGGACGAATCACCCACAATAGCTGAAATCTGTTCGAGGATGAGAAGGGATTCCTCCACCTGCCTGGTAAGGCCGTCCAGCCGTGTACCGAGATGGAGGGTGAGCCGCTCAGCCGTCCGATCCGGTAACGGAGCGCATTCACGCAGTAACTGGTTGCAGCGCCCCTTCGCCCGCTCCAGGTCAGCTGCTGCGGAACGCAGCGCTGTACGAAGTGGGTGGAGAGAGGAACCGGTCGTTGCGCCTGATGAAGCGGCAGCGCGCGTGCGAATCCGTGAGGGAGGTGTCGGGGTGAGTAGCATCTTGCTATGGGTGTCGTATTGAAAAGCGGGTCCGCCTAGATCGTGGCGGAACTGCTTTTGGTATCGGCGTTCCGTTTGTGTTGGAATGATAGGAAGCAGATCATGCCCTGGTTGTAGTGGGTAACCCGAAGCATGTGCCGGTACTTCCCCTACGTAGCAGGGAGTTCCTGAATGTGCCGAATCAAATTGAGACAAATTCGTACCGTTATTACCGGCGCTCCTTGGCATTCTATACGTACGAGATCCTACCTTTCCCCGCCGAAACCACAACCTCTGCTGAAAATTGACAAATCTGGAATCTCCGGCAGGCATGGCTATCGTGGATGCGTGATTACGCAAGCACATCCCGTCTTCCCCGGACCTTTCAATCGTGCTTCCGATGAATGAACGTTTAGATCTGGATACGATCAAAGATGAACACACCCTGGAAGCCATCCGCGCCCGCCTGGATAAAGACCTGACCCACAGCTATCTCGGAGATGCCGTCCTCGGTGCGATAGATGGCTGTGTGACGACACTCGCCGTCGTAGCCGGTGCCGTGGGTGGCGGGTTTTCGAATGTCGTCGTGATCGTCCTCGGCGTGGCGAACCTGCTGGCCGACGGATTCAGCATGGCGGTGAGCAACTACCAGAACATCAAGAGCCAGCGGGAGCTGGTCGAGAAAGCCCGCCGCGAAGAGGAATACGAAATCAAGCACATTCCCGAAGGCGAGCGCGAAGAAATCCGCGAGATCTACCGGAGAAAAGGGTTCGAGGGAGAAGTCCTCGAGAGCATCGTCAACGTGATCACCAGCGACCGCAAACTCTGGGTGGATACGATGCTGACGGAGGAACTCGGGCTGGCACTGGAAGGCCCGCATCCCATGCGCGCTGCTCTGACGACGTTCGGCGCGTTCGCCCTGTTCGGCCTGGTGCCGCTGCTCCCGTTCCTGTTCGCCGGCCCGGACGTAAGTTATTCCATCGTGCCGAGCGCGATCGCTGCCGCAGCCGCGTTCTTCGGAATCGGCATGTTGAAAGGTTTCGTACTGGGCATCTCCAGAATCAAGTCGGGCCTGGAAACGCTCTTCACGGGAGGAGCAGCCGGCATCCTGGCCTATGCGATCGGGGTGGTACTTCGGAATGTCTTCGGCGTTTGAACGATAGTCGCATGAGCCGCCTCACAGTCGTTCGATCACTTGCCTGAGGCGATTCCGAACCTCGCCTGCAATCGACGCGAGCCGCTCATTTTCGACCGCCTGCATGGATGCGACGGGATCAACGGCGGCGACTTCCGTCTTGCCGTCCCCGGCCTCTTGTAGAATGACGTTACACGGCAGCATCGTGCCGATTTTATCCTCTGCCAACAACGCCTGATGCGCGAAGTCCGGGTTGCAGGCACCCAGAATCTTGTAGGGCCGGAAATCGACATCCAGCTTTTTCCTGAGCGTTTGTTGCACGTCGATTTCCGTCAGGACCCCGAAGCCCTCTTTCTGCAATTCTTCGCGGATGCGGCGCTCGGCCTCGTCGGGTGGCATATCGACTGTTCGAGCGAAATAGTACGCGGCCATCGTATTCCTCTTCGTTTGCATCGGACGCACGGAGCAACGGTCAGAGCCATGTATGCGATAGGGCCGCCCCTACCTGCGATCCGCTTCCAACCTGGCCTTGCGCTCCTCATACTCTTCGGTAGAGATCTCTCCGCTCGCGTAGCGCCGCTGCAAAATGTCGAGCGGGCTCTCGTGCGCCTGTGGCGGTGATGCGGAAGGCCGCCGCTGGGTGAGGACCCACACAGCGAAGAGGATCATGAGAATCCAGAAGATCCACCAGCCCCAGTGCATGCCCCACATGTGATCATGTCCCCACATAGTACCCGCTCGATGTGGCTGCCGGGATGGTCGACATACCGAAGCACCCGCATGCGGATGGGACTGGGCCGGACACAGATCCGGCCCACATCCATCATGACACCTCGATCCGGCGAGATTTGCTTTCTTCGGTTTTAGGTATCGTGATCGTCAACACACCATCCTTGAACTCCGCCTGAATGGCATCCTCATTCACGGCGGATGGTAGCGTCAGGCTTCGAAAGAAGCTGCCGGACGAGCGTTCCACACGGAGAAAGTTTTCCTTCTCCTCCTTTTTCTCCTCCTTCCGCTCCCCACTCACCGTAAGCTGATGGTCCGCAACATTCACGGTGATCTCGTCCTTTTTGAGGCCGGGCAGATCCATTTGCACGAGGAAAGCCTCGTCCGTCTCGGAGAGGTCCATGCGCGGATTCCACATGACAGAAGTCTTTCCTTCCTGCCCGTCTTCGAATAGGGACGGAAAAAACCGCGAGAAGGCATCGTTCATCTCACGCCGCAGCGAATCTACTACCGGCAGCGTCCGATTTCTCATCAACGTTGGCATAGAGGTACCCTCCCTCTGGTTGAAGTGTGTAAACCGGCAACGCAGTCCCCGGAAGTTGGCAGCGCACATGAAATACGCCCCCTCTTCCAGGCACATCATCAACCTAACGCGATAGAGAAGATCCGGTAACCGGGAAACTGTAACCTTCTGGACAGGCATTACCCTGAACCAGCCGTCAGAGAATCACCTACACGGGGTCGAACATCAACCAGACGGGTCTCCTTACAGATATCCGCAACGGCCTGCTCGGCCGGGCTACTCCCCGGATTCCTCACCTACGACCTCTGCGCCGGCGCGAACCTGACCGCAAACCAACAGGCAGATCCCTGACAGACTGGGATCTGCAATCCGGTAATAACTGTAGAGGCCCTCTTGCCGACGGCTCACCATCTGCTCCTCCGTCATGAGGCGGAGGTGCTTGCTGACATTTGCCTGGCTCTGACCAGTAGCGGCCACGAGATCCTGCACGTTCATCTCACCGTGCGTATGTAACAGGTTCAGCAGTTCGAGACGGGCCGGTTCGCCGAGCAGGCGGAAACGCCGTGCGGCCTGTTCCAGGAGTTCACGTGGGACGAGTTCGGTCTGCATAATCTTCTTTACATATAACCGACCAGTTATACAAACTCACCCTGAACAGGATCCGGACCTGGCCAGCCACAGAATTGGAACACACCACGGTTGAGGGCCTGACCTCATGGGCTATTCCAGACAGGCATGCGCCGAAAACCGAAATGCCCTCCAGCCATCAGCGACATCCCCCTCCATCTGTCATCCCGAACCTGTTTACTGCGTGAACCAGAGGTTATGGGCTCTCTATTCATCCGCCATCCTGAGTTCGTTTCAGGATCTCTACTCATCTGTCATCCCGAACTCGTTTCGGGATCTCATTCCATCTGGCAGGTAGCTCTGCCCACGAGACACAGAAACGATCCTTCGACAGGCAGCATCACATGTACTGAGATGAGAGGTCTATCTTGATTCAGGTGCTACTCAGGCGGGATTGTTTCGACAGCCGACTCCGCCTCGTGTCTTCGACTTTCCTTCGGACAGTCGCCTTCGATACCGCTCTGCTGCACTCAGACTGACACGTAATAAGGAGCGGTACACATCCGACCTCATGTGCCCTTCTTCGCATGAGCCCTGCGCTCCAGTGAGTGGCTGGACCCACGCAAGGTGAAGATTTGACAAACCCTGGAAACTATATAACCAATGAGCGATATACTGGCTAGCGAAAGTTGTAATTACAAGTAAATACAAGTTGTTTTAACCTGCGAGATCCAATGATAGATGGAATCAGTCCGTTGCCCTGGTACATTGCCGGCCCGCTGCTCGGGCTGATCGTACCGGCACTCCTGCTCTTCGGAGGAAAGATCTTCGGCATCTCGGCCAACCTCCGGCACCTCTGCGCGGCTGCGTTACCGGAGCCATCCAGGCTCAAACCCGCCTTCCTCCGGTACGACTGGCGTAAGATGGGGCTCTGGAATCTCGTCTTTGCCCTGGGCATCATGCTCGGCGGCACACTGACGGCAGTGCTGTTTGGCGTACCGGATGCCGGTCAATCGATCTCGGAAGCAACCCGGGTTGACCTGAGAATGCTAGGCATCACCGACTTCAGTGGCCTTGCGCCCCAATCACTCATCTCCTGGGAAGCGCTGGGTACGCTTGGCGGCTTCCTCAGCATCGTCGTGGGCGGCTTCCTGGTCGGATTCGGCTCCCGCTATGCCGGCGGATGCACGAGCGGCCACGCCATCAGCGGTCTGGCCGATCTTCAGCTCCCCTCCCTCGTCGCGGTAGTGGGCTTCTTCATCGGCGGGCTCTTCGCCACCTACGTGCTTCTTCCCCTGGTCCTCTAATTCACACAAGACCTGCTATGTCGACACTGCATCACTCCACTACGTCTCGAGCATTCGACGTGACAGCACCGGATTACGAGTGCCTGGATACCGAGCAAGTGCCTGAACCTCTCCGTGAGAAAGCGCTGCGAGAGAGCAATGCACTGCCCAGTCTGGCCGTCTACCTGATCCTGGGCCTGTATGTAGGCTTTGTGCTTACACAGAGCCAGGCCGTTTCCTGGTATCGCATCCAGGAAATGTTCCGCTTCCAGAGCTTCCACATGTACGGCATCATTGGAAGTGCGGTCGCCGTGGCCGCCGCTTCGCTGGCACTCATCAAAAAGCTCGGACTCAAAACCGTGCACGGCGAACCCATCCTCCTGGAACCGAAACAGTGGGGCACCGGACGCGTGCCGGGCGTCCGCTACGTAGCAGGCGGCGTGCTGTTCGGGATAGGTTGGGCACTCCTGGGCGCCTGCCCCGGTCCAATCTTCGCGTTCGCATGCACCGGGATCACGGTCATGTTCGTCGCGCTCGCCAGCGCCATGGCGGGAACGTGGGCCTACTCGGTCCTCCGGCCAAGGCTGCCACACTGAGCCGCCTGCCACTCCGTCCTGCATTCATCTTTTTTCGAGGTATTCCCATGCTATTCAGACAGATATTCGACCCCAAACTCGCCCAGTATGCCTACCTGATCGGGTGTCAGCAGTCGGGTGAGGCGTTGTTGATCGACCCGGAGCGAGATATCGACCGTTATGTGCAACTCGCCGAGTCTGAAGGACTACAGATCGTAGCCGTAGCGGAAACGCACATCCATGCGGACTTCCTCTCCGGCGCCCGCGAGTTTGCCGAACGCTTCGGCACTCGGCTCTATCTCTCCGATGAAGGCGATGCCGACTGGAAATATGAGTGGGTGAAAAGCCGCAGAAAAGACGGACAGCCCTACGACTATGTCCTGCTTCACGACGGCGACACCTTCCGGATCGGCAATATCGAGGTACAGGCCGTACACACTCCCGGCCACACACCCGAGCACATGAGCTTCCTGGTCACAGACCGTGGCTCCGGTGCGACCACGCCGATAGGCATCGCGACGGGCGACTTCGTCTTCGTCAGCGACCTGGGACGGCCGGATCTGCTAGAACAGGCCGCGGGCCTGCACGGCGTCCAGGAGCCTTCGGCACGGCGCCTGTACCATTCACTGCCCCGGTTCACAGTGCTGGAGGATCATCTCCAGGTGTGGCCGGCTCACGGGGCGGGTTCGACGTGCGGTAAAGCGCTCGGAGCCGTCCCGACCACGACCGTAGGGTACGAGAAGCGCTACAATGCTTCCCTTGCGGCCGCAGCAAACGGTGAGGATGCCTTCGTGGATGCAATCCTCTCCGGCCAGCCGGAGCCGCAGACCTACTTCGCGCGGATGAAGCGAGATAACAAACTCGGCGCACCGGTGCTGGGGCGTCTTCCTCAGCCGGTCAGGCTGACAGTGGCGGAGCTGGGGCAGTATGCTGAGCGGAACGACGTGCTCATCCTCGACACACGGCCCGACAGGTCGGCCTTCATGGCCCGGCACATCCCGGGCTCCCTCTGCACCCCGCTGAACCGGGCCTTCAATACCTACGTGGGCTCGCTCGTGGTAGATGAAACGAAACCCATCGTACTCATCATCGACGAGGAGCGTGTGGACGAGGCCGTACGCGACCTGATTCGCATCGGGTACGACCACATCGAAGCCTATGCCACCCCCGACACCCTGGAGCGCTATTTCGCGCAGGGTGGACGTCGCGAGCGCATCGACGAGATCACATTCGCCGATGCAGAACGGCTACGCAACAACGACGGCATGGCCGTGATCGACGTCCGGTTCCACTCCGAATACGAAGCCGGCCACATCCCCGGCGCCGTGAATGCCTCCTATACGCGACTGCCGCAGTATGTGAATGAGCGCATTCCAAACGGGAAAACCCTGCTCGTACACTGTGCCTCTGGCGCACGCTCGGCACCGGCTGCTTCCTATCTGGCGTCGAAAGGATACACCGTGAAGTACGTCAACGGCAACTTCTCCGAATACCACGAGATCGGCCAGGTCGAAACCGACGCCTCGGAAGAAGCCGTCGCGGTAACGTGAAGCACAGGATCAGGTCCAGCCGAAAGCTGGACCTGATCCTTACAAAGCCATAGATCAGCCATGTTGTTCGCCTGGTTAGGAGCCGCACTCATCGGTATCAGTCTCGGACTACTGGGCTCCGGCGGCTCCATTCTCACCGTCCCGGTACTCGTCTACCTCGCAGGGGAGCCGGACAAAGTAGCTATTGCGGAGAGCCTCGCCATCGTCGGCGGAATCGCGCTCGCCGGATCCATCCCCTATGCCGCTCGCCGATCGGTCGACTGGCGTAGTGTGCTCTACTTCGGAATCCCGGGTATGGCGGGCACCTACGCAGGCGCCGCGTTATCGCGGTTCCTGCCCGGACCGGTACAGCTGGCGCTCTTCGCGCTCGTCATGCTCTCCGCCGCCGTCATGATGTTCCGTCAAGAGCAGGATCGATCCGACGAACACGCCCGGCATGCGGCCTGGAAGATCATTCTGGAAGGCACGGGGGTTGGTATCATCACCGGACTGGTAGGCGTAGGGGGGGGATTCCTCATCGTACCGGCCCTGGTTCTGCTCGGCGGGCTGCCGATGCGGCTGGCCGTCGGAACGAGCCTGCTGATCATCGCGGCGAAAAGCTTCGCCGGGTTCGCCAAGTACGTGGACGTACTCTCCGATGCCGGACTGCAGGTGAACTGGATGCTGATTCTCCTCTTCACCGCCATCGGCGTGGCGGGATCCTTCGCGGGCAACCTGGCCGGCGCAAAGGTACCCCAGCACACGCTCCGCCGCGTATTCGCCGCCTTCCTGCTCGTGATGGGCGGATTCATCCTCTGGCAGGAGATCCCGAAAGTCCTGTAGCCCGACGGCAACCCCATCGCATCTTGCTCAGCCGGGGAATCAACCAGACCGGCTGGCCGCACACGAGAGCGGACCTCACAGGATCCTGCCTCCAGATAATAACCGGGCCTAGCCCTGATCCGAAACGTGGATAGCCACCTGGTCCGAACCTCATCCTCAGTTGCGGATACACCGGCCTAGCGATTTGTTCGCCCCGGCATCTCGATGTATACCGGCACTTGCCCAAAGTACAATCACAAGAGGAATGATGGACGATCGAAAGAGCCCGTTCCGTCATCTTAAACCCCTCGACCGTCGCTCAGGATAGGCTCCATACAGGAGCCTTATTCAGAGAAAGTGTGCTCCGGAGAGATACTTTGCGGAGCCGGGATATCCTTTGGGTCGCTGAGCTTCACCGAGATGGCAGCAAAACATCCCCCTCCTGTTTCGTGAGTGCACTTAGTGAAAGATAAACAGCGGCACCTTGCACGACGTTAGTAACTCGTGCGTGGTCGATCCAAAGGCGACACGCCGAACCGCCGACACCGAATGTGCTCCTGCGACGATCAGGCCGGCCTCAAAGCGACTGGCATGCTCTATCAGCAGATCGGCAGGCCGTTCCCCATCGATATCAGAGTAGCGAATGTGTTGGAACCCATGCGCTTTCAGATACCGGCTCGCCCGTTGAAGGAGCTGGGTGGACGCGTCCCGCTGTCTCGCCAATTCACCCGTACGGACGTGGACGACTTCGATGGTTAGATCCTGCCCGAACGGCTGAAGGTGTGCAAACCGCTGCATCGCCCGAACGGAAGGATTACTTCCATCATATGCAACCAGAACGTGCCGTACGGGTCTGAACTGCTCGCAAACGACGAGGCTGGGCGCAGTGCTGCGCTTGACGATACGGGCCAGCGTGTTCGTCTCGCGTTCCGGATCGTTATAGAAGAAGTGCGGCTTTCTACCAATGACCAGCAGATCGCTATACTTGAGTTCCTCCAAGACCTGTGCGACCGGGGCACCCTCCTTCACCAGTTCCTCGTGGGCGACTTGTACTTCTTCGAGCGTCTCATCAAACGTGCTTACAAGGGCTTTCGCAGTCTCGCGTGCATCATCCAGCATATGCTTTCTGGAAACCTCCATGTAATACATGCTTCCCACAGCACCACCCGGGCCAATCTCTGCTGCGATTCGCTTGGTATCGATGACAGCAAGCCCGCTGACCTCGGCGTCCCAACGCTGAGCGATGTCGGCAGCATATTGCGTGGCAACCGGCGTGTCCTGATCAGGATCGAGCGCTACCAGTATTCTCTTGATCATGGTATCCTCCAATGTCGTACGCGTGTCTCCCGGCGAAACAGAACCCCTTTTACACGTAAACGCACAAACGGAGCAAGCTTTTCGATACGTAAGCGAACCTTCACAACTTCAGTATCCCCGCGTTTACTAGAATTTCCAACTAGATGGGGAGCCGAACCATCAGGATTCCCCTCATTATGTCTGTAGGCTACTGCCCTCGGCTCCTTGCTGCCACGCGTACAAGTGCGGTGCCCCGGGCTTCCGTGGCTCGACTGGCACCGCTGGCGAAATTCTGACCACTACCCGGCCTTCTCCTACACCCTTTATCAGAGCATTCCGGGCACCTTACGGCTGACGGTAGTCGATCTTCGGTCATGGGCTCTTTGGCGCCCGCGTGTAGAATCACAATACCCGAAAGCACGCTAACTGGACAAATCAACGACGGCGTGATGGAAACCGAAACGCTGCAAGCCGTTACCGAACGTCCGTGGCACACGCTGGACATCCGGGAGACGGAACGGCTGCTGAACACGAGCAGCACCGGGCTTACACCCGCAGAGGCTGCCCGTCGGCTCATCCATTACGGCCCTAATGAGATCAAGCGAGAGAAGGAGATACCGTGGTGGGAAACCCTGTTTCATCAGTTCACCGATCCGCTGATCTACATCCTGCTCATCGCAGCAGTCGTAACCGCGGGATTGCAGCACTTTACCGATACCAGTGTCATTCTGGCAGTAGTGCTCATCAACGCGGGCATTGGATTCACGCAGGAACGCCGGGCACAGCAGGCGATGCGTTCGCTTGCAGACCTCAGTGCTCCGAAATCTGAGGTCCTCCGCACATCTGGCTTACAGGAAATCGCTAGCCGCGACCTCGTTCCTGGCGACATCGTCGTGCTGACATCGGGTACCCGCGTTCCGGCAGACCTCCGGCTCTTCCACGTCCAGGATCTGCACATAGACGAATCCGCGCTAACTGGCGAGTCGCTGGCGGTACGCAAATCGGTCGAGCCGTTGGAAGGGGACACACGCGTTCCAGGCGACCAGTTCAACATGGTTTTCTCCGGCAGCACCGTAACGCGAGGACGCGGCTGGGGCTACGTCGTTCGTACGGGTACACAGACCGAACTGGGCCGCATCGCCACCGCCATCCGAAAGGTGGGGGATACCGCTACCCCACTCCAGGAGAAAATGGTTGTGTTTGGAAAGCAGGTCGCCAGCACCGTAATCCTGCTTTCCCTGATTGTCGTCGGCATTGGGCTGCTAAGGGGTATGACGCCGAATGAAGTCCTGCTCGTAGCGATCGCATTGACGGTGTCAGCCATTCCGGAAGGATTGCCGGTCGTCCTCACGATCACGTTCGCGGTCGGTGTGAGGCGAATGGCCCGGAGAAACGCCCTCATACGGTCGCTCCCTGCCGTCGAAACGCTGGGCAGCGCTACCGTGATCGGTTCAGACAAGACCGGAACACTGACCCAGAACGAAATGACGGTAGAGCATATCTGGGCAGGCGGCGTCCGGTACACCGTCACGGGCGTGGGATACAACCCTGATGGTGAGATTCTGCAGGATGGCGAGAGCATAGGCACTACGATCGACCGCCCCCTCTATTCGACGTTGCTGGTTGGGATACTGGCAAACGAGGCCGATCCATCTTTCTTGAACGGATCCAAACCGGTCGGCGACCCGACTGAACTCGCGCTGTACGCATCGGCTGCAAAAGCAGGATTGCCAGTGCTACAGTTGAAGGACGAGTACACGGAAATCGATACCGTGCCCTTCGAGTCCGAGCAGCGGTTCATGGCAACGCTGAACGATGGAATGGACGGACGATACGTGTTTCTGAAAGGAGCGCCGGAAGTGGTTCTCGAACGCTGTAATCGCCAGCTCTCCGCGGACGGCGACACCGAGATCGACCGGAATGCTGTTCGCCGAGCGGCGTCCGAACTGGCAGGCGAGGGCCTGCGAGTGCTCGCCATGGCTCTTCGGCCCTACGAATCGGATCGCATTCAGAGAGATGATCTGAATGAGGGCTTCACCTTGGCGGGACTGCAGGGGATGCGAGATCCCGTACGACCGGAGGCAGTAGAAGCCGTTCATGACGCCCATTCAGCCGGCGTCCGTGTCCTCATGCTTACCGGCGATCACGTGGATACCGCCTCGGCTGTCGGGCGGCAACTCGGATTGAATAGTGCAGGCGCCCTGGAAGGAGAACGCCTGAATGAACTTTCCGATGACGAGCTTGACGAAACCCTGAAGCAGACGAACATCTACGCCCGCGTAGCGCCTGAACACAAGCTGCGCATCGTGAACCGCCTGAAAGCACAGAATCACATCGTCGCCGCAACGGGAGACGGAGTAAACGACGCACCGGCCCTCAGAGCTGCCCACTTGGGCATCGCCATGGGTCGGTCCGGAACAGATGTGGCGCGCGAAGCCTCGGATTTGGTCCTGGCCGACGACAATTTTGCCACCATCACAGCAGCTATAGAAGAAGGCCGGGTGGTTTTCGCAAACATTCGGAAGGTGACGTTCTTCTTGCTCTCTACGACGGCCGGTGACATTCTGGCCATCATCACTGCCATGGTCCTGGGCTGGCCGGTGCCGTTCACCCCGGCGCAGATTCTCTGGGTCAACCTCGTCACCAATGGGCTTCAGGATGTGGCGCTGGCCTTCGAACCCCCTGAGCCCGGCCTTCTGAGGCGCCCACCACGGCCCCACCGAGAAGGCGTGGTGACGTTGCGCTTGTTCGAGCGCTTTTTCGGGGTTGGCATCATCCTGGCCGCAGGCACACTCGGCATGTTCTGGTGGACCTGGACCAGTACGGGAGACGTCGATCTGGCTCGAACAGTGGCGATGACACAGATCGTCGTGTTCAATTTCTACCACGTGTTCAATAGCCGTTCCCTGGATGCTTCGATCACGAAGATCCCCCTCTTCTCTAACAAGTTCCTGTTCATCAGCATCGTCGCGGCAGCACTTGCACAGCTCGCTGTCCTCCACGTTCCGTTTCTCCAGTCCGTGTTCGCTACACAGCCGCTGAGCGCCGATCTCTGGGCTGTGATGCTACTAATCGGAACCACCATTATCCTCAGCGGCGAGCTGGACAAGTGGCGCAACCGGAAACGTGACACTCCGATCGGGTAGCTTCCACGCGAGTGTGGCGGGATCCTTCGCGGGCAACCTGGCAAGGATGCCCCGGCACACGCTCCACCGCATATTCGCCGCCTTCCTGCTCGTGATGGGCGGATTCATCCTCTGGCAGGAGATCCCGAAAGTCCTGTAGCCCGACGGCAACCCGGTCGTACGCTGTTCAACCAGAATCAACGACCGGGTCGCCCGGCAAGCCTGCTCTCGGGTGAAATCACATACCTGTCTGGAAAACACCCCTATACCTCAGAAATAGCAATACGCCTCACGAATAGCCCCAAACTTCCCCAATCGTCATGCCCGGCCCAGACCAGGCATCCAGATAGCACAACCTGCAGAGCTACCTATCTGCTGACGTGAGCACTTCTGAAAAGACCGAAATCAATAAGACGCTGCGCCATTTTCTCGGCAGGAATGCGGGTGAAATCAGGCACAGCCCCCTGCTCCGAAACATGGAGTGCCGGTGGCCGTGGATAGGAGATAACCAGATCCTTTGGGAGGCGACCATGCCTGGATTCGAAGAAGACGTGATCGAGATGAGCCGGAAGAAACCGGTCGTTGTGGACTTTTGGGCACCGTGGTGTGGTCCGTGCCGCGTGCTGAGTCCGGTCATCGAACGGCTCGCCCGTGAAAGCGGCGGAGCCTGGCGGCTCGTCAAAATCAATGTCGATGTGTTCCCACAGCTGGCCTCCCGCTACGGAATACGCGGCATCCCGGCCGTCAAACTGTTTCGAGACGGCCAGGTAGCAGCCGAATTCGTCGGCGCCCTTCCCGAACCGGCCATTCGAGCATGGCTGGCCGAGCACCTTCCGGCCAGTCACTGAGAACCGACACCGGACGAAGCGCAACCGGTCCTACGTACGATCTCCACCCTGCGGCACGACCTGCCGCAGAGGCAAACGGTGTGTCGGCGTATCCGGAACGCCGTAGCCGATCCGGAAGATCATTTGCGGGTACACGTCGTCGCCCACGAGTTCGCGAACGCGAGTCCGCACGTGACCGATTCCCATCGGCTGGTTGAAAAATGCGGCGCTCAGGCCGTGCCCGGCAGCCGTCAGCAATACCCGGCTGAGCGCCTGGCCTGCCGATAGCCAGGACGCCATTTGATCGCCCGGCGTACTAAGCACTGCAAAAACAGACTCCCCTGCTTCGATATCCTCGTCCCACATCAACAGTTGATGCCGCTCGAGTCCACGCCGCACGCGATGCGCGTGCGGCGGAGCCGTTCCGGCCAGATGCCCCGGAACGTTCACCGGAGCAAGAGGTCGGCGTGGCTGCCGGGGGGTAGTCCACCGGTCGAGCTCTCGCTTGAACGGACCGTCGCTCTGGCGGATCTCATAGGCTTCGCGGACGAGGTCGGTCAACTCCTGCTGTTGATCCGGATTCCTGAAGAGGTGTAGACGCGCACCCTCTTGCTCAGCTGCCGCCTGAAGCATCTCCAACGTACGCGCGGATACGGTTCTGTTCTGAAATCTGGAACGAATCGTGCGCCGTTCCCTGATGGCCTTGAATAAGCGTTCTTCTTCCGCCGTAGGATCTTTCCGCCCTCCCAGGCGCACGAATGCGAGCAGGTCTGGCATGTCCAGATCCGGGAAAGTCCGCACGACAGGCTCATAGCCGAAATGGCGCATGGCGATGCGTAAGTGGAACAGGGCAGCCCCACAACTGACGATCAGGCTCCGGCCAGACGGGTCAGCAACAGGCAGAGATCGGGCGCGATCCACGTATAGCGCGACCTCCGAGCCCGTAACCTTGAACAACCAGGGTTGCGTGTTGTAGATGGACGGAGCGAGAACGGCATAGTTCAGCATGAACTTGAGCTGCTCGGATCCGTCTGCAGACCATGGAAAATCCTCATCGCGAATCTTCCAGGGCTCGTTGTGTATTTCGTACCTCATGGCTTCCTCCTCTGTTCGGAATCACGCCTCTGCACCCCGTGCGCGTTCCAGTAACGATTCCTCGCAACACTCAACCGTGGAGACCGGGCTGGCTGCTGCCAGAACTACCGCCTCGGCGGTATAGCCCATCACAAACCGACGCAGGCCGTTTTCCAGATAGCATACGCGTCCGGCGCCCCCAGAGTTTACCGGGATAACCCACGCGTGCCGCCGGGAATAGTAGATAAATCGGGTAGGGCATTCCCCTCTGCCCTACGGTGCCGCGTGCGCAACACACCGCTGTGCATACGACAGGTGCGGCCACACGGCAGGGAGCCGGCATAGCCGCACCTGTTGCACTGCCCGGCATCACAATGCCAGAACCTTACGTATGGTGCAGTTGAGATGCGGACTCGGATTCCCTGGAGGTAGAGCATCCGAGCGTCGCGTAGATGGGGCACCAGCGAATGACCGAGGTGCCAGCCAGAACGAGGCCGATGATTCCCCACCAGCTCTGGGCTACGAGTCCGAGAACGAGAATGACGACTCCGACGATCAGACGGATCGTCCGGTCCGTTTTACCGATGTTGCATTTCATGGCGAACCTCCTTTTGAAACCGACGGTACATGCATGGCCTGTAACACGTAGGGCTGTCTACATAGTCGGTCTAAGGAAGCGGTGCGGTGGACAGGGCTGTCTGGTCCGCTCTGTAGCGGATTCCTGCATCGGCGTGCCAGGGAGTTCCGTACGCACGGCAACGCTCTTTGCAACGCGCAGGAATAAGTGCCGGGCGTGGTCCGAATAGCATCGGACCATGCGGTTCGGGCGCCCTTCTCGATCAACGCCGGCGTCTCACAGACACCGGCTGCCTGAAGAAACCAATCTGGAGGTTGCTATGGCTATCAGAAAGCTGGATTCTACCCAATGGAATTCGTACTTCCGGGACTTCTCGAAAGAACTCATCGATGAGGGCCGTACAGACCTGGCGAGGATCCGCATCTACTCCCGCGATGTCGGAGCGCAAACACAGGCAGACTGGATGCCGCTCCAGGGGATCACCTACGATCCCAAAGATAACCTGCTGGAAATCACCGTAGACGGACTCGACCACCTGATCTTCAAGCCGCAGGAAATCTTCGTAGATGAGACAAATGACGGCGCCCTGACCAGCATGGAAATCGTACATAACGGGACCAAAGAGGTCATCGAGTTACGCGAGCAGCGGTAGCAACGAGGCGGCTTGCCGGCGTCGGCCCGGTCCTTACCGCCAGCGGGGTCATGCCAGGCCGGCTGCCGCCCCGGCTACCTCGTTCGTGAGATTTCCCGAGTGTCACCCTCGCTCTTGAACGCGAGAACGGGGCACAGAGAGCTGTGCATCCCTGCTATCTTCCTTTCCGTAACCGGTTATCTGGTCATTTCATGCTACGCGCCGGTTTCTCGAACGAGAGATTTTCCGAATGGCCGGGCAATGAATACGGGGCAGGGCGCATGGCGTACGACATGCTCGGCGACACTCCCCATCAAGATGGACTTCTTACCCGTCCGGCCGTGGCTGGACATGACGATCATTCCGGAGGCGTTCCGAAGCGCAAACTCCGTGATCTCACGCGGTGGATACCCGACCAGCACCTCGTAGGACACGTCGACTGCTGGTTCGCCGGGTTCGCCCGTGATCCTTTCGAGCACGGCATGGGCCTCCTGAATCAGTTTTTTCAGCACCGTCCCATGCTCCGCCACTTCCTCTGCATATTCTTGCAGATGGGTCCCGGGGTCGATCACGTGGACCACATCCAACCCTGTATCATAGGCGGCGGCTAGATCGAGCGCGTAGCGCAGCGCGTGTTCGGCTTGCGGGGAGAAATCGAGCGGAACCATCAGGCGGCGTCCCGTAATCGGGCCCGGCGCTTCGCCTTCCTGCTGACGAACAATGAGTACCGGGCACGCTGCATGACGAATCACCTCTTCGGCGACACTTCCGAGTACCAGGCGCCGAAAACCGGTCCGGCCGTGGCTGCCCATCACGATCAGGTCCAGATCGTGCTCCTTCGCGTATTCGAGTAGAACCGAACCGGGCGCGGGGTGCTGCAGGTGTACGCGCTTGATCGGAACATCATCAGCGTCGTGCCCCCAGATGAGCGCATCCATCTGCAGGTTGGATTCATCACGGACGTAATCCGGGACGGATTGTTCAGCCAGGCTGGCTTCGAGGGCTTCGGTTACCGCATGCAGCCCGGTAATAGGCGCCACATGGAGCATGTGGATCGTCGCATGGTACCGCCGCGCAAGGTGAAGAGCCTGCGGAAAGGCTGCGTTGGCGCAAGCCGAAAAGTCTGTCGGGAAGAGTATGTCTCGGATCTGTAGCATGAACGTTCTCCCTCTGGGATGTACATCCGTGTATTCCCGTCCACCGTGCCCCGGTTCCTGCAACCGCTCTGACTGACCCTCACGTTGCGAACCGTCAGGCAACACCGGCAGTGAAGATAGGGCAGAGTATCATGCGCACCACGTCCGGTAACATCCCCGTTTAGTAACTCTACCGACTTCGCCTCCTCTTCACCATACCTGGCACCTGCTTCCCGGCACCCGGCATAGATAGGATAAGCTCGTTCGTTTAGCCTGAATGAACCCGAAGAGACCGCCGGAGGTATGTCTACTTTGGCGTCAATCGATCGGGTACAGCGCAGAAGCCGGATCATCAGCCATTCCTTCTTCAACCACGCAAAGAACGGACACTGGCCGAATGGTCATCTGAACGGAGAGCAGAGCCCGTGTAGTCCGTTTCCGTCAGGACAATGGCACACAACCACACGCATTACGGCGAGGAAATCGGCGGGCGCCTGCTTCTCATTGCCCTCCTTCTCAACGTTGGCATCGCCGGCGCGCAAGTCGTGGGAGGCCTGCTCGCCGGAAGTCTTGCGCTCCTCGCCGACGCCGCCCATAACCTGAGCGATGCGGCCGCACTGGGTATCAGCTATGTCGCCCGGAAAATTGCCCTGCGAGCCCCCGACCAGCGACGAACGTTCGGCTACGCCCGAGTCGAAACCGTGGCTGCTCTCTTCAATCTGACTGCGCTGATCATCATTGGGATCTACCTACTGATCGAAGCCATCACCCGGCTATTCAACCCGGTAGAGGTACAGGGGACGACAATGCTGATCGTGGGTGGAATCGCATTCGCGGAGGATCTGCTCTCCACCATCATCCTCGCCAGAGGGGCGAAGGAGAGCTTGAACATCCGAAGCTCGATGCTACACCTCGCCGCGGATACGCTCAGCACTGTCGCCGTGATTCTCGGCGCTGTGGCGGTCATCATCTGGAATCTGACCTGGATCGACCCGGCGCTTACGATTCTGATTTCCGTTTTCATCCTCGGCTATGCGGTACGAGAACTCCGAAGCGCCACCAGTATCTTGATAGAGAGCGCCCCGAAGGGCTTCGACCTTCACGGAGCCGTGCATGCCATCGAGCACGTGCCTGGCGTGCTTGATGCGCACCACATCCACCTCTGGTATCTCGACGAACACCGCATCGCTCTGGAAGCACACATCGTCATGAACCGCGCTGACCTCAGTGAGATCGAGCGCGTAAAGCATGAAGTCAAACAGGTACTCCGTGACCGGTTCGGGATCGAGCATACGACGCTGGAAGTGGAGATCGAGGCCGACATCGAGCACGAGCGATCCATCATCCCGAAGCGCGAAGCCAGACCGTCCGGACACCACGGCCCGAGCACAGAACACGACCACTGATGTGTGAATGCGGACACGATCCGGGCTGACAGCACGCGATCGGAACAGCCCTCACGAGAGCAAGGTAGCACGACTAGCCGCCCGGCGCCGGTCCCGCCGGGCCGTTTTCCCCCTAGCGCCACCCGGCGCGTAACGACCCCATGGAGGTTCTGTGATGTCACCGGAGGAAACGGGAGC
>Ga0164243_10003489_pt1 | contig 25146 bp, 21 predicted proteins | sample OricompcompostOP_FD_108781 | JGI IMG/M metagenome (GOLD analysis project Ga0164243, IMG submission 108781) | Organic Plus compost microbial communities from Emeryville, California, USA - Original compost - Organic plus compost (OP) | ecosystem: Engineered > Solid waste > Mixed feedstock >...
TGCGGCAGCACCTGCACGCGGCCATCGGGGTCTCACCGCTGGCATACCGGCGCACCTTCGCACGCTCCTGACCGGCAACGCTACGGTTAGCATCATGCTCCGCCGCACCGCCGGTGTCCTCGTGCTGGTTCTCGCGCTCGCCTGCGGCTGCAGCGCGTCCCCCGATATGCGCGGCCCGCTGCCGGACGCCCCCTCGCTGGTGACCGCGGCCGCGACGTCGTTCGCACAGCTGCGCACGTTCCAGTTCGACTTCACCGTCAGCGGTTCGGTGCCAGGGCTCAACGTGCGCGAGGTCAAGGGCACGGCCAGCCGCGACGGCGGACCGTACGGCAGCTCCACCGGCCAGGCCGACATGCAGGAGTCACAGAACCGGTTCGAGGTCACCTACTCGATCAACGGCGACAAGCTGCGGCTCACGGACAAGAACGGGGTCAGCACCGACGAGCCGGTGCCGGAGCCGTACAACCCGGTCACCCTGCTCGATCCGGCGCGCGGGCTGCCGAAGCTGCTGACGAGCGCGACCGAGTTGAAGACCGAGACGAAGGAAGACCTCAAGGGCGTCAAGACATACCGCGTCACCGGCTCGGTCGCCCGTGCGGTCGTGGCCACCGTGCTGCCCACCGTTCAGTCCGATGTGGACGTCAAGTTCTGGGTCACCCAGAACGAACCGCGTAATCTGGTGCGGATCTGGATGCAGGTGCCGCCGCAGCAGCCGAACGAGGGCGCGGTGATGCTCGAACTCGGGCTGACCGAGCCCGCCGCCACCACGACCCCGGCGAGCTGATCAGCCGGGACAGCGGGTGTCCGGCGGCGGCAGCGTGCCGTCGACGAGGTAGGCGAGCCCGTTCACGTCGACGCACTGGTCACCGTGCAGGAACGCGGTGTGCTGCGCGCCGTCGAACGTGAGCAGCCCGCCACCCATCTCCTTCGCCAGGTTCACCCCCGCCTTGTACGGGGTCACCGGATCGTTCGTGCTGGAGATGATCAGCGGCGGCGGCACACCGGGCAGCGACGGGCGGTGCGGTTGCGACGTGCTCGGCACCGGCCAGGCGCCACACACGTCGATCTCGCCCTGGTCGGGCCTGCCACCGTCGAGGAACGACGCGACGGTGCGCATCCGCTGGTGGGTGTCGGCGACAACGCGCTGATCCACCTCGTGCGGGTTGTCCACACAGCGCACGGCGTAGTACGCGTCCTGCAGCGACGAATAGCGCCCGTCCGGTCCGCGTTCGTAGTAGCTGTCGGCCAGTTGCAGCAGCGCGCTGCCGTCACCGGCCTTGAGCAGGTTCAGCGCGGCGTTGAGCTGGGGCCAGGACTGTTCCGAATACATCGCGTCGACCACGCCGGTCATGGCGTCGTCGTAGGAGAGCTTGCGACCGCCGGCGGCCGCGGCGGCAGTGGCGAGCAGCGGCCTGGTCACGTCTCCGAAAACGGCGGTCGCGCGAGCCGGATCGGGGCCGACGGCGCAGCCGGCGTGCTTGGCGCAGGCCGCCGCGAACAAGCCGAACGCGCGCGTGAAGCCTTCGCCCTGTGTGATCAGGGAGTTCGATTCGGCTTCGGTGGGATCGATCGCGCCGTCGAGCACCATCGCCCGCACGTTGCGCGGAAAGGCCTCGGCATAGCTGTAGCCGAGCTGAGTGCCGTAGGAATAGCCGAGGTAGCTCAGCTTCGGGTCGCCGAGCGCGGCACGCAGGATGTCGAGATCCTTGACCACGTCCCGCGTGCCGACGTTGGCGAGCATGTCGGCGCCGTGGTCGGTGCGCTGCACGCATTTCGACGCGAAGTCCTTGGCATAGGACGCCCACGCGGCGCTCGATTCCGGTGTGGTGCCGTCGCCGCGGTGGTTGGCGCGGTCGGCGTCGCGCTCGGCGTCGGTGAGGCAACGCACCCTTGGCAGGCTCGCGCCGACCCCGCGCGGATCGAACCCGACCAGATCGAACCGCAGGCCGATCGCCTGGTTCGCGACCGTCGGCGCAAGCCGGGCGGCGGCTTCCATGCCGGAACCGCCAGGCCCGCCGGGATCCATCACCAGCGAGCCGATCCGGTCCGCCGGATCACTCGCCTTGCGCCGCAACAGGCCGACCGAGACCGTCGCGCCGTCCGGGCGCGCGTAGTCCATCGGCACGGTCAGCCGCGCGCATTCGACGCCGGGCGTGCGGAACGCGTCCTCGCTCTGCGCGCCCGTCGCGTACGGCGCACAGGGACCCCACGCCAGTTTCTGGTCGTAGAACTTGTCGAGCGCGTGCGCGTTGGACACGGGCGACGGGTTCGGCACGCTCGGCGGTACCTGGCCGGGCGTGCACGCGAACACCGTGCCCAGCAGCAGGCCGGCGACGAGCGGCGGCCAGCGGCGTCGGATAGGCATCTACCTCATCGTGCCAGCATGGTCACTATCCGGCACAACGCTTGCCCTCCGCCGGGACGGTGCCATCGAGCAGATACTGCGTGCCGACGTCGTCCACGCAGGCGTTTCCCTGCAGGAAGATGGTGTGCTGGGTGCCTTCGAACGTCAGCAGTGCGCCGTTCATCGCCTTCGCGAGGTTCACCCCGGCTTGGTACGGCGTGGCGGGGTCGTTCGTGGTGGAGATCACCAGCACCGGCGGCAGCCCGGCGACCTTCGGCTCGTGCGGCTGCGAGGTGTTGGGCACCGGCCAGAACGCGCAGGCGTCCAGCGGCGCCCCGTTCTGAACGCCGTCGTCCAGGAAGGGCGCCACCTGGTCGTACTGATTCTCTGCGGCGAGGATCTTCGCCTTGTCGGTCACCCGCGGATCGTCCACGCAGCGGATCGCGGTGAAGGCGTCCTGTGTGTTGCTGTAGTGGCCACTGCCGTCGCGCTCGTTGTACTGGTCCGCGAGCGCCATCAGGGTGGTGCCGACACCGCGTTTGAGCTCGTTGAGCCCGGAGTTCAGCGGCTGCCACAGCTGCTGCGAGTACAAGGCCTGGATCGCACCGAGCGTCGCGTCGTCGAAGGTCAGCTTGCGGCCGTCGGCCAGCAGCACCGGGTTCTTGATCAAGGGACGGACCAGATCCTGGAACGCCTTCGTCGCACCCGCCGGGTCCTGGCCGAGCGCGCAGTTCTGCTGGCCGGCGCACCACGACGCGAACTCGCCGAACGCCTTGCCGAACCCGGCGCCCTGCGCGACCAGCGACTCGACCTCGTCCTGGTTCGGATCGAGCGCGCCGTCGAGCACCATCGACCGCACGTTGCCGGGGAACGCCTCGGCGTAGGTGTAGCCGATGCGGGTGCCGTAGGAATAGCCGAGGTAGGTCAGCTTCTCGTCGCCGAGGGCGGAGCGGAGGACGTCCATGTCCTTCGCGACGTCACGGGTACCGATGTTGGCGAGCATCGCCGTGCCGTGTTGCGTGCGCTGGGCACACTTCGCGGCGAAGTCCTTGGCCTCCGCCTCCTGCTTCGCGACGCCTCCGGGCGTGCCGTCCACGTCCAGGTCCTCGGACCGCTCCTCGTCGCGTTCCTGGTCGGTCAGGCAGGACACGTCCGGCTGGCTGGCGCCCACCCCGCGCGGATCGAAACCGACGAGATCGAAGCGCTTGCCGAGATCGCTCTGCGACACCTGCGAGGCGAGGCTCGCCGCCGCGAGCATGCCGGAGGCGCCGGGACCGCCAGGATTGACCACCAGCGAGCCGATCCGGTTGCCCGAATCGCTCGCTTTGTGCCGCAGTACGCCGATTGTGATCGTGTCGCCCTGCGGATTGGCGTAGTCCAGCGGAACCGTCATCCGCGCGCACTGCAGGCCTTGCCCGCCGAAGAGGGAGCCGGCGTCCTGGGTCGTCGCGTAAGGTGCACACGCCCCCCAGCTCAGCGGTTGCGCGTAGAACTTCTCCAGACCGGCGGGTACCGGGCCGACGGGACCCTTGGTCTCGACCTGGTTCTGCGTCTGCTGCGGGTTGCCGGCCTGCTCCGAGGTGCAGGCGGCTATCGGCAGCAGCAGGCAGGCGCCGAGGAGGACGGTGGTTCGCGTGACTCGCTGAAGGAGGGGCACCGCGTGATCGTGCCATCCTGGCAGGGAACACCCGACCACCACCACCTCGTTGCCGGGTGGACGGACGTTAGAAGGACAGGAGACCAGGGGTGCCAGCACTCATCAGTCGCATGGGCAAGCGGTTGCGCCGGCTCATCGAGCGGCCGGCCAGCGCCGAGCTGACCCAGTACGAGGCGCTGCTCCCGGCCATCGGCGAGCTCGAGGCCGAGGTGCAGAAGCTCAGCGACGCCGAGCTCACCGAACGCGCTGGCAAGCTGCGGCTGGAGGCCGAGTTCGTCGGCCCCCAGCTGACCGAGCTCTGCGCGCTGGGCCGCGAGGCGGCGCGGCGGGCACTCGACGAGCGCGCCTTCGACGTGCAGTTGCTGGGCACGATGGGCCTGCTGACCGGGCACGTCGTGCAGATGGAGACCGGTGAGGGCAAGACGCTCGCCGGCGCGCTCGCGGCGGCCGGCTACGCGCTGCAGGGCAAGCGCGTGCACGTGGTCACCGTCAACGACTACCTGGCCCGGCGCGACGCCGAGTGGATGGGCCCGGTCTACGAACTGCTCGGGGTCTCCGTCGGCTGGATCGGGCCGTCGCTGACGCGGGACGAGCGGCGCGAGGCGTACGCGCACGACGTCACCTACGGCGCGGTCAGCGAGATCGGCTTCGACATGCTGCGGGACCGGCTGGTCACGCGCGTCGAGGATCTCGTGCAGTCCGAGCCCGAGGTCGCGATCGTCGACGAGGCGGACTCGGTACTCGTCGACGAGGCACGCGTGCCGCTCGTGATGGCGGGCTCGGTGGACTCGGCGGTCGCCGACATGGAGGTCGCCAACGTCGTCCGGCGGCTGCGGCTGGGCCTGCACTACGAAACCGACTCCGACGGGCGCAACGCGTGGCTGACCACGGCGGGTGCCTCGGTCGTGGAGAAGGCGCTGGGCGGTATCGACCTCTACGCCGAGTCCGGTTCGAGCAGGCTGGCCGCGGTGAACGTGGCGCTGCACGCGCACGCGCTGCTGACCCGGGACGTCGACTACATCGTGCGGGACGGGAAGGTCCAGCTGATCAACGCCTCGCGCGGCCGGGTCGCGGAACTGCAGCGGTGGCCGGACGGGCTGCAGGCCGCCGTCGAGGCGAAGGAACAGCTGCCCGCCACCGATCGCGGCGAGATCCTCGACTCGATCACCGTGCAGGCGCTGCTCGCGCGGTACCCGCAGGTCGCGGGCATGACCGGTACCGCGGTCGCGGTGGCCGAGCAGCTGCGCGAGTTCTACCGGCTCGAAGTGGCGGTCATCCCGCCGAACACCCCGAACGTGCGCGAGGACCTGCCGGACCGGATTTTCGCCTCCCCGTCCCAGAAACTGCGGGCGATCGAGGCCGAGATCCGTGAGGTGCACGAGACGGGGCGGCCGATTCTCGTCGGCACCCAGGACGTCGCCGAGTCCGAGGAGCTCGCCGAGAAACTGGCCAAAGTGGACCTTCCGTGCGTCGTGCTCAACGCGCGCAACGACGCCGAGGAGGCCGCGATCATCGCCGAGGCGGGCACGTACGGCGCGGTCACGGTGTCCACGCAGATGGCCGGCCGCGGCACCGACATCCGGCTGGGCGGCGCGGACGGCAAGGACCGCGAGCGGGTCGTCGAACTGGGCGGGCTGCACGTGATCGGCACCGCGCGGTACCCGAGCAGCCGGCTCGACGGGCAGCTGCGTGGCCGGTCGGGGCGGCAGGGTGATCCGGGCAGCGCGGTGTTCTTCGCGTCGCTCAACGACGAACTCGTGCTGTCGAACTCCCCCGACGTGCCGGACGGCATTCACGCCGACGAGGACACTGGAGAGATCACCGACCCGGCGGCGCAACGGCACATCAACCACGCGCAGCGCGTCGCCGAGGGTGTGCACCTGGAGATCCACCGCAACACCTGGCGGTACACCCGGCTGATCGAGCACCAGCGCACCGAACTGCTCAGGCACCGCGACGAGTTGCTGCGCACGGAACTGGCCGCCGAGAAGCTCAAGGAAGCCGCGCCGAAGCGGTATGCCGAGCTGGCGGACAGCCTCGACGAGGCGGCGCTCGTGCAGCTGTGCCGGGAGGTGATGCTGTTCCACCTCGACGAGCTGTGGTCGGATCACCTGGCGTACCTGACCGACGTGCGGGAGAGCATCCACCTACGGGCGCTCGCGCGGGAAACCCCGCTGGACGAGTTCCACCGGCTCGCGATCCCCGAGTTCCGCAAGATCATCCCGGCGATCGAGGAACGCTCGGTCAAGACGATCGAGGAAGCGGAGATCACCGACGACGGGATCGACCTGGCGGCCTCCGGCGTGCGGCGGCCGAGTTCGACGTGGACCTACCTGGTGCACGACAACCCGTTCGACTCCGACTTCGAGCAGACGCTGAAGCAGGTGCGCAGCCTGCTGCGGCGAAAGAAAGACTGAGCACATTCCGGCTGTGGTGATCGCCGGTGTGGGCGAGAATGTCCGTATGCCGCAACTGAGGATCGCACTGGCGCAGATCAACGCCACCGTCGGCGACATCGCCGGCAACGCCGACCTCCACGTCGAGTGGGCCCGCAAGGCCGTCGAGGCGGGGGCGCACATCGTGGTGTTCCCGGAGATGTCCCTGACCGGCTACCCGGTCGAGGACCTGTCCCTGCGCGAGACCTTCGCCCAGGCCTCCCGGCAGGGCGTGGACGATCTGGCCCGGCAGCTGGCCGAGGCGAGCTGCGGCGAACTGCTCGCCTACGTCGGCTACCTCGACCGCGACGAGGCGGGCCCGCGCGACGCCGCGGCCGCGCTGTACGGCGGCGAGGTCGTGGGCAGGCAGTTCAAGCACCACCTGCCCAACTACGGCGTGTTCGACGAGCACCGCTGGTTCAAGGCCGGGCAGACGCTGGACGTCGTGCGGCTGCACGGGCTCGACGTCGGCATGGTGATCTGTGAGGACATCTGGCAGGACGGCGGACCGGTCACGGCGCTCGGCAAGGCGGGCGTGGACCTCGTGGTGGCGCCCAACGCCTCGCCGTACGAGCGGTCCAAGGACGACATCCGGCTGCCGCTGATCGCCCGGCGCGCGGCCGAGGCCAAGGCGCCGCTGGCGTACACCAACCTCATCGGCGGGCAGGACGATCTGGTTTTCGACGGCGACTCGCTCGTCGTCGGCGCGGACGGGGAACTGCTCGCGCGGGCGCCACAGTTCGTGGAGCATCTGCTCGTCGTCGATCTCGAGCTGCCGGCGGGCGGGCACTCCGCGGAGGGCGAGTTCGAGGGCCTCGAAGTCCGGCGGCGCGTGGTGAGCAGCGACCCGGTTCCGGCCTACGAGCCGCTTCCCGCGCAGATCAGCGAACCGCTGTCGGACGAGGCGGAGGTGTGGTCGGCACTGGTCACCGGGCTGCGGGACTACGTGCTGAAGAACGGTTTCCGCTCGGTCACCTTCGGTTTCTCCGGCGGGATCGACTCGGCGGTCACCGCGGCGCTGGCGGTGGACGCGCTCGGGCCCGACGCGGTGTACGGGGTGTCGATGCCGTCGAAGTACTCGTCGGAGCATTCGCGCTCCGATGCCGAGGACCTGGCGCGGCGCCTGGGCTGCCACTTCCGCACCGAGGCCGTCGAGGACATGGTGCGGGTGTACGTGGACCAGCTGAAACTGGCCGGCACCGGGCTCGCGGAGGAGAACATCCAGGCGCGCACCCGCGGCATGCTGCTGATGGCACTGTCCAATTTGGATGGACATCTGGTGCTTGCGACGGGCAACAAGACGGAGCTCGCGGTCGGCTACTCGACCATCTACGGTGACGCGGTCGGCGGGTTCGCCCCGATCAAGGACGTGTTCAAGACGCACGTGTGGGAGCTGGCGCGCTGGCGCAACGCCGAGGCCGAGAAGCGCGGCGAGACCCCGCCGATCCCGGAGAACTCGATCACCAAACCGCCGTCCGCGGAGCTGCGGCCCGGCCAGCTGGACACCGATTCGCTGCCGGATTACCCGTTGCTGGACGACATTCTGGACGACTACGTCGAGGGCGACCGGGGTTACGCGGATCTGATCGCGGCGGGCTTCGAACCGGAGACGATCGACCGCGTGATCCGGATGGTGGACCGGGCCGAGTTCAAACGCAGGCAGTACCCGATCGGCACGAAGATCACGTTCAAGGCGTTCGGGCGCGACCGGCGGCTGCCGCTGACGAACGGCTGGCGTGAGGGCGCGCAGCGCTGAATTGTCGTAGCACCGGCGTAGCCTTTGGGCCGTGACAGCTCAGGGCTTCGCGGTGTTCGGCACCGCGATCGGGCACTGCGGTATCGCCTGGGGCGAGCGCGGTGTGGTGAGCGTGCGCCTGCCGGACCGCGACGCGGAGCGGACACGCGCCGGGTTGCGTGCGCGGTTTCCCGACGCCGGGGAGCCCGAGCCGCCGCCGCCCGCGATCGGCCGGGCCATAGAGGAGATCCGCGCCCTGCTGCGCGGTGAGCCGCACGACCTCGCCGGCATCGAACTGGACTGGACGGAAGTGCCGGACTTCCACCGGCAGGTCTACGAGATCACCCGCGCGATCCCGCCGGGCAAAACGCTCACCTACGGCGAGGTGGCGACGCGGCTCGGCGTGCCGGGGTCGGCACAGGCCGTCGGTCAGGCGCTCGGCCGCAACCCGTTCCCCATCGTGGTGCCGTGCCACCGCGTCCTCGGCGCGAACGGCAAGATGGTCGGTTTCTCCGCACCGGGCGGCGTGGACACGAAGCGGCGGATGCTCGTGATCGAAGGCGCGCGGCCGGAGGAGCCGACGTTGTTCTGAGTGCGCTTCTCAGGGTCCTCACAGCATCCGCGACGCAGGGTGTGCGGGACCGCAGAAGGAGTGCATTTCGACCATGGTGAGCCAGCTGGCGCCTGCCCAACGGACAGGTCCGCCCCTACCGCTGCGCACGAGGGTGGCCATCACGGCCGGGAGGTTCGCGGCGGCGGCCTCGCGGTGGACGCGGCGTGGCAGCGGCGGCGTCATCGGCGGCCGGACGGCCGGGTGGCTCGATCCCGGTGCGCTGCGCCGGCTCGGCGAGCATCGCACGGTCGTTCTCGTCACCGGGACCAACGGCAAGACCACCACCTCGCTGATGCTGAACCGTCTCCTGACCGAACTCGGCGCGGTCGCCGCCAACGACGACGGGGCGAACATGCCGGACGGGATCCTCGGCGCGTTGATCGCCAAGCCGCATGCGGCGTACGCGGTGCTGGAGGTCGACGAGAACTACGTGCCCGCCGTCGCCGCGCAGGTCCGGCCGGCGTACCTGGTGCTGCTCAATCTCAGCCGCGACCAGCTGGACCGGGTCGGCGAGGTGCGTGCCACGGAACGCGAGCTGCGCGCGGCGATCTCCCGCCTGCCGGGCACGACGGTGGTCGCCAATTGCGACGATCCGCTGGTCACGTCGGCGGCGCGCGCGTCGGCGAATCCGCTGTGGGTCAGCGCCGGGCAGCACTGGCACGACGACGCGGGCGCCTGTGCCCGCTGCGGGCAGGCCATCGAGCGCCGGGGCACCGAGTGGCACTGCGTATGCGGTCTCACGCGGCCGATGCCGGTGTGGACACTGAGCGGGAACACGCTCGCCGCGACCGACGGGACCGCGATACCGCTGGATCTCCGCCTGCCGGGACGTGCGAATGCCGCCAACGCGGCCATCGCCATCGCGACCGCCGCCGGGCTGGGGGTCGCGCCGGGCCTCGCGGCGAACCGGCTGCGGGAGATCACCGACGTCGCGGGCCGGTACCGCCGCGTGCCCGTGCACGGTCGCGCGGTGCGGGTGTTGCTCGCGAAGAACCCGGCGGGCTGGCAGGAAACGTTTCCGCTGCTGGCCGGTGACGTTCCGGTGATCATCGCCGTGAACAGCCGTGAGGCCGACGGCCGCGACACCTCGTGGCTCTGGGACGTGCCGTTCGAGCAGCTGCGCGGGCGGCATGTCATCGCGGCGGGCGAACGGGCCGACGATGTCGCGGTGAGGCTGGTGTACGCCGAGGTCGAGCACAGCGTGCACCGCGATCCGGTCGTGGCTGTTCGCCGGTGCGGTCCGGGTCCGGTGGAGCTGGTCGCCAACTACACGGCCTTCCGTGACGTGACCCGGAGGCTCGGCGATGAGTGACTCGCTGGTGCGCATCGGGCTGGTGCTGCCCGATGTGCTCGGCACCTACAGCGACGCCGGCAACGCGACCGTGCTGCGCAAACGGCTGGAGTGGCGTGGAATCGACGCGGCGACCATCCCGATCCGGCTCCGGGACGCCGTGCCGTCGTCGCTGGACATCTACCTGCTCGGCGGCGGCGAGGACGATGCGCAAGCGCTGGCGGCTTCCCGGTTGCGGGAGGCGAACGGAGTCCAGCGGGCCGCGGCGCGCGGCGCCGTCGTGCTCGGCGTCTGTGCCGGACTGCAGGTGCTCGGCGAGTCCTTCGTCACCGCCGACGGGACTCGGCATGCCGGTCTCGGCCTGCTCGACGCCGACACCCGGCCGGGCGCTCGTCGCGCGGTCGGCGAGGTGACCGCGAACTGCGCACTGTTCGACGAGGCACTCACCGGATTCGAAAACCACCAGGGCGTCACGACGGTCGGCGACGGCAGCAGGTCGCTCGGCACCGTCGTGCGGGGCACCGGCAACGGCGACGGATCCGAGGGCGCGGTCACGGGGCATGTGCTGGCGACCTACCTGCACGGCCCGGTACTGGCCAGGAACCCGGCTCTCGCGGATGTGCTCCTGGAGTGGACGCTTGGTACCGAACTGTCCCGTTTGGACGTTCCGGAGGTCGTGGACCTGCGCCGGAAGCTTCTACGCTGCAAGGTATGAGACCAGGCCTGCGCACCCGCACCACCGTCGTCGCCGTGGCGGTGCTCGCGCTCGCGTTCGTGGTGGCCGGTGTGGTCGTCGTGGTGCTGCTGGGCTGGTCACTGGACAAGGCGTCCACGGAGGACGCACGCAGCGCGGGCAAGCAGGTCGTCAACGAGGTGCAGAAGGAAGGGGCCCGCGACCTGACCTCGAGTGACGTCGCCAGCACGGGCGACACCGCGTCGGTCATCCAGGTGCTCGGCAACACCGGCCGCCCGATCGCGAGTGATCCCGCGATCGCCGGGCACGCGCCGCTCACCGCGACCCGGCCGGCGCCGGGGCACGAGACGGTCGAAACGATCAGCCTGTCGGTCAACGGAACGGCGCAGGACTACCGGCTCGTCACCACCGGCGTGTCCGGCCCCGGCGGCCCCTATACCGTGATCTCCGCGCGGTCGCTGGACCCGCTCGATGAGGCCTCGACGCGATTGTCGCTGTTGCTGGCGGTAGCGGCGGTGCCGTTGCTGGCCGTTTCGGCCCTCGCGGTCTACGGCGCCGTCGGTTCGGCGCTGCGGCCGGTCGAGCACATGCGGCGGATCGTCGCAGAGATCTCGACCCGGGATCTCAACCGGCGGGTGCCGCTGCCGCCGGGCAACGACGAACTGCACCGGCTCGCCACGACGTTGAACGGGATGCTGGCCAGGCTCGCCTCCACGCACGAGGCGCAGCGGCGCTTCGTCGCGGACGCGAGCCACGAACTGCGTTCCCCGCTGAACACCGTCACCACGGCGCTGGAGGTCGCCGGGCACCATCCGGAGGCCATGAGCACCGGCGAACTCGTGGACGTGGTGACGCTGGAAACGGCGCGGCTGCGCGAACTCGTCGACGATCTGCTGCTGCTCGCCCGCACCGACGACACGACCGACAACCTGGTGCGCACCGAGGTGGATCTGGACGACCTCGCGCGCACCGAGGCCGAACGCGCGCGTGTCGACCTCGACGTGGAAATCCGTGCGACACCGGCGAAAGTCCGCGGCAACGCGCCACAGCTGCGCCGCGCGATCCGCAATCTGGTCGACAACGCCCGCGAGCACGCGAAGTCGCGGATCCGGGTCGAGACACGCACGGAGGGCGCGCTGGCCGTGGTCGAGGTGAGCGACGACGGCCCCGGGGTGCCGGAGGAGGATCGGCTGCGGATTTTCGAGCGGTTCGTCCGGCGCGACGACGCCAGGCAGCACCGTGCGGGCGGCTCGACCGGGCTCGGGCTGGCTATCGTGGCGGGTATCGCCGCCCGGCACGGCGGCGGCGCGCGATATGTCGCCGGGCGTGCGGGTGGCTGCTTCCGGCTGGAACTTCCCTTGGCGGAGACCTGATGCGAGTACTGGTGGTCGAGGACGAGCAGGCGTTCGCGGAAACGCTGCGCAAGGGACTGGTGGCGGAAGGTTTCAGCGTCGATGTCGCGCACACCGGGCCGGACGGGTTGTGGCGGGCGAGCGAGCACCCCTACGACGTGATCGTGCTCGACATCATGCTGCCTGGGCTGTCCGGCTACGAGGTGCTCAAACGGCTGCGTGCCGGCCAGACGTGGACGCCGGTGCTGATGCTGACCGCGAAGGACGGCGAATACGACGAGGCCGACGCGTTCGACCTCGGCGCGGACGACTACCTGACCAAGCCGTTCTCGTACGTGGTGCTCGTCGCACGGTTGCGTGCCCTGCTGCGCCGCGGCGCGCCCGAACGTCCCGCCGTGCTCACCGGCGGGGATCTGCGCCTCGACCCCGCCGCCCGGACGGTCCACAAAGGACAGCATCAGCTGGAGCTGACCGCACGAGAGTTCGGCCTGCTGGAATTCCTGCTGCGCCGGCGCGGGGAGGCACTGAGCAAGCACGAGATCCTCACGCACGTCTGGGACGCGCACTACGACGGCGACGAGAACGTGGTCGAGGTCTACATCGGCTACCTGCGCCGGAAGATCGGCGCGGACCGGATCCGCACCCTGCGCGGCGTCGGTTACCGCCTGGTCGCGGACTGAACGGGCAACGACAGCGATACCACGGCGCCGCCCGATTCCGGATTGTCGGCCGATACCGAACCGCCGTGCCGCGCGGCGATCTCGCTCACCAGCGACAGCCCGAGACCGTAGCGCCGCCGCTCGCCCTCGGCAGGCGTGGTGGCGAACCGGGTGAACAGCGCAGGCAGGACGGCGGCGTCGATACCCGGCCCGTCGTCGGCGACGGTGATGCGCGCGGTGCGCCCATGCCGGGAGACCGTCGCCCGGACGACCTCGTTCGCGTGCCGGATTCCGTTGTCCAGCAACGCGTTCACGGCACGGCGCAGCCCGGCCTCGTACCCGGCTACCTCGACCGGCTCGCTCTCCACCTCCAGCCGTACGCCCTGCTCCCGCGCCGCCGGTTCCGCGGCGCCGACCGCCTGCCGAACGACGGCGTCGAGGGCGACCGGCGCGCGGGGCACCTCCTCGCGGGGATCCGCGGCGAGCAGCAGATCCTCCAGAATCGCGGTGAGCTGCCGCGCGTCCTCCACCAGACCGTCCACATCGGACTCGTACGGCGAGTCTCGCAGGCGCCGCCGCAGCATTTGCGCCCGGGTGCTGAGCAGGGTCAGCGGCGTCCGCAGTTCGTGGCCGGCGTCGGCGACGAACCTTCGCTGCAACGCCAGTGCCGAAACCAGGGGCGCCACCGATCGCCGGCCGACCCACGCGCCGGTGAGCGCCGCGAGCACCAGTCCGGCCACGCCGGCGATCAACAGCCCCTGCAGCAACCTGCCGCGTTCCTCGTGCGCGCTGCGCAGGTCGAGTACCGCCTGGATGACCGTGTCGCCCTGTCGTTCGGTGCGCACCCGGTACTCGCGCCCGTGCACCCGGAAATCCTCGGTACCGGTGCGGCCCTGGCTCAGCGCCGCCCGATCCGGTAGTCCGTGCGGCAGACCGGGGCTCGCCGACACCACGCCGTCGCGCAGCACGATGAGCCACGTCCCGGAAGGCGGATCGGTCACGTCGTCGGCCTGCTGGATGGCGGTGTCGAGCAGGGCGTTCTGCTGGTCCTGCTGGCTGCGCAGCACCACGAGGGTCGCGACCGCGACCAGGAGCGCCACGGTGATCGCGACGGCGAGCGATGACTGCAGCGCGATCCGCAGCATGGTGCGGCGGATCAGCCTGGCGTCGGGCGAGTCGGCGCGCCTCACCGGGTACGGCCCAGCTGGTAGCCGCGCCCGCGCACGGTGTCGACGATCTTGCGCCCGAGTTTGCGCCGCAGGTAGTGCACGTAGGTGTCGATCACGACCGCGCTCTCGGCCGCGTCGAAGACGAGCCCGAGCAGCTGGGTCCGCGTGAACACCTGCCCGGGGCGCGCCGCCAGCGTGCCCAGCAGATCGCATTCGCGTTCGGACAGCCGAACGGCTTCGGCGTCTTCCCTGATCACGTACCGGGTGTCCAGTTCGAGGCGGCCGCCGGGCACGGGCAGGGAACGGGCGGTGTCGAGGTGGCGGCGACGCAACGCACGCAGGCGCGCCAGCAGCTCATCGACGTCGAAGGGCTTGGACAGGTAGTCCTCCGCACCCGCGTCGAGCCCGGCGACCCGGTCCGCGGGGTTGCCCAGCGCGGAGAGCACCAGCACCGGGGTGACGACGCCGCGCACGCGCAGCCGGGTCAGCAGGTCGAGTCCGTCGATCGCGGGCAATCCCCGGTCCAGGAGCACCACGTCGTACTCGTGGGTGAGGCCCAGATGCAGTCCGCGCTGCCCGTCCGCGGCGGTGTCGACGGCGTACCCCTCCTCGGTCAGCAGGGTCTCCAGCATCGCGAGCAGTTGCGGATCGTCCTCGACCAGCAGCAGCCGCGGGCTCACGCGCGCGTTCACCTGGACATTCTCGCCAGCGCCCCGGACTTGCGCACCCGGCGGTGCGCGTCGACGGCGAACACCAGGCAGCCGGGCTGCGCGGCCGCCCACTTGATGCCCTCCTCCCCCATCGCGAACGCGGCGGTGGACACGGCGTCGGCGGTGGTCAGATCGTCCGCGACCACGCTCAGGCTGAGCAGACCGCGCGCGGGCCGCCCCGTCCGCCCGTCGATGATGTGCTCGCCGCGTTCGTAGCTGCCCGAGGTCGCGATGGCCTGGTCACGCAGGTCGAACACCGCGCACACCTGATCGGCGAGTTCGGGGTGGCGCACGCCGATCGACCAGGTGCGGCCGGCGGCGACGATGTCCCCGCCCGCGTTCAGGCAGAACTCGCGCACGCCCTCGTCCCGCAGCAGCCGCGCGGCGCGCTCGACCGCCCAGCCCTTCACCACTGCGCACGGGTCGAACGGCCGGCCCGGCAGCCGTGCCCGGAACGCGCCGCCACTGCGCCGCTCGTACTCCTCGCACAGCGCGAGGATCTCCGTCATCTCCGGGCTCGAAGTGCCGAGGCAGACCTCGCTGTCCGGGCGGAACGGGCTGAACCGGTGGTCCACCTCGCGCAGCCAGCCGAACGCGAGCTTGGCCGGCTCGGGCGACGGGATCTCCAGCGACACCGGCAGCCCCATGATGTGCTCGACCAGCCGCATCGCTCATTTGCCCTTCGCGTCGAGCGCGGCCTGCAGCGACTGCGCGTACGCCTCGCTCGTGATCGTGGCGCCGGAGACCGAATCGATGTTCGCGCTCTGCGCCTGCAGCGCTTCCTCGCGGAGAGTGGGCGCGGCGCGGCTGGCGATGCGCTGGCTACGCCGGTCGCCGGGTTCGGTGATGATCTGCACGTCGGTGATCTCGCTGCCACTGAACGTGACCCGGACCTGGTACGGGCCGAACTCCGTGTCCACAGTGGATCCGTCGACCTGCGTCGACCCGGCCGCGGGCGCCTGTTGCGGGGCGGTGGCCACGGCGGAGGTGCCCGTGGTGGCGGCCTCGGGCTGGTAGCGCAGCAGCGGCACCAGCCCGGCGACGGCGAAGAGCGCGAAGACCATGATGCGTCGCAACGGTTTTCTCCTCACGCGGCGAAGGCGAAACGTTCGAAATGAAGTTGTGATTCGGGCACGCCGAGCCGGTCGAGTGTCTGACGGACCGCCTGGGTCAGGCCGGGCGGACCGCAGACGTAGACGTCGCGATGCCGCACGTCGCGTACCAGTGTCGAGATCATGCCCTGCGCGTCGGCCGGCCCGGTGACCACGTGCAGGCGCGCACCGCACCACCGCGCGATCGCGTCCATCTCGTGGGCCAGCACGGGTTCCCGCGCCCGGTAGATCACCACGATGTCGTCACGACGGCGGGCGAACTCCTCCAGCAGCGCGCGAATCGGCGTGACACCGACCCCGCCCGCGATCAGCAGCACGTGCCCGCGGCTGCGCCGCTCGGCAGTGAAGGCGCCGTAGGGGCCCTCGGCGAAGACACGGGTGCCTGGCTGGATGTGTCGCAGCCACGCGCTGCCGTCGCCGAGCGCCTTCACCGTGATCCGCAGGCGCCGCCCGTCCGGCATGGCCGACAGTGAATACGGATGCGCCTCCCACCAGCGCGCCGCGAAGCGCCACAGGAAGAACTGCCCGGCCCGCGCCGGCAGTTTGTGCAGATCACGGCCGGTGATCCAGATCGTCACGACGTCCGCGCTCTCCGGCACCACGGCCTCGACCCGCAGCTGGTGCCGGAGGTTGCGCGCCAGCGGCACGACGATCCGGCTGACCCCGACCGCGCCGAGGGCGACGCCGTAGAGCGTCCACCAGTAGGCCCGGCCGACGGCGGTGGTGACGAAGTCGTGCCCGAGCGTGACCTGGTGCAGGAAGCCAAGCACGATCGCGAGGTAGGCGAGCACGTGCACGAAATGCCAGGTCTCGTACCGCAGGCGGCGCCGTGCCAACCGCGCCGAGGTGATACCGACCGCGATCAGCAGCACCATCGCCAGCGTCGCGATGAGCACGTCGTCGGTGTCGAACACCAGCGTGCCGAGTTCGGAGAGCACCGGCGCACCGTCCTGCCGCGCGTAGCCGAGGGTGATGAACACGACGTGCGCGAGGAGCAGCCACAGCACCCAGAACCCGCTCCAGCGATGCCACGCGGTGAGCCGGTCCATGCCAAGGCGCGCCTCCACCCACGGCAACCGCGCGATGAGCACGAGCTGTACGACGAGCGCGAGCGCGCCGTAGATCCCGGTCAGCCGGCCGATCCCCATCAGGAGCCCGCCGTCGAAACCGTGCCCGAGCACGAACAGGTCGGTCGCCCACAACGCGTTGAGCACGAGCAGCGCCGACAGCCAATGAACCGTTCTCACTCGTCCGAGTGTCGGGCGGCTTTCTGGGGGAAATCTTGGAGTACGTCAGCTCCTCGGGCGCAGGAACGGGAACAGCACGGTCTGGCGGATCGACGCGCCGGAGAGCAGCATCAGCAGGCGGTCGATGCCGAGGCCGAGGCCGCCGGTCGGGGGCATGCCGTGTTCCAGTGCGAGCAGGAAGTCCTCGTCCAGTTCCATCGCCTCGACGTCACCGCTCGCGGCGCGCAGCGACTGGGCCTCCAGTCGGCGCCGCTGCTCCAGGGGGTCGGTCAGTTCCGTGTAGGCGGTGCCGATCTCGGCGCCGAAGGCGATCAGGTCCCAGCGTTCGGCCAGTCGCGGATCGTTGCGGTGCTGCCGGGTCAGTGGCGACACCTCGGTCGGGTAGTCGGTGTAGAACGTCGGCTCCACGGTGTTCGGTTCGACGAGGTGGTCGAACGCCTCCAGTACGAGGTCGCCCGCACCGGCCTCGTCATCGACGGGGACGTTGTTGCGGCGGCACAGCTCGCGGAGCTCGGTGACCGGGGTGCCGGCGTCGACGTGTGCGCCGAGCGCCTTCGACACGGCGTCGTGCACCGTCACGACGGGCCACTCGCCCGAGATGTCGACCTCGCCGAGATCCGGCCGGCGCACAACCGGTTTCCCATGCGCGGCAACGGCAGCGTGCTGCACGAGTTCCCTGGTCAGAGTGCGCATCGAGGCGTAGTCGGCGTAGGCCTGGTACGCCTCCAGCATCGTGAACTCGGGATTGTGCGTCGCGTCCACGCCCTCGTTGCGGAAGTTGCGGTTGAGCTCGAACACGCGCTCGACCCCGGCCACGCACAGCCGCTTGAGGTACAGCTCCGGCGCGATCCGCAGGTACATTCGCATGTCGTAGGCGTTGATGTGGGTGACGAACGGGCGAGCGTTCGCACCGCCGTGCACGGTCTGCAGCATCGGCGTCTCGACCTCGAGGAAATCGTCCTCGTACAGCCGTTCCCGCACCGCGCGCACCACCGTGGCACGCAGCCGCAGGAGCTCCGGCAGGTCGGGGTCGAGGTAGCGCCGCCGCACCCTGGTCTCCGGATCGGCGAGGCCCTTTCGCTTGTCCGGCAAGGGATGCAGGCATTTCGCGGTGACCGTCCAGTCCTCGACGCGGACGGACAGCTCGCCGCGTTTCGACGTCACCACCTCGCCGCGGACGCCGACGTGATCGCCCAGGTCCACCCCGCCGCGCCACACGTGGTCCCTGCCGAGCATCAGTTGCAGCTCGCCGGTGAAATCCCGCAGCCGCACGAAGGACAGCCCGCCGAGATCGCGAACCGCCACGACCCGGCCGGACACGCTGACCATCTCGCCGGTGTGCGTGTCCGGCGGCAGCGCGGCGAACTCCTCGATCACGTCGGCCAGCACCCGGTCCCGGTCGAAACCCGCCGGATACGGGTCGATTCCCTGCTGCCGCAAGCGATCCAGCTTCGCCATCCGCACCCGGACCTGCTCGGGACGACGGAGAGGCCTCGGCTCGACACGCATCGCGTACGCGTCGATCTCCTTGACCCGGGCCAGAAATCCGGGACTGAGCCCACCCTGGGCGAGGGTCCGGCGGCGCGCCCGTGTCGGCAGGAACCCTTCGAGTGCCCCGGCGACCAGGCTGACCTTCGGCAGCCGGCGCGCGGAGGTGTAGCACAGGAACCGCGGCTGCCATTCGGGACCGTACTTGGCGTTGGACCGGTACAGCGATTCGAGCTGGAAGAACCGGGACGCCAGGCCGAGAATCCCACGCCAGGCCCGCAGCACCGGCCCCGCACCGATCCGCTCCCCCGCCGCGAAAACGGCCCGGAACATCGCGAAGTTCAGCGAGATCCGCTGTACCCCGAACCGGCCGGCGTTGGCCACGAGCTGCGCGATCATGTACTCGTTGAGCCCGTTCTCGGCCTCGCGGTCGCGGCGCATCAGATCGAGCGACAGGCCGCGGCGGCCCCACGGCACGAACGACAACAGCCCGCGCAGCACCCCCTCCGCGTCGTACGCCTCGACCATCACGCAGCGGCCGTCGGCGGGATCACCGAGCCGGGACAACGCCATCGAGAAACCGCGTTCGGTCTCCTCGCCCCGCCACCGCTGCGCCCAGCCGAGCATCTCGTCCATTTCGGACGGTGTGATCTCCGCGTGCCGCCGTACCCGCGTGGTGAAACCCGCGCGCTCGATCCGGCGCACGGCCTGCCGCACCGAACGACGCTCCGGCCCGGTCAGGCTGAAATCACGGACGTCGAGCACCGCCTCGTCACCGAGTTCCAGCGCCTTCAACCCCGCCCGCGTGTAGACCCTCGCGCCGCGTTCGCTCGCCCCGAGCACACCGGGCGCCCAGCCGTAGGTGTGCGCCTCGGCCAGCCACGCCTCGACCGCCTGTGGCCACGACTCCGGATCACCAATGGGATCGGCGCTGGCGACGGTCGTGCCGGACAGCACGCGGTAGGTCACCGCGGCCCGGCCGTTGGGCGCGAACACCACGCTCTTGTCGCGGCGGGTGGCGAAATAGCCGAGCGAATCATCGTCGCCGTACCGGGCAAGCAACTCACGCAGCCGCAACTCCTCGTCATCGCTGCGGTGACGGCGGCCGCTGACACCCCGGAAGAACGTGACCAGGGTCGCCACGGCCACGGCGGTGGCGCACAGGTCGATCACCAGGTCGACCCACGGCGGTCCCTCGTGGACACCGAGCCGCCGCAGCTGCACGAGTTCACCGGTGGCGTGGTTGGCGGCCCACAGGAACTGCTCGACCGGGCCGTTGAGCGTGCCGGGGAACAGCATGGCGAGCACCCAGCCGCCCAGGACGACGGCGGCGAAACCACCGGAGCCGACGGCCAGCGCGCGCCGCCAGGCGCCGGGCGCGAGCCGGGCGGGGAACGCCGGGCGCAACACGACGAGCAGCACGATCAGCCCGATCGCGACCGCCTCGGCGCCGGTCAGCGCCCACAGGGCCATCGGGATGTGCTTGGCCTCTCGCCGCTCCAGCACGAAAACGCCGGGCGCCCACAGCAGCGTCGCCTGATAACCCATCGTCATCAGCAGGCCGCCGACCTGGAACAGGATCAGCGTGTTGAGCGCCGCGCGCTTGCGCCGCCGCAGCGCCGCGCCGAGCACGAACAACACCAGCGCGATCAGGATGTTCGCGTCCGCCGGCACGTTCAGCAGGTTGAACAGCCCAGCGGTCCACCGGTAGAAGGCGTGGTGCCCGCCCCAGATCAGCAACGCGAGGGATGCCCACGCACCCAGCTGCACCACGGTGGCCACCACGCCACCGGCCTTGCGCCGCCAGCGCGGCACCTGCTCAGCCATGTTCACCGCCCCGTGTGAAGCTCATCGCAGCCGCTTGGGCCGGTCGCGCCACGATGTCACGCTGGTGTTTCCAGATCCACGACCCGGGGACCCGACGAGGCCTCGAGGGAAGGTTGGTCGACGACGATGTCTAACCCCTCTGGCGAGACGACCGCGCCGTACGGCAGCGGAGCCAAGGCGGCCGCGCCCGTGAAGAAGGTGCGCATCCCGCATCTGCAGCAGCTCAAGGAACGGGGCGAGCCGTGGCCGATGCTCACCGCGTACGACATGTACACCGCCGAACTGTTCGACGAGGCCGGCATTCCGGTGCTGCTGGTCGGCGATTCGGCCGCGAACAACGTGTTCGGCTACGACACCTCGCTGCCGGTGACGGTGGACGAGCTGCTGCCGCTGGTCCGCGCCGTGACCAGGGCGGCCAAGCGCGCGCTCGTCGTCGCCGATCTGCCGTTCGGCTCCTACCAGCTCTCCCCGCAGCAGGCATTGGAGACCGCCGTGCGGTTCATGAAGGAAGGCCGCGCGCACGCGGTCAAGCTTGAGGGCGGGCGCCGGTTCGCGCCACACGTCGAGGCGCTCACCTGCGCGGGTGTCCCCGTCATGGGGCACATCGGCTTCACACCGCAGAGCGAGCACAACCTCGGCGGCTACCGGGTGCAGGGCCGCGGCGAGGCCGGCGAGGAGCTGGTCGCGGACGCGCTCGCGTTGCAGGAGGCCGGCGCCTTCGCGGTGGTCATGGAGATGGTGCCCGCCGAGGTGGCGAAGCAGGTGACGCACGAGCTGAAGATCCCGACCGTCGGTATCGGCGCGGGCCCGGACTGCGACGCGCAGGTGCTGGTGTGGCAGGACATGGCCGGCCTGCGGCGGGGCAAGGCGCCGCGGTTCGTCAAGCGCTACGCCGATCTGGCCGGCACGCTGTCCGACGCGGCGAGCGCGTTCGCGGACGAGGTCCGGCGCGGCGAGTTCCCGGCCCCGGAGCACGCTTTCCACTAGGACCTCCGGAACCGTTCCCGCAGCACCGGGTCATTCTCCCACCAGAGGCCGCCCGGCTCGGCTTCCTCGAGTTCCTGATCGGTGGTGGCCGCCTGCCGTTCGTCGTCGCGCAGCCACCGGTTGAACAGCGCGCCGACGAACGGCAGGCCGGCCAGATCGCCGCCGATCCACAGGATCCCGGCGCCGAGGATCTGGTCGGTGCGCGGGTCAGGACCCCAGGTCCGGGCAAGCGCGTGGTAATAGCCCGCCGCACGCAGCGGGCCCAGCCACAGCACGAGCCCGAGCGCGGCGTCCACGACCACCTCGGTGAAGCTGATGCCGAACGACACCAGGTGGTGGTCCTCGCGGGGTGTCGGGTCGACGCGCAGCCGTGTCCAGAAGTAGCCGAAACCGCAGCACAGCAACAGCAACCGCACGATCTCGTCGACCGTGGCGTGCCGCAGCGTCAGCTCGTACAGCGGCGTCAGGTAGAGCACGAACGGCGGCACGATCAGCAGAACCGTGATGACCAGCGGAAAGGTAAGCGCTTTCGCGGCACGGCTCCGGCCGAGTGCGCGCAGGCGCCCGGCATGCCGCGACGTGGCCAGCATGAGGCTCAGCGGCGCGCCCATCGCGAGCAGCAGTGGCGTGATCATGAGCAGCACCACGACCTGCACGGCCCGCACCCAGAACAGGACGTCGTCGTACACGCCGAGGAACGAGCAGGTCAGGTAGACGATCGTGGCCAGGCCGGCGAGAAACGCGACCGTACGCGAACGCGGCCAGTCAACCCGTCGCGCGGAACTGAGATATGCGCCACCCAGCAGCACCACGAACACGAGCGCCGGAATATCGGGCGTCCACGCCGTGAACACCTTTTCCAGGGTCAGTGGGACGGTCATGCGGCGAAATAGATCAGGCTGCCGATCCCGGCGATCACGCAATAGATCGCGAACGGGTTCAGTGTGCGTGTTTCGAAATACGAGGTCAGAAATCGGACGGCGAGGTAGGCCGCGATTCCGGCGACGACGCTGCCGGCCAGCGCCGGGCCGAGCGAAGCGCGGTTCTCCTCGGTGAACAGCGACGGCATCTTCAGCACGCCCGCCGCCAAGATCACTGGCGTGGCAAGGAGAAACGCGAAACGCGCCGCGTCCTCGTGGCTCAGTCCGCGACGCAGGCCGGCCACCATCGTAATCCCGGACCGGCTGATTCCCGGGAACAGAGCCAGAATCTGGGCCGCGCCGATGAGCACGGCCTCCCCGACGCCCAGCTTGGCCAGCCTGCGGTCGGCGGCCTCCTCGATGGTGACCGCCCGCATCGGCATGGTGGTCTCGGCGGAGAAGTCGACGGTCGTCTCGGCCGCGTCCGGCTCCGGCTTCCGCGCGCGCCCGAACCGCTCGACCGCGAGCAGCACCGCGCCGTTGAGCGCGAGAAAGATCGCTGTGGGCACGGGTTTTCCGAGGAAATCACGGAGCGCGCTCTCCAGCAGCAGCCCGGCGAGACCGACCGGGATGGTGGCGAGCACGAGCAGCCACGCGAGCCGCTGGTCGGGGTCGGCGACCTCACGGTCCCGAATGGACGTCCACAGCCCGCGCACGATGCGCACCCAGTCCCGCCGGAAGAACACGACGAGCGCGAGCGCCGTGGCCACGTGCATCGCGACGAGGACCGCGAGGTACGGCGAATCCTTGCCGATGCTCAGGTCATTTCCCCACGAACCGCCGAGCCAGGCGGGCAGCAGAATACTGTGCCCGAGGCTGGACACCGGGAACAATTCCGACACGCCCTGCAAAGCGCCGACGACAATTGCCTCGAAATATGTCACAGTGGACATTGAGGACCTTTCTCGAAACGCGGGGTCCAGCATTGCTCACGAAAGTACCTGACGCGTTCCGGCACAGGACCCCGCAGCGGTACGGCACGATGGCCGGATGGACGATTTGTACCCGCCCATCCAGCCGCACGAGTCGGGGCTGCTCGACGTCGGCGACGGGAACAAGATCTACTGGGAGGTCTGCGGCAATCCCGGCGGCAAGCCGGCGGTGGTCGTGCACGGCGGTCCCGGCAGTGGCGTGGTGCCGATGTCGAGGCGCCACTTCGATCCCGCCGCCTACCGGATCGTGCTGTTCGACCAGCGCGGCGCCGGCCGGAGCGTGCCGCACGTCAACTCGCCCGGCGCGGATCTGTCGGTGAACACCACCTGGCACCTTGTCGCCGACATGGAGCGGCTGAGAACGCATCTGGGGATCGAGCGATGGCTGGTGTTCGGCGGGTCCTGGGGCGCGACGCTGGCGCTGGCCTACGCGCAGACGTATCCCGCGCGGGTCAGCGAACTCGTCCTGCGCGGTGTCTTCACCGCCCGGCGTCGTGAGCTGGACTGGATCTACAACGGCGGTGCGGCGCAGCTGTTCCCGGAACACTGGGAGGACTACCTCGCCCCGATTCCGGCGGACCGGCGCGACGATCCGCTCGCCGCGTACCTCGACCTGATCGAGCATCCCGACCGCGAGGTGCGGGAACGGGCGGCGATCGCGTGGAGCGGCTGGGAGGGCGCGATCGTGTCACTGCTGCCGCAGCCGAAGTTCTTCGACGACTACACCGAGCCCGAGTTCGCCCTGACCTTCGCCCGCCTGGCGTTGCACTACTTCCGGCACGACGCGTGGCTGGAGGAGGGCCAGCTGATCCGCGACGCCGGGAAACTGGCCGCCATTCCCGGCCGCATCGTGCAGGGCCGCTACGACGCGGTCTGCCCGCCGTCGACCGCGTACGAGCTGCATCGCGCCTGGCCGGGCTCGCACCTGATCCTGGTCAACGGCGCGGGCCACGCCGTCGCGGATCCAGGAATCCTGGCCCAGCTACGCGAAGCGACCGACGAGTTCCGCCAATGACCGGTGGGCCGCCACCAGTGACGGCCCGTACCAGGTCAGATCGCGGCCGGACACCAGCACGTACGGCACCCCGGGGAATGCCTCGGGGCCGTCGTCGTCGGTGAACAGGTAGGGCTCGTCCGGCAGCACCAGCAGCTCGGCCTGCCCGGCGGAGAACCACGACCGCAGCTCGTCCAGCGAGGGCCGCGGGTACCGGTCGGGATAGGAGGCGTACACCAGCGACACCCCGAGCCGCCGCAACACGTCCCCGCCGAAGGTGTCCCGCCCGAGGATCACCCACGGCTTGCGCCACACCGGCACCACGGCCCGCGCCCGCACCGGAGCCGTCTCGCGCCACAGCTCCTCCGCCTCGACGAGCCAGTCCGGTTCCGGCGCTTCGAGGGCCTGCGTCAGTATGCGCCGCAGGGAGGCCAGCGCGTTCGGCACGGTGGCCGGCGCCTCCATCACCCACACCGGGAAACCGTTGGCGCGCAGGCGTTCCACGTCCTCGGGCCGGTTCTCCTCCGAGTTCGCCAGCACGAGATCCGGGGCCAGCTCCAGCACCCGGTCCACCTTCGGGTACTTCGAGCCGCCGACCCGCGGAACGTCCAAATCGGACGGATGCGTGCAGTAGTCCGTCGCGCCCGCGATGGCACCGGGCACGGTCGCCTCGACGGCCTCGGTCAGGCAGGGCACGAGCGACACCACTCGCTGCGGCGCCTGCCGCAGCGGTACGTCCTCGCCGAGGTCGTCGAACAGCGTCATTTCTTTTCTCCCAGGTATTCGAGCAGCACGTCACCGTGGCAGGGCTGCGGCGCGCACCAGCAGCCGAGGGCGCGCCGGACAGTTCGCCGGCACGCAGGCGGCGCAGCAGATCCTCGCGGCCGTCGAGATACTCGCGGTAGTGCCGCAGCATCGCCTCGCGATCGTGCTTGGCCTCCTTGACGAACGGGTTCGCGAAGTCCGACTCCGGCCAGGAA